>Ga0302321_100000316_pt1 | contig 42921 bp, 32 predicted proteins | sample Fen_T0_1_FD_202505 | JGI IMG/M metagenome (GOLD analysis project Ga0302321, IMG submission 202505) | Peat permafrost microbial communities from Stordalen Mire near Abisko, Sweden - Fen_T0_1 | ecosystem: Environmental > Terrestrial > Soil > Wetlands > Permafrost | place: Sweden: Abisko... | reverse complement strand
GCGAAGCTCGCGAGCGCAGCCTGCTCCAGAGGCAGGAACAGACTGACGTCCCCATTCGAGGGATTCATGGTGCCCAGGACGGCGACCAAGAAGAGTGGCCAGAAGCCGGTGAACACCGCAAATCCGAGCCCAGTCGCGACCATCAAACAAGCGGCAAACAGCAGTAGCCGGCGACTCGAGATCCGGTGGGCCACGAACCCGACGGCCAGCGTCACGGCGCCGGAACCGACCATGGTGCCGGTGACCAATGCACCCATCGCGATGGGCGAAAACCCGAGTCGAGCGAGATACCCGGCAAGCATTACGCTGACCGTGCCGTCAATCGCGCCGCGCAGCCCGCGCGACAGCAGTAGACGCCAAGCGCTGGCCTGGTGTGGCTCCGAATTTTCGAGAGCGAGGGCGGTCATTTGAACCCTGAACCTAGCCGTGTAGCCGTTTGGACGCCCCGAATGCTCGGTCTAGGCGACAGGTCACTGCGTTCCAACGAGAAATTCAAAATGGCCACGCGCATCCCGTTCTGAAGCGTCAGCAACGCACGCTTGCGACGCTCATGGATCTCACTCAGCGGCAGCGCGTTCGAGTGCTTTGGCGAGCGGCTGGTCGCTCGTGCCGAGCAAGGCATCCAGCTCGGCTTCGCCGCGGTCCAGCTTGCCCTTTCGTTTGCGGCGCACGAACCAGGCGAGTACGTCGTCGACGAAGCTGTGGATTACGGGCACCGCCAGCAACGTCAGCAACAGCGAGAGCGTCTGGCCGCCAACGACGATGCTGGCCGTCGCCTTGTTGAAGCCCGAGCCGATGCCGGACGAAAGAATCAGCGGCGCCATGCCTGCCACGAAGGCGATCGTGGTCATCAAAATTGGCCGCAACCGATCGCGGTTTGCCTCCATCAACGAGTCGAAATTGCTGCGGCCGAGGCGGCGCAGGTGATTGGTGTGATCTACCTGCAAAATGCTGTTCTTCTTCACGACGCCGAACAGCACCAGCATGCCGAGCATGGAGAACATGTTGATGCTCTGGTTGAAGATCTTCAGGCTGATGAAGGCGAACGGCACTGTCAGCGGCAGAACCGCGAGGATGATGGCCGGATACAGCCACGATTCGAACTGTGCCGCGAGGATCAGGTACATGAAGACGAAGGCCATACTGAGTGCCAGCAAAAAGCCAGCGGCAGTTTCGGCCTGTGACTTCGAGCGCCCAGTTGGGCGCAGTTGGTACATCGCTCCGAGGTTGAGATCCTTGAACTCTTTGGAGATGATCGCGCTTACATCGTTGTCGCCAGCGCCCGCCGCAGCGTTGGCCAAAATCGTGATCTGGCGTTCGCGCGCATAGCGGTTGATGCGCGACGGGCCGAGCCCACGATCCCAATTGACCACAGAGCTCAGCGGCACGCTGCCATACTTGGAGGATGGCACGCTGATTAGGGAAAGCGCGTCTTGATCCGCACGAAACTGCTCGTCGGCGCGAATTCGGATTTCGTATTCGTTGCCGTTCTCCGGGAAAGTCGAGGCTTTGACGCCGGCCACCAGCATTTGCAGGGTCGTCGCGACATTGGAGACACTGACGCCGAGGTCGGCGGCCCGATCGCGGTCAATCGTCACTCGCACCTCGGGTCGGCCGGCGATGTTGGTGGTATCGACGTCGACCGCCTTGCCACTCTTCTTGAGCGCCGCAGTGATCACGCCCGCTCCCTTCTCGAGCTCGGAAAAATTGGGACCGGACAGGATGTACTGCACGCCCTGTGTGTTGGAACCGACCGCAAAATCCGGAACTTCTGCGATGTTGATGCGCAACTCTTTCGGCATGTTCGGGATCACGAGCTCACGCGCGCGGTCCATCAGCTGAAATTGTGTCGACTTGCGCTGGCCGGGATCGACGAGGTCGACGTACAGCTGCGCGTAATTGCGCGTGATCTGATCATCTTCTGCAACGGTGATCAGAATGTGGGTGACGCCCGGCAGCTTGCGCAAGAGTGCGCTCGCGCGGTCGGCGATGAGCAAAGTTTCTTCCGCGCTAGTTCCCTCGGGAGCGCGGATGGTAACCTGGAATTTTGCCTTGTCGTCGAGCGGCAGGAACGATCCGGGCAGCGACTTCGCCACCGGGACGCACGAGCCCATGACTGCCGCACACGCGAGCGCCACCACCCAGCGCCGCTGCAGCGAAAACCGCAGCATGGCCATGTAAACACGCTCGATCGGCCGGTAAAAGAAATCGACCAAACGGTTCAGCCCAGTACCCTTTTGGTGACCGAGCAGCAGGCGCGCTGACATCATTGGCGTGAGCGAGAAGCTCACGATCAGCGACACTCCAATCGAGAACGCCATCGTGTAGCCGAAGCTCTTCAAGAAGCGCCCCGGAATGCCACCGATGAACGCCACGGGGATGAATACCGCCATCAAGGATAGCGTCGTTGCCAGCACGGCAAAACCGATTTCCTTGGTAGCCAGCACGGCAGCCGGGAACGGCTTCATGCCCTTTTCGTCGATGAAGCGAATGATGTTCTCGAGCACGACGATCGCGTCGTCGATCACGATGCCGACCGCGAGCGCGAGCGCGAGCAGCGTGATGTTGTTCAGCGTGTAGCCTTGCAACCACATCAGGCCGAAGGTACCAATCACCGAAATTGGAATCGAGAGTGCGGCAATCAGCGTACTGCGCGCGTTCCCGAGGAAGATCAAGACGACGCCCGCGGCCAGCAACGCGCCCACGATCAGATGCTCGATCACGGAATGGACGCTGGTGCGAATCGTCTGTGAATTGTCGCGGATGACCTTGAGCTCCATGCCCGGTGGCAGCGACTGGCTCAAGCTCACGATACGCGTTTGAATGTTGTCCACGACTTCGATCGTGTTCGTGCCGGCCTGCTTGACGATCGACAGCACGACGACCTCTTCCCCATCGTAGCGGGCGAGGCTCTCGATCGATTCTTGGTCATCGACTACGCGCGCGACGTCCGAGAGTCGCAAAATGCGGCCGTCCTTGGCGCGCATGACCAGGCGGCCCACGGCCTCGACCGAGGTGACGCGGCCGTCGATGCGCAGGGTGACGCTTTGCGGACCTGTTTCGAGGTTACCGCCTGGCGTCATCAAGTTCTGCTGCTGAAGCGTGGTCATCACGTCAATGGCCGTGAGGCCCGCGGCGCGCAGCGCCAGCGGATCCATACGCACGTGAATCTGTCGCTCGCGACCGCCGATAATCGTGACTTTGCCGACTCCGAGAATGGTTTCGAGCTGGCGCCGCACTTTCTTGTCCGCCACCTCCGTGAGGTCGCGCATGCTTTGGCCCTTGCCACGCACGCCGAGGTAGAGCACCGGAGCCGCGCTCGGTTCGACCTTGCTGATGATCGGTTGCTCGATGCCGCTGGGTAGCTCGCGCAGGACGGTATTCACCTTGTCGCGCACCTCTTGGGCCGCGACGTTGGTGTCCTTGTCCAGCTTGAACATGATCACGACCTGCGAGACGCCTTCGCTCGATACCGAGTTGAGGTCGTCGACGCCCGAGATCTGATTGACGGCACCCTCGATCTTGTCCGTGACGTCGGTCTCGATCTCTTCGGGCGCTGCGCCCGGCAGTTGGGTAGTGATGACGACCACGGGCACGTCGACGTTCGGAAATTGATCGACCCCGAGGCCTCGGTACCCAACCGTGCCGAGTACCAAAATGACCAGCATCAGCACCGATGCAAGCACCGGCCTTTGCACGCAAACTCTTGCTAGCCACTGCATGGGAGGGCTTCCTTTCGCTTGCGGCCGCTGAGCTTCGTCATGGTTTCGGTCATTTGACGCGCTGCCCGTTCTTGAGCTCGGAACTATAAGTCGCGACCACTCGCTCACCGCTGACGACGCCGCGGCGCACGGACAAGCGGCCTTGAACTTCTGGACCCGGCTGCAAGACCCGCTGCTCGACGGCGCCGCCTTGCACCGCGAATACGTTGAGCTTGCCGTTGGCCTCGAACGCCGCCGCTTTGGGAACCGAGGGCAGTATTTCGGTACCCACCGTCAGATCCACGTCGGCGAACATGCCGGGCAACAGCTTCTGGTCGGGGTTCTTGACGCTCGCTTCGACGAGCACGTCGCGCGTCTCGCGCACGGCGCCGGAAATGTGCGAGACCGCGCCCGAGAAGAGCTGATTACCGTAGGCGGCGACACGGAAGCTGACGTCTTGCCCGACTTTTACGGCCGAATAGCTCTGCTCGGGCAAGCTGAATTCGAGCCGCAGATCCGCCACTTGAGCAAGCGAAGCGACACGCGACGAGGCCTGCACGTACTCACCCACCTCGATGTAGCGGTCAGTGACGATGCCAGCGAAAGGCGCGAGGATCCGGCGGTCGCCGACGTTCTTGGCGGCGATGCTCTGGCGCGCCTCGGCCGCCTCGCGATTGAGCGGAGCCGTCTTGCACTTGGCCGTCACTTGATCGTACTCGAGGTCGGTCACGGCGTTGCTCGCCTTGAGCCGTTCGTAGCGCGCGCAGTCGACCTGGTTGATCGCCTCCTGCGTCTTCGAGGTCTGCACGGCGACGCGCGCTTCCGCGAGCGCTAGCGCCGCGGCGCTTACGTCGACCTCCGCCATCACGTCGCCTTTGGCGACGCGCTGGCCGCGTTCGATCTTCATACTGATGACGCGCCCGGCGACGTTCGCGGCGAGGTCGGTTTCGCGTTCGCCACGGAGCGTGCCGGTCAGCCGCAGCGTGCGTGGGGCTTCGACGTTGGTCACGGCGTCGGTGACGACCGCAACTGCGGGTGCCTCCGGCGCCGGTGCAGCGTCGACTTTGGCCTTGCATCCTGCCAGCGCCACGGCGGCGGCCAGGGCGGCAGAGAGCGTGAGCTCGGTAAAGCGAGGGAACTGGCAGCGGTGGATGATGGACATGGGCGGGGAAACCACGAGTGACTGGTTCAACGGGGCGCCGGAGTGGCGGCGGGTGCGGGTGCGGGTGCGGGTGCGGGTGCGGTTTCGACAGTTGGCGGTGCGCCAAGGTCCTTGGCCTGGACGGGTGCCACCGTGGAGGGCCGGACGCTCGGGGGTTTGCCAGCTGCAAGGCGCAGGAGCACACGCGAGTAGAGTAGGTCCGCATCGGCCTGGATGCGCGACGCCTGAGCTTGGAAGGCGTCGCGTTGCGACTGAGTGACGTCCAGCTGGGTGAGCGCGCCAGACTGATAGCGGGCGAGCGCGAGTTGTTCGGCGCGCACTGCAGCTTCGGCTTGCGCGCGAGCCGAAGCGCTCTTCACGATCGCCGTGCGCACGCGCTGCCAGGCGTCGAAGATGTCATCCTCGACGCCGCGTCGCGCGCGTTCGGCGCGCAACTTCTGCACGTCAGCGGCGCTAGCCTGGGCTTGTGCCGTCGAGTAGGCGCTGTAGTCGAACCGCCACGAGAGCATGCCTTGTATCGTGTACGCGCTCGTACGGCCAGTAAAGCCCGTGGCGTTGGTGATGCGTTCCTGCGCGTTCGCCGAAAGCGCGGGCAAGAGCGAATAGGCTGCGGCCCTTTGGGCGGATGTTGCGGCCTTGCCGAGCTCGGCCTGAATGCGATCGCTGGGCGTATCATTGTTCGCGACCCAAGTGGCGAGCGGCTCTTCGGGATGCAAATCGTCCACCGGGTACTCGACCACGGGCGTCGGCAGGACGCCCGATACGGTCTCGAGGTTACGGCCGGCGGTGATGCCGATCAGCTCCGCTTGGGCTCGGTCCTGCTTGCTCTGCTCGAGGTTCGCACGCGCTCGTTCGCGATCGAGCTCGGTGGCGACGCCGATGTCATGGCGCGTAGTGACAAAAGCCAGATTGTCTTCGGCGATCTTCTGGCTGCGCTCCGCAGCTTGCACGAGTGCAGCACTTCCGACGTACGTATAGTAGGCGCGGGCGACCACGCGCTGCGCGTCGTTCTGCGCCAACTCCAGCTGGGCGCTGGAAGCACTCGCTAAGTGTCGGGCCTGGCCCAGGCGCTGGTAGTTGGCGAGATCGACGAGCGGAACGTCGAGCTGCAGGAACAGGTCGAACTGGTCCTGCGGGGTGATCGTGAGCCCGCCCGGGACGACGCTCGAGGGGATCACGGCCGCGTATTGGTTGCGCGTATACACGCCGCGCGCCGACGCGGCCGGCAGCAAACGGCCGAACGCGGACTCTTTTTCCCAGTTCCGTTGTTCGACCGTCGCGGTCTGCTCGCGTACCTCGTAGTTGCTCTTGCGCGCGGCATCGAGAAAAGTCTCGAGCGGTTGCGTTGCGCGGGCCTGGCCGGTCGCAGTCAGCAGCGCCGCCGCGGAGGCGATTCTTAAGCTAGAGCTCAATAAATGGCGGCGAACCGCGGTCCAGGGTCGTGGGGTCATCGGGTCACTCTCTGCTCTTGGTCCTGCGCGGCCGTCGTCACGACCGCGCGCTGAAGCGTGCGTTGCGGGGCGTCGGCACTTCGAGAGCGACGGCGCCGTTCAGGAGGAGGTCGGCCAGACCGCGCACGAACATGCCTTCCGGCATGGCTGCGCTCTCGCCTGCTTCGAGTAGGATGCGCGTCAACACGAAGTGATGCACGGAGCCGAGCAGCGCGCGAGCGAGTACCTCCGCGTCCATTTGACGGAGCTTGCCACGCTCCATCTGCTGCTCGAAATAGCCGCCGAGCGCCTTTAGAATTTCCCTAAACTTCGAGCGCTTTTTGTCGAAAAGCTGCACCGTGCACGGTTGCGGATTCGACCACGACATCATCATGATCGGCAGCGCGACGCGACCGACCTCGACCAACATGGTCGCCAACTGAATGATCGCTTCGCGTGGCTCGAGGCCCTCCAAGCCCTCGATGGCTTTGAGTAGGCGCTGCGGGGCTTCTTCCCGATCGAAGTCCATCGCGGCGCTGAACAGCCCTTCCTTCGACTTGAAACGGTGAAAGAGCACTCCCTCGGACACACCCGCGCGCTCGGCCACCTCGAGCGTCGTCGCGCGAATGCCAAACTCGAGAAAAACATCGCGCGCCACCGCGAGTAGACGCGCGGAATCGATCGTGGGCGGACGGCCCCGACCCCGCGGGCTTCTGGGCGCTGGGGCGGCTAAATCTGCGCGGGCGCGAGGCACGCTCAATTAATGAGCGTCAACTCAATATTGTCAAGTCCTCGGTTGCTGGTTGTTCAACCGACCGCTAGCGGAATTCTCGTCGTACGAGAAACGCGCCAACCATCGCCATTGGCACCAGAGCCGATGGCGGGCCCAAGCGCTAGCGCGGCCTACCCCGATTAGTACTACTTGGTCACTTTCGTCGCGAGAGCGAGAGCTGACAGCAGCTGCTGAGTTTTGGCTGTGCAGCGAACCCAGCCGTCCCGCGTCACCTCCGATTGTCGAGGCAGCAGCCGCCCGGTTTCGCCGGCTGTCTCGTTGACTCGGGTCCGCCCACGCCGATCGTGATCTGCTCCTTGCTGAAGAACTGATCAAGTAGTGTTAGGCGAGACCGAGATCGAGACGTAGTCGCTCGAAGTCACAAGCCTGCGCGACGGGGGTTCCCTGTGCTTGTTGCTCCATATCGTCGAGGAGCACTTGCACTCGCTCGCGTCCGTGTGCCGTCGCGGAAATCTCACGCGGCGTCTCGCCGCCCAAGGCAGGATGCGGCTGGTCGGGCCACGACGCGCAATAATCGGTCAAGTTCTCCAACAAGATGCTCCGCGCCAGCCCGGGTGGCAGTTTCACCGTCGGCTCGTCGTCCACCAGCGTTACGACCTCGCGTTTCAGGACGGTTCCGGAAAGTAGCTGAGCACTCGGTTCGACGTAGGGATGGCCCAGGGCCGCCAAGACGGGCAGCCAAGCGGCGGCCACTGTCACGTGAGGCGAACCGAGCAAAAGATCGAGCTCTGAGTTCAGGCCCCGCAGACTTTGCAACTGAAGCACGAGTGCCGCAGAAAACACGCCCGTTTCAGGGTTAGCCGCACGAGCCAGCGCTGCTTGGATCAGCGCCGAATCATGCTCCACGAGCTCTTGTCTCAGGTTTACTCGCCCCAGAACCACGACCAGCGCCAGCAAATCCTCGGCAATGCGTGCAGCCGCCCGACTCGCGTGCGGGTCCGCGCTCGGTTTCCAAAAGTCCGCGAGATCCTTCTGCGCGCCGCGCAATAGCAAGCGATCGCCCACGCGCAGGTCGGCGTACAGCTCCTGCTGGATGAGCTGCTCGATGGCCAGCGCCACGTTTTGCAAGCGGCTTGCGACTGCGTCCGCGCTGGGGCAGAGCTCCGAGATGATCCGACTCCCGAGGCTAGCATAGGCGCGACGCGCCGCGAGGGAGCGATCGATTTCGAACGCAAAGACGCTCGTGGTGCTGGTGTGCGACGCGCGGGCCGCGGCAACCTCGAACGCGGCAAGCGCTTTGCGGACGCCATCAATCGCGTTGTCGCACACGGCGAGGGCAACAATCGGGCTCATTCCCGGCACTTCGGCCAGAGTCGCTCGGCGTCGCCGAAATTCGCCTCGAATGAACTGGGCGAGGTCTCCCACGTCGTACGAATCTCGCACCGCCACATCGAGAGCGAGTTCGAATGTGAGCGTGGACGAAGGACGATGACCGGATGTGATGCCAAACGCCGAGACGATTTGCTCGAACAGTTCGACCGACTGCTCGAGCAGTCCGAGCGCGATCGGGTAGAGCCCCGACAGGTGCTCGCCCGGCTCGAGCGCGTCAAAGGTTCGAACATCGTACGCTCGCGCCGCTGCAGAAATTCGCGAGGCCGCTGCGCGGATCGGTGACCAGACCTCTCGCTCATCCTTGTCGTCTGCCTCAGCACTCATCGTCACCTCCCGCGCCGTTGCTGCATTATTGCTAACCCACACTTTTACGGAAACTACGATTGACGCGCTACTGTCCCAAAAGGCAGCTGCACACCGGTTCGGACCTGGCGTGTGCCGAGAGCAGAATCGATGGCTGGCCGACGGTGTGTCGGATTTCGCTACCCCCCCCTGAGCGCGGCGAACGCGAGGGCCGATCTTCCCGACTTGAGAATCGTGCAAGACGCGTTGTAAGGATCGAGGGCTAGCGGGATGGCGATCACCCGCTCGAGTGATACGAGTTACCTTGCCGAGCGCCAAGGGAATCGGGTGAACGATCGTGATTGGCAGCAACGCCACAAACGAGAAAGACATCGTTTGATTCAAACAATGTCTTTCCGTTTGCGCAGGGAGCGTTGCGGCTCCTGTTTGGCCGCGTCCCAACACGCATCCCGGGCTGCAGGCATCGCCGACCCATCCAATGCGGTTCAGCCAGCTGTCGGATGGGGCGCCGCTCGCTGCGTCTGGCGAAGGCTTACCTGGCCGCCAGGTTGATCCCGCAACGCGGCAGATTACGGTTGTGTTTCCGCGTGCTGCAATGGCGCGCTAAGCTCCGCCAAACAAAGCCCCAGGAGCTAGACGATGAGCGAGAGCAAGACGTATCACGGGTCCTGTCATTGCGGAAACGTGAAGTACGAAGTCGAACTGGACCTGAGTGGACCGGTGACCGCGTGTAACTGTTCGATGTGCAGCCGCACCGGCGCGCTGATGGCCTTCGTGCCGGAAGACAAGTTCCAGCTACTGTCGGGCGAAGACTCGCTCAGTGACTATCAGTTCAACACCAAGAAGATTCATCACCTATTTTGTAGCAACTGCGGAGTGCGTCCGTTCGCACGCGGCAGCGGTCCCGGCGGCGCGATGTGCATGGTCAACGCGCGCTGTCTAGAAGGGGTGGACCCGCTGGCGCTCGAGGTGAAGCACTGGGACGGCAAGAGCCGCTGACTCGTGCGCTCAGCGCATCCTGGGCGCCATGGTGCGAAGGACGAGAACGGTCGAATTCGACCAGCGCGCTTCCGCCAAGGTCAGCATCCGGCGAGCAGCTATTCGTGCAAACATCTCGAGAAGATACGAGTGTTTGGGCACACCCTGGAAAACGGAGCAGACTGCGTCAGGCTAAGTTCAATGACGCCCTTCTCCGACGTGCTCCAAGACGGCCCCATTCTGCTGTACGACGGCACGTGCGGAGTGTGTAGCCAGGCGGTGCAGTGGGTGCTCGCGCATGAGCGATCCCATTTGCTGCGCTTCGCGCCGATCGAGAGCGCGGTCGGCAGCCAGCTCCGTGCCCTTGCCGGCGTTGCAACGGATGTCGATTCCATGCTCTGGACCGAACTCCGGGATGGCAAGGTCCATGCCGACGTTCGTTCGTCAGCCATGCTCCGCGTGCTCGAATACGTGGGCGGGCCGTGGCGTTGGTTTTCTGCACTACGCTTCGTGCCAGCTTTCCTTCGAGATGCCGGCTACCGGACGTTCGCCAAGCTGCGTTCTCGAATCCGCGCGCAGTCGTGCCTGGTGCCCAGCGCACAGGAGCGAGCGCGCTTTTTGGGTTCGATCGGCCGCGTGTCGTAGGGCCTAACCTTGCCCGCTCGGGGGCGGCGTATTTGGACCCGCTGCGTCGACGATCCGAGCTTCGCTCGTCGCTTGACTGGGCGCCTCGGGCGGCGCGGGCTGCACCGCTGGCGTTGCGAATGTGTGCTTAGGGTGACGCTTCCAAAAACCACCGTCGGAAAAGCTCAGCCAGCCCCAACGTAGCCAGCGCAGCAGCGACACCGCCAGCCAGAGCGCCCACGCCAACATCACGCCGCGGTATGCAAGCATCGGCACCGAAAGCACGTACGGCTGCTCGGGGATCGGCCCGGTGCGATCGTCGAACCATTGCAGCAGCTCGCTGGACGAGCCATTGCCCAGGATTTGCATGTCGGGCGTGCCCATCAAGCCCTGCTGCACCGCGTACACTAGGATCACCAGCGCCGTCAGAGTCCAACCGACGAGCACCAGCTGCCCGAGATCGAAGACGTAGGGGCGCTGTGCGGGGCGCGCGCGCCGAAAGCCGAGGGCCACTAGCCAACCGATAACCAAAGCCGCAGCGGGCAGAGGAATTTGTGACAGACCGATGGCGAGAAGCATCCACTCATAGCGCTCGAGTGGCACCCAGGAGATTTGCCCGAGGGCGAACGCCACCAGCACGAGCACCAAGAGCAGGCTCCAAAAAAGCACTGCCGGTCCGAGCCGTGGACCGTGCACGAAGAGCACCCAGCGCGAATCGGACAAACGAATGCTGGTCGTGACATTCACGATTTTCGTGCCAAAGTCGAAGGGCGGCGCGCTGAACGAGCTAGAGATCCCCTGCGGCAGGCGCAGCGTGAGCTGCACGTTCTGCTGACCGGGTACGACGGAAAGAGTCACGCTACGGCCTTGTTGGCGCAGCGGTTGCGCCGCGCCATTGACGGACACGGACTCCAGCGCGGCGCCCTCCGGCAAGTGCAGCACGTGCTCGCCACCACGGCTCGAGCGCAGGCTGAAGCCTACCGTCGCATCGGTCGCGCGCAGCCCAGGGCGGACTTCATAGCTGCTGTTGTCGATCGTCAGCGTTTGGCCAGTAATGCCCGCCGGTCGCAGGAGATTGATCACCACGCTCTCGCTCGGCCACGGTCGCCACTCCGGAACACGCGCCGATGTTTCCCCGTGAACGACCGGCACGCCTTCCAGGCTGGCGTGCCAAATGGGGCTCAGGTCGAGCCGCCACACCTCGGTCCAACCGATCGCCTTGGGCGCAACGAGCGTAACTGGCGAACGTTGCTCGAGCACGGATTGCCAACTCAACTCGGTCGCATCCGGCGCCATGTTCACTAGAACTTTGCCTTGCGCGATGCGTACGTCCGGCGTCGTGACCGACTCACCGCGCAGCAACGGCACCTCGAGCACTACCGCGCTGCCCACCGGAGTGGCGCGGACAACGCGCGTGCTGACCTGCCAGTTGAGTCCAATCAAGAGTGTGCGTTCGACGCGCACGAAGGGCGGCAGAGTTCCGGCCGCGAGCGCCGCGCCCTTGCCGCTGCCTTCGCTGATCGCGCGGGTGAGCTGCAGGTGATCGTCGGCCAAGCCGTCTTCGTGCACGCCTTCGAGCGACCAGCCCTCGACGCTCACCTGGACGTGGTGCGGTTTCATTGGCAGCGCGATTTGCAAGGATTCACGACTTGGCAGCGCGCCTTCGACGCTGACATCGTGGGCGCCCGCTGAAAGCCGCAGCCAGAGCTGACCGTCTTCCGAGCGGAGCAGGCCCTGCGCGGGGTTGCCGTCGACCAGCACGCGCTCGGGTAGCCACTGCGCGGCGTCGCCCGGGAGCGGCACCGCGGTGGTGGCGCTCACTTCGATCGACAGCCGCGCGCGCAACACATTTCCGTGCACGTCTAGCAGCATGCGCGAGCTGGACGCGCAGGTGGGCGCGCAGTCAGGCTTGGCCAATAGCCGCTCTTTGTATTGCTCGAGCAGCGGGTCGGCGGGAATTTCCGCGCGCGCTGTGGGGGCTACCAAGAAAACCAGACACAGCGTGGCAAGCGCCGCCGCGGGTCGTCCAAAGCCAGGCAGCCGCGCTGTGCCGAAGGGCAATAAGCGAGCGAAGAGCACGGTCAGGAGCACGGCGCGTAGCAACGCGAGCAGCAGATTGATCGGCGGTGAGAGAAAGTAGAAGTGCAATCGCTGCGAGCGTTCGACCGGACCACTGAAGGTCACGCTGGTCGTCGACCAGCTCCATTTGGGTAGGCCCGGGCCGGTTTGGACCATCGCGTTCGGGTCGTAGGCTTCGTTGAACTGCCGGTACTGCGCGCTCCCCGGCGACGATCCCGAGCCGGGCTTCCCGAGACTGCCGACCGACGCCAGGCCCCGACCACCGGCTGCTGGCCCGTCTTTCGAGACAGCTCCGAGCGTCTGCATCTGAAGGTCTGGAAGGCCTGCCGGCGCTGGCATCGGAGCGGCTGGCGCGACTTGTTCCATCGGGGGCGGCGCCATTGCTTCACTCTTGGCGCCAAAAAACTCCGAACCTCGCGTGATCGAACCGCCGCCCGCCTCATTGTCCGCGAGCGCCGGATAAATGCCCTCGCGCACGTGCTGCACGACGAACGGCAGAGTGCTGAGCAGCAACATCAAGAGCGCACCCAGGCGCAATACGGTGCACGCCGCGCGCGCTCTGCCGGCCGGGATCACGCGCGCCAAGGCTTCGGTCGCCAGCGCAGCAGCCCACAACCAGCGCGCCGCGTCGGTTTCTGGGAACACGAGCGTGAACGTCAAACAAGCGAGCGCGCCCCAGGCGCGGCCGAACAGCTTCGCGAAGGAGAGCGAGAGCACGAGCACCAGAAACAACTCGAGCAACGTCCAGTGGCGGACCCAGGTACCCGGCACCTCATCTGCGCCGGATGCATGCAGCAGCCGATAACCGGGCGGGATGTGCAGCGTGGCCGAGACCTCGTGAAAGTCGTGATCGTAGCCGACTGCGGGGATGTTGCCCGCGTCGCCCGAGATGCGGCTGTCGGCCGATACCGAAAGCTGCCCTTGACGGACCTCGACGCCCGCTCTGTTCGGGTCCTTGTCCAGGTGAGTGATGAATTGATCTTTACCGTCGATGGCGACGCGACCGAGCACGGTCGGCGGGAGCATCTCCAGGCGCGTCGCGCGGTGCAAGGTGCCGGTGATGGTGTCGTTCGCGGTGTAGCCTGCACCGTCGAAATCGAGCCACAGTGTGCGCGAGAGTGACAAGCGATCCGGCTCGGGCTCGACGTCTCCGCGACGCTTCTCGACTAGCCGCATTTTGTCGTCCAAGGCCATCGCGTAGCTCGGCAGCGACTTCCAGGCGTCGGGCAGCGACGTTTGCTGGGGATCGATCGCGCGCACGCCTTCGACCGACGTCAGGCGCAGCGCGCTCTTGGCCTCGAAAACCCAGACTTCTTCGCCGTCACGCCAAGGGCCGTCCGGCGCTGGACGCGCGAGTTCCGCGACTGGGCCCTCGCTGCGCGCCGTGATCTCGATCGTCCAAGTGCCGGGACGTGCTTGCACGCGCAGGCGCGTGTCGGGTTCGATGCGCGCCGGCAACTCGCTCGTGATCGACATGGGCGTAAAGCCTGACGGCAACGCCTTGCCCAGCACTAGCTCGCGGCTCTTGCCGGAGACGTTGAGCACCACGCGCGTCGTGAGCAAGAGTGGCACGTCGTCGGTGACGCGACGGTGGACCACGATTTCGAGCCGCTCACCCTCGGTTTCGACGCTCGTCTTCTGTAGAAAGACTTGGCCCGTCTGATCGCGGCGCGGCTCACCGACGCGCGCCTCGTCGAGCAGCAATGACACGATGCCCGTCTGGGGTGGAACCTGCAGCGAGTCGGGCAACGAATCCCAGGCAAATACGCCGACGATGGTGTGCTCGCCGGATGCGAGCTCCACACTCGGCACGCTCGCGTGCTCGACTACGACCAACTTTTTGCCACCCTCCGTCACGTCCAAGGGCCAACGAACGGCATCGCCGGGTAGCGGGACCCACTCCCGTGCGTCCAAATGCCAATGTTGTTCGAAGTGGCCACCCTTTTCGCGCAGACTGAGTGAGAGCGCGGTCGGCCAGGCGCAGTGCACCTCCTCCGCCGAGCCTTGGAAGGCGGGACACAGCGCCTCCGGATTGCCAGCGAGCACCCACGACGTCCATGGCCGCAGTGGCTCGGGCGCTTGCTTTGGGTCTAGCCGCTGCGCCTGCGCGTCGAACGACATGAGCAGCAGCAGGCTGACTGCCAGCGGCACCACGACCCATCCCCAAAATCGGCTCATGGTAGCTAGCGTATCAGCCCCTGCCCCAAAAAGCCGCACGGCCTCCAGCTTTGAATTCCAACCTTTTTTTTCGGCCCCCCCCCGAGCCCGAGCCGCGCCTGCGCGGCTACCCTCACCGGGAGCACGGCCGCTTGCTCGCAGCGTCCCAATTGAACGTCGACCTCGGACACGTCCGCGACGCCGAAGGCTGCGCGCTCTTGGCCTCGGCTCGTGACCATCCAAAATCAAACGGCCAGAGCGGCGCGTTCGGCGAGGGCGATTGCGCCGGCGATGCCGGAGTGTGTGCCGAGAAGCGGCGGGACCAGGTACTGGTCGATGCTTTCGTTCAGCAGTTCGGTTTGAAGATAGCCCGCCAGCGAACGCTTGAGGTGATGGCGGATGAGCGGGAAAAGCGCGGCGACTTGCATGACGCCGCCGCCCAGGATCAGGCGCTCTGGCGAGAGCACGAGCACCAAGCTGGTCAGCGCAGATGCAACGTAGCGCGCCTCGAGATCCCACGCGGGGTGATCGGCAGGCAGCGTTTCGGCAGGCTGGCCCCAGCGCTGTTCGAGCGCAGGTCCGGATGCCAGGCCTTCCCAGCAGCGCGCTCCATGAAACGGGCAGTGACCAACGAATGTCAGATCATCGGCTTCGCGCGGGACGAGTAAGTGGCCCATTTCCGGGTGCACCAAGCCGTGCGCGAGCTGACCGCCGAGCAGCGCGCCGCCACCGATGCCGGTGCCGATCGTGATGTAGATCGCCGTATCGAGATTTCTTGCGGCGCCCCAGCGTGACTCGCCGAGCACCGCGGCGTTGACGTCGGTGTCGAAGCCGATGGGCACCGAAAGCGCCTGACGCAGCGGCCCCACCACGTCTGCGTTGAACCAGCCGGGCTTGGGTGTGGTGGTGACATGACCGTAACGCGGCGCTGCAAGGCGGAGCTCGAGCGGACCGAAGCAGCCGACCCCCAAAGCATCGATCTTGGGTTGAGCGCGAAAGAACTCGATGCACTGGGCGAGCGTTTCGCGCGGGCTCGTGGTCGGAATTCGCGCGTGGGCTCGGAGATCTGCCGGGCCAGTTCCGACTGCACACACGAACTTGGTTCCGCCGGCTTCGATCGCTCCGTACAAAGCCATCGAGCTTCGCGTCAGCGCGGCATCTGAATCACGAACAAGAGCAGCAAGACAGCGAGCACCAAAATGGCGATCAAGGTCACCCGTAGGCGGCGTGCGGTCACCGAACGCGCCACGCTGGGGTGCGTGGCCTCGGCGAGCGAAACCAGTCCCCGCACGTCGCTGGTCGGCTGGTTGCCCACGGTCGGCGGCTCCGAGCGCGAAAAGTCTTGGTCCGGAAGGTTCCCCGTCTCGTCTTCGTCGTCTTCGTCGCCTTTCGGCGCCTCCGGCGCCTCCGACATCTCGTCGGCAAAAGAGGGCAAATTGGGGGCGTTCGGCACTGACGCGAGAGCTGGAGGAGAACTAGCCGGAACGCTCGGCTTATCCGGCGGCGGGGGCTGGGTCCGCTGCGCGAACATGCGTTCGAATTCGAGCGCCTCCTTGGGGATCTGGCCAATCACGGTTCGCTCGTCGTGAACCGACATATCGTCACCGAACCTCGAGCGCGCGATCATGGTTTGATCTTCCTCGCGCATCGCGTCAGACATGACTGACCGGACAGGGGCAGGCACTGGCGCATGCCCGGGGGCAGGCGCTGGCGCATGCCCGGGCGGAGACCCTAGCGCACGCCCGGGGGCAGGCGCTGGCGCATGCACGCGGCCAGGAATGAGCGAATTCGGCATGGCGGCCACGATCGACTCGTCGCGACGCGGCAACGCGTAGCCAGCCAAAGGTTTCTGCGACGCGACCTCGCCCTCCAACATGTTTCTGCCATCGACGACAATCGCCGTAGAGCAGTGTTTGCAGGTGATGCGAACCAACTTGCCGCGCACCTTCGCGTCGGAGACCGAATACTGCGCCGAGCAAGAATTGCAGACGATAATCAAACCGACGTCTTCTCTTTCGCTACTTTACGGTGGGCGCGAGCCCGATCAACCCCAACTATGGTTACCACACGACGTCGAGCCTGTCGTAACCACTAGCGAGAAACGCCGCCGATGCCAACAAACTGGCCACTTTATGGCATTCTACCGTGAAATTGGCGTGGACCGTCGTCGCGTTCCTCACTTGTCGGTGCGTACGTTTGCACCGTCGAACACACATCGTTTTCGCCTAGCCGCCGGTCCTGCTACACCTTTCCGCCTCAACCGCCCTGGAACGCACTCCTTGCGATTCGTCCCGCGCGATCCGTGCGAGGTTTGCGTCGGGCGGACTTCGCCCTCGCCGGATTGCGGCGACGAACTCAGCTCGCTGCCCGGCTTCGGTCGCAGCCTGCGGACAACCTGCCGAACTCAACCGACCCGTCGCGCCGCCGGGATGCTCACCGGCATAATCGCGAAGGTAACGGGATCGATGTCGATCACGGTTGGTAGACGCTGACATTCCCAGGTAGTGACGTTCGCAAACGAGACCTCACCAGCGCGCCAAAAGCCTCCGTCTTGGTGGATATGACCGAAGAGGTGGAGTGCTGGGCGGACGCGATGCACCGCGGGCAGCAAATCGGCGCAGCCGCTTCGCCTGCCAATCGAGGAGCGATCGCCATAGCCACGAGGCGGACCGTGCGTGACGAGCACGTCCGTGTCCTCCGGGATGAGCGCCCATTTTTCAGCGAGTGCAGGGCCGCGCGGGAGATTGAACGCCCAATCGTTGTACTCGGGTTGCCAGGGGCTACCCCAGAAGCGCAAACCGCCGATCAGCGCCGCTTGGTCCTCCAGATAAGTCACGCCCTCGCCCAGCATTTGTAGGCACGCTTGACGATCGTCCATGAAGCACCAGTCGTGATTGCCCGCGATCACCAGCTTGAACTCGTGCGGCAAACTGCGAATCCAAGCCGAGACGGCCTCCAACTCGGCGAGCGTGCCTCGGCGCAGCAGATCTCCGGCATGGATGAACATATCCCCGTCCGGAATCGCGCCCAGATCGTCTTGGAACGTGTGCGTGTCGGCAACGGCTACGAGGCGCATCGATTCGCACTCATCGGTACGAGCACCACTCGCAGGAGTAAAGCGATACCTGGTTGAATTCGTCAGCGCACCGCTCGAGTTGATGGAGCGGTCGCCACAGGGCACGGTGCGGCATCACTGCCGAAACACGGCGCGCCGCTTCACAAAACCGCGGCACTACCGCCCGTCAGGCTCGACGGACTCGCAAGGCGTCCACTTTTCGGAGCGCCGTTTCTGCGCATCGGCAAGTGGAGCTCCGTCGAAATTCGTGACGGTGACAGGCTTCGCGAATGCGCCAATAGCCTCGAACAGATCGATCGCTCATCGAGCTCCTGGGTCACTCATGACCTCACCTGGGTGCGGTCCTTGGTGTTCCTGTATCGAACTTCGGTGGTCGCGTCCTGTCAACGGCACGAGTGGGGTGCGGATTTCGGGCGTCAACGCGCGCTCGAAGGTGCTAGAGGCAGCGGGATGCGGCTCAAGCGTTGGCAATGGATTTGCCTAGTGGTGATTGCTCTGGTTCTGCTTGGCAAGCATCTGCTGTTCGATACGGCGGCAGCGCCGAGCGACAAATTCGGGATCGATGTGGATGCCTTGCATCGCGCGGCAATTGCAGCGGGGCCATTGCCGGAACGGATCGAGGTTGAGAAAGTCGCAGAATTCTATTTTCCGCAATCTCTGGTCATCGCCGGCGACGGGTGGAGCAAGCATTCTATGGTGTTGCTGGTGCACCGCGTGATCTGGCCGGACCACTCGCTGCTGATCGATACTGCGATGAGCCCTGCAGCAACCAAAGTGCTCCCGGGCAGCAAAGCAGACGCGGCGGCCTTCGCGCGAGTGGAGGCCGCGATCAAACAGGCGGACACGATCGTCTTCACTCACGAACACAGTGATCACGTGGGAGGGGTCGCAAGCGCGCCAGATTTTGCGGCCATCGCCGGGAAGGTGCGCATGACCCGCGAGCAATTGAATGGCCCCAAGCTCGAGCGCGGTGACTTCCCTCCGGGCGCGCTCGAGAGCCTGAAACCGCTCGACTACAGCGGGCTTTTCCCGTTGGCGCCTGGCGTCGTCTTGCAGAAAGCGCCCGGGCACAGCGTGGGCACACAGCTCGTGTACGTGGAACTGGCCAATGGCACGCGCTACCTGTTCATCGGCGATATCGCCTGGACCTACGACAATATCACCCGGCAAATCGGCCGTCCCGGCATAGCGACGCTGCTGATGAAGGAAGACCGCCCGGCGGTGGCGGCGCAGCTCCAGGCATTGGCTGCCCTACCCAAAGACGTTCACGTGATCGCTGCGCACGATCCAGTCGAGCTCGAACGGGACTTGAAGGCGGGTCTGTTCAAGCAGGGATTCAGCAGTCCGTAGGCTGCGCGTTGTGCGCGGCGCAAATCAGCTGAGGCTCCGGCGCGCCGGCTGGGGCGAGAAGGACCCCCAAGAAGAAGAACCTCTCCTGGCTACTTCGAGCCGGCAGCCGCTTCTTCGTGTGCCTCTTCCTCTTCGGCAACGGCAATCACTTTGCGCTGATGGCGATGCTGGGCCTCTTCGACCGAGTGGGAGCACAAGAGATCGATGTCCCGCTTGGCCATGCGGGCCAGGGTTTCGTAGTGTGTGTGCAACGTGCGGAGTTCGCGCTCGCTCAGCGCCTCGACGTCGATCAGGCGGTTGCTGGCGCCCTTCATGGCGGCGACGATCTCATTGAGCTTGAGGTGCAGCGCGAGCGAATCTTTATTTTGCGCGCGCTGGATCAAAAACACCATCAAGAAGGTCACGACCGTCGTGCCGGTGTTGATCACTAACTGCCACGTGTCCGAGTAGTGAAACAGCGGACCGGTCAGCACCCAAGTGAGAACGATCGAGACCGAGAGCGCAAACGCGCTCGTGCTACCCGTCCAGGCCGTGACCTTGCGAGCCACCTTCTCGAGCATGCCGCCAAAGCCTGATTGTGCTGGGCGTCTCGAGGCTTTGTGTTTTGCCTTCATGCTCAGGCTGTAGCAGAAAGCTGCCTGAATACTCACCGTCCGCCGACCGCCGGCGTCGCGGCAGCCACAGTCAGACCAGCAATAGACCCGTACCCGCGCTTGGCCGCCGACGATAGTTGGTTACGTCGGCGGCTGGAGCCTGGGGCTTGCGCTCAGGTCTGGTCGTAGACAGAGCTGTCTTTGGTTTCCTTCACGAACAACATGCCAATCACGAAGGTGAGGCTGGCAATGATGATTGGGTACCACAGACCGCTGTAGATATTGCCCTGAGCAGCCACGATCGAGAACGAGATCGCCGGCAAGAAGCCGCCGAACCAGCCGTTGCCGATGTGATACGGGAGGCTCATCGAGGTGTAGCGAATGCGAGTGGGGAACATTTCCACCAGCATCGCGGCAATCGGCCCGTACACCATGGTCACGTAGATGACCAGGACCGTGAGGAGCAAGACGAGCACGATCCAGTTTCCAGAGAACGCCTCGATCGGGTCGGCCTTGGCGGGGTAGCCGGCGGCGGTCAGCGCGGCACGCACTTCCTTCTCGAAGCGGGCCTTATCCTCTTTGACGGTTGCCGCTTTGCCATCATAGCCGACCACCGCCTTCTCACCGATCTTGACCGTGGCGGGGGTTCCGGTCGGTCCGTTCACCTTGTCGTAGTTGACGCCGGCATTCGCGAGCCAGGTGCGCGACGTATCGCAAGGCGTGGTGAACTTCGCCGTGCCGGTCAGGTTGAGCACCAAGTTGCAGTCTTCCGGGGCAGCGACGACCGTCACTGGCGACTTTTCGATGGCCGCTTGCAGCTTCGGATTCGCAAACGAAGTGAGTGCGTGAAATAACGGGAAATACGTGAGAGCGGCGATGATGCAGCCGGCCATGATCACGGGCTTCCGGCCGATACGGTCCGAGAGGGAGCCGAAGATCACGAAGAACGGTGTGCCCAACAGCAAGGACACCGCGATCAACACGTTGGCCGTCGGACCGTCTACCTTGAGGAAGGTCTGCAAGAAGTACAGCGCGTAAAATTGCCCGGTGTACCAAACGACGGCTTGGCCTGCGGTCAGACCGAAGAGGGCCAACAGTACGATCTTCAAGTTCTTCCACTCACCGAAGGATTCCTTCAGCGGCGCCTTGGACGTCTTGCCCTCGGCCTTGATTTTGAGGAACGCGGGGGACTCGGAGAGCTTGACGCGAATCCAAACCGAAACGCCCAACAGCAGGGCGGAGCAAGCGAACGGGATGCGCCAGCCGCCCCACTCCTGTGCGAAGGCCTTCTCACCCTCAGGCGTGAATGCGCCGCCGCCGGACGAGAAACGAACCGCGAGAATCACCATCAGCGCCAGCATCAAGCCGACCGTCGCAGTGGTTTGAATCCAGCTCGTGTAGTAGCCGCGGCGACCGCTGGGGGCGTGCTCGGCCACGTAAGTCGCGGCGCCGCCGTACTCACCGCCCAACGCTAGACCTTGCAGCAAGCGCAACGCAATCAAGATGATCGGCGCCGCAATGCCGATGGTCTTGTAACCGGGCAAGAAGGCGAGTGCGAACGTCGAAAAGCCCATGATCAAGATCGTGATCAAGAAGGTGTATTTGCGTCCCACCAGGTCACCGAGCCGACCAAAGACGAGTGCGCCGAACGGGCGCACCGCAAAACCAGCTGCGAACGCGAGCAGGGTAAAGATGTTGCGCGTGGCTTCATCGAGCGGAGCAAAGAACTGTGCACCGATGATCGCAGTCAGCACTCCGAACAGGTAAAAGTCATACCATTCGAAGATTGTGCCGAGAGAAGAAGCGAAAATCACTCGCTTCTCTTCTGCGCTCATGGGGCGCCCGATCTCTGTATTCGCCATCTGGACTAACTCCTCTTCGTTGCCCTGAAAAATTCGCCGAGTGAGCGCCCGTCAGGCTCTCCCACTTTCCCCGAAGTCTCGCTGAAGGTCGCGAAAAATCCGGGCGCACCAAGCATGCACGCAATAGCTGATTTTCAGACTTCGTACTACGGGCATGAGCAAACACTCATTACATTTGCGGCGCGGGCTGATGCACGCGAGGTCGGCGCTAGGTGCCGTCGACAGGAGCGCTTGGCTCTGCACGGCCCTTGAAACGTCGCACGAGCAATTTTCCACCGAACCTGCGTAGCTACGCCCTCGTGGTCAGCAGCAGCTGATTGCGCAACTACGCCTCATTCAGCAATGCTTACTTGGTTGGCGCGTCGGCCGCTCTGGCTGGGGCACAGTGGACCCGGCGAGCGAGTCGCCAAAGTCAGAACCACCAGCCTGAGTGGTCGTCTTTTGGTCCGCATGGCCGCCGATGACCGGCTGTGTCGTCGGCGGCTGGAGTGTGCGGCTGGCGTGTGCGGCTGGGCTTTCAGCTGCCGCGCACTCGCTTCGAACGGAACGAGCTCAGTAGAAGTACAACTGCCACTGCAGCTGGAACTGATTGTAGCTGTGCGAATCGCCAGCGCCGTTCGGCTTGTCCTTGATGTTCGTATAGAACGCTTTCAGGTTGACGTTGTGACCGTACGGAAAGTACGCGAGGCCGCCGCCGATACGCGTATTGGTGCGGTCGGAGTTCCCGTAGTCTTGCAGCTCGAATTTGGCGATCGGGGCGATCGGAAAGGCATCGAAGCGATAGCCGGCCTCGGCCATCAGCGCCGTTTGCTTCGGCAACTGCGCCGCCATGGTGGTCGGGTTCGGTGGAATGAAAGTTCCACCGTTCCATTTGCTGAAGTTGACCTGAGCGGTCAGTGTTCCTGGGCCGACGGGCATGTCCAGGAAGCCATCCACCGCCCAGTGATGGTAGCTGCTTTGCAGGTCGAGGGCGCCACCGACGGACAAGATCTTCTTCTTGCCGAGGTAGGTACCGGCGTAGAAAAAGCCTGTTTCAGCGTCCAATAGATTGATCTGGATGCGACCCGCGAAGCGGAACATGTTTTGCGAGGCGACATCGCCAGTGGCACCCGCCGGCATCATCGGAGCAGCGGTGGCCGGCTTGCGGAAACCCTGGAAAAGACCCGCGCGGTATTCGATGTGATTGTCGAGCAACAAACCACGAACCTCGATACCAGCGTCGCGGCCCACTGGGGCAGTCGCCGCGTTGAACACGTTCGTGTGATTGAAGGAATTCGAGAAGTAGTCCAGCCCCAAGAGCGTGCCGGCGCCTTGCAGCGCATTGTGAGCGCCCGGCGTCAGCATGTAGCCGGCGTCGAACTTGAGCATGTCGTCGTACGCTTTCCAGGTCGCAAGGGCATCTTGCACGACAATCCCTTGAGTCGCTTTCACGCCCGCTGCGTCGGCTTTGAACAAGTTGGGCGCGTCAGTATCGAAGAAGTATTCGAAGTTCTTGAACAACGTGCCGCCGACGAGCAAACGCGTGCGTCGCAGGAATAGGTTGTTCGAGGCGCCCGTGTGGGCGGCGTCCGAGCTGCCAATGGTCTCGAACTGGGGCTGCAAGAGCAAGCCGATCTTCAGCGTCGCACTGCCGTTCTTATTTTCGATCTTGAAGGACTCGAACGTGGCCGGTGCAGCGGTATCCGGCGCAATGGGCGACACTGCTGGCGGGGGTGGTGGCGGGGGCGCCATTGGCTCCGGTGCGGGCGGCGGGGGCGCGGCCGGCGCAACGTCAGCGGGCGCCGATGCGGCTGCGGGCTCTGTAGTGCCCGCGGTGGCTTCTGCGGGCTTGGCCACGCTCGGCGCTTCTGCGACCTGCGCAAACGCTGACGTCGTGTAACCGAACGCGCCGATCAAACTCAACGCACAAACCTGAATTTTACGTCCCATGATCGAATCCGCCTTGCTTGGCGCGCCATGCTGCGCGCAGAAAATTAAGCCCGTTGCACTTTGCCGGCGCACGGTCGTGCGCCTCAATCACTTCACGAAGCCGCGAAGCGATGCATCCACTTCCAGACAGCTCTCTACTCGTCCCTGGTGCTCGAAGCCAAAATTATGGCTTTTGTGCACCTTCAGCGTGTGTTCTCGTAACGCAATCGAGCACTCAACGGCGGCACTCTCTCACGCTGGCTGAGGATTGGCAATACGTCTCCGTAATCCTCAGAGAGCCGAAAAAGACGCCGCGCTGGCTACGCCTCGAGGCTTCGCACCACGCACGTGCCCGTCGATTTCTCGACGACTTTTGCGCCAGACGCCACACACAGCAGAGCCGATCCCGCCGGTATAATGACTACGTTCGCTGCCGCGCGAAATCGCGGGTTGCGTGCTGATTTCGGCGCAAGCGCGCGGGTAAAAGCGCGTTAATAGTCGGCCATCTTTTGCCGTGTCAAACGCGACTCGGTGTTGTCGAGGGGGAACGAGCGGCAACAGCGAAAGATTGCCGCTCAGCAGAAAACGACCCGTTCGCCGGCTGTTCGATGCGTGGGCGGCGCTGGCTTGGCCAGTCTTGGCAACTCCGTGTGCACTCGCCATCTAGTGCTTCGCTTTTACGGAGTTTCGATGCGTCCATTCGACTCGCTGACCACCCCGCGCGGGTTAGGACGGCAGAGGGCTCGCGGCGCGCTCTCAGCGAACTCGTATGGCTGGTGCTCACCAACGTCGCGGTCGACTTTCAGCACTTCATGCGGAGTGGCGGATACCGCTACTCGGGCGATCGAGCGAATCGAACCAGGCCGCCAAGCAGCGAGGAATTAGTGGCTGCGCACGGAGTCCGTGCGTCGTCTTCCTGGCAACTGACGATCCTGCGCCGACGGAGCGGTGCGCTCGCCGACGCGGGTCGGTGCTGCCTGCAGTTCCTGGGCTTCTTCGGCGATCTGGGGCGAAAGGCCGACGAACGGCGGTTCGGCGCGGCACCAGCCACCCCTCACGAGTGAGGGGTTCCTGAGCGCAAGTGCGTCGCGGGCCGCTGAAGCGACAGCGCGCGTTCGCGTCGGCTCGGTTCGTCGCGCGGCGCGCCGCTGACTACGTTCGATGCTCCCAAACCCAGCCGATCCAGGACCACTGATGGCTTGCCATTCGAGGTGCCTTTAGCTAGCCGTCACGGTCGCCAAGCGTAGGGTGGCGCAGTCGTGATGTCGTTGAGGCTTGCGCTGGCACTGCTGTCATCGACGAAACCCGAGTACGAGCCGCTGGCGCGATTCAGCCCTTGGCCGCGGTACTCGACGTCGCCCAAGAGTGAAGCGGTGCCCGACAGGCCTTGTCCGGATTCGAAAAAGCCAACCGGATAGAACGTGGTTTGCACTTTGGCCGTGTCGGCGATGGTGAAAGCGTTCGCGCTATTGCTGCCAATCAGCGACAGCGCGCCGACCGTGCCCCCGCTGACCGTGCCCTTCACGACCGTAGCGTGATCTTCGATGCGCGCGCTTCCAGTCACCGTACCGCCGGCGATGGTCGCGTATGGACCGACGTAGACTGTCGCGGGAGTCGCGTCGGGCGCGCACCCCCCGCCATTGTCGTGGCGAGTCAAGCCGGCAGGACACGCATCTTGCTTTCCGCCCTGAAACCCCTCAGGCCATGCGTTCGCGATCTGGATCAGGTACGGGTAGCGATAGATGGTCGGGTAGGCTTGGTCCCAGACGATCGTTTGTTGTACCGAGGGCGTCGCGACTACCACCAAGAACAGCGGCTCGCCGGCTTGCACGCAAAACGAAAGCACGCCATCCGTCCCACTCTGCAGCTTGCTGTAGCGTGGCTTGGCAATCGCTGCGTCCGTCGCAACCAGGCCCCAACGAAAGTCGGCATTGGCTCCGGTTTGGGTCAGGCCGCGGAAGGTCACGGTCACGCTGCTGGCGGAGGGATCCGGATATAGCCGCACCAGGTTGTAGCCCCAACGTTGCGGAGCCCAATAGTACGGCGACATGAAACGCCGAGTGCTCGCGTAACTCGAATCGAGTGGCTCGAGTTTGGTCACACGCAAGCGACGCTCGGTCTTCGAGGCGTCCGTCGCACTGCCGTATTTCGAGCGATAAAGCGCGCTCTGGTTGTTGGCGGTCGTGCTTTGCGGCGCTGGATCCTGGTAGTCCCAGGTCACGTTGTGCATCGCCCACTCGCCAAAGAAATCGTTCAATTGGCTGATATTCCAGCCGCGCGAGTTCATGATCGCGCTAAAAGGATCTTTGCTCGGCGTGCCGGTCCAAATCGCGTTGACGGCGGCGGGGCAGTATTTATCCTTCAGGAATTCCATGAACTGCCAATTGCAGTAGCGGTCGCGCGTGGAACCCAAGTACAAGTGCGGCGCGTTCGCGAGCATCTCCGAACAGTGCACGTCTTTGGTGTGATACTCGGGGACCTGCTGCGCGTGCCAGTTCGCATGGCTCTCGTAGACCCAGCCGCAGGTGTTGGACTGATTGCAACTCATGCCGCCCTGCACGGATTGCACGCCGTGCGTGAATTCATGAGCTAGACCCCAATGGTCAGCGAGCGCGCCAGTGCCGATCCACATGCCCATTCGACCGGTTGCCCAAGACCCTCCGGTGAGTCCATAGTCCGAGTGCACGTGGATGCTGGCCTTGGTCTTGGTCGCGGAGTTGCAGAGCGGCTCACGCATGTAGAGTGGCGATCCGAAGAACGTCGGCCAGACCGTGTTTTCCAGGTAGTCCAGCGCGCTCTGCGCAGTCGTCGCAGAAATGTTCTCGTCCGAATACACTGCGAAGTGTGCCGATTCGGAGATCAGCTTGAAGCCAGAATGATCCGGATCGGGTCCGCCCGCAGTCCAAGTACCCGCGGTGCACGCCACAGGCGTGGTCGCGCAATTGCTGGCCCAGGTCGTCGTGGTCGTGCCGCCGTCACAAGTTCCGTTGCCCGAACCCGCCCCGCCAATCGAGCCCGCGACCCCCGCGGCACCGCTGGCACCCCCCGCGACACTCGTGCTGCCACTGCTGCCGTTGCCTGCGCTGCCGTTGGCGGACCCTGCCGCACCATTACCGACACTGCTCGTATTGCCACTGCCAGAGCCCGCTAGGCCATTCGCGCCCCCCGTGTCGAGTGCGCCGGCCGTATTCCCCCCTGTCGTGCCAGCCCTGCCGGCGAAAGGGCTCGCCCCGCCAGAACCCGTGGCGCCACCCGAGGTGGCGCTCGAACAAGCCAAATTCTGACTGGTCGCGGAGGCCGCGAGCAGTAGGGAAAACAGCGGGCGAAGCGCGCGAATCATACTCGCTAGTCGTGTTCACTAGGCGCAAGCAGGCAGCAAAGACCGGGCGCTGAGGCAGGTCTGGGTCTAAGCGGGGATGGCGACTACGGCGCCAATGCGTCGGGGCCAGCGGCCTCGAGAGCGGCAAGGTCCGCGTCACTGAGGGCGACGTCATAGATTCGAAATTCGTCGTATGTGCCGCGCATGAGGTAAGTGTCCTGTACCCACTGAGAGCGGCCCAACCAGTCGTTCTCGTCCGACAACGCTGCGAGCGACGGGGCCACGCCCCTGCCCAGCGGCTCACCGGCTGCGTACATGCGCAACTGCTGCTTCGTCCCGTCGACGACGACCGCGATCGCAGAGACTTTCAGCACCGGAAAGGGCGTGTCACTGTCGACAGAGCCGGCCTCATTACCCGTCGTTTGGAAAGACGTTGCGGGTCCCGTTCCGGGACAACGCTTCGGCGTCAAGAACAGGCTGCTGGTGGCATTGCCGACTAGGTCTTCACCTGCATCCGTACTGCCGAAGTCGAACACCCGTTGCCAACAGGGGCCGCCACTCCAAGCGAGCCAGGCGATCAGGGTGGCGTCCTTCAGACTCGACAGGAGCCCGTTCGGCAAATTGACGTAGTCGTCCTGGCCGTCGAGCGTCACGTGTCCAGCGCCGTCCAAGAGTGCACCTCCTTGCAGACTCCCGTCGGCCGAACCGGCCGAATCGACGACGCGAGTGCCTTCGCCTCCGAAGCTGTAGCGGTGGATCAGATGCGCAACATTGGACGGAGGTGGAGTCGCGGCGTCGCGGCCCGAGTCAGCGCCAGCGGCACTCCCCGCATCGGGGTGGGCGACGATCGGCTCGAGCAACGTCACGCGCGTTTGCCCGCTGCAGGCGAAAAGTCCGGCGCAGGTCAGCACAGCGGCGAACGTCGGACCGCGGACCACGCGCGGCATGCTCACTTTCCGGCGCTGACGCTCGCGGTGCGCGACGATGCGCGGCGCGCTTCCGACGCCAAGGGTGAGTTCGGATAGCGCCGGAGCAGTTGATTGATTAGGATCTGCGCTCGATCTCGTTGACCGACGCGCTCTGCAGCGAGCGCCTCTTGCAGCAAGCGGCTCTCTTCCCCGAGTGTGCTCCGTTCCACGGGCCGCGCGCTGCTGCGCGGCACGGCGTGACGTTCGCTGATGCCGGCTACGGCAGGCGGCGCGGGCACGGGATCCCCAGCCGCTGTCCCGCTCGCTTTCGAGCCGCAACCCCACCGGTCGCCTGCATTCAGCGCGGTCTCGCTGCCCGCGTGCTGAACGATGACCACGCCATCCGTAACCTCGACGCAGGTCTGGCTGCCGTGCGTTCGGTTCGAATCCACCCGCACGGAGAAGACAGTGCCGTGCACCACCACCCGCGCGTCGGGCGTTTGCACCGAAAAACGCTGTCCCTCATGCAAGTGCGGCACACTGCAGGTCAAAAGCCCCTGCCGAAGCTCGACCTGATTGGGCGCGCGGGCGCCGACGAGCCCCGACAAGGAGAGACGCGTGGCGCTGCCCAAATTGAGCGCCAGCCCCGCACTGGTCACCAGCTCCGCGGAGCCATCCGCGGCGCTTTCGATTTCGCCTGGATCGTCATGCAAAGGCTCACCCGCGTGCAACGCGCGCGGAGTGACGCCCGAGTGCGCCATGGTTTGCCCGACGCTGGCCACGAAGGTGATTGCCAACGCGGGCGGCGCGGCTTCCCGCTGCCCGTAGCGATGCACCAAGAACAGCGCGGAAGCGGCGGCGGCCAACGAAAGCGCCCCGTACGCTGCGCGCCGCCGCGCGCGTGAAACACGGGCGACGGCCAGCGCTCCCACGTCGCGCTTGAGCGACGAGACCACGCGCGCGCGACGTGCCGCTAGCCGCTCTTGATCGACGCTCACTGGTCGATCTCGAAGTGGCGCGAGCAGCCGCCGCAGCTCACTCGCTTCGTCGTTCACGAGCGCCTCCCCAGGCGAAGCCGGGCACGACGTAGCAGCTCTTTTCGCCCGCGCACCAGCCGTGACTGCGCTGCGGCAACACTCACCTTGGTGATCAGCGCGATCTCCGTGAGCTCGTGGCCGTGCACGTCGTGCAGCAACACCGCCTCGGCCTGGGCTGCGTCCATCGAGCCCAAAATTGCGTGCAACTCTGCTACCTCGGCGCGGGCCTCGAGCTGCCGCTCCAAGTTCCCCGACGAGACGCTGGCAGCGTGCTCGGCGCCCCGCACGCGATCTTCCCAGACCAGTGCGCGTTCACGGATGCGCGCCCGCAGGGCATCGACAGCTACATTGGAGGCGATCGCGCTGGCCCAGGTCGACAGACTGCAGGCGCCAGCGAATTTGCGTTCGACCAGGGTGCGGATGACCCGCTCGAAAACAACCTGCACCTGGTCATCGTGATCGGCGTTGCTCTGCAGAACACGGCGTAAAGCGCGATCGACCACGGGCTGGAGGCGGTCGTACAAAGCTTCGGCAGCCCACTCTTCACCCGCAATCAGACCTGCCACGATCTGCTCGTCGGAGGGATCGCTCCCCTGATGCTGCCCGTTGCCCCCAGCGAGCGCTCTCAGGCGTTTGGGCTCGGGCATCGGGTCGATGATGTTCTCACGGCGGATCATTGGGGGCCAGGCCTTGCAGCGCTGAAGATTGGTCGCCACGGGCTCCGCGCAGCAGTCAGCGAAAGTCGTACCGAACCGCAGAAAGCACTCCCCAGACGAATGGGGGCAGTTGTTCGGTCCGACCGGCCACGTCGATGACGACTCGGGGGCTCAGAGCCCCAACCTCGGCGCCCACGACCACCGCCCAGTTTTTCGCCAAATAACCGCTCAGATCGAGCCCAAAACGCGGACCCACCCGGTTCCTTCGCGCGCTCTCCGTGCGCTCCCCGTCGGTCGCTTGGATGCCCACGGTTTCGAGCACCGCTTCTACACGGGCTTCGAGCGCCGCCCGCTGCTGCGCGAAACCGACCCGGACCCCGGCCCCCAAGGCCCCGGTCAACCAGCTCAAATCCGTGTTCCCCGAGCTGCGGACCGTGTAGGCGCCGCTGGCGAATGCGAACACCGGCACATTCGACCACGCGATCCCCATTCTCCCGAGCGGGCCAACGCGAAGCGGTGCGCTTCTCACTTCCGACCCGGCGGTCAGCCCCAAGTCCAAACGCAACCGGGGCCACGCCCCGACAGCGGACGCTGGGTGAGTGAGCGCTCTCGGCTGGACAGGCGCCCTCGGCAACGGAGTTGGTTTCGGGTCGGTGCTGTTCTGGATCGCGGGCTGAGCCAGAACCAACGCGGCTACCACTACGCCCGCCGAAGCCCAGCGCTCTTCCGGGGAATCACGTTCCTTGAACTCGAGCTCGCTACCCGCGACGCGGGTACCGTCTCGACTCCCCTCGTACAACTCGATCGTGAACCTGGCCTGGCCCTCAGGGCCGTAGCGCACGACCGCGTACCAGTTCCGGGCACCGCTCGAGTCCGGGTTTGCGCCGGCCAATGCGCATTGCTCGGGGCCGAGAGCCGCGTTGCAGGTTGCCAGAGTTCGTGCTGCCGCAGCCGCCTCCGCGAGAGGAACGTCGACCACGACCGCGTAAACCATTCGCAGCCAAGGCTAGTATGATTTTGTTCAGTGCGCGCTGTAGTCGGGCGGTCGCCGGCTTTTCACGGCGTTGATCGTGGCCTTGAGCTCGTCACTCGGCTCGCGCAGGCAAGCGTAACAATCGTCGTTTTTCTTTGGGCCGCAGCCGTGCTTGCCGTTCAGCTTGGCCAGCAAGTGCGCGGCTCGCCGATCGCCGTCCCTGAGCGCTTTGGGCAAGATCGCTTTGAATTGGTCGCAGCTCTCGGCCACACGCAGGTCGAGCGCCACGGCCAGCGCGGGCGATGACTTGGGCCGCACGTCCGTGCTGTACAACAGGGCCCGAGCCAGGTCCGTCGTATCGCTGCGCACGGAGCTTCGGGTCCACACCTCGTACAAGAGATCGGCGCCGGTAGGCGCCTCCAGCGCAGCCATGGCGGAGAGTGCATCAGCACTCGTACGAGCATCATCGGCGAGCCGCAGCAGCTCGTTTTGCAACGCCGGATCTTTGCCGAGTGCCGGGCTGGCTTCGAGCTTCAGGCGCAATGCTTTGCCCGAAGCGCGCAGCGCTTCACCGTGGGCATTGGCCAAGACGGCGAGTTCGCGCGCGTTCAACGACTCCGGTGGCCGGCGCTCGAGTCTCGAGAGCTCTTCAGCGCTTGTCTCATGGCGGGCCGCAGGTAGGTTCTGCTGAACTGCGCTGCCGGCCCCGACTACGGCTTGCATGACTTTGCCCCCGTGATGCGAGGCCAGCGCATGCAGCAGCGCGATCGCAGACAGCGCAATCAGCCCCGGGGCGAGCAGCATCCACAGCGCGGGGTGGCTGCCCAAAAAGCGACCCGCGCGTTCGAGCTGGCCAGCGCTTGCCGAGGCGCGATGGGACTCCGCCAGCTGCACTGCGGCGTCCGAGTCGCCCGTCGTCACGTGCGGTGGTCGACTCGGCAGGGCGATCCGTGGCGCGGGTGGCGGCTCGGCGTCCGCCGCGGACGTACCCGAACGCACGAACACGGGACTGCGCAGCGGCGACCGCTCCGTCGAGTCCAGCCGAGGTGGCGCCACGCCGAGCAACGTCTGGTCCGACTCGGCGCGCGGCTCTGCGTCCCGTGAACGATCTTGCTCCGACATTCCGGGCCAGCGTACCACGCGAAGCGGCCGTACTTGGCGCGAGCGGGCGCAACGGCCGCGGGAGGATTGCGGTTGGCCAGGAAAATTCGGCATAGGGCAAAGCCGGAATTCACGCACCAGCCCGACCCACGCATCAGCTGCTGTTTCCCTGGTGCCGACGAGTACCGCGAGCGCACCTCCGCCAGCGGTCTCGCCGTCGGTCGACGCGTCGTCGGCCGCCATCAGTGCTTCAGCGTCCTCACTCGCGAAGCGGCCGGCCGTGACGCAATAGGTGACCGAGCCTACGCACAGGCCCTCGAGCGACGGCCACGCCGCGCCGGTCAGTCCGGGCGGTGTGTACGATGATCGGAAGTAAAGCCCAATCGGCGCGTCGCATTTCGTGATCGTGCCTCGCCTCCTGCACCATCAGTCGGGGGTGAATTCATTGATTCGTGCGGGGCTAGTGGCTCTCGGCTGTTTTTGTGGGATTTTGCGGGTGTCTACCGCAAAAGCAGCGGACCAAGTGGCGTTGGCCTATGACGCAGCAGCAGGCTGTCCGTCCGAGACGGACTTCAAAGCGGCGGTCGAAGGCCGTGGCGGGCACTTCGCAGGGCCAAGCATGCCAGGCTCTGCATGGGCATTGCGCGTCGCGATCGTTGCGGATGCGGCTGGCTTCCGCGGCACGCTTCAAGCCACGAACGAGGATGCGACTTCTGCGCTGCGCGAAGTACACGGGGCGACCTGCGCAGAAGTCGTCGAGGCGCTGGCCGTCGTCAGCGCGACCGCGATGAACCCGCAGGCTGAGTCGAAGCAAGCCGTGAGCGCGCCGCAACCCGCGCTGCTCACGGCCAAACCCAAGCCGAATCTCGAGCCCGAGCCGACGACGACGGCTTTCAGCCAAGGTCGAGTGCGAGCCACCGAGGGGCTCATCAACGCCCAGGTCCCGGTCGAAGCCGGGACGCTGCGCTTCGACTACGCGCGGGCGGTGACGCTATTCGCAGGTGCAGAGTTCGGGATGGTTCCGGGCGCGGTCATACCGCGTTACGATTTGTCCTTCAGCGGCGCTCCCCTGGTCACGACGCCTGGCGGCAAGAGCTATCTACACGGCGCAATTCCGCGACTGCGCGTGAGCTACCTGGGTCAAACCACGCACGACACGGGCGAGATGCGCTCCGAGCTCAGGGGCGTGGAATTTGCGCTCGGCGTGTGTTGGTCACCCATTTACGACACGCGCGGGTTGGTCGCGCTTTTATGCGGCGAGTACGGCGCTGGCCTGGTGAATAGTCGGACCAAGGATGGCCAGGGCAAGCAAATCCAGGACAAGAGCACCGCCATCGGCTTTGCTGGCCTTGGCTTCGAGACCCAATACAACCTGGGCTCACTGTTTCACGTCGGCCTCAAGCTCGGCGCTGATTTCATGGTCAATTCCTTCAGCGCCGAGCGCACGGACGGAAGTCGCATTTTCGAATCGTCGCAGGTCGCCGGCTACGGCATGCTGGGCTTCGGCGTTCACTTTTAGGCGCATCGAGGCAGATGGTTTCCGAAGCAGGATCGGCAAAAGACAGGCTGCCGCTCGCGCATACCGTGGCCGAAAGTTCAGCGAAGCCGCTGGCTCGGGCCTTGGACCTGCGCGCGTTGTTTACGACGCACTATGGCTCGATCTGGCGCTTGCTCCGCCGCCTGGGCGTGCAGAGCGCACAGCTCGACGATGCCGCGCAAGAAGTGTTCTGGGTCGCTGCCCGTCGTGCCAGCGACATTCGGTCGGGCAGCGAACATTCATTTCTGTATGGGGTCGCTCTGCGCGTCGCGTCGCAAGAGGTGAAGAAGCAGCGCGCCTCGGTGCCGCTAGCGGATTTGGAGGCAGTCCCGACAATTCGCGATCTCGGCCCCTCCCCCGAGGAGCAATTGGCGCACCGGCAAGCCCGCGGGCTGCTCGATGAAGTGCTCGACGCGCTGCCTCCGGAGCTACGCGCCGTGTTCGTATTGTTCGAGCTCGAGGGCCTGGAAGTGCGAGAAATCGCCGCACTCCAGGAAGTCCCCGTGGGTACGGCGAGCTCGCGCTTGCGCCGTGCTCGCGAAGAATTTTCGGCCATCGCCAAGCGCCTTCGCGCCACGCTGGCCACGCAAGAAAGGCAGCGCTGATGACCTCGAGCGAGCACGACTACTCCGCTGACGAGCGCTTCGAGCGGCTACTGATCGACTCGGCGCAGAGCGATGAGTTGCCGAGCAATGTCGATGCTGCCTGGCACAAATTCGGCGCGGCAGTGAGCGGCGTGAGTCTACTCGCCGCGGGTGCTGGAGGCGCGTTGGCCGTCCAGCGCGCGCAGCGCTGGTTGGCCGCCAAATGGCTTGTCTGGGGCGTCCTAACTGGAAGCGCACTGACCGCGCTCAGCCTGCGTTCGAGCCACGTCAACCGCGCTGTGCCGAGCGCGGCGCTGTCTGCATCGGTAGCGGTCCCCAGTGCGACGAGCAACACGCCCACGGCAGGGATCGAAATCGTGACCAGGAGACTAGATCCGGCGTCGACGCCGGCGCCCAAGGCGACGCCTCATTCGAGCCGACTGCGCGCGCCTGCTTCGCACAGCAAGGCGACGCCGCCAGCCACTTCGACGCTCACCGCACAAGTCGCCCTGCTCGACGCTGCACGAACTGCAGCCGCCGCCGGCGCCTTCGCGGAAGCACTACGCTTGGCCGATCGATATCGCGCAGATTTTCCCAGTGGTGAGCTCGCACCCGAGGCGGAGGTCGTCGCCATCGAAGCGCTCGTCGAGCGTGGGGAAAAGCCGCGCGCGAGCGAGCGGGCTGCGCGATTTCTCGCGCGCTACCCGGGCGATCCTCATACGGCACGTGTAAAATGGCTGGTCCGTTGATACGGCAGATTGACAGCGTGGCCACGCAGGGCCATTTGCGCGAACGGTGACCGTTGGTTTTTCGCTCCTGCGCGCGACCGGACAAGGCGCACGCGCGGGGGTGCTGCACACGCGCCGGGGCGATATCCCGACGCCGGTGTTCATGCCGGTAGCCACGCGCGCCAGCTTCCGCCAGATCTCGATGGACGATGCGCGCAGCACCAGCGCCAAGCTCATCCTGTCCAACACCTACCATCTGCTGGACGCGCCCGGTCCGCGGGTTTTCGACAGCTTCGGCGACATCCACCGCTTCATGGGTTGGTCCGGTGCGGTACTGACCGACAGTGGAGGTTATCAGATATTTTCGCTGCCGGGTGAGCGCAGCATCACTCAGCGAGGCGCGCAGTTCCGCTTGCCGAGTGGACGAAGGCACTTGCTGACACCGGAATCCAGCATCGCAATGCAGCAAGCCATCGGCAGCGAGATCATGATGGCGCTCGACGTGTGCGTCGATTCGACCTCGGACGAACTCCGCACTCGCGAGGCCATGGCCACCACCCACGCCTGGGCCGCGCGCAGTCTCGAGGCGCACGCCCTTCGGCAACGCGGGCAAGCATTGTTTGGGATCGTGCAAGGCGGCGTGCACCCGGCGCTGCGCGAGCAGAGCGCGGCAGCCATCACTGCATTGCCGTTCGATGGCTTTGCGATCGGCGGCTTGGCCGTCGGCGAGACCCGCAGCGAGCGAGAAACGATGACGGCGCTTTGCACCCAACTGCTGCCCCAGGAAAAGCCGCGCTACCTGATGGGCGTGGGCACACCGCTCGATTTAGTGGAAGCAGTACACCGCGGCGTCGACATGTTCGACTGCATTTTGCCGACCAAGATGGCAGAGCAAGGTTGGGCGTACACTTTCCAGGGAGTGCTCGAAACCAAGCGGCCTTCGATGCAACACGCGCAAGGACCGCTCGAGCCAGGTTGCACTTGCCTCGCCTGTCGGGACCAGCCGCTCGGCTACATCCATCACCTGCTCCGCGTCGGCAATGCGCAGGGCGTGCGTTGGCTCGCCATCCACAATATCCACCACACTCAAACGTTGATGGCGCGGCTACGGAGCGCGATCCTCTCGGACCACTTTCAAGCGCTTTACCTCGAGCTGCGTGAGATTTTGCCGCGAAGGTTGAAGGCCCCCTGCTCGGGTAACTAGTGCTTCGCCCGCTCGTGTTGCTCGGAAGCCCGGAGCACGGCGCCCAAGGTCGTCTCTTGGGGTGCGATGCTCTGCATCGCGAAGCCGAAGACGGCTGCGAACAGCGAGAGCACCAGCATCGGCTTGTAGGTGCGACCCAGCACGCCTGCCGCCCAATGACTGCGCTCATGGCGCTTGTTCTTCTTGTATACGGCGCCCAACACGGCCACGTCGAGCAGCACCTCGGCGAACAACACGGGCGACGAATAGACCACGAAACCAAGCGCGATCAAGCCACCGAGCAACGCGATCACCGCGATCACGATCGGTAAGGCCTGGTCGGCATCGCCGACCGCGCCCAGGGCGCCTGATGCATCGCTATCCGAACTCGAGCCAAGGTCCACAGCAAAGGAGCCGCTCGCGCCACCCCCGCCAAAAGCGCCGCCTGCGCCCGACAACGCGCTGTCCGCGGAGCGACTCAGATCGCCGAGCGCGCTCAGATCGGGCAAGTCGAGACTGCCGGCGAACGAGCGGTTCTGTGCGGGTGGTCGGCGCCCGAATGACCAATTGCGCGTTTGATAGGCGATCCAAACGCGCACGAACGACAAGAACGAGACGTAGCCCCCCACGACGGCCAGCGCATAGCGCACGCCCATACTCTGGAGCCCGCAGCGCACGAGCGAGGCAGAGCAGAGGAACGTGCCCAGCGCAGCCAGCGACAGGATCAAGATCATGTGCAAGCGAGGGAAGCTGCTGGCGAGCAATTGCTGCTCGACTCGTTTGGCGTTCAGCTCAGGGGCTGCCGCTCGCGCCTTGCGCTTGGCCCTGCGCACCATGAATCAGAGCGATTTTGCGGCGTGCGCAGCCAGAACATCGGCCACGCACAAGGTCAGCTTGCGCGCGGTTGGCAAATGCAAAAACTCGTTCGGGCCGTGGGCGTTCGAGCCTGGACCGAGCACCCCGGTGATGCAGAACTGAGCCTTCGGGAACTTCTCGCCGAGCATGGCCATGAACGGGATCGAGCCGCCTTCTCCCAGGTACATCGCCGGCTTGCCGAAGTGCTTCTTCGAGGCATTTTCTAGGGCAGTGCCGAGCCAAGCCGCGAGCGGCGGCGCGTCCCAACCATTGCTACCCCCGTCACCGCTGAAGCTCACCTTCGCGCCGTAGGGCGGATCTTTCTCGAGTACGGCTTTGACCTGCGCGGCAGCGTGCTTGGCATCGAGCCGCGGCGGCACGCGCAAAGACAATTTGAGACGCGTGAACGGCCTGAGCACATTCCCGGCGCTGGCAATCGCCGGCAAGCCCTCGGCACCAGTGATGGCCAATGCCGGTCGCCAAGTGCGGTTCAAGATCAGCTCCGCATTGTCATCGAGCACGGCGCGCGCGCCAGGCTGGAGCGGCAGCTTCTGCCAAACCTCGTCGCCCAGTACGGAAGCCGCGGAGCGCGCCTGCGTCGCGCGCTCCGGCGGGATGGGCACGTGCAGCGCTTCGAGCTTGATCGCGCCGGTGTCTGCGTCTTCCAGGCGATCGAGCAATTGGCGCACGACGCGGAAGCTCGAGGCGGCGACGCCCGAGCCGTCTCCCGAGTGCACGCCTTCACTCAAGAGCGACACTTCCAGCGTGCCCACGATGATCCCGCGCAGCGAAGTCGTGGACCACAGTTGATCGTAGTTGGCGCAGCCGGAATCCAGGCACACGACCAGCGACAGCTCGCCGATGCGGGGCGCCAGATGCTCGATATATGCCGGCAAATCATAGCTGCCCGACTCTTCGCAGGCCTCGATCAGCACCACCGCCCGCGCGTGCGGCAGCTGGTCTCGGCGCAAGGCAGCGAGTGCGGTGAGCGAAGCGAAGATCGCGTAACCGTCATCCGCCCCGCCCCGCCCGTACAGCTTGTCGCCTTCCAGCACCGGCTGCCAGGGACCGAGCCCCTCTCGCCAGCCGGTCATTTCCGGCTGCTTGTCGAGATGCCCATAGAGCATCACCGTTTCCCCCGCTGCGCCGCTCGTGCTGGTTGTGCCAGGCACGTCGATGAAGATCACGGGCGTGCGCCCGGCGAGCTGCACGATCTCCAGCGTAGCGCCTTCCGGTAGCGCGTCGCGCGCCCAGCCCGCCAGCAGCTCGACCGCGCGATCCATGTGCCCGGCTTGCTTCCACTGAGCGTCGAACGAGGGGCTCTTGTTCGGGATCGCGATGTATTTCATCAGCGTGGGCACGATCGAATTCGCGAAGCGCTCTTCGACCCACTGCGAGCTCTCGTCACTGACTGGCATCCGCCCAGTCTACCACCCTATTGCGATGGCGCGGGCGCGGGCGCGCGGCGGGCGCCGTAGCCCGTTTCGACGCCCTTGTCGAAGGCCGCCTTCACGTCGACGGCCTTGTTTTGCCGAGCGAGAGCGAGCTCGGCCTCCGCGTTCAGCCGGGCTGTGTCCGAGGCATTCTTCTCGGCCTCGAGCCGATCGCGCTCTGCTTCCGCTGTTTGGCGGGCGCTGTCCGAGGCCGCTTTCTCTTGCTGGGCCTGCGTGCGCTCGCGCTCGGCTTTCGCGCGTGCCGCGTCTGCGGAAGCTTGGTCGTTCCTCGCCTGATCGCGCTCGGCTTCGGCCCGCCAAGAGGCGGTCTCCGCGCTGCCTTGCGCAATCTTTGCCGCAGCACGTTCGGCTTCCGCTTTCTCGAGCGTGCTATCGAACGCAGCTCGCTCTTGCTGGGCGCGCAGGCGTGCTTCCTTTTCGGCGTTCTTTCTGTCTTGCTCGAGCCGCTCGTTGGCAAGCGCCAAACTGGCGGTCTGAGCCTCCAAGCTCACCACGACTTCGGTGATCTTACGCGCCTTGTCGACCGCGCCGAGCGAGGGATCGCTGATGATCTTGTCGAGCGTGGTGCCCGCGCGATGGAGCTCGTCGGAGGCCGCATCGGCCTTCTTCAACGCCGCGCTGGTGGCTTGCTTGGCCTCGCCCATCGTGCGCTTGTGCCATTGATAGCCGACCAAGCCGCCCACGCAGGCCGCCAATGACAAGCCTGTAGCCACGCCCAACAGCTTGCTGCGAAGCTCGCTCGCCTGAAGCCGACGCGACAGCTCGCTGTCCCACTCCAGGAGCACCGAAAGCTCAGCAAGGAATTGGCGCGCGCGCGGCCGGTCCGATGGGTCCTGCGCCAGCCAACGGGCAAACGCCTCGCTCAAATGCTGCCGCGCAGCACCGGTCAACTGAGGCAGCGCATCCGCAGGCAAGGGCGAGCGTGCGCGGACGGCGTGGATCGGCGAAAGCTCCGCGCGCAGCGCGCGCAGCGCCTCTGGCGTGGCCTCAGCCCCGCTCTCATTTTGAGCGATGTCGTGGCCCGCGAATTTCGAGCCGATCAGCGAGAAGAGCAGTGTCGCCGCGAGCGCGTACACATCCACTTTTTCGGTTACGGCGGCGTGTTCTTCACCCAGCATGCCGCCGATCAGCGCCTCGGTTTGTTCGGGCGCAGCGAACGGAAAGGTCGCCACCAGCGGGCGGTTCGCGTGCTCACGGGCGGCCCCACCCAAGTCGAGGAGCACGGGATGATGCTCAGCCACGCCGGCCATCGTCGCCAAATAGATATTGTCGGGCTTGATGTCCTGATGCCGGAGGCCCAGACTGTGCATCTCACACACGCCCCCCGTGATACGCGTGAACACCGCGTGCGCGCGAGCGAGCGACAAGCTGCCTCGGCTCTTCAAGAGGGCCGCCAAGTCCAAACCCTTGTACAGCGGCATGGTGTACCAGAGGTACGGCTCGGCCGCGCCCGCCTCGACGCCGTGCTCATTGAGCTGCACCACGTTCGGATGAGCAATCGCGGCCAACGCTCGCAGCTCATGCTCGGCGTACTCCCGAGGGTAGCGCCGCAACCCGACGACCTTGAGCGCCACCTGCTGCCCGGTCTCCTCGTCCTCCGCGGCGAACACGCGACCGAAGGCCCCCTCCCCGAGCAACGCCCGCAGTACGCAGCGACCGCCAACCTTCTCCCCGCAGGTGGGTAGCTGCGCGGTGTCGAGCGCGGCCGCCGCCACCGGAGCCCGGACGAGCATTGGCCGCGAGTCCGGCTCACCCGCGATTTCTTCAGTGAAACAGGGTACTTCCGGCACAGGCCAAGCCTGAATTGTGCGCGTGCGCGTGGTCACGCGAGTGGCGAGCTGCGGTGCAGTCACGCCCTCCATGTAGTCGATCGGCCGCAAGGCAACAAACAACCAGCAACCGAGATATCGAAGTGGGGCGGCGATGCCCACGCGGTCCGACCGAATCGCGTACAAAAACGAACTTCTCGCCTCGAGTATTGCGAAGCGCGTCGAATCCCGTGGCGCTTCGTGCGCCAAGAGTGGCGCTTCGTGCGCCAAGAGTGGCGCTTCGTGCGCCAAGAGTGGCGCTTCGTGCGCCAAGCACCACTTGCTCGGCGACGCGCGCCTTCGCGAGGTGGCCCGAGGACGCACCCGACTTCAGAGCCCATGGCTGCGGGCACGGCCGCTGGCCAAGTGATTTTGTTATGGTCACGCGCCCCGGCGCGCGTCGACTCAGCCTTCGGCGGCGCGTGGCGCCTGCCACGCGCCTTCGGCATAAACGACCTCATCATCGAGCAGCACCCGGCTAGTCACCACGAAGGTGTCCACGTGGTGGCGGGCTTCGCGACGATCGAGGTGTGGCTTCTTGTAGACGCCGTGGCGCGCGCCGAGAGAGAGATGAACGCCGCACACACGCTCGAATGCGCCCACGTCGGCCACGCGACGTTCGCGCGAGAACGCGCGGTTCATCCCGAAGCCGAGCTCGCGCAGCCAGACCTCTCCCTCGTCAGTGCGAATAGCGGCGAGCACTTGCTCGAAGTCAGCCGAGGCGTCGAGCGCATCGACGACGCGGCCGCGCTCGATGAGCAACGTGATCGGAATTTGCGGGACGTTGAGCCGAAAGGAAGTATCCGCGAAGGCGTAGATCTTGACGCGACCGTGCACGCGCTCGAGATCGCGAGCCTCGCTGAAGACCTCACCGATGGGAAACAAACTGCCAACGTTCTTCAAGCCGGCGAAATGGCCGATATTGAGCTTGGCCGGCTCCAATTGACAATCGAATGTCAGCAGCTCGCCATCACTCTCGATGCGCGCGGTGCCAGCCAGATCGATGCGTGATTTCAAGGCGTGGCCCAGCCCCCGATAGTAAACGGGATCGTAGGCCAGAGCAGCAACATAGTGTTCGACTTCGACTGCAGCCATCCGGTCCAGGTTCGAGTGCTCGATGACCTTGATGCCCCTTCGGAACAGCTCGACGCGCGTGCGAAACTCGGGGATGCGAAATACGCTCGACTGAATCAGGACCACCAGATCGTGCTCGCGGAGTTCTTCAAATGCCGCTTTGACCGCGATCGCTCCAGCGGCGTCGAACGAGAGCAGCCGTGCATCCGGCAGGCACGCCCGGTACGCTTGCGTGAGCAAACGCGACAGCTCGCTGCGCTCGTCAGCAATCACGAGCGCCGTCTGGCTGTGCGTGTGCTCCAGGGCGATCGCCAGAGTGTCTCTGATGTTTTCGATGGCCGCCTCTACGACCGCGCTCATTGCTGCAGCTCTGACTTGGACTTGCTTCTGACCCGCTCCAGCACCGCCACATCCGCGAGATCCTGGGGTCTTTTTGCGGCGCGCTTGTTCGCAATCAGGTCATCGATGGTGAGCACCGGGATGGTCAAGTCACCGAGTGTTGCTGGCTCGGCACGCGCGATGGCACTCTCTGCGTCGATACCGTCCGCAGAGCGCAGCAAGTCGACCCGAACCGGCGGGACGCCAAAGTGCGCGATCTCGCTGGTAGTCAGCCTACGCACGATCTCGATCACGTGCGCGGGCGCGCCAAACACTACGAGCGCGGATGCGACTCGCTCCAAGTTACCCTCGAGCCCGGAAATGAGCAGATCGAGATCCTTGGTCGCGCGGGGCTTGCTGTGATAGCCGACGGCATAGCCACCGAGGAGGGCGTACCTAACCCCGAAGCGGCCGAACTCCACCAACAAGTCTTTGAAGTCGGGGTGAAGATCCATGGCTCCCTTGTAGCGCTAGCGAGTCCTCGACGAGCGACCACACCATTCGCAAGCGGTCCGCCGGCTCCATGCTGAGCCAAAACTCCAGATCGACTTGCTCCATTTCCGCGAACGACTGTGCTACCCCGCCGCTCCACACCTGCTGGCGAATCTTACGGCGCTCTTCTGCGGTAGACACGTCACTGACTCTAGCACAAACCTTGCGCCATGCGCTCCTCGGATGAAGACCCGCGCCCCACCCGCGATGGCGACTTCGAACTCGTCACGCTGCGCAATGGCACGCGCGCAGTACGCCACCTCCGGCACGGTGAAGTGATGCATCCGTCGGTGGGCCCGTGGCAGGAGGCTCGCGCGCTGTACGTCGAACAGTCACGCCTGGCGGAGAAGCTGCAAGTCGAAGGGCCGCCCTTGCACGTCTGGGACGTGGGGCTCGGCGCGGGCACGAACGCGGTCGCGGCACTGACCTGTGCGCGCGAGCTCGGCGCCCGCCAACGCCGTGAGCTCAGAGTCGTGAGCTTCGAAGTAGATCTGGCGCCGCTGCGGCTGGCATTGGCGGACGCTGACGGTTTCCCGTTTTTGCAGCCGTTTGCGGCTGCGGGCGCGGCGCTGCTGAGCGGCGAACGCTGGCGCGAGGGACGCTCGCAATGGCAGCTGCACCTGGGTGACGCGGCCGAGCTGTGGCGCGGCGCGTGGGAACCCGCGGAGCTGATCTTTTTCGACCCGTTCTCGCCAGCGTCGAATCCGGCGTTGTGGACGCCTCACGCGTTCACCTCGCTGCGCGCTCATGCGCGTGAAGACGCACCAGGCTGCAGCCTGTTCACGTACAGCGCGGCAACACCGACGCGCGTGTCACTGCTTCTGGGCGGCTTCTATGTGGGCACGGGGGCCGCCACGGGCATGAAGAAAGAGACCACCGTGGCCGCAACACGACGCGAGCTGCTCGAGCAACCGCTCGACGCGCGCTGGCTGATGCGCTGGGAGCGGTCAGCGGCCCAGGCGCCGCATGGTGTGGCGTTGAGTGATGAGATCCAGAGGGCGGTGCGAGAGCATCGGCAATTCTGAGTCCGCGTCGATATCGCGCGAACCACGCCACGGCACCAGAACTCCGGCACAGTGCGCCACGAGATCCGGTGTGGTTGAGTCGCTTCGAATTCGGGCACTGACGCACGGCCAGCGCAGGAACCCACTCCGCACTCTGTTGGCAATCAACCTTGCGAGGAGCCCGTCGCGCCGCCGAAGCCCTTCGAACCGGCGCCGCCGGTGGCACCCGGAAAGCCCTTCCAACCACCGGCCGAAGCGGTTGCGCCGATCGCTCCGGCCGAGCCCTTCAAGCCACCGGTAGAACCCGAGGAACCCGGATGCCAGCCACCCGTAGAACCCGAGGAACCCGGATGCCAGCCACCCGTAGAACCCGAAGAACCCGGATGCCACCCAGCCGTTGAACCGGTAGCGCCCGGATGCCGCCCAGCCGTTGAACCGGTGGCGCCCGGATGCCACCCAGCCGTTGAACCGGTAGCGCCCGG
>Ga0302321_100000315_pt1 | contig 42993 bp, 37 predicted proteins | sample Fen_T0_1_FD_202505 | JGI IMG/M metagenome (GOLD analysis project Ga0302321, IMG submission 202505) | Peat permafrost microbial communities from Stordalen Mire near Abisko, Sweden - Fen_T0_1 | ecosystem: Environmental > Terrestrial > Soil > Wetlands > Permafrost | place: Sweden: Abisko... | reverse complement strand
GCCGACCGATCCCGCGATCCAGCGGCGCATGCCCGAATCGCGCCAGCCGGAGAAGGCGGCCATTGCGACGAGGATTCCGATGACCGCGAAGAGCGCGCTCGGCTTGCTTCCGATCGCCACCGCGAAGCACAAGCCGGACAGCATGCCGCCACGCAGGTTGAGGCGATTGCCCCGAGCCAGGACGAGAACCCCGACGGTCAGGCCGAGGACGACCAGGTCTTCGAGGAATGCCATTCGGCCGTAGAACAGGATCAGGCCCGAGAAACCGAAGGCCAGTCCGGCAAAGGCCGCGGAGGTCCGATCGAGCACGCCCCGCAGGCCCCAGACCAGCGCCGCCGCCGTGAGAGAGACGCACCCGATCATCGCCAGTCGGGCCTGCACGAGCCCGACGCCGAACAGCTTGAAGACGACGACCTCGAGCAGCGTGAACGGCAGGTTCACGAGATGGAGATTCCATTCGTCCGTGCTCCATGTTCCGAGCTGGACGAAGTTGCGTGCATTGACGAGGTTCCACGCCTCGTCTGTGAACGGAGCGGTGCTGCTCGTGACTCTGGCGACCGGATCGGCCGCGGCGAAGACGGCGAGGATGGCGAACAGGGCGAAGCCGATCATGAGCGCTTCAGGCGGAATCTGGCGGAGCCACTCGAGCCGGCGTTGCGGTCGGGGCTGGGTCGCGCTCTCCGAGGCCGGGTGCCCGGATTCCGGGGCAGAGCGGCGAGCGTTGGGCGAGGCTGCCTGAGACAACGGCTCTCCTTGCGATATCAAGAGTGCCACTCGACTCCGATGACGATCCCGACCATGACCGAGGCGACGCCGGCCAGGATCAGGAGTCGCTCCGGCCGGCCGATCCAGCGTCCTGCGCCGATGGCCATCAGGGCCACAAGGAAGGGCGTGAAGTCGAGCGAGTACCGGAACCCGTACTGGACGTAGCCGCCGCCGTAGTAGAGGAATACGGGCACGGCGACGATCGCGGCCGCGAGCCACAACAGCTGCGCCGTCCGATCCCGGAAGCCGGCCCAAACGGCCGTCAGCAGCGCCGGCGAGACGAGCAGCATCGATAGCCCGAACTTGCTCGGCCCGATGTACGGGAACTTGTCGATCCGCTCCAATCCGGAGAGCAAGGCCAGGCGGAGATTCTCGGGGATGTGGGCGATCGCGAAAACGCCCTCAGCCCGCCGCGCCTCGAGGGTCGACTCACGCAGCAAAGAGATTGCGTAGCCCGACTCCAGAGGCGACCCGAAACGGACCCAGTTGAACCAGCCGTATGCGCCGATGGCTGCGGCGATCGGCAGGCCGAAAGCGACTGCGGTGCGCGAGGCGGCCACGAGCGTCGCCCTGTTCTGCCAGATCAGCGCGAGTCCGAACGGCACGGCCGCGAGCACGGTTGTAGGGCGCGCCAGGAATGAGACCGCGAGCGCCGCTCCAAGGAGGATGGGTCTACGCCGGCCGGCCCATTCCAGCAGGAAGAGAGTCAGCGCCAGGAACGACTCGACGTGCGCGAGGTAATACATGTCCCCGAACACGGAGACGTACCAGAGCAGCGACCCGAAGGCCGTGAAGATGGCGATCCAGTAGGCGGTCGCGCCCCTGGCGCCGTAGGCGCGTGCGAGCGGGAGCGAGAGCCACGCGGCCGGCACGCCGAAGGCCAGGCCGACGATGTAGCGGCCGATTCCATGCAGAGCGTCGGCGGCCGCGAATGGCAGGTAGGGGAGCAGCTGCAACGGGCCGACGGCGAGGTAGTAGCGGCCGCCGATATTGACCGTGTCGACCGAGCCTTTGAGCTTGTCCACGTCCAGGTGGCCGCCCAGGGCTCGCTCCGCGATGAGCATCATGCGGTCCGGCACCGCGTGGTCGAAAACCACTGCAAGGGCCGTCGCCGCGACGTAGGCGGCCACAACGGCTAGCGCGAAGATCAGCTCGGGGCGCGCCAGGAGCCTCCGGATGGGGGTCGGGCGAACGGTGGATGTCGTGTCTGTCATGGCGCGCGCAGCGTACAGGAAGGAGCTACTGCTCGGCGCGTTCGCGGGACGCCGACGTTGCGGTTATGCGGCCGGCCCGGAATCCAGCTCCTTCAACGGCCCGGTCACGACCACCTCGGCCGCCTCATCGACCGGTCCGTTCACCGCTCCGGCCGGGCGCCGGATCTGGTAGCGGTGGCTGATCCGGGCTGCGCCAGTCGCGATCTGGGCGCTGACCGTGCAGTACTTCGTCGCCGACAATTCGACGGATCGCCGGACAGCCTCGGTTTCGACGTCGCCCTCAACAACGTGGACGACGGTGATCTCCGTGAAGACGTTGGGGGCCGTTTCGCGCTGGATGCCGCTGACCTCGTTGGCATAGCGAGTGAACAGCTGCCGCTTCTTGGCGAGGATCTCGACGACGTCCATTGCGGTGCAGCCCGCCAGCGCCACCAACACGAGTTCGGTCGGGCGCGGTCCCGTGTTGCCGGTGGAGTTGTCCACGACGACATCGTGCCCGGACCCGGTGGCTGCCACGAAACGGAGACCGCCCTCGTGGCGGAGACTGACTCGCTTTTCGCCCATCGGTTGCCTTCTCCTGATTGACGGCCCGATCGCCGTCGCGTCCTAGCCTACTTTGGCGGCGTGAATGCCGTTCTCGCCCGGAACCGGCGGGGTCAGGAACTGCTCGTGGTAGAGCCGTGCGTAAAGGCCGTCCAGGGCGAGCAGCTCTTCGTGTGTGCCACGCTCCACTATCCGGCCGCGGTCGAATACGAGGATCAGATTCGCCCGCAGGATAGTCGACAAACGATGAGCCACCGCGATCGTCGTTCGGCCGGCCTCCAGTCCCTCGAGGGCGTGCTGGATCAGCCTCTCAGACACCGTATCGAGCGCAGAGGTCGCCTCGTCGAGGATCAGGATCCGCGGATCCTTGAGCAGCACTCGGGCGATCGCGATGCGCTGTTTTTCGCCGCCGGAGAGCTTGTAGCCGCGCTCTCCCACGACCGTGTCGTAACCGTCGGGTAGCTCCATGATCCGGTCGTGGATGGCTGCCGCCCGCGCCGCCGCCTGGATCTCGGGCTCGCTCGCAAGCGGCCGGGCGTAGCTCAAGTTGTCGCGGATGGAGCTGTGAAAGAGGTACGTCTCCTGGGTCACGAAGCCGACCACGTCGCCTAGTGAGCGAAGCAGGATCTTGCGAACGTCCACGCCGTCGATCTCGACGGAACCCGTGTCCGCGTCGTACAAGCGTGGGATCAGATACGTCGTTGTCGTCTTGCCCGACCCGGAAGGGCCGACGAGCGCGACCAGCTGCCCCGGCTTCGCCTCGAAGTCGATCGACCGCAAGGCGAACGGTCGTGGGCCTTCGACGACAGCCTTCGGCAGTTCGGGCTCCGCGGAGGGTTCGGCGTGCCTCATTTCCGCGGCCGAGACGCCATCGATCTCCAGGTCCGCTTCACCGGCCAGCGCCGCCGCCTTCGACGGGTACCGGAACGACACGTCGCGGAAACGGACACTTCCCTTCGATGACCCTTTTGGGAGTGCGACGGCGTCGGGCGCGTCGGCGATCTCGGGCTCCATCTCCAGGTATTCGAAGATACGGTCGAACAGGGCCAGCGCACCCTGAAGCTCAACCTGAACGTTGAGCAGCTGACCGAGCGGGAAGAACAGCCGGCTCTGGAGCGTGGTGAAAGCCACGATGTCGCCGATCGTGGGCGGGTGCGGATCGTGATGGATGGCCAGGTATCCGGCCAGCCAATACACGAAGGCCGGGATGATCGACATGATCGTGCCGATGAGCGCGAAGAACCATCGGCCCACCATCGCCTGCCGTATCTGATTCGCGGCCAGCCGCCGGTTCAATTCCTCGAACCGTTCGATCGAGGCCTCTTGCGCCCCGAACGTCTTGGACAGCAGGATGCCGCTGACGCTGAGCGTCTCCTCGGTCGCGGCCGACATGTCCGCGAGCGACTTCTGCGTTTCCGTCGAGACGGCGCGTCGCACCTTGCCGACCCGATTTGCGACGAATGCGAAGACCGGTAGCATCGCCAGCGAGAGCACCGTGAGCCGCCAGTCGATGAAGACCATGGCGACGATCGTGCTTAGCACCACCGCCAGGTTGCTGGTGATGCTCGCGGCGACGTCGGTGACCACCGACTGGATTCCGCCGACGTCGTTGGAGAGGCGGCTCTGTATCTCACCCGTCCGCGTCTCCGTGAAGAAGCGGAGCGGCATGGCCTGGAGGTGCGCGTACAGGGCATGTCGCAGGTCGCGCATGACACCCTGCCCGACCTTGTTGTTCAGGTAGCTCTGTCCGACTCCGATCAGGCTGCTCACGATCGGGATCACGATCATCAGTACGACGAACAGGTTCAGGAGACCCCAATCGAGGTGTCCGATGGCGACGTCGATGAGCAGCTTGAGAAGAATCGGGTTGATGACGCCGAGCGTGCTCGTCAGCAGGATCGCGAACAGTACGACGGCCACCTGGCGCCGGTAGGGCACGAAGAACACGAGGATCTTGCTCGCCGTGCGAGTGCGTCGTCTGCCCGGGACAGGCGACTGATCCTGTTGCATCGTCGAGGCGGCGAAGCGGCGGCGGCCGCCGCCGGAGAAGGCCATAAGTGCTCCTGTGTGCGCAGACCCTAGCAGTCGAGCCCGACGAGCGCGCGGGCGTGCCCGGCTCGGTGGGAAGGCCGCTCGGCCGAACCGATCAGTTCAACCCCAGCGCGGATAGGTTGACGGCGTAGACGGCCTTCGACCAACCGTCGGCGCTTTCGGCGACCCAGAACAGGGTGCCGCCCACGAGCTTCATCCAAACCGGCTCCTGGAAGCTCGGAAGCACGAACCCGTTGCCGCCGGCGACATCACGAATTGCCGGGTACACGCCACCATCGGGTGCGGTGGCGAACCACGTCACGACAAGACCACGGCTCGTGGACGAAATCGCCGGTCGCAGCGGCGCCGGAGCGACGCGGTTCGTCTCGGTCACGAGCGGCACCTCGATCCCGGTTTCGACGGTCTCCACGGCGACGTCGGCCAGGGGGGTGAAGCCCGGGCTTGCCGCGTGCGGAACCACGTCCCAGGTGAGATGAGACCCGTCCGGCGACAGCGACACCGAAGTCGCCGGCTGGTCCACGGGTGCGAATCCCGGGTGGGCCGCGTCCGAAGTCCACAGGTCGACCACGCCGTCGGCGCGATCCAGGACGTCCGTCAAGATCGCGAGGGTGCCTCCACCCAGCATCACGTCCGCGACGGGCCTCTTGGATTGGCTGGTCCACAGCAACGATCCATCGATCGAGTGCACCTCGATTGTCTCGCCGAGAGCCGAGACGGAGGAGAAGGGCGGGCGATCGAATGCGTACGCCGTTTCTGTCAGAGCCAGGTGAATCGGGAACTCGGTGACCTGAATGGAAAGAGCGGCGCGGAACCCGCTGGCGACCTGGCGGGGGCTGCCGCCGTTGAGATCGAGGAGCCAGAGGCTCCACGCGATCCGGCCGCCGGCGGGAGCGCAGCCGTCGATCTGGGACGTCGAACCGCCGGGCGTCGTGACCACGTATGCCAGCTCATGGCCGACGGCGGCCAGCTGGTTGATCCCTTCGCAGCGCGGCACCGTGACGTGCGAGATTCTGGCTCCGACGGCGCCTACCTCCGTGGACTGGATCTGGTCGCCGTCGACGACGTAGAAGAGGCGCCCGCCGGCCACCGCCATCGACCGGCTGGTGATCTGTCCGGGCAGCCAGGACTGCAGGATCTCGCCGCTGTCCGGCTTCACCTGGGTGAGCCCGACCAGACCGTCGATGCCTCGTACGACCGGCTGCGACGGAATGTTGGACCCACCGCCCGATGCGACGGCGGTTGTGCTCCCGGCTACCGGGGCGGGGGCCAGTGTGGGTGTCGCTGGTCCGACACGGTGCGGCCCCAGGAGTCCAGCACCCAGGATCCCGACCGCAACGGTGACGACCGCAGCGATTCTCAGGTACGGCCGCCCGAACCGTGCCCGGCCCTCGATCGGCGTCATGTGCTCGTCCATGCCATGCCTCTAACCAACGACTGTCGGCATCTTGCGACAGGTCGGTGTCGAACGGTCGTGGAAGGGCGATCCGAGGGTCGGCGGTGCGCCTGGTGGGGCGGCCGCCCGGCGGCACGGTCGCCCGCTTTCGAAGCCCCCGGCGGCCGGGCGGTCAGGTCGCCTTGAAGCCCGACCGCGACAGGTCCAGGGCGAAGGCGACGGTGTATCCGCCGTCGCGGTCGGTCGTGACGAGGATCAAGGTGCTACCGCGCAAAGCGATCCAGATCGGCGCCTGCACGATGGAGAAGACGCCGCTTCCGGAGTCAGCCGAGTCGCGGAAGGCCGGGTAGACGGCGCCGCCCTGGGCCGTCGAGTACCAGGCCACGATGGGTCCGGTCGAGGTCGACGACACAACGGGCTGCAAGGGCGTTGAAGAGGTGGAGTTGGTGGCCACAGGCAGCAGAGTCCTGCCTCCAGACGGGAGCTGCAGCGTGGCGACGCCCGCCGCGATGTCGTGAGCGGTGTCGGCCGCGACGTCCCAGGTCACGAACCGCCCGTCTTCCGAGAGCGACGCTGTTGATGCCGGGCGGGCCACCGGGAACAGCGACGGTCCGACCGCGTCCGCGATGTTGAGCTCCAGGCCGGAATCGCGTTCCAGGACCGCCAGCGTGGAGCCGCCGAGCATCAGGTTCGCCACGTACTTGTCCGTCTGGGGAGCCCAGAGCAGCTTGCCGTCCTTCACCTGACGAACCTCGACCGTTTCGCCCGCGTACATCAGTCCGGGCGAGTTGGGCCGATTGATGGCGAAGATCGTCGGCGTCATGGCGAGGCGGACCGGATACATCCGCGTTGCCGCTGAATCCACGTAACGGATCCCCGAGGCCATCCGGCGCGGATGACCGCCACCGAGGTCGGTGAACCAGATCGTCCAGGCCACGCTCGAGGTCCTGGCGCAACCGGTCGCCGTTGCGGTCGAGCTCGCGCTCGCCGCCGCGCTCGCGGAGCCGCTGTTGGAATCGCCGACCGGGCTCGTTTGGACGTATCCCAGCACGGTGCCGGCGGCCACGACCTGGTTGATGGCCTCGCACGGCGGCGCGCTGACGAGCGTCTGCGGCGGCGCCAGCGAACCGATGACCGTCGTTTCGATCCTGGTGGTGCCGACGACGAAGAAGATCCGCGTGCCGATGGCGGCCAGAGACGGGCTGGCGATGTTGTCCGGCAGCCACGACGTTCGGACGTCGGCCGGCGCCGGGTTGAATCTGGCCAGGCCGTCGAGGCCGGCGATGTCGGGGCCGAGGGTGGCTATTGGGAGCGCGGAAGGCAAGACCGCGAGGGGCGAGGTAACGGGCCGTGGAAGAGGCGTCGGCGGCGGCGATGGATGCGGCCCCAACAGACCGACCGACAGTATTGCTGCCGCCAGCGTCACGACCAGGCCGATCTGGAGATACGGCATACGGAACCGCCCCCACCCCTCGATCGGCGTCCGGTGCTCGTCCGTCACGGCTCCTTGTTTGTCGGGGCCGCCGTTCGGAACCGCCTAAGTCGCGGTTGCGACCCCGGAGTGGGCGACCTGGGCGGCTGCCTCACCATCGTGTGCGTCCTCGGCCTCGAGCCAGCGTTCCGCGTCGATTGCTGCGCGGCAGCCTTCGCCGGCCGCCGTAACTGCCTGCCGGTAGCGGTCGTCGTCCACGTCGCCGGCCACGAATACGCCGTCGATATTCGAGGCTGTAGTCGCCCCTTCCGTCTTGAGGTAGCCCTTTTCGTCGGTATCGATCCAGTCACGGAAGACTGCCACGTTGGGGCGATGACCTATTGCGACGAAGAGCCCCTGGACCGGCAGGCGCTCCTCGCCGGTGCCATCGGCCCTGCCGAGCCGGAGACCCTCCACGTGATCGCCCCCGAGGACCTCTTCGATCGTCCGGTTCAGATGGAGTTCGATCTTGGGGTGCGCGGCCGCTCTGGCCTGCATGATCTTGCTGCCCCGGAAGGCGTCGCGGCGGTGGATCAAGTGCACCTTGGTCGCGAAGCGTGTCAGGAAGAGAGCCTCCTCGAGAGCGCTGTCGCCGCCGCCGACGATGCCGACCTCCTTGTCCCGGAAGAAGAAGCCGTCGCAGGTTGCGCAGGCGCTGACGCCCCGGCCGCGGAGGCGGGTCTCGCTCTCGATCCCGAGCCAGATCGCGTCGGCGCCGGTCGCGACGATCACGGCCCGAGCCCGGTATTCAACGCCCGCCGCCCAAAGGCCGAACGGACGGCTGCTCAGGTCGACACGATCGACATCTGCGTCGACGATCAGCGCCCCGAAACGCTCGGCCTGCTTTCGGAAGAGCCCCATCAACTCCGGCCCCTGGACGCCATCGGGGAAGCCCGGGTAGTTCTCGACGTCACTGGTGATCATGAGCTGCCCGCCGCCCACGACGCCGCCGATCACAATCGGCTTGAGATTGGCTCGAGCGGCGTAGATCGCGGCGGTCAGCCCTGCCGGCCCCGAACCGACGATGACCACGGGCGCCTCGACCGGCGCACCGGTCCCGGCGGCGACCGAGTGGTTGGCGGCCGCGACGACATCGCCGGCGGCCGCGGGGATGAAGTTAAGGCTGATGCCGCCCAGCGGGCGAGGGGTCTTGGAATTGGCGTCGGTCATGAGCAAATCCTAGCACGCCGTGGATACTCCTGGGGAGTATGACGGTCCACGCTGCGAGTCAAGCCTCGTGGAGCTACGAGGCGGACCCTCGCGGCCACGACCATGCCGCCGCGGCGCTCGCGGCCGCAAGACCGGCGAGCATGACCAGCCACGCTGCGCCGGCAATCAGCTCGGCGTTGCTCTCCTGCTCTTCCACGCGGCGGAGCGAGCGGCCGACGAGGATCGTGCCGCCGTGCCACGCCATCACCACGGCCGCAATGCGGACCCCTGCACGAGGCTGCCAGGTCACTACGTTCGGCGAACCAGGCCGGGCCGCGTCCAGGACGCCGGCAGGCGGCGCAGGCTGGCCCCCGTCCAGCGTTGCATCGGTGGCGAGAAGAGCGTGCCCGCCGTCGAAGACGATCGTGAACGGCGCCAGGCTCGCCGCCAGATCCACAGTGCGTGTCGTCTGGATCGCTGATGCCGGAGATGCCCCGGCGTCGAGACGTGCCGCGGCGTCCTCAGCCATCTGGACCTGGGGGTCGTTCGCGCCGCTGCGCTGGTCCTGCTGGACCTCGGCGTAGATGAGGCCGCATGTCAGCGTCGCGAGGACCGCCACCGGCAGGAAGAAGGCCAGGGCGCGGCGTACCAGAGTGGAGGTACCGGACCCGGTTCGGACGTTGGTTTCCATGGCGGAACACTAGCGCTGCGTCGCCGACCCTGTCGATTCGGGCTCGCGCTCCACACGGCGCCTCGCGGCGAATCTGGTGCGGCTGGCGGTCTGGCTCGCGGGCCGTCCGCGATCAGCCGAGTTCGTGCGAGACCCAGATGTTGCCCGGGCCCGCGTAGCTCGGGCCTTCCCCGAAGGCGGCCTGGGTCCGGCCGTTGTGGTCGACCGAGAGCTGCATGTAGTCGCCGTAGGGGAGCACAAACCCGTCGTGTCCGAGGTAGTCGTAGCCGGGCACGAAGCCGGAGATTCGAACGGAGACAGGCGTCCCAAATTGCGGGTGGATTTCGGGCTAGATTGCGGTGGGTTCCATCTCGTGGACCCGGGGCAGAACTTCCCGGCCAAACGTCTCTATGTTCCGGGGATCCCAAACGTTGGCCAGCCCGAAGATCACGTGCTGGACTCCGACGCGGGCCAGGCTCGCGAACCGGTCGACCACCTGCTCGGGAGTCTCCCGGGCGAAGTCGACCGACTGGAGGTTGGTCCGCTCGATCTCCTCGAATGGGCGGCCGACCTCGGCGCACCTCTCGCGCAGGACCGCGAACTTGTGGGTGAGCTGAGCGGGGCCGCCGAAGATATTGCACGCGTCGGCGTACTTGGCCACCAGCCGTAGCGTCTTCTGCTCCCCGCCGCCGCCGATGAGGATCCTCGGGTGCGGCTTGCTTATCGACTGCGGGGAGTTGAGCAGACGAGCGGCGTTGTAGTGCCTGCCCTCGAACGCCGCCTCGGAGCCGTGCTCGCCGCTCCACATTTCGTGGCAGATGCGAAGGGTTTCTTCGAGCATCTCGAAGCGGATCCCGAGAGGCGGCATCGGGAAGCCGAGGCCGTGGCTCTCCTCCTCGTTCCAGGCCGCGCCGATGCCGAGGTAAGCGCGCCCGCCGCTGAGGACGTCGAGGGTTGTGGCGGCCTTTGCCCAGAGAGCGGGAAGCCGGTAATGGACGCCGCCCACCATCAGCCCGAGCGAAGCCTTCTTTGAGTGAGCGGCCATGTAAGCGAGCGCGGTCCAGCCCTCGAGCATGGGTTCCTGCGGTCGGCCGACGCCCCGGATCTGATAGAAGTGGTCCATCACCCAGAGCGAATCGAAGCCGACCGCGTCGGCTGTTTCGGCAACGCGAGCGAGCGTCGGTCCGATGGCCGCGTCGCCGCCCGGCCAGGTGAACGAGGAAACTTGCAGACCGAGCTTCACTACGAGCCTCCGGGGAGAGCGGGCCGGCGCGTGCGCCGACGGGTTTGGTTGCAGTGGCAACAGGTTACCACCGAGGTCGCTCCCGGCCGGCTCGAAAGCCGCCCCGCCCCTAGATCCGGCCGATCTTTCTTGGGGCGAACCGCGGTCCGAAGCGTGGGATCTTGATGCCGGCAACCTCCAGCAGTCGAACGGCCCGGGCGCGCTGGCCCGCATATGGGGCCAGGATCTCTAGCATCCGCGCATCGTCGGCGCGGGGCTCACCGGCAAGCGCCCACGAGACCAGGTCGGGGAGATGAGCATCGCCGACGCTGACCGCGTCCGGGTCGCCGTACGCGACTCGAGTCGCTTCGGCCGCCGTCCACGGGCCGATGCCGGGGATGGTCTGCAGACGCGTTCGAGCTTCCTCGGGCGAAAGCGCGGTCCACGACTCGATCTGGGTGCCGCTGTGCCCGATCCGGCGTAACAGCTCGGCGCGGCGCCGGTCGAGACCGAGCGGGTGGAACTCGAAGTAGGGGAGTGCCGCCAGGCGGGCGGCGGCCGGCGGAAGGAGCAACTCGACCGGCCCGGGGGCCACCTCGCCGAGGCGGCGGGCGAGGCCGACATACGCGCCGTGGGCCTCGGACGAGGTCACCTTCTGCTCGATCACCCCGGCGATCAGCGCCGGTATGAATTGGCCGGTCCTCGGCAGGCGCAGCGACGAGAAGCGACGCTGCAACTCACGGATGAGTGGATGGTGCGCGACGAGGAGGGTCGGATCGTCGAGCAGCCCGGCCAGCGCCGGCGCCGCCTCGATGGCGAGTTCCGCGCCCGGGCCCCAGGCCTCGGCGACGATCGCCCCCGCTTCCGCCGCCAGGCGGAGAGTGGCCGGCCCCGCGGCCGTGGCTCGCGCGATCCAGACGCCGTCGCTCGCGAATCGGATCGTTGGATCGTCGCGTCCGTGGCGGAGCGGGGCGAGGCTCAGCGCCAGGTCGATGGGCGAGGCAAGAGGAAGGCGAACCACGACGGAGCCGCCCCCGGCCGCCGAGCGGTTCCCGGCCGGGGCGCCGCCAGCGGCTGAGCTGCCCGATCCGCCGCCGGCCGCGGACGCGCCTCTCACGCCACTCCCGCCCGCGCCGCCCGATCCGCCACCGGCCGGCGCCCCGCCCCGCCCGGTCACGGGAAGAGGTCGAACTCGCGCGGCATCAGCTGATCGGTGATGCGACCCTCGCCGCGAGTGGGGTGGGCGCCGCGGACGACGGCCCCCGGCCGGCGAGCGGTCTTGCCGAAGGCCAGCTCCGCGGCCGTGGCGATTTCGTCGGCCGTGGCTCGGATCGTGCTCCGCATCACCCGCCCGTCGGCGTCGGGCGTGCCGCGGAGATCGTCGATGGGCAACATGCCGCTCACTCCAATGGCAACATCCATGATTCCCCAGCGCCACGGCCGTCCGAAGCTGTCGGAGACGATGACCGGCACATCGACGCCGAACGCCTCCCGAACGGCGGCCCGGATGCGGTCGGCCGAGGCATCGGGGTCCACCGGCAGCAGGGTCACGAGGCTGCCACTCCCCGGGCCCACGTTCGAAGCGTCGACGCCGCCGTTGGCACAGATGAAACCGTGGGCAGTCTCAGTGATCAGGACGCCGTTCCGCCAGCGCACCACGCGGCGTGCCTCGCGGAGCACGACCTCGAGCTGGCGCGGATCGCGATCCCAACGCGCGGCAAATTGCACCGCCTCGGGGCGCGGCTCGATCGTCGTCAGGTCGACGATTGCCCCCTCGGCCTTCGAGACGATCTTCTGGGTGACGACCAGAACGTCGTCCTCGCGCAGTGGCAGCATCCCGGCGCCTGCGCGCAAGGCTGCGACAAGAAGTGCCGCCAGATCGTCGCCGGGCCGGACCTCGGGGATCCCTTCGAGGGCGAAGACCTCGAGATGCCCCTCGCTCACCGGCCGGCCTCGTGGCCGAGGCCGGTGCGGTCCGCCTCGAGCAAATCCTCTGGCGTGTCTACGTCAAAGGAGAGCGGCCCGCCCAACTCCATGTACGTGGCTCCCGCGGCTGCCGCCTCCGCCGCGTGAGCGGCACGGCTGCCCTCTCCGAAGCGGAATGGGATCGCGTCGGGCGGGGCGATTAGCAGAGCGTTCGTGCCCGTCCCATGCCGGTCCGAGACCAGCACGACGACTGGGTGATCGGGCGCGCGCGAGGCGGCTTCGCCCGCGGCTTCCGCCAATCGATCGATCGCCGCCGCGCTGACCGCGGGCAGATCCGCGGGCAGGACGAGCAGCGCAGTGGCTACGGCGCAGGCCGAGTCGCGGGTCTCCGTCAGCCCCTCGTTGAGTCCGTCGCTCTCCTGAAGCAGCGAGGCCGCACCCATCGTCCGTGCTTGTTCCAGCAGGTCGGCATCCTGAGAGACGACCGCCACCCCGTCGAGGGTCTGCGACGCCAGCGCCGCGGCGACAGTCCGCCGTAGAAGAGCGAGGATGAGTTCGGCGCGCTCCTCAGGGTCCAGAGGCTCACCCAGGCGCGACTTGGCCCCGCTCAAGGATCGCACCGGCACGATCGCAACGATTCGGGAAAGATCGGCGCCGCTCATGCCGGGGCTCCCACGGCCGCGGCCAGGATCTCGCGAGCCAGCCGGACGCGCCCGGCGGCGTCGGCCATCACCGTGTCCGTGACCACGACTTTGAGTCCAAGCGACCGCACTTCGGCTACCAGCGACTCGTCCAGCGTGTCGATCACGAAAGTGTCCAGCAGCTCTGCCGAAGCATACCGGCGGGCGACGCCCAGCGCGGACGCCTCCTCGCCGAGGCCGACCAGCATTCGATCGGCCGGGCCACGCAATGCTTTCCCGCCCACGATCCCGGAGACTCCCATCGCGCGAACGCCCCGGCGCCTCGCCGCGCCTATCTCGTCGAGCATTCCGGGGACGGCCAGGATCGGGCCGATGGAGACGATCGGATTCGAGGGCGCCACCACGATGAGCTCGGCAGCCCTCAGCGCCGCTGAGATCTCGGGTGTGATCGCGGCGCGGTCGGCTCCCTCGAAACGGACCTCCCGGACGTCGGGCTCCTGGTGCATCCGGACGAAGTAGTCCTGGAAGTCGAGCCAGCCGTCGTCCGTTCGAACTCGAGTCCGAACGGGAGCGTCGGTCATCGGCAGGACATGCGAAGGTACGCCCAGCGCCCGCCCAAGCTCGGCCGCGATATCGGTCAGTCGCTCGCCCCGGCGCACTCGCTCGGTTCGGTACAGGTGAGTTGCGATGTCCTTGTCGCCGAGGCGGAACCAGGTCCTCTCACCGAGCCGCGCCAGGCTGCCCATCACGCGCCACGTTTCGCCAGCGAGTCCCCAGCCTTGAGACCCGGCAATCCCGGCCAGGGTGTACATCACGGTGTCTTGGTCCGGGCAGATCAGAAGAGAGTGGCGCTCAAGGTCGTCGCCGGTGTTGACGATCACCGTGAGCTCGCCCGGCGCCAGAATCTGCTGGAGTCCGTCGGCGAGCTTTGCCCCTCCAACGCCGCCGGCCAGGCATACGACGCGCATGTGCACTCCGCGATGTTTGCAGCGAGTTCTTCGCCTGAAAGGTTAGCGCCGCCAGATGGCGGTGTCCTGAGCCGCGGGGGGGCGCGGCCGGCGCCGGTGGTGGCAATAGTGCCGTTGAGGGCGGCAGGGAGTACTCCGGCAGGTACCTCTGGTGGGCTGTTGGGGCCCACGAGCAGCCTTAGCATCGCAATGTTGCCGTGGCCAGCGGCATCGACGCGCCTGAGAGGCCTACATCACGCCGCCTCGAGGCGCGTCACCAGGACCTGATCTGAGCTCACCCAATTCGAGCTTTCTTGAGGCGGGCAAAGGTGGATGTAGCTAAGGAGGGCCGCCCGATGCGCGGTTTCCAGTTCAAGTCGGCCGTGTCACCTGCCGCAGCCGAACCTGCCGCCGCCGGGGCTTCGGCCCGAACGTCCGCCGGCCGACCGCGTCTCCGCGCGCCCCGCAGCCTGCTGCGACTCGGTCCCGCCTTCGTCATCGCAATCCTGATTCTGGGCCTCCTCCCGGCGACTGCGATGGCCTCCCTCACCCCTCAGACGATCACCTTCAACCCGCTAGCCGACCGCCGGCTCGACGCGTCGCCCTTCGACCTGAGCGCGACTGCCGATTCCGGATTGGACGTCGTGTTCACCTCCGACACGACCTCCGTCTGCACGGTCGGCGGCGTTTCGGTCACCCTCCACACGATTGGCCTCTGCACGATCGACGCCGACCAGCCGGGCGACAGCACGTTCTCCCCCGCGGCGACTGTCCCGCAGAGCTTCACCATCACCCAGGGAAACCAGTCCATCACGTTTGGCGCCCTCTTGGGCCGCCGGCTCGACGAGACTCCATTTACTGTCTCCGCAACCGCTTCGTCCGCACTGCCGGTCGTCTTCACCTCCGAGACCATCCCCGTCTGCACCGTCGCCGGCACGTCGGTCACGCTCCACGCGGCCGGCCTCTGCACCATCGACGCCGACCAGTCGGGCGACTCGGACTGGACCCCGGCGGCGACCGTGCCGCAGAGCTTCACCGTGGCGCCGGGGAATCAGTTCATCACTTTTGACCCGCTCTCCGGCCGCCGGCTCGACGAAACTCCCTTCGGTCTGATTGCCTCGGCCTCCTCCGGCCTTGCGGTGGCCTATTCGTCGGAGACGACGTTGGTCTGCACCGTTGTTGGGGCCGTGGTTGCCCTCCACGCTGCCGGCCTCTGCACCATCGATGCCAACCAGAGCGGCAACGGCAACTGGACGTCCGCGGCGCAGGTCCAGCGCAGTTTCACCGTCTCCGAGGGCGATCAGTCGATCACGTTTGGGGCGCTCTCCGGGCGGACGTTCGATGAGTCGCCTATCACCATCTCCGCGACGGCCTCCTCGAACCTGCCTGTTGTATTCACCTCCGAGTCCACCTCTGTCTGCACCGTCGCAGGCACATCGGTCACGCTCCACACCGTCGGTTTGTGCGTCATCGACGCCAACCAGGGCGGCAATGCGAACTGGTCCGCCGCGGCGCAGGTCCAGCGCTCGTTTACCGTCGGCGAGGGCAACCAGACGATCACCTTTGGTTCGCTTCCCGGCCGGACTCTCGACGACTCGCCGTTCGGCATTGCCGCAACAGCCACGTCCGGCCTCTCCGTTGCTTTCAGCTCCGAAACCAGCTCGGTCTGCACGGTTGTGGGCGTGACGGTCACCCTCCACGCGCTCGGCTCCTGCATCATCGACGCCAATCAGGCCGGTAACGCCAATTGGGACGCTGCCCCGCAGGTCCAGCACTCATTTGTCGTGAGCAAAGGCAATCAAACGATCGCATTCGTTTCGATCGGCAACCGTGCCCTGGACCAGTCGCCCTTCGATGTCAGCCCCACCGCTTCGTCCGGCCTGGGGGTCACCCTCAGCTCCGAGACCCTCTCCGTCTGCACGGTGGCCGGCACGACGGTCACTCTGCTGACGATCGGTTCATGCACCATCGATGCCGACCAGGGCGGCAACGGTACCTGGAACGCGGCCCCGCAGGTCTCGCGCAGCTTCGGCGTAGGCGCGGGCAATCAAACGATCACGTTTGGCGCGCTCTCCGGCCGCCGCCTCGACCAGACGCCCTTCAGCGTTTCCGCGACTGCCTCGTCCGGCCTGATCGTCTCGTTCTCCTCCGAAACCAGCTTGGTCTGCACGGTTGTGGGCACCTCGGTGGCTCTCCACTCGGCCGGTTTGTGCACGATCGACGCCGACCAGGAGGGTAACGGCAGCTGGAACGTGGCCTCCACTGTCCCGCAGAGCTTCACCGTGTCCAAAGGCAACCAGACCCTCTCCTTCAGTTCGACCCAGCCGTCCGGCGCGAAGGTGCACGGTTCGACGTACACCCCGACCGGGACCGCAACCTCGGGCCTGCCGGTGGCCTTCACGATCGACGCCTCTTCGACCTCGGTCTGCTCGATCCTCGCCGGCGTGGTCAGCTTCATCGGCGCCGGCACCTGTCGGGTCAACGCCGACCGGGCGGGCGACTCCGACTGGAACGCCGCCGCCCAGGTCCACCAGTCGTTCGCCGTAGCCGCCGGCGACCAGACGATCGCCTTCACCTCTACGGCTCCGGTCGGCGCCGTGGTGGAAGGCTCCACTTACACAGTGACCGCCACCGCGACCTCGGGCCTGACCGTGGCATTCACCATCGACGTCAGTGCCAACGGCGTCTGCTCGCTAGCCGGCGCCGTGGTCAGCTTCATCGGCGCCGGAACCTGCACGATCGACGCCCACCAGGGCGGCGACTCGAACTGGAATGCGTCGCCGCAGAAGCAGCAGAGCTTCGTGGTTGGCAAGGGCACACCGGTCATCGACATAACCAGCACAGCCCCCGTCGCGGCCGTCGTCAACGGCTCGCCATACTCCGTGACCGCCACCTCGCCGTCGCCGGTCGCGATTGTCTTCACCATCGACCCCACCGCCAGTGCGTTCTGCTCGATCGCCGGCAACGTCGTCAGCTTCATCGCGGTCGGTCACTGCGTCATCGACGCCAACCAGGTCACCGACGTCAACTGGGCCGCCGCGGCCCAGGAACAGCAGGGCTTTGACATCGACAAGGGCACTCCGGTCATCACCTGGACCAGCACCGCGCCGGTCTCCGCGGTCGTCGGCGGCTCGACATACACGCCTACCGCCACCTCGCCCTCGCCGGTGGCAATCGTCATCACCATCGACCCCAGCGCCAGCGCCGTCTGCTCGATCGCCGGCGGCGTGGTCAGCTTCACCGCCGTCGGGACCTGCAAGGTCAACGCCAACCAGGCCGGCGACGCCAACTGGCACGCCGCGGCCCAAGTTCAGCAGAGCTTCTCGGTCACCGTCGGGAACAAGCCCGGCAAGCCAACCAACGTCCAGGGTGTCGGTCTCGACTCTGCCGCGCAGATCAGCTGGACCGCACCAGCCAGTGATGGCGGCAGCCCGATCACGAGCTACACCGTGACCAGCTCGGGCAGCGTCGCCCACCACTGCAACCCCGTTTGGGTCTACGGCGCGCCGTTGACCTGCAAAGTGACGGGGCTCTCGAACCACACCAACTACACCTTCACCATAACCGCGACCAACGGCGCCGGTATCGGCCCGGCGTCTCTTCCGTCTCCGAACGTCCTTCCGCGAGTCGGGGCAACCTACTATCCGTTGACACCGAGCCGGATTCTCGACTCCGCGGTGAACCGGGGGACGATTCACGGCGCAATACACGCCAACCACGGAACCACTTTCCAAGTGACCGGTCAGAGCCTCGATCCACTCAAGAACGTCCCCTCGACCGCCAGCGCGGTCACGGGCGTGCTCTCGGTCTCCAGCCCAACGGCCTTAGGCTGGCTCGCCCTCACCCCGGTGGCCGTCGATGCCCCACTCACCTCAACAATCAACGTCCCCAAGAATGACGCTCGAGCGACCGGGGTCACTGTGCCGTTGAACCCGAACGGCTCGGGCACGATGGGCATCACATACGGCGGCGTTGCGAGCAGCAACACCGTGCAGGTCGCCTTCGACGTGACCGGCTACTTCGTTTTGGGCACCTCCGGCGCCACGTACTTCGCGACGACCCCTACCCGGATCCTCGACACGCGCGTTGCAAAGCTCTCGCCGACCAACACGGTGACGAAGCTCACGGCGGCCACGCCTATGTGCTTCCAGGTCACGGGCCGCACTGAGGTGTACATCCCGTCCTCGGCCAAAGCCGTCACGGGCACTCTCACGGTGAGCGCTCAGACCAAGCCGGGCTCGCTTTCGATCACTCCCGAGTCCGATCCGGCGCCGACAACTGGGTCGCTCTACTTCCCGCTCAAGGACGACCGCGCCACCGGAGTCACTTACAAGCTGGGCAGTACCGGCAAGCTGTGTGTTACCTACAACGCCGCGGCCGGCGCGAAGACCGACGTCATCTTCGATGTCACCGGCTTCTTCGTCAACAGCATCTCGGGCGCGATGTACGTGCCGGTGACCCCCAACCGGATCATGGACACGCGACTCAAGCGAGGGATCACCGTCAGGCTCCACGTGCGAGTGGGCTACACGTTCCCGGTCGCCAACAAGGGCGGCGTCCCGGCAAGCGGCGCAGTCGCCGTCACGGGCACGCTCACGGTCACTGCACAGACCTATGCCGGGTATCTGTCGTTGAGTGACAAGGTCAGCACGGCAGTTTCGACGCTCAACTTCCCTTACGGCGACAACCGGGCAACCGGAGTCACCGTGCCACTGAGCCCAACCGGCTCCCTGGCCCTGGTCTATTCCTCGGCGCGGACGACGGCGACTACGGACGCCCTCTTCGACGTATCCGGCTACTTCGTGCAGTAGCCTCACCCAGGCGTAGATGCGAAAGGCCCCGGCACCTGCCGGGGCCTTTCGATTCGGGCTCGGACGCTACCGGCCACCGGGGTCGCCTCCGGGAGGTGCGACGATGAGGTCAGGCCGTGAGTCGGGGAAGCACCTCGCGGCCGAAGAGGTCTATCCATGCAGCCTGGTTTCGGCCGACGTTGTGGAGATAGATCTGGTCGAAGCCGAGGTCCAGGAACTTCTGGATTTCGCGCCGGTGGACCTCCGGGTCGGCCGCCATGAGCATCCTGCCGGCGAAGTCCTCGGGCCGAACGAGCGTCGCCATCTGCTCGAGGTCTTTGGGCGACCTGATGTCCTGCTTGGGGAAGCGCATCCCGCCGTTCGGCCACTCGGTAACCGCGTTCGAGACAGCTTCCGCGTCGGTCTCGGCCCAGGAGAGGTGCAGCTGCAGAATCTTCGGCATCGTCTCAGGATCCTTGCCGACTTCGCGCGCTCCTTCGCCGAACTTCGCGAAGATGCCGTCGATCTTTTCCTCAGGCGCGCCGACGGTGATGATCCCGTCTGCGAACTGGCCGGTCCGGCGCGCGGTGATCGGGCCGGCGGTGGCGATATAGATCGGGGGCGCTTTGTCGGGCAGCGTCCAGAGACGGCACGTCTCCATCTTGAAGAAGCGACCGTCGTGTTTGACGTCCTTGCCGCTGAACAGCTTGGAGATGATCTCGATCGCCTCGAACATGCGGTTGATGCGCTCGGGCGCCTCCGGCCAGTAGCCGGCAACGACGTGCTCATTGAGCGCCTCACCGGAACCGAGACCGAGCCAGGATCGCCCGGGGTACATGACCTCGAGCGTGGCCGCGGCCTGGGCGACGATGGCCGGGTGCATCCGGAACGACGGGCACGTCACGCCGGGACCGAGGTCGCCCCTGGTGCGGGCGCCGGCTACGGCCAGCACCTCCCAGACGAACGAGGCCTGGCCCTGGCGCGGGATCCACGGCTGGAAATGGTCGGCGGCCATGACGCCGGAGAAGCCGGCCGCATCGGCCCGCGCGCAAAGATCCAGAACTTCTGCCGGCCCGAACTGCTCGAGCATGGCCGCGTAGCCGATCTTCGCCTGGGCCATCTTGTCTCCTTCGCTTGACCGCTGCGCTAGTCGCCCGGAAGCCGCTCGAAGATCCGGCTCGGGCGCAGTCGGAAGGTCACTCTCCGTTGGGTGGCAAAGCCCGCGATATCGGCCTCCGCCTTTTCTTTGCTGAGGCGGTAACGGCGGGACAGATCGGCGATCACCGCCTGGCCGACGTCCGGGTCGTTGTCGATGTCGACCTCACCTCGCAGGTCGACATAGTTGTAACCGTCCGAGACTGTGACGGAGACCCTCCGGTCGCGGGCGAGGTTGCTCGGCCATCGCCGTCCTACGCGGCTGTTGAAGACGATTGCGTCGCCCTCGAGCCGAAACCAGACAACAGCCTGCAATGGGCTGCCATCGGGGTTGACGGTCGCGACGACCGCGAATCTCGGTGCCTCGAGAAATCGACGGGCATCGGCCGAAAGGGTGGGGGAGGAATTTGCCGTTACGTCGCGGACTGTCATCGGTCTCGGAACCAAGCGGATGGGGCCGGCTCGATGGTACCGCCGACGGTCGCGAGCCGTGCAGGGGGCGTCCAGGGCGCCTGATGCCGCTTACCCCGCGCTAGTGACCCGAAGCCACCCGCGGCCGAACTGGTTTGTCCCAGCCGGCCACCGCGGGAATCGCCAGCGTCACTTCTTCCGCCTGGCGGCGATATCGCGGCTGCACCGGGCTGACGGCGGATCGGCCGAGCAGGTAGCCCTGGCCGAAGTCGACGCCACGCTCCTGGAGGGCCACGAGATCGCGGCGATTCTCGATTCCCTCGGCGATCGTCTCGGCGCCGATGCGCCGGCTGAACGAAACGAATGCCTCGACGAGCGCCTTCTTGGCCTCAGCGTCCTTGTTGCCGATGCCCTGGACGATCTCACGGTCGATCTTGATGATCGTGGGCTCGAGGGCGGCGATGACGGTGAAGCTCGCGTAGCCGGCGCCGGCATCGTCGACGGCGAACCCGAAGCCGAGGCGTCTGAGGGCGCGGACCTGCTTCTTGAGGCGAGGCACATCGTTGATGGCCTGCTGCTCGGTGACCTCGACGATGATCTGGTTGGGCGACAGCCCGACAGCCCGAACTTTGTCGGCGAGTGCATTGGCCTCGAACGGCGGAGCCAGCAGGCTGGTCGGCAGGAAGTTGACGCCGAACCGCATTCGCCGTCCATCCGGACCCGACTCTGCCACCTGGGCAATGCGGGCAAGCGTTGCCTGCACGATGAACGAGTCGAGCTCGACCGGGCGATTGGCCTTCAGCGCAGCTTCGACTACATCGCCGATGCTCTTGGACCCCATCCCCGGGCTCAAGCGGAACAGGCACTCCCATTCGTTGGCCTTCAACGTCTTGAGGTCCGCGATCGGCTGGAACTCGACGTGATGCTCGTGGCAGGCGAGGAAAAGCGACAGTACCTTGCGGCTCGCTATCTCCGGGGTCTCGCCCATGCCGATCCGATCGCCCAATCCGGAGATCTGGATGGCGTGCCCGAGGGCGACGAGGTAGCGCTCGGTCGGGGGCTCGGAGGGATCGACATCGACGAGTCCGTAGGACGCTTCATGCGCGAGGCCCCCGGCCAGGTCGTCGGTGAGGTGCTGGGCGGCCGCGATCACGCACCAGCCCGAATCGGCGAGTTCGATCTTCCGGGCGTCCGACAGATGCTCGGTCAGTTGCCCAACGAGCTTGCTGTCACGTGTCCAGAGGAGTCGCTCGACCGCCCCCTGCCGAGTTCTGACGAACCGCACGCTGGATCCTCGCTCACCTGCGACCCTCATGGCGGGCACCTTGGCCGGGAGACCGAAACCGGCCAAACGAGGGTCAGGACTATCTCAGCTTGACGCTACCTTGCGCCAGTCCTAGCAACCACTGGTACCGGAACCACGATGGGACGTCGGTACCATACGATGAATTCCAGCGTTCGAACACATCGTTCGTGCATATGTATCCCAGGTTTTCCACAGTTTGTCCACACCTAACCTCACAGATTCGGTCTCGACCTGCCCTAACCCATCTGGGAACCGGTCCATTTCCGTTGCCACGCGGCGACACCTGGGCGCTTTGTCAATAGGCACGTCATCCAAATCGAGCGGTATTGCCGCCCATCGGCCGAGTCGCTCCCGGGCCGGACGTGACGATGGCCGGTGAAGGTGCGAGGAAGCCGGGCGGCGTAGACTCGACGCAGGGGGAGGGCCGCCGGCCCCGTCCTCGGGTCGGGCCACCACGTAGAATCGGGTGCGACGTAATCGCGCCGGGCCCGGCGGCCCACCGCCCTCCATCCGAGTAACAAGCCCACCTGGGAGCAGTCGATGCCGCAGATCCATCTCCGCGCCGAAGCCGAGGACTACGCTCCGGTCGTGCTGCTCCCCGGCGACCCCAACCGCGCCACTTGGATCGCCGAGAAGTTCGACGGCGGCCCCGGAGCGGCGCGCCAGGTGACCGCACATCGCGGTCTCCTCGGATACACCGGAACGTACAAAGGCGTTCCCGTGAGCGTTCAGACCAGCGGCATGGGCGCCCCGAGCATGTCGATCGTGGTCGAGGAACTCCTCAAACTCGGCGCACGCCGGCTGATCCGAGTTGGGACTTGCGGTGGGATCGGGAGAGGCCTCAAGACCGGCGAGATCGTGATCGCCTCGGCGGCGGCCCCAGTCGACGGCGCTACCCGAACCTATCTCCACGGCGATCCGTACGCTCCGACGGCCGATTTCGGCCTGGTCAGGTCGCTCGTAGAAGCTGCCGAACGACACGGCCAGAAGCCCCAAGTCGGTCAGGTCGCGACGGTCGACACGTTCTACAACCCGGACCCGGACTACTTCTCCAAATGGCGCGACCGCGGAATCCTGGCCTTCGAGATGGAGTCGTCCGTCCTGTACTACCTCGCGGCGCGGGCCAGGGCGGCCGGTGCAGATGTCGCCGCGGCCACGATCCTGACCGTCAGCGACGTCTTGTCGGAGGAAGCCACGTCTGAAGAGACGTATCTCCCGCTGGACGAACTGAATCGATCGATCGAGCGCATGATCGAGATCGCGCTCGAAGCCGGGACGTCGAACTGATGACAGTGCCCTCAGGGCACGGCTCGGCCGACGGCCGCCGGCTTGGCCAGTCGACCGCGTTCGGCGTCGAACTCGACCTCGCGATCGAGCTTGCTCACAAGGCCGGCCGGATCCAGATGGACCGCTACGAGCACCTGGAGCGGATCGAGGCCAAGGGGCCGCGCGACGTGGTGACCGAGGTGGACCATCTCTGCGAGGCGCTCGTCATGAAAGCCGTTCGGGAGCGATATCCGGACGACGCCTTCTACGCGGAGGAAATCGGCGAGGTTGCGGCCTCGAGCGAGACCAGGTCGGGCCGCGTGTGGATCGTCGACCCGCTCGACGGCACCGTCAACTATGCCAACGGCATCCCGTTCTTTTGTATCTCGATCGGTCTGGTGGCGGACGGCAAGCCGGTCGTCGGCGTGGTCTACGACCCGACCCGCGGCGAGACATTCGCCGGCGCGATCGACGGCCCGTCGTTGCGAAACGGCGAGCCAATTCGAGTAGGCCAAAAGGAACTCCTCGAGGATCTAGTCGTCACGATCGCCGTCGGTGGGCGGGGCACCGTTCGCAAACGCCGCGAGGCGCTCAAGGCCATCCGGGCCCATCGTTCGATGGGCTCCGCTGCACTGACGCTTTCGTATGTGGCCTGCGGCCGCTTCGATGTTTATGCCCAGGGCGCCGGGCTGTCCGCCTGGGACGTCGCCGCCGCCGGCCTTATCGCCGAGCGCGCCGGTGCGACAGTCACGAGCCTGGACGGCGGCCCCTGGTTCGACCTGTCGCGGCCGGCGAAGAAGTGGTCGTGTCTGGCCGCCGCCCCCAGCCATCACGCGGCCATCCTGGAGATGCTCAAGTAGCGTCGCGGGGCCCGGAGTCTGGATCCGTTCCGCGTCCGCCGTCCGGCCACGGTCGACGCGCGGTCAGTCCTGCCAGAGCTGTGGCCGTTGCGCCAGTCCGCGCGCGCCGAGCTCCTCGCACAGGGCCGTGAAGGCGTCGCGTCTGGCCCCTCGCCAGCGCAACTCGTCGGCGTCGGTCTGTGGAACCGGCGCATCCAGACGCAGCGTTGCGAGCTGCCGGTAGAGCAGTGCCTCTTCCCAGCGGGCCCTCAGTGTTGCGTTGAGGCCCGCAGCGGACCGCACGTCCACGTGCCAGTCGCCGACGGAAGCCGGAATCGCTTCCAGATGCGTAAACCGGGCCAGCACCGCGGCCGCCGATCGAGCACCCCAACCCGGCAGGCCGGGGAAACCGTCGGCGGCATCGCCGACCAGGCCCAGATAATCCGGGATCGATTCGGGCGCCACGCCCCATTTCGCCCGCACCGCCTTGTCGTCGATGGTCAATCCGCGACGCCGATCGCGCAACACCACGCGCTCGCCGCTGACGCATTGGGCCAGATCTTTGTCCGGCGTGCAGATCCAGATCCGTTCGACCGCGGGCAGATCCTGCCATCGCGCCGCCGCAGTCGCCAAAGCATCGTCGGCTTCGAATTCGACCATCGGCCACACGACGACCCCGAGCGCCTCCATCGCCTTTTCGGCCAGCGGAAACTGCGCGAGCAGTTCCCTCGGAACGCCCGCTTCGGTCTTGTAGCCGTCGTACAGGCTGTTTCGGAAAGAGCGGATGACGTGATCGGTGGCGCATCCGACGTGCGTCGCGCCCTCGTCGCGCAGGAGCGCCAGCAGCGTGTAGAGCAGGCCTGTTACCGCTCCAACGTCTCGCCCGTCCGGGGCGCGAACCGGAGGCCGCGGGCTGTAATGGGCCCGGAACAGCTCATAAGTGGCGTCGACAAGATGGAGTTCCACGGCGTATCAGCGGCCCCGGGCCCGGTCGCCGATCAGGATGACCCCCGCAGCGGCCAGTTCGTCCAGGGCGCGCTCGCCGTCGCCGGGCGTGAGATCGACGGCGCGAACGGCGTCCAAAAGCACCGCCGTGTCGTAGCCCAGCGCCACGCCGTCGAGGGCCGTGGCCTTGACGCAGTAGTCCGTCGCGAGACCGCAAACCACGATTCGCGTCGCGCCGGCGCGCGCGAGGTCGGCGTCCAGCAGGGTCGGAATTGACTGCCCGCCCGCCGGGTCGCGCATCGAAAACCCCGAGTAGCCGTCTTCCCCGTTGGCGCCCTTGCGGACGATCGGCCCCCGAACCGCCAGCGCCGGATGGAGCTGCGCGCCCCAGGTCTCCTGTACGCAGTGAACCGGCCAGATCCCGCCGTCCACGGCGAAATGCGGCGTGTGGGCCGGGTGCCAGTCCTGTGTGTAGAAGACCGCCGCGCCGGCCTCACGCGCCCGTTCGATTTCCGCGTTCACCGCGGTCAATATGTCCGAGCCGCCCGCGACCGACAGGCTGCCGGCCGGATCGGCGAAGTCGTTCTGGAGATCGACGATCACGAGCCCGACGCGAGGGCCGTAGCGCGTATCCGGGTTCTGGGGCGACCAACGGCTGTCCGCCTGAGTTCCGGAGCTGTCCGAGCTGCCCGACATCTCCCGGCCGACCTCCTGCTCACTGCGAGCCCCGAACGGGTCGGGGCTCGCGACACCACGCATCTACCCGGCTTTGTACGCGATGGAGGCCGAAGGTGCAAGCGGCCGATCGAGATGGCGGTCGACGCGCCAATCGAGTGGGCCGCCAACGATGCAACGGTGCTGTAACGGGTGGCCGGACAGGTAGACGGTGGCCGGTACGTCGTGCCTTCTATTATCGAGTCCGGCACTACGCCAACTGATAAGCACGACACGGAGACGCCGGTGACGGGGCGTCTTCTACTAAAGCAAGCGGCCTGGGTCCCCCTCCCCGGGCCGCTTGTCTTTTTTGTGTGAGTCTCCGCCCGCGCCGTCGGTTCGGGTACCGTCGACGTCGAGCAGATAGCCGATCCCCTGGAACGTCTTGATCCTGCCCGGCTCTCCCGGCTTGGAGCCCAGCTTTCGACGCACGCGGCTGACCCAGACCCGCAGGTATTGCAGGTCGTCGCGATATTCGGGACCCCATACCTTCGTGAGCAGCTCCGTGTGCAGCACGACCTTGCCCGCGTTCGTGGCAAGGTGCTGAAGCAGAAGCCACTCGGTCCGTGAAAGTTGAACGACCTCGCCCCCGCGAACGACGATGCGCCGCTCCAGGTCGATCTCGACATCGTCGAAGGTCACGACGCCACCGCCCGGCGCCACACCCATCGCCCGGCGCAGGACGGCGCGCACGCGAGCCGCCAGCTCGTCCAGATCGAAGGGCTTCGCCACGTAATCGTCGGCGCCGAGATCGAGCCCCTTGGCCTTGTCTGAAGTGGAGCCCTTGGCGGTCAGCAGAATCACCGGCACCGGCCGGCGCTCACGCAGCTGCCGCAACACTTCGATGCCGTCCATTCCGGGCATGACAATATCCAGCAGGACGATGTCCGGCCGGACCTCTTCGGCCTTCTGGAGCGCCTCCTCACCGCCCGAAGCGGTCACGACCCGAAAACCCTCCGAGTTCAAGGCCAGGGAAACCAGCTTGGTGATGCGCGGCTCGTCGTCGGCCACCAGTACAAGCGGCTGAGTGCCCAATGCCCCACCTTTCTGACCTGCGCAACCGGTTTCCGCCTCAATCCGGCGGAAGCCGCCCTCCGCATTAGTTTGCACCCGTCCAGCGTCGCGTGTCCCGCAAATCCGGCGCATACGGACACCGGAAAGCGCGATCGTTCTCGCGGCCGGTCCGGCGACCTACCCGAATCACGCCGGCAGCGCAATCGGCTACCCTGCGGTTTGGGTACCACACGGATCTGGCGCATCCCCGCGACGGGGGTCTGGAGACGCAGCCGAACATGTACTTCGATCAGTTCAAACACCAGCTGCCGGACACGGATCCTGCCGAGACGCAGGAATGGCTCGATGCGCTCGACCAGATCCACGCCCAAGAGGGCGACGAGCGGGCCCGATTCGTCCTGTACAAGCTGCTGAAACGAGCCCGCCAGCTGCACGTCGGTCTGCCCCCGCTGACACAGACCCGCTACATCAACACCATCAGCCCCGAGCAGGAACCCTTCTTCCCGGGCGATGAGGAGATGGAGCGCCGCATCCGGCGGCTGATCCGCTGGAACGCCGTGGCGATGGTGATGCGGGCCAATAGCAAGTTCGCCGGAATCGGTGGGCATCTGGCCACCTACGCGAGTGCAGCGACGCTGTACGAGGTCGGCTTCAACCACTTCTTCCGCGGCAAGGACGACGGGACCTCGGGAGATCAGATCTTCTTCCAGGGTCATGCCGCCCCCGGAATCTATGCCCGGGCATTCCTCGAGGGCCGTCTGACGGAGGCGAACCTGGACCACTTCCGCCAGGAGGCCCTCTCGGGCGGCATCGGTTTGCCGAGCTATCCCCACCCCCGCACGATGCCCGACTTCTGGGAGTTCCCAACCGTATCGATGGGTCTCGGCCCGCTGGCTGCCGTCTACCAGGCGCGCCTCAATCGCTACCTGGCCAATCGTGGCCTGGCCGACACTTCGGTGAGCCGCGTCTGGGCATTCCTGGGCGACGGCGAGATGGACGAGCCCGAGGCGCTGGCAGGCATCTCGCTGGCGGCGCGCGAGGGCCTGGACAACCTCACCTTCGTCATCAACTGCAACCTGCAGCGTCTCGACGGACCCGTGCGCGGCAACGGCAAGATCATCCAGGAGCTCGAGGGCCTCTTCCGCGGCGCCGGCTGGAACGTCATCAAGGTCGTCTGGGGCCGTGAGTGGGACGACCTGCTGGCCCGCGATGTCGACGGCCTGCTGGTCAACAAGATGAACGAGCTGCTCGACGGCGACTTCCAGAAGTTCTCCGTCTCGGGCGGGGCGTATATCCGAGATCACTTCTTCGGGCCGGACGAGAAGCTGCGCCAACTCGCGGAGCACCTGACCGACGACGAGCTGGCCAGGCTGCGGCGCGGCGGGCACGACTACCGCAAGGTTTACGCCGCCTATCGGGCAGCAACTGAGTACGTCGGCGCCCCCACGGTGGTATTGGCCAAGACGACCAAGGGCTGGGCCCTGGGCCCGGGCGTGGAAGCCCGCAACATCACCCACCAGACCAAGAAGCTCTCCGAGGCCGAGTTGCGCGTCTTCCGCGACCGCCTGGAGCTGCCGATCCCCGACTCGAAGATCAAGGACGCGCCTTACTACCACCCCGGACCGGACTCGGACGAGATCAAGTACATGTTGGAACGCCGCCGCACCCTGGGTGGGTTCGTGCCGCGTCGAGTGGTGAGGGCCAGGCCGCTGCCGGCGCCGCGCCCCGAAGTGGATGCCGAGTTCACGACGGGCTCGGAGATGGCGGTCAGCACGACGATGGCCTTCGGGCGGCTCCTCCGCAACCTGATCCGCGACCCGGAGTTGGGGCAGCGAATCGTGCCTATCGTGCCCGACGAGGCTCGCACCTTCGGTCTCGATCCGCTGTTCAAAGAAGTCGGCATCTACGCAGCGCTAGGCCAGCGGTACGAACCGGTCGACTCGGATCTCGTGCTGAGCTATCGCGAGGCGAAGAACGGCCAGGTGCTGGAGGAGGGGATCACAGAAGCGGGCTCCGTGGCCTCTTTGCAGGCAGCAGCAACGGCCTACGCCACACACGGCTTGAGCCTCATCCCGTTCTACATCTTCTACTCGATGTTCGGCTTCCAGCGGACCGGCGACCAGTTCTGGGCCCTCGCCGACGAGCGTGGGCGCGGTTTCGTCATGGGCGCCACGGCCGGCCGGACGACGCTGATGGGCGAAGGTCTCCAGCACGATGACGGGCAATCGCACGTGCTGGCATCGGTGATCCCAAACATCCGAGCCTACGATCCGGCCTACGCATACGAGATGGCGGCGATCGTGCGCGAAGGCATCGACCGCATGTATGCCCGGGGCGAGGACGTCTACTACTACATCACGCTCTACAACGAGAACTACCCGATGCCCAAGCGGGCCGCCGATCTCACCGACGAGCAGATCGTTCGGGGCATCTACCGGCTGCTCGCCGCGCCGGAGCTGGGCAAGGACTCCGGCAAGGGCAAGTCCGGCACGAAGACGGGGGCGAAGGCCGGCGCGAAGAAGGGCGCCGCGGGCGCGCCGCCGGTCAGGCTCGTGGGCAGTGGGTCGATCCTCCAGCAAGTCGTCGCCGCCCGGGATCTCCTGGCCGGGCGCGGCATCGCCGCTGAGGTCTACAGCGCTACCTCGTTCCAGCAGCTTCGGGCAGACGGCCTTTCGATCGATCGATGGAACAGGCTCCACCCCGAGGCTGAGCCGCGCGTGCCGGTCATCGCCCAGGTTCTACCCGCCGGTGGCCCGATCGTGGTCGCCACCGACTGGATTCGCACTTACCCGGAGCTGGTCGCGCCGTGGCTGCCCGCAAACCGGCTGATTCTCGGCACCGACGGATTCGGCCGGTCCGACGCGCGCGATGCGCTGCGCAGTCTTTTCGAGATCGATCCGCCGCACATTGCCGCGGCCGCAATCGTCGGCCTGGCCCGCGACGGCCGGCTCACGGGCAAGGAAGCAGCCGCCGCGATGCGCGAGTTGGGCGTGGACCCCGACGCGCCGGATCCGCGCTCCCTCTGATCCGAGGCTAACTCGTCTCGGTCCCGTCCGAGGCAGTCTTTCCCGGGCCTGCTATCGAAGCCGCATTGAGCCCGGTGCCCAGATCTCGATGACAACCGCCCCGGTCACGTTGACGAGCGTAGTCGAGCCGCGCTGGATGTGCCACTCCGTAGTTGCGGCGAGAGGCGTGTGACCGTGGAGCCAGAGAGGCGGTCGGAGGCGGCCCATGAGCCACGCGTAGCCTCGGAAGCCGCGATGGTAGCCCGCGGCACTCGGCATATCGCCGGCGCCGAGAGGGGGGACGTGGCTGATCACGATCAAGGGCCGGGATCGACCCATCCTGCCCGCCGCCAATCGGAGCGCCTGCCGCCATGCCCCGCCTTCACTGCGATGAGCTCCCGGACCGCGCCGTCCCGGCCATGACAGGCCGGCGATCGCGAGGCCGGCCTCACGGTGCTCGCCCCCCGACCGGATTGCCTCCGGGCAATAGGCTTTGCTTGCGTCCCAGCGGGGGCCCGCGTCGTGATTGCCGTGGACGTAGACGATCGGTGCATTGAAACCGTCGGCCAGGAACGCCAGGTCGTCGCAATCCAGATCGCCGCAGCCGACGATGAGGTCGACCGGGCCGATGGCGCGCCGGCTGCGCTCGTCCCCGAGGGCCGGGTTGAACTGATCGGAGATCGCAAGGAGCCGAATAGGCGCGCCGCCTCGATCCCGAAACGGGGCGGGATCCGGCCATTCGACCGACAGGTGCCGGGTCACGACGGGGCCCCTCCCAGATCCGGGGGGTTCTCGACCGGTTCAGGCTCTTCCGAGGAGGCTCGCTCGGCGTAGCGCATGCCCATCATGGGTCGGCGGCCCTGGGCCGCGGCTCGCATCGCCTGAGCGTCCTCGTACAACGGCAGGAGGGTCGTCGGGCGCTCGCTGGTCTGGCCATCGAGTGGCACGAGCTCGGTGACCACGGCGTCCACGCCGACGCCGTTGTCCTGGAGGACGGCCCCGACGCGGTTGTGGCCGTCGATGACCCAATACTCGCCGTCGAACTTCACGAGGTCGACCGGGGGCAACGGCTGGAGGCGACGGTTTGCCTCAACGATCCGCTGCCAGCGCGTCTGCCAGTTCTCCCCTCGGAACTGCCGGAGTGGCAGGAAGTCCGTGCCGCGCTGCGCATGACCGGCGACTGCAGTGCCGCGTATGTCCTCGACGGGAATGAACCGAAACCCAAGCTCGCGGGGCGCCGCCATGCGCGCCTCCGGATGGAGGTCGAACAGGTTGGCAAGCGGTTCGGGCGAAACGGCTCTATGAATTCGCCCGGCCAGATCGGCCTGGCTCGAGATGGCCTGACCGGCGGCCTCGAAGAACGTTCCGAGAGCGCTGGCCATCGGCGCAACGAAGTTCGCCGCCGGCTCCGCGACCGACTGGAGATGGCTGACGATGGAGCTGGCGAGACCTTCTGAATCGGGCCTGACCGGCTCCTCGGCGTCGGTCGGGATCGGTTCTACCGGTCCGGCACCCATGCCGCCGCTCGTCGGCTCCTGTTCTTCTGCCATAGCCTGAGGGTAGCATCGAAGCGGGAGCGACCATCTGGAGCCCAGAGGGCGAAGCGTAGGCGCCGTTTGCCACGCCCGGATCCCCAGCGAGATGGCCGGCCCACTCGGCGGGAGCGCTGTAGGCTATGGACGTCGGCCGCTGGGCCGGGCCGCGTCGGATACGAACGACAGCAGGGGAACGCATTTTGAGCTCTCCCGCAAACCTCGAGGGCGACACCGTCGCCGAGGCACGGCTGCCCCAGTCGTTGCTTGGCGGACGCGGACGTTTGCTCGCCCTCCTCGTCGCGGTGCTCTTCGTTCTGTGGCTTGCACGCGGCATAGTCGGTCCCTTCGTGGTGGCGGCCGTTCTCGCCTATGCCTTCTCGCCCGTCGTCTCGGCCGTGGAAGAAAAGACCCATGCCCCTCGCGCGCTGGTCATCGGCGTCGGATACGTGCTCGCCCTGGGTTTCCTCGCCGCGGTTGCAGTGGTGGCCGCCGAGCAGGCCGGCTCCGAGATCAGATATCTGTCCTCGGGCGGGTCGGACGTGATCGCCACCGCACTGCACAAGCTATTTGGCGATCACATCGTCGTCGTAGGGACGACGTACGACGTCAACGAGGTCGCGAAGCAGATCCGCAGCGCTCTCCTGGGCACGATCCAGAGCCCATCGGACGCCATCCACATGGCCGAACAGGCCGTCGCCGTCGTTCTTCAGACGGTCCTGGCTTTGATCGTGACGTTCTACTTCCTTCTCGACGGGCGGCGCTTCGGGCGGTTCGCCATCCGCTTCCTCGACCGGTCCCAGCGGGCCGACGCACTGCGAATCGGCCACCACATCCACGTCGTGCTCGGGCGCTGGCTGCGTGGCCAGTTGCTCCTGATCGGACTCGTGGCGGCGGTGCTGTACCTCTTCCTCGGTCCGATTCTTCACGTCCCGTACGCGCTGGCGCTCGCGATCCTGAGCGGAGTTCTGGAGATCATCCCGCTCGTCGGGCCGATCATTGCCGCCGCCCTGGCCGGGACCGTGGCCTTCGGCACGCGTGGAACTGATACGACGATCGCGGTGCTCGTGGTCTACGTGGTGGTTCGCCAGATCGAGGATCAGGTCGTCATGCCCCTCGTCATCGGGCGGGCCGTCCATCTCCATCCTGTGGTGACCATCTTCGCGGTCCTCGTCGGGTTGAGCACGATGGGCATCCTCGGTGGCTTGCTGGGGGTCCCCGTGGCTGCTGCGCTGAACGTCACGTTGCATGAGATCTACCCCGAAGAGGCCGGCCCCGGGGCGTACTTGCCCGAGGGTGGAGGCCGTCATCCAGGCAGGATTCGGAGCCGACTGCGGCGACCTGCTCGTCCGGCCGACGCTGGGCCCCCGCCGGACATGGCGACGCTGAAGAGTCCGGCGCCGGAGGGGCAGCCCTGACGAGGACCGAAAGACCCGCACCCGATCCGGCCGAGATGGTCGTCCTGGCCCTGGACATCGGGGGCACGCAGATCCGGGCGGCTGCGATTCTTCCCGATGGGACGCGGTTGGGGCGTCGTGCGGCCCCGACGCCGGTGGCGGCCGGCGCCGAAGCTATCTACTCAACCTGCGCCGAACTGCTGTCCGAGGTCGAGGCGGGTCTTCCGAGAGAGGTCCGAGGTCGAGTGACGGCCATCGGCATCTCCTCGATGGGTCCCGTCGACCCGTGGCGCGGCCTGGTCGTCGATCCGCCCAACGTGCCATCCCTTCGGGACGCACCCCTCGCCGACGAGATGGAATCGCGCCTCGGGATGCCCGCTTTCCTGGACCGCGACACCAACGTGGCTGCCCTCGCGGAGCGCTGGCTCGGGGCCGCCCGCGGCTGCCGCGATTTCTTGTACGTGACCGTTTCGACCGGTCTCGGCGGCGCCGTCATCCACGACGACTGCCTAATGCTCGGCCCCGACGGGACCGCCGGGGAGTTGGGCCACGTGACGCTGATGATGGACGGCGGGCCACGCTGCAACTGCGGTGGCAGTGGGCATCTGGAGGGCATTGCGGCCGGGGCCGGGCTCGCTGCGCAAGCGCGCGATGAGGTGGCACGAGGCGGCTCGCCGTTCCTGAGCGCTCGCGCCGATCTCGCGCCGCTGACCGCCCGGGACGTGGCCGAGGGCGATGTTGCCGGGGATCGGGCCTGCCAATTGCTCATGCAGCGAGCCCGGTGGGCCTTCGCGGTCGCATGCGTCGGCTGGGTCAACGTATTCAATCCGGCCCTGATCGTGGTCGGCGGAACACTGGCCGAGCGCCAGGGAGAACGGTGGCTCGGAGTGGCGCGCTCGGCCGTGAAGAGCTCCGCCTTTCGAGCGCCCGCCGCGCGGGTCAGGATCGTGCCCGCGCAACTCGGCGACGACGTCGGCCTTGTCGGGGCATGGCCGCTGGTCAACGACCGCCTCGGAGACCCGGCCTGGCGTGCGAAACGGCCGACCCGCTAGGCGTCGCGGGAGGTCAAGCGGGGATGGGCGCGCCCCACCAGACGCTGGCAGCCACGATGACGTAGAGCCCGACCAGGGCAAGCCCCTCGAGCCAGGTGGACTCGCCGTCGACGACGACGAATGCCGCGAGCAACGTCGCCAGGGCCAGGGCGGCCACGAGTAGCGGCGACACGACGAGCGTCAGCGTCGCACCTCCGACCACCAGGCTGGCGAGCACGAGAATCGGCGTCAGCGCCAGTGCGACCTGCAGGCTCGAGTTGAGGATCAGGCTCACCGCCAGATCGCCCTTGTCCGCGAGCATCGCTCGGATCCCGACGAAGTTCTCGACGGCGTTGCCGGCGATCGCCACGACGACCAGGCCCGCGAACGACTGCGACATCCCGAGCGTCGCCATGGCGGGCTGGAGGGCCTCGACGAACCAATCGGAGACGAAGGCCGCCCCGATTCCGGCCGCCGCGAGCGCCCCGAGGGACATGCCGATCGGCCAGAGATTGTCGACCGCGACGAGGCGATCCTCGGCGCCGACGACCGGTCCGCCCTGGCGGATCGAGAAGGGGATGCTCGCCGCGAATACGATCAGCAGGACGATCGAGACGACGATGGATATCTCGGCTTCGTGGCCGTTGTCCGGACCGCCGGGCGCCGAGGCGATCGTCGGGATCGCCAGGGCCGCGACGGCCAGAAGCAGCAGCGTCGACATCGTTCGGGTCTGATCGCCTCCGAACTTCTGGACGCCGTGACGGAGACCGCCGGCCAGGAAGGCCAGGCCGAGAACCAGCAGGGTGTTGGCCAGAATGGAGCCGATCAGGGCCGATCGAACGACGTCCAGCAGACCTGCCCGCAGGGCGAAGATACCGATGAAGAACTCCGGCAGGTTGCCCAGAGCCGACTGCAGCACCCCGGTGGCGCCGGGCCCGAATCGCCGGCTGAGTTGATCGGTGCCCTCGCCGACCATCGCCGCAAGACAGGCCAGTGCCAGCCCAGACACGACGAAGACGGCGACCGGCGAAACGCCGAATGTGCGCAACAGCAGCGCAGCCACGGTTGCCGAAATGGCAGCCGTGGCGATGATTCGCGTCCGTGTCTCGAAGTATCTCGGCAAGTCATTACCCTCCTGGCGCGATTGTGCCGAACCCGTGCCCTCTTCGTGCGGCGGAGACGGCGATCGCCGTGCCTAGAAAGGCGGCCAGGGGACGGCCGGCCGGTTGGGGTCGGGGAGTGGGAAACGGCGATGACGGAGCAGGCCGTCGATCCGACGCGTCGTGGCTGCCACTTCAGCCGGCGTCAGCAACTCGCGCAGCTGTTCGCCCAGCGAGGTCTCAATCAGCTCGCGAAGGTGCGCTACGACCGCCACCTCATGGTCGTCCAGTGGCAGACCGCGCCATTGCCAGAGGACGGTTCGGAGTTTCGGCTCCACGGCGAAGCAGAGGCCGTTGTCGACGCCCAGGATCCGCCCGTCTGAGAGGGGTAACAGGTGCCCGCCCTTCCGATCTGCGTTGTTGAGGACCGCGTCCAGGACCGCCATCCGGCGCAGTTCCGGCGAGTCGTCCCCGACGACGACCATCACGTCGATCGATTCGTCGATCTCCATCCAGAGCTGCACCATGCCTTCTCCGAATGGGCCGTCCCGCATCACCGTCGGCGGAATGAGGTCCCATCCGCTCGCCTCGGAGACGGCGTGCGCGGCTACTTCGCGGCACGCAAGCGTTCCGTCGGGGAAGTCCCGCAGCGGCCGCTCGCCGCGGATCGGCTTGTAGACGCAGCTGGCGACGATCCCGGGCCGGCCGTCGGAGTGGCGCTCCTCGACCAGTCCGAAGAACGTGGCATTGGACGCCGAAAGCAGCCGGCCCACGACGACGAGCTCCCCTTCGCGCAAGACCCGGAGCGCCGTCTCGCGACCGAGCGGGCCCGCGACCTGACGGCCCTCGAGGGCCACGGCCTCCATCTCCTCGCGGGTCAGGCTGACGACGCCGCGCGGGGCGTTGTCCTCGGTCAGGTCGGCCATCTCGGTCTCAGTGCATGTAGCCGTTGCGGCGCACGCAGATGTGCCCTTCGGGGTTGAGCGGCTGGCCGCAGAACGGGCACGGCGGGCGACCACCGGCCACAACCTCCAGCGCTCGGGCGGCGAAGACGAGCGCCCGGCGCGGCTCGAGGCGAACCCGCACGAGGTCGATCTCCTCGTCCTCGTCCTCGACCTCGGTCTCGACCGCCTCCTCTTCTTCGCCTTCCTCATCCCCCTCGTCTTCGGTGATCTCCCGGGCCTCCACGATGATGCTCTCATCGTCGCCATCCCAGACGATGGCCATCGTGCCGACCCGGAACGCCTCGACCAGCGGCTCTTCGAGCGGCGCCCGATCGACCTGGTCGGCGGCCGGCTCCTCCGGAACGTCGGCTCCGCGGGTGCGAACCTCCGCAAGGAGTTCCGTGAGGCGTTCGGCCAGGAGAGCGACTTGGACCTTCTCAAGCCTGACCGTGACGACGCGCGTGCCCTCTCGAGCCTGCAGGTAGAAGACGCGGCTGCCAGGCTGGCCGACCGCCGCGGCGATGAAACGATCCGGGTCCTCGAATATGTAAACCCGACGAGGCATTGAGTCTCCAGGCGATCGAGGCGCTGATGCGCCGCCATGTCGAATCTATACCCCCGCGCGCCGGGGCTCCTGAAGCTTCAGGCCGCCGCCCACGCGTCGAAGCGACCCCCTCGACAGATCCTCTGGACAGTCGCGCTTGGATGACAGCCATCGGGACTCGATTACTTGCTAATTAGCAAGGCCACCTTGACAAATAGAAAGGTAGCATGCCATAGTGGCAACCAACGAGGTCCAGGCCGCCAAAGATGCCGGTTGGGCCTCGGGAATGAAGGAAACGATGGCACGCGACGTAATCTCGACCTGTCCGGTCTGTTCGAGCGAGCTGTTCGTGACCCGGCTTCAATGCCGGGGCTGCGGAACGGCGATCGAAGGCGACTTCAGCGTCGGCCGCTTCGGGCGTCTCAGCCGCGAGCAGCTGGCTCTTCTGGAGAGCTTCCTGCGCTCGCGCGGCAATCTCAAGGAACTCGAACGGGAGCTCAAGCTTTCGTATCCCACGGTCCGTGCCCGGATCGACTCGCTTGTTCGAGCGCTCGGCCTGGCGGATGGACCATTCGCCGAGGACGGCTCCGACGATGGATCGGGGCGCGATGACACGACCGGCCTTCGCCGCGAGGTCCTGGAGCGGCTGGCTCGACACGAGATCACGGCGGACGAGGCTGCGGCCCTGATCCGCTCACGGAAGGAGTAGTTGATGGGCACGTTGGAACGCCGGGAGACGCTGACCCATCGGTTGGGGCCCGCGGGGCGCATTTCGATAAAGACCGTCACCGGCCTGCTGCGGGTTCGAGGCATCGAAGGCGAAGACGTCCATGTGACGGTGACCTACCGCATCCGCGCCGCCGACCACGCGTCCGCGGAGCGAGCTCTCGAGAGCGGTCGTGTATTGGTCGATCGCGGTCCCGACTCGCTCGAGATCGAGACGCCGGAACGTCGCCTCTCGACCGGTTTGGCCTGGCTTTTCGGCGGAGCGCGCGTCAGCGCCGATTTCGTCGTCGAGGTGCCGTGGGGGGCGAAGCTCAATTTCGAAACGATGAGCGGCTCGGTCGAGGCCATGAACCTGGTCGGCGATCAGAAGTACCGGACGGTCTCCGGGGACATCCGCCTCTGGAACCTGGGTGGGCTCGTCGAGGCTGGGACGATCTCCGGCGGTATCACTCTCGACGGTGGGACCGCGCTGAGGCTGAGGGCCAACACGATCTCAGGAAGCATCAGAGCCCGGGCCGGGCTATTCCACTCGGTGACTCTGTCCACGACCAGCGGCGGAATCACGGTCGTCGGAGCTCTGGATCCTGCCGGAGATCACCGCGCCGAGTCGATCTCAGGGAGCGTCGATCTGACGCCACTCTCGGGGGTCACGGCCGAACTCAAGACGGTCTCCGGCTCGGTCCGTTCTGAAGTAGAGCACCGCGTCGAAGGCAGTCGGGGCTTCTGGCGGGCGGTCGTCGGTGATGGAAGTGCGATCCTGCGTGTCAACTCGACATCGGGCTCACTTCGTCTGCTGGCGCCACGGCCATCCGACACGCCCGGCGGAGCCGCCCCCCAGGGGGCAGCTAGTGCTGCACCCACGGGCACGCCGGTCGCTCCGACAACCCCAGCCGGCGCCCCGCCCTCGGCCGGGGCAACCGCTGCGGGCGGGCCGGTTTTCACCGTACCCGCGACGGAGTCGGTCTTGACGCCGGCTGCGGCGGCAGCCGACGAGACGGCACGCGGCGAAGACCCGGCCGAAAGCTGGAATCCCGACGAGACGGCCGAGGAGGCCGCTGACTACGAGCGCGACGATCGCGCCGACGCAGAAGAGCTGGCGGTTCTCCAGGCGCTCGAACGAGGCGAGATCGGCGTCGACGAGGCCGCGGCCAAACTCGAGCGGAAGGGCGGCGGCGACGATGTCCGGTGAGCTCGAAGCGCTCCTCCGCCTCGTATCCGAAGGTCGCATCACGGCCGCAGAGGCTGCCCCTATCGTCGCCGCCCTCGAAGAAAAGGGCCGCATCGACGCACGAGGCGCCGACACCGGAACGGCTTCGGCGTCGGGCACAAGTGGCGACCCGACCCGGGTTCGAAACGGTAGCCGCGACGCGGGCCGGCGGCCGGGCCCGGGCCAGGAACTCCTCGAAGGCCGCAGGCTGCGCGTATTCGTGGCCGAGAACGGCCGCCAGGTGATCAACATCCAGATCCCGCTGGCAGCAGCTGGGTTCGCGATCGATCAGGTCCCCGGGCTGTCTTCGGAGCACCGGTCTCGCATCGTCGAGGCGATCCAGAACGGCCTCACCGGGCCGATTCTCGAAGTCTCCGACGACGGCGACGAGGTCCGGATCGTCATCGAGTAGTCAGGCGGCCCGAGCCGCGAACCATCCCAGGAAACCAACCCGGACCGCCGGCGGCTCGGGTCTGGATATCTGTTGCCGCAAACAGATGAGGAGCCGGCCGGTAGGCGCCAGGAGAGGCGAAAAGGAGAGGGCAATGTTGCTGGAAATCGAAAACCTGACCAAGGTCTTCCGGGGCGGAGTCCGGGCCAACGACGAGATCGACCTGTCGATCGCCGCCGGCGAGGTCTTCGGTCTCCTGGGTCACAACGGCGCCGGCAAGACGACCCTGGTGAGCCAGGTCGTAGGTCTGCTCAGGCCGACCGCGGGCAGCATCAGAATCGACGGCCGCGACATGGTCGCCGACCCCGGCAGGGCACGCCGGCTGTGCTCCTTCCAGGCTCAGTCGCAGGTGCCCATCGACGGCCTCACGCCCCGCCAGGCGATCGAGCTGCTCGGCCAGCTCCGCGGCGCGCCGCGGTCGGATGTCCGCCGCCGGCGAGCGCTTCTGGTCGATGCTCTCGAGCTCGGCGAATGGCTCGACGTCGACGCGGCCCGGCTCTCCGGCGGCGTGAAGCGCCTCGTCGCCTTCGCCATGGCCGCCGTCGCGCCCGGACGCCTGGTCATGCTCGACGAGCCCACGAACGACGTCGACCCTGTTCGCCGCCGCCTGCTGTGGCAGCAGGTGAGGTCACTCGCGGACGAGGGCGCGGCCGTGCTCCTCGTGACGCACAACGTCGTCGAGGCGGAGCGGTCGGTGGATCGTCTGGCAATCCTGGACGCGGGCCGGGTCATCGCCGAGGGAACGCCGGCCGAACTCAAAGCCGGGTTGGGTGCCGAGCTTCGGCTGGAGCTGGTGATCGACCCTCGCTCGACGGAGCTCCCCGTCTCGCCTTTCGGCCGCTCGGTCGTCCCCGTCGGCAACCGGCTCATGGTCGGCGTCCCGACCGGTGCCGCCGGGCCTGCCGTGGCATGGGCGGAGTCGCTCCAACGGGACGGAGCCGTGGAGGAATTCACTCTCGGGCCGGCCACCCTAGAGGACGTTTACGTTGCCCTGGTCGGTGGCCAGGAGGCCAGATCGGCCGAGATGGAGGCGAGACTCGATGCAAGCGCTGCGTAGTTATCGACTGCTCGTAACCTGGCAGGCCCTGCGGAAGAAGTCGTACCTGCCGCTGATGATGGCGGTCCAGACGCTCTTCTCGCTTGGGATCGTGCTCGGCTACCCGCTGCTCTTCCCAACGCTGGACAGGACCACGATCTACCTGATCGCCACTGGCGCCCCGGCGATCTCCATGCTTTCGGTTGGGCTGGTCGCCCTGCCGCAGACGGTAGGCGAAGCCAAGGTGGAGGGCAGTCTGGCGTACATGCGCTCGCTGCCGGTGCCGAGGCTCGCCTATCTGGTGGCCGACCTGACGGTCTGGCTCGCCATCGTCGTGCCGGGTGTCGTCCTCGGCGTGCTCGTCGGAGCCTGGCGGTTCGGGCTCGATATGCAGGTCAGCCCTCTGGTGATCCCGGCCGTTCTAATGGTGGCCCTCACTGCGACCTGCGTCGGCTACGCCCTGGCTTCGACCCTGCCGTACATGCTCACGGTCATCATCACTCAGGCGATCGTCGTTCTGGTCTTCATGTTCTCGCCGCTGACCTTCCTGCCGGACAAGCTGCCGGGCTGGCTGGAGACGATCCACCGGCTGCTGCCGATCCAGGCGATGGGCGAGGTGACGCGAGGGACTCTCGCTCCGAACGTGTTCCCGCTCCCGGCCGGCGCCTTCCTCACCCTCGCCGTCTGGTGTGTGCTCGGCTTCGCGGTGACGTACGCGGCGATGACGCGCAGGGCGTGACGGCGAGCTAGGCTTGGCCAATGAAGCGGCCGAACGATCCGACGAGGATCCGATGAGCGGACAACCGGGCAAGTTGCCCGCCCGCGACTTCGAGGAGATCCGCCTGGCCGAGGCACTGGAGCGCGGCCGCTGTCCGATCTGCGACGCTCGCCAGGAGTCCTCTTTCGCCGCGCTGCGCGGCCTGGCGCGGGAGGGTGCAACGGACCGAGGGTTGCGGGCCCAGATGGACAAGGGCCTGGGCTTCTGCCGACCCCACAGCGTCGGCCTCTCGAAGATGGAGCTCCTGCAGACGAGCAGCCAGCTCGCGACGGCGGTTCTCCTGGACGCCGTCCTGCGGCGCCGACTGGCGACGCTCAAGAAGCTCGCCACTGCGGATGCCGCGGCGCAGGGTCGTGGGTTGGCCGACGTCGCCGAACCGAAATGCCCGGTCTGCGCCCGGGCTGCGGAGGCCGAGCGGACGGCCGTCGACCGGCTGCTGTCGCTCTCGGCGGATCCGGCCTGGTTGGCCTCACTGGGAGCGGCCGAGCTTTGCCTGACCGACATCTACGCATTGTGGGCGGCCGCCGCTGCGGGTCCGAAGGACGTGCAGGCGCGCTGGAGCGGGATCCTGGCCTCGCAGCTCGCGCGTCTCGAACAACTGCAGAAGACGCTCGCCGAATACGCGCACAACAGCACCGTGGACCGGCGGGCCCTGATAACCGCCGAGCAGCAGGCGGCCGGCGCCGCCTCGATACGGCTCTTCGGCGGCTCCCCGGATCGCGACCGTACCCGCTGAGATCGCCTGTCGGCCGGCGCATTCCTTCGTTGGCGCCTGCGCTCCTCGCTCACGCACCCTGAGGTGCGCTCGCGCCGGTGCTCGATGCCCGGCGCTTCGGGTATTAGCGGGGATCGGCGAAGAGGCGGTCGAAGCCGGGGGTCCAGGCCAGGCGACCGTTCGAGCCGTCCGGGTCGGCGGTGATCGTGCAGCCCGCATATCCGGCCAGCCCGGCAACCCAGGCAAGGCCCGTCTTCCCCATGGCGAAAGCCGCAGTGGCGTAGGCGTCGGCGTAGGTCAGGCTCGGCCCCACGATCGTGACGCTCAACACGCCGTCGGGGGCCTTTCCGGTGAATGGGTCACGCACGTGCTCGCCGCGTTCATAGGCTCCGGAGGTGGCGATGGCGCCATTTCGGACGCCGACCACGGTCGCTACCTTGTCGGCCTGGAGGGGGTGTCTAATGCCGATCCGCCAGGGAGTCGTAGGCCCCGCCTCGCCACGGACGACGATGTCGCCGCCGCCGTTGATGCAGAAGTTCCTGGCCCCGGCGGTCTCGAGGATGAGGCCCGCATTCTCGAGGGCCCAACCCTTGACCAGACCGGACGGGTCCAGGCCGCCATCCGGTCGGTGTGCCCTGATGTCGAAGTAGCCCTCGCTCGTGGCACGGATCTCCTCGCAAATGTGGAGGACGTCGCGCAGATCGGGGCTGCAGTCGTCCTCCGAGATCTCGCCGCGGCTCAGCCGGCTGACTTCGCTCTCGGGCTTGTACGTGCTGAAGCGCAAGTCGATGTCGCGCAGGTAGTCGAATGCTTGATCGAGCGCCGCCGGAGATAGGTCGGGGTCGCGGACGTCGAAGCTGATGGCCGTGCCCATGATCTGCTCGACCCTTCGCAATCCGAAGAGGGGCGCGGTCCCGGACAATGGCTCAAGCTGCCCCATCTGCCCTCGATCGCCAGTCATGCCAGCATTATGGTGCTGGGGCCGAAAAGGTTCGACGACGAATCTGGCGCATGGGGCGGCTCAGATCGGTGGGCTTGGGTTCGCCGCCGGGCGCGCCCGCAAACTGGCCGGTCCGCAGGATCCGGAGCCGTCACCCGGAGTCACGGCGAGGCTCCAAGGGCTCAAGGAATTGCACGCGACGGGCCAGCTGACCGATCCGGAATTCACCGCCGCGAAGCGCCGGCAGCTGGAGCATCAGGGTCGGGTCGCTTCCGGCCGTTGGGCGCAGGCAAACGTTTCAGAATTGTGCAATGCTGCGCGCCAGCGGCGGCGCAGGCTGACTGGCAGCGTCGCCGCCGCACCCCCAAGACTCGTCCTCGGTTATTGCTGCCTCATGCCCGGTGACCTCGCCTTCAGGGTAGCCGCCGCCTAGCCCGGCTGGGGGTTGAAAAACTAGATTCAGGTGCTTAGGATTGCTAACCCCGGAGTCCGGCCAAGAATCGGCCGGGTTCGGTCGGGAATGAGCAAGGGAAGACGAGAAATGGCCATCTCGGTGGTCGTTGATCCTCGACCGCGCCCAGACACGCGGACGCAAGACATGTGTCCCGCGGCGCTCCGCGCCATGGTCATCTGGCCGCGCCTGGACCGACGAGCCCTCGCACGATGCGGCTGCGACCCGGCTCGCATAGCGAACTACGTGTCCCGGCGAACGCGGATGCCGATCCGGTCCATCGAGGCTCTGCTGAAGCGGTCGTAAGCGGCCCGCGGCGATCTCGCGCCACCCCGGGGGAACTATTCGATCTGTGCGATGTGGGCCGGCGCGGCTGACTGGTGCGCGCCCGCGAGGGGCGGTCAGCCGCGATAGCGGAAGCAGCCGGGTAAGTGGTCGTCCACCAGGCCGACGCTCTGTATCAAGCTGTACACGATCGTGGAACCGACAAACCGGAACCCATGCCTGCGCAGGTCCGCAGAAAGCGCGTCCGACTCCGCCGTCGTTACCGGTACGTCGCGCCTGCCGCTTCCCGGATTCATGGTCGGAGCGGGGCGGGGGAGTCTGGACGCCAGGTAAGCCTGGAACGAGCCGTGCTCCTTAGCCAGGGCCAGCAAGAAGGCGGCGTTGGCGATCGTGGCGTCGATCTTGGCCCGGTTGCGAA
>Ga0302321_100000314_pt1 | contig 43026 bp, 35 predicted proteins | sample Fen_T0_1_FD_202505 | JGI IMG/M metagenome (GOLD analysis project Ga0302321, IMG submission 202505) | Peat permafrost microbial communities from Stordalen Mire near Abisko, Sweden - Fen_T0_1 | ecosystem: Environmental > Terrestrial > Soil > Wetlands > Permafrost | place: Sweden: Abisko... | reverse complement strand
CCCAGTTGGATTTGGGTTGAACCATGCGTCTGTTCAAGTCTGGCAAAATCTACAACTTCATGGCGGTCCGGTGGTACTGGATCGGTCTCAGCCTATTCATCACCTTCGGCGCCATCGTCTTGCTGCTTCTGGGCAAGGCGAAGCTCGGGACTGACTTTACTGGTGGTACCGAAGTCGAGATCGCATTCAAACGCACGGTGGGCGCGGGCGAACTGCGCGCTGCCGTCGAAAAGGCCGGATTTTCCGCGCCGGGCGTGGTGAAGGTCGCTGATCCGAGCAACCCGAATCGCTACCTGATCCGGCTCGAAGAAGTGTCCACCATTTCGATTGAGAAGCAGGCCGAGATCGAACGCGCGCTGTGCCTGAATTCTGGGCAGAATCAAGCGTGTCCGGTCGAGCGCCAAGCGACCGAGGTCCGGTTCAGCCCTGGCGGCGACAAGATCAGCGTCCGCTATCGCACTGCGCCTGACTTGGACTGGGTCAAAGAGCAGATCGCGACCGTGAAAGGCCTCGCGCTGCGGCCTGGTGAGCACAACCCGATGCTGCAGAACGCGCGCGATAACAAGGTGGAGATCCTCCTGATGAGCAAGGGTGACCAGCTCATGGGTGGACTCAAGCAAGCCTTGGGTGCAGACGTGGTGCCGGACTCGGCACTGCGCACGGAGTGGATCGGCCCGCGCGCGGGCGCTCAACTACGCGACAGCGCCGTGAAGAGCATCGTGATCTCGATCGTGTTCATCATGATCTACATCGCGTTCCGCTTCGATTTGCGGTTCGCCCCCGGCGGTGTCGTGGCGCTGACGCACGACGCGCTCGGCACCATCGGCATCCTGATCGTGCTCGGCAAAGAGATCAATCTGACGACCATCGCCGCAGTGCTCACGATCGTGGGCTACTCCGTGAACGACACGGTGATCGTCTACGACCGCGTGCGCGAGAATTTGGGCAAGCTCCGCGGCATCAGCTTCTTCGAGCTGATCAACATCAGCACCTCGGAAATGCTAGGCCGCACGCTGCTCACCAGCAGCACGGTCGTGATCGCCCTGCTCGGCTTCTTCATCTGGGGCACGGGCGAGCTGAAGGATTTCTCCCTCGCGCTCGTGATTGGCGTCGTGCTCGGCACGTACTCGTCGATTTACGTCGCGCTTCCTCTCACCGAATGGCTCGACCACACGCTCTTCTCCAAGGTCGGCGCAAAGAAGAAGCCGGTAGCCGCCAGTAGCGCTGCCGCGGTCTGAGCCAAGAGCTGGGGCGGATCGAACTGGGGTGAACGGGTGGAGCCAACCTCGTCCCGAACTGGGGCGTGGATAAGCGCCCCAGTTCGGGACGAGTCGGCCGACCCGCCAGGTTGACACACCCGGCCCCGTCCTTATGTTCTGACCCATGTTCGCCGCATTGAAGTCCCAGATGGCATCGTTCTCCGGCCCACCCAACGGCTTGCCCCTCACCATTCCCGAAGAATTGTGGTCGAAGATCGAGCCGGAGCAGCGAGAGCGCTGCATCAACGCTCAGCGGGTGCTCGGTGCATTTGCTGGCGATCGTGATTTGGACCTGGATGATTTAGCGGAACGCTTGGATTCCGAGCCGGAAGACGTGCTCGGGGGCCTGCACGTCCTCGACGCCATGGCGCTGGTCACGACTGAAGAGTCGGACGACGGACCGCGCTTTCATTTGCGCGCAGTGCCGGACGAGCATGTTCGCTTCGTTGGCCCGAACGGCCGCACCCAGTGGCTGTTCGTTGCTCGGCCGTTGGATCCTCCGGACGTGGCCTCGGATAGCCTGAACTGAAGCGCACCGCGCAGCTTATCCACAGCCCCGTGCTGCTCGAACGCCTCCCGAAATTTTGGGGGGCGTTCTTGCGTTTGGGGTCGGACATTTTCGGGAGGGGCTGCGGGTTAGGCTGGCGGGTGGCTCAAGCAAGCGCAAAGACCCCGGCCGCGTTCCGGAGCTAGAGCGCCCCGATGAAAATTACACTGTGCACACGCAGTATGGTTTCTACGCGGCGAGGTAGTCATCGTTGGAGCCTCGATCCCGCCAAGTTCACGCGGAATGATGTGATGAATCGTGTGCGGTGGATGCGCCCGGCTCTCTTCTACCGCAGGCCCAAAGACCGAGAGCGAGAGAGAGTTCGGGCGCGTGTACGGGCACGCCCACGGGGGAGATGGATTGACAGGGTCGGGGGGCTATGTTGGAAGTCTTGGCGTTGACCCCTTCGCACGCAGAGTTGTCCGAACCTTCGAGTTCGCGCGTCGAGCGTGCGGCCCCGAACGCCCGGGCGCGCGAGCTTTCGCTCGGCCTGGGCGTTTCGGTCACCTTGGGCGAGCTCCTGGAGCGTCGCGGGCATCAGGACGTCGAGGCCACACGTCGCTTTCTGAACCCTCGGCTTTCGGAGCTCACCGCGCCGGATGCCATGATCGATCGCTCGCTGGCCGCTGAGCGTCTCGCGCGCGCGATCCGCGCGGGCGAGCTGATCGCGGTCTTTGGTGACTACGACTGCGATGGCATGACCTCCGCTGCGATCATGACCGAGGTGATCGAGGCGCTCGGTGGACGAGCAGTGACCTTCATCGCCAGCCGTTTCGAAGGCGGCTACGGCGTTTCTTCGGCGGCCGTGGACAAGGTGCTCGCCAGCGGTGCGCCGTTGCTCGTAACCTGCGACTGCGGCTCTTCCGACCACGTGTCGCTCGCGCGTTTGCGCGCCGCGGGCGTCGACTGCGTGGTAATCGATCACCACTTGGTGCCGGAAGAGGCGCTTCCAGCGGTGGCGTTCTTGAACCCGCACCGGCCCGAATGCGGATTTCCGTACAAGGGGCTGGCCTCTTGCGGCCTGGCATTGTCGATCGGCGCAGCGCTGCGTACGGCCCTCGGCCGCGACCTGGACTTACGTCGTTGGTTGGATTTGGTGGCGATTGGCACAATCGCCGACGTTGCACCGCTCGATGGCGACAACCGCGCCCTGGTGCGCGCCGGGCTGCGCGCGATCGGTGAAGCCCGTCGGCCGGGGATCCGCGCCCTGCTCGAGCTGGCAAAGCTCGACGGCAATGCCCCGATCACCGCCGAAGATGTCGCGTTCCGGATCGCGCCGCGCTTGAACGCGCCGGGGCGGCTTGGTTCGGCCGAGATTGCGGTGCGGCTCTTGATGGCCAAGACGTTGGATGAAGCGCGCGCGCTCGGCGCCGAGATCGAGCAACGTTCGAGCGAACGCAAGTTGCTGCAAGAGCGCATGATCGAGGAAGCGGTCTCCGAGATCGAGCGCGAGGGTTGGGCTGAACGCCCGGCGATCGTGATCGGGCGTGAGGGCTGGAATCACGGCATCGTAGGCATCGTCGCCGGCAGGCTCGCGGATCGCTATCACCGTCCGGTCATCGCTATCGGCTTCAGCAACGGTCACGGCCGAGCCTCGGTGCGCGGCCCCGCCGGTTCACGCTTGTTCGACGCGCTGAGTGCTGCGAAGCACATCTTGATTCGCTTTGGGGGCCATCAAGCAGCTGCGGGCGCAGAGGTCGAGCTATCGCGCTTGGCCGAACTCCGTGAATGCTTCGAAGCTGCATGCGCAACTCAGGACCCCACACAAACAGCCAAACCAAGTGACGATGCGACGTACGCCTGGCTGTCTCCCGGAGACGACCCGACGCGTGTATTGAACGATCTGTATTTGCTCGAGCCGTGTGGTGCCGGGAACGCTTCCCCGCTACTGGCGTTCGCGGCCAGCGTGCTCTCCGCGCGTCAGGTGACCGGTGGGCACCTGAAGCTGGAGCTGGAGCTCGAGGGCGGCCTGCGCCTCGGCGCGTTCGGCTTTTCGCTCGGTGACCGAGCCAGCGGGCTGACCGGCAAGATCGCGGTGGTGGGCAAACTGCGCCCAGATCGCTTCCGTGGTGGCAACGCAATCGAACTCAAGCTCGAAAAGATTTTGGACTAGGTTCGAATTGGCCGTTCCGAGTCATTTGCACGCAGACTGAGTGCGCTCACCGTCCGGAAGCCGAGCAGTGCCGCCCGTAGGTTGGGAAGGACCCGAAGTCTTGCGAGTTGCTCGAGTCTCCAGACACGGTCTTCAGCAGCGAGTGCGGCTGCGGTTGTGAGGACGCCTCGAGCTGCGCCCAATCGCCGGGCTGCCTGGAGCCCGGCTGGGCCACGGATTGCGCGGCGGCGAGGACTTGCTGCCCGTTTGCGCCGATCCGTGATTGAAATGGGCCGCGCGCGGGCAAACTTTGGGTCCCCGCGCCGAGCTGCTATTGCGTAACCATGGCCGAGCCGAGCAGCGAACCGATCATCGAGTTCAAAGGCATCAAGAAGGCTTTCGGGCAAAAGGTCATCTATTCCGGCCTGAATCTGAAGGTGCTGCGGGGCGAGGTGCTCACGATCTGCGGCGGTTCGGGTGTCGGTAAGAGCGTGATGCTCAAGATGCTGATCGGGTTGCTCCACGCCGACGCGGGCACGATCACCTTCGACGGCGCGGATGTGACGCGCATGGGGGAAGACCAGCTCTCGGCAGTGCGCCGTCGGATCGCGATGCTTTTTCAGAGTGGCGCATTGTTCGATTCGCTGACCGTGGGCGAGAACGTAGCTTACGGTTTGGAAGAGCACTTCCGAGACAAGATGACCAAGGCGGAGCGCGTCGACCGCGTGTCTTGGGCGCTCAGTTTGGTCGATTTGCCGGGCATCGAGCTGCTTTCGCCGGCGGATCTCTCGGGCGGGATGCGCAAGCGCGTGGGTCTGGCTCGGGCGATCGCCGTGCAGCCCGAGGTGCTCCTGTACGACGAGCCGACGACCGGTCTCGACCCGATCAACACGGCGCGCGTCAACCATTTGATCATGGGCTTGCAGGAAAAGCTCAAGATCACCAGTATCGTGGTCACCCACGACATGAGAAGCGCGTTCGAGATCAGCGATCACCTGGCGATGGTGCGCACTGGACGCATCATTGCCTACGGCACGGTGGAGGAGTTCCAGGCCTCCAAAGACCAGCGTGTCAGCGACTTCATCGAGGGGCGAGCGCCGGTGAAGGAAGACGTCGAGACCCTGCTCAATAGCTGAGCCCTGCAGGCCCTAGAACCGGGGGCGCGACGCTTACTCTGCCGCTAGAATCGCCTATGACGAAAAAAACGACAGCCTGAACCTGGCGGCTCGGGTATTCTAAGTGTCTTAAGGTTTGCTGTTTTTAGGTTCTGGCCGCAGGTAAACTCGAACGATGGTTTCGTCGAAGGACGTGAAGGTTGGCGCGTTCGTGCTCGCGGGCTTGACCGCGATGGGCGCGGTGATCTTTCTGATCGGCGACGAGCGCCAGCTGTTCAACAGCAAGGCCAAGTACTCGACCGAGTTCGAGGACGTACAGGGGCTGCGGCGCGGCTCGCCCGTGCGCATGGGTGGTGTCGACATCGGCACGGTCGTGGCGGTCGATTACGCCACGGCGGCCAACGACAAGAACATCCACGTTCGCATGTCTATCTCCGTCGATGACGCGCGTCGCATCCGCAAAGACAGCATTGCCACGATCGAAGGCAAGGGCCTGCTGGGCGACAAGATGATCGTCATCACGGTGGGCACGCCCGGTCAGTCGCAGCTGCCCGACGGCGCGGAGATCCCGTCTCATGCGGCTGAAGATTTCAGCAAGCTGATGGGTCGCCTCAGCAACATCTCGGGTCAGGTCGAGAAGGTGGTGACCAACTTGGAGCACGCCACCAATTCGCTCTCGGACGAGAAATTCCAAGGCGACATTCGCAATTCGACGGCTTCGCTGGCCCGCATTTTGGATTCGGTCGATCGCGGGGACGGTTATCTCGGAAAATTGCTGCATGATCCGGCGGAGGCCGCGCGCCTTTCGCAGGTGATGAACAATTTGCAGCAAACCTCGGCAGAGCTGACGCGCGCTACACAGAACGTGAATCAGATCCTGACGCGCGTGAACACTGGCCCGGGCTTCGTGCACGAGGTCGTGTACGGGGAAGACGGCGCCAAAACGATCGCCAAAGTGGGCGTCGTTGCCGACGAGCTCGGCAATACGCTCAAGGGCATTCGCGAAGGCAACGGCCTGGCCCGCAGTGTGATCTACGGGGATGACACGTCGCAGGCGATGATGTCGAACCTGAATCAGGCCTCCGCTGACTTTCGCCAAGTCGTGAGCGACATGCGCGCGGGCAAGGGCACCCTGGGCGCGCTGCTCGTCGACCCCTCGGTGTATGAGGACCTGAAGTTGATGCTGGGCAACGTGGAACGGAACCGCGCCCTCCGCGCCCTCGTGCGCTACTCGATCAAGCGGGACGAAAAATCGCCCGCGCTCGAAGTGCACGATCCGGACCCCGCGAAAGGCCCGGCTGAAGCCGTCGGGACTGGCAATTCGGCGGTCAAACTCGGAAAAGGCGACTCTTCCGGGCAATGAGCTCGACTCGGGCATTCGCTCGAGCTGTTTCGCTGCCCTTTGCAGCCCGGCGCTCACGCTCTCGAACAGTTTTGGTGGGAAGCCCTTCGGGAGCGGGCTCTCCACGCTGTCGATGACCGACGGTGTTTTCGCGAGCGCGCCTTCGATGACGGACTCCATGTCGGCGCCGAGGCCGCGCTGCTGAGCCGCGAGCTTGAAAGGCCGACGAGTGATCTCGGAGATCCGGTAGTGCCTGTTCGTTCCCCAGAGCGCCATCGCCAGTTTGAGCTTCGATGGATGCAGATGGTTCTGGCGAGAGCCGGCGATGGGCCACGCTGAGAGCACGTCGTAAAGGGGAGTTAGACGATAGCGTCGCTGCAGCAGCAAACGAATGGCGAAATTTTTAGCGCGACCGCGCCCTTCGTGCCAGGTCAGCGCTATTTTCTCCTGTGCACCCGCTAGTCTTGGGGGTTCATCGGGCTATACTCGCCGAATGCGAATTCTTCCGCGCCTCGGTCGGGCGCTGGTCGTGCTTTCGGTGTTTGCGCTGGCGTCCTATTTCGCGCTGCAGTTCGGCACAGGCGGCTTGTGGCGCGGGCTGGAGGTCGCGCACGCGGTGACGAGCCCGGGGCAGCCCAAGGCGCCGTATGACCTGACGCAACTGGTGGCCGTCAACGAGACGCTGAACACCATCCGCAACAAGTACGTCGACCCGAGTCGCGTCAAGCCGCGCCAGATGTTTTTGAGCGCGGTGAACGAGATCCAAAAGGAAGTCGCACAAGTGATTGTGCTGCACGAGGACAAGTCGAACACGGTCAAGGTCCAGGTCGATACCGAGTCGGCCTCCTTCCACATCGACAACGTGCAAGGTCCGTGGGACGTGGCTGCGCGTTTGCGCGAGGTATTCGCGTTCTTGCAGGCGAATCTGAAGGACACCGAGGTCGATTTGCGAGACGTCGAGTACGCCGCGTGTAACGGCATCTTGCGCACGCTCGACCCGCACAGCGTGTTTCTGAGCCCCGAGGCATACCGTGAGATGAATTTGTCGACCTCCGGCCACTTCGGCGGGCTCGGCATCGTGATTTCGGTCCGTGATCAGATGTTGACCGTGATGCGCCCCATGCCAGGCACGCCTGCGGGTCGCGCCAACTTGAAGCGCATGGATCGCATCACCAAGATCAACAACGAGTCGACATTGAACATGCCGCTCGACGACGCGGTGAACCGCCTGCGCGGAAAACCGGGCTCCAAAGTCACGATCTGGGTGCACCGCGATGCGGGCGAGGGCTGGACCGGCTCACGCCCGTTCGAGCTGGTGCGCGAGGAGATCCAGGTCAAATCGGTCGACTACCGCGGCCTCGGCAACGGCGTTGGCTACGTGCGGCTCAAGCAATTCCAGGCCAGCACGTCCGACGAGCTGGACGAGGCGCTGGGCGAGCTACACAAGAAAGAGAAGCTGAAGGCCTTGGTCTTGGACTTGCGAGGCAATCCCGGCGGCCTGCTCGACCAAGCGGCGCGTGTTGCGGATCGCTTCTTGGACGAGGGCGTGATCGTGGCCACCGTGGGGGCGTCCGAAGGGCGCGAGGAGAAGCGCGCGGTGCGCAAGGGCACCGAGCCGAACTATCCGATCGTCGTGCTCGTGAACGGCTCGAGCGCCAGCGCGAGCGAGATTGTTGCCGGCGCGCTCAAGAACTTGGACCGCGCGGTGATCGTCGGCCAGACCACCTTCGGCAAAGGCAGCGTGCAGTTGGTATTCCCGCACGTCACGCCCGAAAACGCCGCGCTCAAGCTGACCATCGCGCAGTACCTCACTCCGGGTGACGTTTCGATTCAGGGCGTGGGCGTAGCACCGGACATCGAGCTCGATCCGATGACCGCGGACACCGTGGAGATGGATCTGTATCGCAACGCGCACGGCCTGCGCGAGCGCGATTTGACCAAGAGTTTGTCGAACACCGCGACCCGCGCCAGTGACCAACCGTCGCAGCGTTTACGTTACAATTTGCCTGAAAAAGAGCGCGCCGAAATCCGCGAGCGCGGTGGCGACATGGAGGACGAGTTCGAGCTCGATTTCCCGATCAAGCTGGCCCGTGATCTGGCGGGCCGCTTGAACCCCGGCAAGCGCATGGATCAGGTCCGCTCTGCCAAGGACTTCTTGGACAAGCTGCAAGTCACCGAAGTCGAGGCAGTGGGGGCGGACCTAGGCAAGCTCGGCATCGATTGGGCGCCACCGCCGAAGGACTACACGAACCCGCCCAAGGCCTCCGACTTCGAGGTCAAGGTGAGCACTGATCACGCGAATGATACGTTCTCTTCCGGCGAGCAAGTGACGCTCAAGGTTTCGGTCAAGAACAAGGGCACGAGCCCAGCGTTCCAGGTACGTGCCAGTACCAAGAGTGACGGCGCGTACTACGACGAGAAAGAGTTCGCGTTCGGTAAGATTTTGCCCGGGGAGACCAAGACGGCAACCGCGCCGTTCGGCTTCTGCGATATAGAGGGTCACAAGCCCGGCTCCAGCGCGCCGACACCGGATAATGCCAAGCGCGTATGCAAGGTGCCGCTCGATGCGGATGCACGTGCGGACGTGGTGAAGGTGCGTTTCTTCGCCGAAGGCGCGGAACCGCCGCCGGACGCGGACCTGCGACCTACCCTGAACGCGCAGCCGCAGCCGATCTTCGCCTACAACTACGAGATCCTCGATAATCGCCCTGGAAATGGCGACGGCCAACTGGCACGCGGCGAGGGCGCTACCGTTTACTTGGCTGTCAAGAACGTGGGCAAGGGCCGCTCCTACGAGACCCAAGCCAACATCCGCAACCTGACCGGCGATGGCCTGTTGATTCACAATGGGCGCTTCGACATCTCCAACATGAAGCCGGGCGAAGTGAAGAACGTTGCCTTCACCTTCGATGTGCTCGACCAACTGACCGAGAGCAATATCAACTTCGAGCTCAGCGTCGCGGATCGCGAACTGCGCGTGGTATCGACCGAGAAGGTCAAGTTACCGCTGTCCAAGAGTCCGCTGGCGTTGGTCAAGGCACAGGGCAAGCTGTCCTTCGCTGCGGCCGCACCGGTTCGCGCTCAGCCGCTGGCCGCTGCGGCCGTGGTCGGCGAAGTCGAAAAGGGCAGCGTACTCGAGCGGCTCGGCACGTTCGGCACCTTCACCAAGGTCAGCCTGGCCGACGATCGCTTCGGCTTCGTCGAGACGCGCACGGTCAAGGACAGCGCCGCTGCGACAGTCAAGGTGGGCTACAAACCGCACCTCTCGCATTCACCGCCGCTACTCGAGGTCACGCCGGCCAAGCTTGCCACGCGTGAGGACAAGGTCCACATCGAAGGCCAAGCCACCGACGGTGATCGCGTGTTGGATGCGTTCATCTTCGTCGGTCCGCGCAAAGTATTCTACCAATCGAATCGCAAGGCTGCGGATCCGACCAAGCTGAAATTCGCGATCGATACCGAGCTCCAACCCGGCATCAACGTGATCACCGTGGTGGCGCGCGAAAGTGACGACAGTGCGACGCGCACCACGATGATCGTGCGCCGCGACGGACCGAACGGTGAGCCGTTGCCCAGCCCCAAGGGCGAGTCCGCCACCGAAGATTGGAGCATCTCGGGCGACGGCGACTAACCAATAGTTCTAAGCCCGCTCGCGCCTGCCGAGTCACGCGGCCGCTTTGCTCTAAACCGGAAAAGAGGTAAGGGGTAGGGTGATGGCCGGTATTGGGTTATTGCAAAAGGTCGTGCGTGGCCTTGCCCGTGACAAGGACCTCGCCTTGAACTTGCGCGTGAAGCGCGGCGTCACGTTGCTTCGGCAGTCCGCACTCGCCAAAGTCGCGCTGCGCGCTTGCACGGAGGTCGGGCCCGGAGCCCGGGTCAGCGGCCACCTTCGCATCGAAAACGCGGGGGAGATTCGCATTGGCGGTGGCTTCTCCGCGCTAGCAACCTACTTGCCGACGGAGCTTTTGAGCGCGCCCGGCGGCAGCATCGTGCTCGGTGACGATGTGTGGTTGAACTTCGGCACCGTGATCTCGGCAGCGAAATCGGTGAGCATCGGTTCGCACGTGATGATCGGCCAACACTGCATCATCAGCGATACCTCGTTCCCAGGCGGCGCGCCACACACCGGCAACGAGGCGCAAGCGATTGAAATTGGGGACGACGCTTGGATCGCAGGTCGCGTCACGATCGCACCGGGTGTGAAGATCGGCGCGGGCGCAGTCATTACCGCCGGCAGCGTGGTCATGAGCGACATTCCGGCCAAAGCCATCGCCGGTGGCATCCCGGCTCGCGTGCTGCGTTGGATCGACCCGAGCAAGAATGGCGAGGCGAATGCCGCAGCCGTCAACGGCCACGAAAATGGCGCCGTCGCCGCGCCGGTGGCGGCGGTGCAAGTCGCAGTGCCCGAACACCGCGGTACGTTGATTTCGGACTTCACCATCGATGAGCTGGTAGATGAGCTCGTCGCGCCGATTGGGCTGCCCGGGTTGGCTGCGGAGGTTGCTCCGTATGGCCAGGTAACACAATTTCTGATGCAACCGCCGGCCGAGGGCGCGGCCGACTTTGCCGTGGTCTGGACGCGCCCTGAAATCTCAATCCCGTCCTTCGCCCGCGTGGTCGCGTACGAGGACGTGGATCCGGCCCAGCTCGCCGCCGAGTTGGCGCAGTATACGGCTCTGATCCTGCGCGCAGCGGCCGGCTACAAGGCGGTCTTCGTACCGACTTGGGTGCAGCCCGCGTGGCTGCGTGGTCGCGGCATGTCGGACGGTCGCCCGAGCGGCGTGACGCGCACGCTGACTTCGCTGAACCTGCAATTGATGGAAGCGCTCGAGGGTGCATCCAACGTCTTCGTGTTGGATGCGCAGCGTTGGCTGCACGGGGCGGGCCGTGCGGGTCACAATCCGCGCGGTTGGTACCTGGGCAAGGTGGCCCTCCCCCGTGGTGTCCTCCGCGAAGCCGCAGCCGACATCCGCGCTGCTTTCGTCGGGCTGCGAGGCGCAGCCAAGAAATTGTTGGTGTTGGATTTGGACGACACCCTATGGGGAGGCATCGTCGGCGATGCAGGTTGGGAGAATTTGCGGCTGGGCGGGCCGGACCCACAAGGCGAATCCTTCGCGGATTTTCAGCGGGCGATCAAAAATCTGAAACGCCGAGGCGTCGTGCTGGCCTTGGTCAGCAAGAACGAAGAGTCTGTCGCCCTCGAAGCCATCCGCAATCACCCGGAGATGGTGCTGAAAGAAGAGGACTTCGTCGGCTGGCGCATCAATTGGACCGACAAAGCGCGTAACATTGCCGATCTTGCGACGGAGCTGAACCTCGGGCTGCAGTCAGTGGTGTTCATCGACGACAACCCGGTGGAGCGCGCGCGTGTGCGTGAGGCGCTGCCGGAAGTATTCGTCCCCGAATGGCCGGAGGACAAGCTGCTCTACGCGAGCGCGTTCGGCCAACTGCGTTGCTTCGACGCGCCCGCCGTGAGTCGCGAGGACCTCGAACGCACGAAGATGTATGCGGAAGAGCGCCAGCGCGACAGCCTGCAGAAACAAGTCGGTTCGATCGACGAATGGCTGAAGAGTCTGGAGATTAAGGTGCGCGCCGAGCCGCTCGCGCCTGGCAACGTGGTCCGAGCGACGCAGCTGTTGAACAAGACGAACCAGCTGAATCTCTCTACTCGCCGTTTGAGCGAAGCCGAGCTTACGGCCTGGGCGGCCGCGCCCGGCCACGGGCTTTGGGTAGTCAGTGTTTCTGATCGCTTCGGCGATGCGGGCCTCACCGGCATCGTCAGCATCGAGGTCGAAGGTAGCACGGCCCGGATCGTCGATTATGTGCTCAGCTGTCGCGTGATGGGACGCAAGGTCGAGGAAACCCTGCTGCACATGGCCGTCACCGCAGCGTTTGGCGCGGGTGCCTCCGTAATCGAGGCACACTACTTGAAGACAGCCAAAAATAAGCCTTGCTTGAGCGTCTTCAAGAGCAGTGGCTTCGCCGCCAGCGATGATGACGTGTTCCGCTGGAACGACAGCAGCAGCTATCTTCTGCCAGACGTGATTCAGCTAGCCTGGGATCGCTGATGAGTCCGAGACTCAGTGTCGTCGATCGATTGCGTTCGGCGCGCACGCGCCTCTTGCTGCGCGGCGCGAACCATGTCGGCCGCTCGCCGACGCTCGCGGGTCAACCGTTGCTGATGAATCTGGGCGCGATCGTAATAGGTGACGATTTCTTTCTCAGCTCTCGTCCCGCCCCTTCGCACTTGTCCACGGACGCCGGCGGCCGAATCGTGATCGGCAACCGCGTCAGCATCTCGTACGGTGCTGCGATTTCGTCGCGGGCGGAGGTCGCCATTGGCGACGACGTCGAGGTCGGCCCATTCTCGGTGATCATGGACAGCGACTATCACGTGGTCGGAGATCGCTCGGCGCTCGACGAACCGCTGCCGGTCCGGATCGAGGCTGGCGCGCGGCTCGGCGCGCGCGTGACCGTCCTGCGCGGGTCGATCATCGGTGCCGGCGCCGTGGTGCTTGGCGGAAGCGTGGTTTCGGGAAAGGTGGCGCCCGGCACGCTAGTCAGCGGAGTCCCCGCGCGGGTGGTGGCTGCTTCGGGCGCGGGCTCCGAGACTGAAGCCGTCGATTTGCCGAGATTGGTGATGAACGTGCTCGGCCTGTCGACGCCTCCCGCCGACACGGACGGCCCCGACCAGATCCGCGAATGGGATTCGCTCGGTGCACTCAAGATCGTGCTCGCGATCGAAGAGGCATACGGAATCGCGCTGAGCGAGCAAGAGCTCAAAGCAATGGTATCTTTGGCGGAGCTCGCACGAGTCATCGAGACCGCGCGCGCTCGCCTGGGCAACGCCGGCTGAGCCATGCGGCAGTATTCCGGCGCGTGCCACTGTGGCCGAGTGAAGTTCGAGGTCCGCGCCGAGCTCTCCGAGGCAACCCTGTGCAATTGCTCGATGTGCAGCAAAAAGGGCTTCATTCACCTGATCGTGGAACCTTCGCAGTTCGAGCTGCTCACTGGCGCCGACGCGCTCGTCTCGTATCGCTTCAATACTGGCGTGGCAGAGCACAAGTTCTGCGCAGAGTGCGGTATCCACCCGTTTTACACGCCTCGCTCCGACCCCGACAAAGTGGACGTCAATGTACGCTGTTTGGACGGCGTCGATCTAAGCAAGCTCGAACTTTTGCTGTTCGACGGCATACGCTGGGAAGAAGCGATCAAGACGGCGCATTGGCAAACAGAATAGCCACCGCGCTGTCTTGACAGCAGTTCGGCGCTCGGGCCCCATTGTTGTGTATGCGAGCGCTCGAGCCGGAAGCGGTCATCTTCGATATGGATGGCGTGATCATCGACAGTCAGGCGGCTGCCAACCGTGCGCTGGTCGAGGCTGCGGCCAAGCACGGCGTGCGGCTAGCAGTCTCGGAGCTGGAAGACTTGGTGGGCGCCAGTGCCCAGCAGTTCTGGTACTACGTGAAAGATCGCTACCGATTGCCGGAGGCGATTGCCTACTACGAAGGCAGCTACGACGAAAACAGCGAGATCGCCAGCTACGACGAAACGCTGCTCTCGCCGGGACTCGACGCGTTGTTGAACGACTTGCGATCGGCCGGCATCTCGCTTGCGCTGGCCACGTCCGGCTCGCGCAAGCGCATGAACGCGGTGATCGAAATGTACGGGCTAGCGCAGTGGCTCGACGTCGCCCTATGCCGCGAAGACGCCGCGCGCGAGAAGCCCGCGCCGGACTTGTTCCTAGCGGCCGCGAACGCATTGTCGGTTTCGCCCTCCGCTTGCCTGGTGGTCGAAGATTCAGCGCCTGGTATTAGCGCGGCACGAGCCGCCGGCATGACCGTGGTCGGCTTCACGGCGTATTGCGGACCGAATTCACTCCGTCGCGGGGCCGATGCGTATCTCGCCAGTTTCGAAGGCCTCGGTTTGCCAGAGCTGCAGACGCTGTGGCAAGGATCTGCAAGAGTTCCGTAGATGGCGTCCAAAATCGTGGTCGAAGCGCTGTCCGAACGGGATCTACTGCAAAACGTCGCACTCTCGAACTCGGTTGGCTGGCCCGACAGCGAATCCGAGTGGCGTGTCATCCATCAGGCTGCCTTGGTCTTGGGCGTGCGGCGTGGGGGTGAACTGATCGGGCAGGGCGCGCTCGGCCTATTCGAAGGGTCTGCGTCGATCGCCAAGATGGTGGTGGCGCCGAGCGCGCAACGGCAAGGGGTGGGTGCCAAGATCCTCGATGCCCTGTTGACCGAGGCCGAACGCCGCTCTCTGACGCGCGTGGGCTTGGTCGCAACGGCTCTCGGTCGCCCGTTGTACGAGAGCCGTGGCTTCGCACCCGGGGCCGAAGTGGCGATCTTGGTGGGTACTCCGCCGCCAACTGACGAATCATCCGGCTCAGCGTCGGTCGAGGATGTCGAGCAGCTGCTTGCAATCGAGCGGCGCCTCACGGGCAGCGCTCGCACGGCAGTGTTGCGGGGTCTTTTGCAAGAAGCGTCTGCGAGCGCAATCTTTGGAGACGGCTTCGCTCTGGCGACCACGCAGCGGCTGGGTTCGCGCGTCGGCCCGATCTTCGCGGACAGCGAGGCAACGGCCCGCGCGTTGACCCGAGACCTATTCCAGCGCCTGACCGGACCGGTACGCCTAGACGTGCCCGGCGAGCAGCGAGCTTTTCGTCACTGGCTCGAAGGACTTGGCTTGTTGGAAAAGGGCGTACACTTGGAAATGTCGCGCGGCGGCCCGCTACCCTGGCACGTCCCTCAACGCTTCGGCCAGGCGACTCAGGCATGGGGTTGAGTCGAGCCACAGCCGAAGGACACTAGACATGCCCGAAGTGGTGATCGTCAATGGGCCGCCAGGCGCGGGCAAGACGACGGTGACGGCGGAACTCCGGCTGCTGCTACCGGGGACCGTCGCCATAGCGGGCGACGAGCTGCGCGCGTTTGCACCAGCCGACGCGCGTGCATATCTTGGCGGCGGAGCGACGTATCGCGTCGCCGGCGCGCTCGCCCGCGCCTATCTCGAGCTGGGCGCAGCGCGCGTGATCTTCGACTATTCGTGCCTGCGGCCTGCACATTTTCGCTACTTCAGCGGCGCGTTGCCCGCGGGGATCGCGCTGAGAATTTTCACTCTTTGGCCCGCGCGCGAGACGTTGCTGGAGCGCGTGCGTCAGGTCCCGCGGCAGGGCCTCGACCCCGCGGATTGCCAGCGTGAAATGGCGCTAAACCTCAGTGCAATGGGCGAAATTTTGGATAACGGCGCGCTCGCGCCGGCGCTCGCCGCGCGCTTCATCCATGAGCGTTGTTTGGGCGTCGCTCCTCATCTGTGACTGGTATGTTTCGTAATGGGCTGTCCCCGAATCCGAGCCAACGCAGCAAGCGTGACGAGACCAGACCAGCATCGCCGAAGAGCGCAAAGTGCCTTCCCGATACGCAGCGGAGGAGTTACTTTCGAAGTTGGGTAATGGCCTTTCGTCGACGTGCGGTACGTGTGTATCTCGAGGCAGCTTCGCGCGCGCGTGAAGCAGAGTTCTTGCAACGGGTGAAGGCCAGCCAGAGGCTCCATCGGCCGTGGTTGACCGCGCCGCATTCACCCGAACACTTTCGTGACTTGGTGAGTCGTTCACGGAAGCCGTCGCAAGAATCGTTCTTCGTCTGTTTGATCGAGACCGGCGAGCTGGTGGGTGTGATCAACCTGAACGAGATCGTGCGCGGGCTGTTTCAGAGTGCCTACCTGGGCTACTACGCGTTCGAGCCGTTTGCCGGTGAAGGCTACATGACCGAGGGAGTGACCTTGGTCTTGGATCAGGCGTTCGGCCCTCTCGGCCTAAACCGGCTCGAAGCCAACGTTCAACCGCGCAACAAGCGCTCGTCGCGATTGATCTCCAGGCTTGGCTTTCGACTCGAAGGGTTCTCGCCGCGCTACCTCAAAATCGGCGGTCGCTGGTGCGATCACGAACGCTGGGCGGTACTAGCGGATGAATGGACTGCCCGTAGCGTGCGGCGCCCAGCCCGGGCTTGATCGAGCACGAAATAGTGCCACTATCTTCGCCATGTCAGCACTCGAGTTCGAGAACGTCACCGCCGTCGCCAAAGCCAACGTTTACTTCGAGGGAAGGGTAGTCAGCCACACCATCCTTCAGGCTGACGGCGCAAAAAAAACTCTGGGCTTGATCTACCCGGGGGAGTTTCACTTCGGGACGGACGCGCCCGAGCGCATGGACATCGTGGCCGGCTCCTGCCGCGTGCGGCTGGATGGCAGTGCCGAATGGAAGGACTACGGAGCAGGCACGTTCTTCCGAGTGCCCGGCAAATCGGGCTTCGACATCAACGTTGCCGCCGGCATCGCCGAGTACGTCTGTTCGTTCGAGTGATCTTCGACCCCAGGGTTCGAAGCGCTCGAAGGGTTCCACGCGTCAGACGCGTCAGACGCGTCAGACGCGTTCGAAGCGGGCGACGGTCTCGACGTGGCACGTGTTTGGGATCAAGTTGAAGGCCGTCAGCGCGCTCAGGCGCAGCTTGCCGGGGGCAAGTAGCTGCTCACTGTCGTGCAGGAACGACTCGAGCCCACAGCTGACGTAGACGAAACGCGCAGGCGGAGCGTTGCTCAAGGCCTGTGTGAGCTCAGGATCGAGGCCTTTGCGCGGCGGATCGGCGATAACTACATCGACGCCTGTTGCGATGCCACGCGCTTCACCCGCGGCGCCCACCTGGACCGAGATTTTGGCGCGCTCGGCCTGCGCGAGCTCGCCGAGGCCGAGCGAAAGCCCGCGTAACGAGTGCGGGCTGAGCTCATTGAGACGCAGCTCGCTCACCCGATCGAGCACGGACAGACCAATCGCGCCGACCCCAGCGTAAAACTCGGCCACGCGCGACCCCTCCGGCAACTCGCTTCGAACGTGCTCGATGATGCGCTCGGCGATGTTCAGATTGTTTTGCCCGAACGCGCCCGGCGGGTAGTGCACCGCACCACCTCCGAAGTGCTCGACGACGCTGGCCGGGCCGCACCAAGGCTGAAAGTCTTGGCCCAGAATGGTATTGGTGCGGAGAGTGTTGCCGTTCCACCACAAGCTATGAAGCTCGCTCCCCAAGCGCTCGCGGATCAGATCCAGGCAAGCCGCGAAGGGCTCTGGGGTATCGCTGTTGCCGACCAGCACGACTTGCGCGGTCTCGGATGAACGCTCGACCACCACTTGCAGGTAGCGCGCAAGCCCCAGGTGTGCGCTGTCCGAGTAAGTCGTCACTTTCGCATCGGCGAGCGCCTTGCGCACGACTGCGGCCACCCGGTTGATCAGCGGGTGGTGCACGAGGCAATTCGGGATGTGCACGACGTGATGCGTGCCCAGCTCGAACAAGCCGAGCTTCGGTGAACCCAGACGGCCACGGATGGCGAGCCGAGCGCGCTGGCGAAAGCCGGATATTTGTCCCGAAACGACGCGAACCGGTGGAAGCCCGTGCTCTTGCGCAAGCGCGTTCAGGGCGCGCTGAGCGGTTTCCGCGAGGCCCTGCTCGCCAAAGCGCGGACAGCCGGGGCAGGGCGGGCGATGAGTGCAGATCACGTGACTTGAACTTAGCAGAGGATTTGCCGTAGGGGTGTGTGGAAGGCCTTGGAATGAAGCAACGTCGCGCGGTGTTTGCGCTCGGGATCTCGATCATCGTCTTGGTCGCTCTGTTTGCAATGCGGCGTTTCCTTGGGCACCGAGTGCCGCTTGCTCGGCCCATTCCCTCCACGTCGCTGACGCGCTCCGAGCCGTCCGCTCGCTCCGAGCCGAAGTCGTCGCCCGTGCTGAGCGCGTCCGCACCGCTGCCGATCCCGGCCCCGCCGCCGGCCCCGCCCTATCTGGACACCACTGCCACTACCTTGGCCGAGCAGCGCACGGCGCTATTTACGAATATGCAAAACCAGCTGGATCTGCCAGCGGGAGCCCTGGACAAGATCGAAGCCATCTTTGCAGCCTCCAACCACTTGGGACAAGGAGAGCCCAAGATCACCAAGCACCCCATGACGCGCGCGGAATGCCGCGCGATCCGCCAGAAAAATCCGCCGCTTCATCCCGAAGACGCGCGCTGCGGGGCTCGTTACATGGTGCCGCTGTTCGACCCCGCACGCGGCGAATCGGCGGCTAGCGCCGATGTATGCATGGATCAGTTCGAGTTTCCGAACATTCCTTGTGAGTATCCGGTCACCTGGGTGCGCTCCAGCGAGGCCGCAGAGATTTGCGAGGCCCAAGGCAAACGGCTCTGCGACGCGCACGAGTGGGAAGGTGCCTGCGCGGGCGCGCTGCACACGCCCGAGGTCGACTACACTTTCGGCGAACGCCGCATCATGCAGGAGTACCTGCACAACAAGACGCGCGAGCTGATTTGGGCATACGGGCCCCAGGCGGACCAGAAGAAGTGCGCCACGATGAGTCACAAGAGTCCCGAGTGCTACACGCCCGATTGGGGGATCTGCGGCTCGAACACCTATCCAGCGGGCGCGTTCCCGGAGTGCGTCAGCACGTTGGGCGTCTTCGACCAGCATGGCAACGCTGCCGAGCATATGAATTTGCCCATCAAACCCGAGCAGTTGGGCAAAAACGGCGGGGTCGGCGAGACCGAAATGAAGGGCAGCTGGTTCATTTTTGCGAGCGAGGCGGTGCACCCGGACGACTGCCGCTGGCGGGCACTGATGTGGCACGCCGGGCCGATTCGCGCGCTCGACAGCCACCGCAACTACCACCTCGGCTTCCGGTGTTGTAAAGACATCCCGCCCAGTAGCTCAGCCAAGGTTGACGGCGGTAGCCCATGATTCGACTTCACATCAACATCGACCACGTGGCCACGATCCGCAATGCGCGCGGCACCGTCTATCCGGACCCCGTCACTGCAGCCGCGCTGTGCGAGCTTGCAGGCGCTGATGGCATCACCGCGCACTTGCGTGAAGATCGGCGACACATCAAAGACGATGACATCGTGCGTCTGCGCAGCGCCCTCACCACGATGCTCAACTTGGAGATGGGCGCAACGGACGAGATGACCGCCATTGCCGAGCGCGTCGGTCCGGACGTCGTGACTCTAGTTCCAGAGCGCCGTGCCGAGCTGACCACCGAGGGCGGGCTCGATGTTTCGCTCACCCGTGGCGCCGTGGAAAAAGTGGCTCGAATGTGCGCGAACCACGGCATCAAGCTGAGTTTGTTCATCGCGCCAGACGAAGCGCACGTGCGCCTGTCGCGCGAACTCGGTGCGAGCCAAGTGGAGTTTCACACGGGTGAGTATTGTCATAAGCACGGTGCCGAGCGGATCACCGAACTCGAGCGTTTGAAGCGCGCAGCCACGCTCGCTCACTCGCTCGGCCTGGAGGTGGCAGCAGGCCACGGCCTCACGCGCTTCAACGTGCTCGATATCGCTGCCATCCCGGAGATCGAAGAGCTGAACATTGGCCACTCCGTGATCGGTGACGCCGTGCTCATCGGCTTGGACCGCGCCGTGCGCGACCTGCGCTCGGCCATCGCGCGCGGACTCACGCAGCGCGCCGCGCGCGGCCAAAGCTTGCAGTAGGGGCTCGCTGCAGAGCCAACCGACTCCTCAGGAGCCGCGCAATTGGCGATCTTGCCGATCGAGGCGCTTTCGCGAACGGAAAAGGTCGTTTGAATTCCAACTCCCTTTTTTCGTTTCCGAGTCACACCTGGCGAAACCAAGGAGATAGGCGGCGCTTCTGAGCGGCCCGTTGACTTCGTCACGGCGGGCGCACACCGGGGCCTCGCGTCGGACCGCACTGGTGCACACGAGCTGCTCCGGGGCAGCCCAAAGAACGGCCCCTCGCTGGTCTCGGCCCGAAAGGCAGTTTCGCAGTATGCTGGGCGTATGATCCCAGTGCTGTCGCGGGCTGAGATGCGCAAATTCGACGCTCACGCCAGTAGCGCGTGTCAGGTGCCGAGCTTGCTCTTGATGGAGAACGCGGGGCGGGGCGCGGCAGACGTCATCGTGCGGGAGCTCGGCTTGCCGCGGGGCAGTGCAGCACGGATCGTGATCGTGTGCGGCGCGGGGAACAACGGCGGGGATGGGTTCGTCGTCGCCCGTCGTTTGCTGGTTTGGGGCGCGCAGCCAATCGTGTACTTGTTGGTCAAGCCAGAGCGGCTGGCGGGTGACGCGCTCGGCAACTATCGGTCGTTCGTGGCGGTGGGCGGGTTGGTAGTCGAGCTCGAGCCTAACCAATTGAGCGTTCTAGGCAGCGCCATCGAGAGCGCGCGCGCCGTCGTCGATGCGGTCTTTGGGACTGGTCTCGATCGCGAGGTGAGCGGGTTCTTTCGCTATGCGATCGAGTTCATGAACGGCGCACGTTGTCCGATATTTGCGCTCGATCTGCCTTCGGGTTTGGATGCCGACAGCGGAGCCGTGCTGGGCGTAGCCGTGCGCGCGGAGACGACGATCACCTTCGCGCATGCCAAGCTCGGCTTGATGACGGCGTCGGGTTTGCTGCATTCGGGAAAGCTGCACACGGTCGATATCGGAGTGCCCGACACTGGTTTGGCGCAAATCGGTTACAGCGCGGAGATCGTCGAAGCCAGTGACGTGCTGAGTGCGCTCGTTACGCGCAGTATTACGACCCACAAGGGGTCGGCGGGGCGCGTGGTGGTGATCGCCGGATCGCCTGGTAAGATCGGTGCCGCGCTGCTCGCCGCGCAAGGCGCGATGCGCGCCGGCGCAGGATTGGTGACGATTGCGGCGCTGCCCGAAACCGCCGCCTTGCTCGATCAACGCGTGCTGGAGGTGATGACCGCACGCATCGATCCAGAGCGCGTCGAAGGCTCGCTGGATGAGTTGTTGGAGCGAGCGGACTCGGTGGCGATTGGGCCCGGCCTCGGCCTTTCCGCGACCGCGCGCCGCATCGTCGAACACGTGGCGCTGCGCGTCCCCAGGACCAAAGTGCTGGACGCCGACGCAATCAGTCACTTTGCCGGCCGCGCGGAGCTGCTGCGGGGTGCTGCGGGTGAGCTCGTACTCACACCGCATGCCGGTGAAATGGCGCGCATCGTAGGCGGCAGCGCCGCCGACGTCGAGGCCGACCGCTTTGGCACATTGGCACGCGCAGTCGCACTGACAGAAAGTGTGGTGCTGCTCAAAGGTCACCGCACGCTGGTCGGCGCCCCCGAAGAACGTGTCGCGATCAACGTATCGGGTTCGGGCGTCCTGGCGACCGGTGGCTCGGGCGACGTGCTGACCGGGATCTTGGCCGCATTTGGCGCTTTGCTCGACGTCCGACGCGCCGCGTACGTGGCTGCGTACGTGCACGGGATTGCTGGCGAACGCCGCTCCCAGCAGGGCGTCGATCGCGGTGTGCTGGCGCACGAGATCGCCGATGAAGTGCCGTTCGCCCTCGGCGCGCTGCGCGCCGGCTGAAGCGCAGCGCTTTGTCGGGCTGACAGAGCGCAACCGGTCGATGCCACTTTGACACGCGCAAGGTGGCGCCAGGCCCGCAATAAACCGGGAAAAATTGGGAAAACTTGCGGATTTGGCGTTTGGCACGCGGCTTGCGATACGGCTTTCCCGTGGAGGCCACGATGTCAGAGCGACGGTGCGAGTCCCAATCATTTGCCGAAGAACTGCGCATGAAATTGCCAGCGCTCTTGCCCAGTTTGAATGCGCGCGCGCTGGCATTATGCAAGAGGAAGAGCGAAGCAAGCGACCTCGTGCAGGATACGCTGCTGCGCGCGCTGTGCTTCGAAGCCGGCTACCAGCGCGACACGAACCTGCGCGGCTGGTTGCAGCAAATCCTGTTCAGTGTGTTCATCACGCGTTGTCGTAAGTCCGCGCGCGAACGGCGCGCCCTGAGCGCTTTGGCTGGGGACCCATGCGCCTGGACCCAGCCTGAAGCGCCGCCAGCAGTTCGGCAATCCCTCACGCGCCCCGTCTCGCGCGCGCTGGATGCTCTGCCGACTCATTTCTCTGAAGTCGTTCGCTTGGTCGACCTGGAAGAACGCAGCTATAAGGATGCCGCGGTGGAGCTGTCGGTACCTGTCGGCACCGTCATGAGCCGTTTGTTTCGTGGTCGTCGGCTGCTGGCCGAGGCGCTGGCCGAGCCGCGCGCCGAGGCGGCCTAACGGCGGAATGGCGCCATTGGGCGCGGTTGTGGGGGGCTTGGCGTGGCCGTGAGTTTTAAGGTTTGGCGCGATTGTTCTGAGCCGGCCGCGTGAAAATGATAGAAATCGGTCTGTGGCATCGCCGCTGACGGAGACCGGAGTAGGCGCGGCCTTTGGCGATCCCTCGGCTCGCCTCGGACGTTTGATACGAAAGCAGTTTGGCTTCGTGTGGCGCCTGTCGCGCCGGATCGGCCTGACTGAAAGCGAAGTCGACTCCGCGGTCCGAGAGGTATTCGCGGCCGCGTCGCAGCGCCTCGGTGATATTCGTCCCGCCAACGAGCGCGCGTTCCTGTTCGGCACGACTTTGCACGTGGCGGCTCGCGTACGTCGCAACCGCGGTGCGGAAGCCGCGATCGGTGATGGCGCGCCCGCCCTGGAAGACCTCGACGAAGCGGGCCAAGCGCGCGAAATCCTCGGCGCGCTGCTGGAACAAATGCCGCTCGAGTTGCGGGTGGTGTTCGTGCTGCGCGAGGTAGAACAGCTGACCAGCATGGAGATCGCCGAAATCATCGGCATCCCGCTGGCGACCGTGACCACGCGCCTGGCCGAGGCCCAAGAAGACTTCGCCACTCATCTCGTGACCGAGAGCGAACTCTCGAGCTCGCTGATCGCGGCAGCGCGCGACGAACGAGCGCCAGGCGCCGCCCTAGTGCGCGCGCTGGCGGCCGCGGGCGTGAAAGTAACGCCCGCAGATCGTGACTCGGAAGCTGTGGCGAGCCGCGCAGTGGCCGGCGATTCCACGCGCGCGGGCAGTGCAGGAGTAGCTCGTTCGCCCTTATTTCTGGCTGCGAGTTGGTTGGCGTTGGGCTGGTTGGTCGGGCTGGTCGTTGTCTCTGCCGTTTGGGCGTTGAGCGACGCGGCAACGACTAGCGCGTCGCCGGCGTCGGTTGCGCACTAGTCGCGCGGGCAGTTCTCCCTCACAGAAGCTCGACCGTCCCGGCAATCACCGCGTGCAGAACGCCAGTGTCGTCTTCCAGCAGCAACCGGCCCTGTTCGTCGAGGCCGCGGCCCACGCCAACCTGCGCATCCACGCGCACGCGTTTGCCGCGCAGGGCGTCGGCTGCGTTGAGCTCGTCCAAGATGCCCGCGACGCCCGTGCGCTGATAGGCGTCCAGGCGGGCTGCGATCGCATTCAGCAGTGCTTGGAGCAAGGGTTCGCGTTCGACGCCGCGCGCGCCCAGGAGTGCGAGGGACGTCGCGCGGGGCGCGATTTCCGGGGGGAAATCTCGGCTGGCGACGTTCAGGCCCACACCCACCACGACCGCTTGCAGGCGCTCCCCTTGCAGCTGCGATTCGACCAAGACACCGGCGAGCTTCTTGCCAACCACGTATAGATCGTTCGGCCATTTGATCTGCGCGGCGTCGGACAGGAGGGGCGCGATCGCGTCGCGCAACGCCAAGCCGATGGCCAAGGTCAACGCGCTGGTTTGCGCGAGTTCGAGCTCGGGGCGCACGAGTACCGAGAACAGCAGGCTCTCTCCAGGCGTGGCTAGCCAAGTGTTGCCGCGTCGCCCGCGGCCCGCGGTCTGCTCGTCGGTGACGAACACCGAACCGTGCGGCGCGCCGGAGCGAGCAGCGAGCAGCGCATTGTCGTTGGTCGAGCCCGTGACCGGCTGGTACATCAGCGGCCGCCCGAGCTTTGGTTTGGCCTCGCGCGCGGCGCTGCGGAAACGCTCGGCGTCGAAGGGTTTCATAGACTTTCGATGTCGAGTCCGATGTCGGCTGCAGGCGCGGAGTGCGTCAATGCACCGACGCTGATCACGTCTACTCCGACCGATGCCAGCGCCGAAATGCGCGAAACGGTGATGCCGCCGGAAACCTCGACCAGAGCGCGGCCGTGCGCGCGTTCCACTGCGACCGCGATCTGATCGTGCGCGAAATTATCGAGCATGACGACGTCCGCGCCGGCTTCCAGGGCTTCGTCCAACATGTCGAGGGATTCGACCTCGATCTCGATCCGGCTGGTGTGCGGCGCATGTTTGCGCGCGCGTTCGATCGCTTCAACTACTCCGCCGGCGGCCACGATGTGATTGTCTTTTATCAGCACCGCCGAGCCCAAGCTGTCCCGGTGATTGTGCCCGCCGCCACAGCGCACCGCGTAGCGCTCCAAGAAGCGCAGCCCGGGCGTGGTCTTACGCGTGTCGACGATGCGCGTCAGCGCGTTGTCCGGCAGCGCATCGACGAACTGACGGGTCAAGGTTGCGGTGCCGCTCATGCGTTGCGCGAAGTTCAACGCCGTGCGCTCGGCCATGAGCAGCGATCGAGTGGCGCCCTCGGCGATCCAGAGCACGTCATCCGGCTCGGCGCGCTCGCCCTCCGCGATGCGCCGCTCGACGCGTACGCCCGGGTCGACACGATAGAACACACGCGCGAACACGTCACCCCCGCAAACGACCAATGGTGAGTGTGCGACGGCGCGCGCGATCGCGCGATCGGTCACACCCACCGTGGCCTCGGTCGTGAGGTCGCCGCCGGCTAAATCTTCGGTCAATGCCAGATCGACCAGTTGGTCCAGAAGGTAAGAAGGAGTCACCGCGGAAAACCGTAACTCTGGCCGAGATACGAAGCAAAGAGGTTACACAAAGCGTGAAATATCAGACCCGCACCGACGCCTCGCGTACGCGACCGCAGGTAACCGAAGACCAGCGAGGGGAAGAACACGGCCAGCCGCGCGGCATTGAACTCCGTAAACAAGTGGCCGAGGGCGAACAATGTGCTGGTCAAGAGTAACCCCGGGCCGAGTTCGGCGCCGAACACGCGCCAGCGCGGCTTGTACGCTTCGTCCAGCGCTGACTGCAGGTAGCCGCGATAGAACGCCTCCTCGGGTAGCGCGATGACCAGCAGTTGCCCAGAAAGATCACTCCCTAGTGAGCTCGCGGGTGGCGCATGAAAAGGCACTCGGATGCGCCACCACCAAAGAAAGCCGACCCAAAACGCAGGTAAAAAGATCAAGGCTAGTCCGAGCGCCCAGAGCAGCGCTGTCCCCGTGTCGCGCGCGATGCGCGAAAGCGACAGCGGCTCGGGATCGAACAAGCCGCCGAAGGACAAGCCGTGGCGCGCGATTTTCGCGCTGTCGTCCGAGCGCAGTACCAGAATGTACGTGACCGCCAGAAAGGCGAAGCCGACCGCCGTCGCGGAGTAGCTATCGGGTAAGCGCGAGAGCAACGCGACGACGAACGTCGTACCGGCCGTGATCGCGACCGGTTTCTGCCAAGGAGGTGAGTGAGTCATGCCGGAGCTGGGAGACGACGATCCGCCGCCCGGAGCGCGCAGTGCAAAGCACTTTTAGGATTGTGGGGCCGCTGCTTGTATCGAAAATCGAAGCCGCAAGAGAAGTTTCCAGTGAAATCCGAACCGTGAGCCGCGCAACGATCGACGAACGATGACGGGAACTCTCCCCCCTTTTTTCCGCTTGGGCTAAGTTCGCGGCGAGCTGCAATTGCAAAGGCCCGCGCCTGCGGCCGGTTCGCCACTATCTCCGCGTTTCGCGGGAGGGATCCATGCTCGATTCGAATTTGCCCGCAACGAAGTCCCCGGCTCCCATCCACCCGCCATTGCCAATGGTGAATCTCGCCAAGTGGCCGCCTGACGATGACATCCCTGCGCCGCGCGGTGGTGGCGGCGTTCCAGCGGGCTTCGATTCCGGCGACGGCAATTTCAAGAAGGGGCGCTTCGCTCCAATGGCGATTTTGGTCGGCCTGTTGGCAGTGGGTGGCTTCGCTGCCTTCATGCTCATCGGCGGCCAGCAAGCCGCCGATAAGCTCTCTATCGAGCAAGGCGAAGAGAAGAAGAAAGAAATCTTCGTCAAGCCGAAGCCGGAGCAGATCCCAGATTGGCGCAAGTGGGCCTCCAGCGAAGCCAGCGAGGAGCTTCGTGCCGAAGCGCTCAAGCAACTCGCTTGGGCCAAGGATCCGGAGGGCGTGAAGCTTGCCATCGACGCGCTCAGCGTGCCGTCGGAACCGATTCAGGGCATGGCCGCGTTGGCACTGGCCGAGTACGGTCGACCGCTGGGCGAGCCCGCCAAAGATGCGCTCTTGCTGGCCCTGAAGAAGGCCGGCCCGGGCGCGAAACCGCAAATTGCCTGGGCACTCGTGGTGCTCGGCGAGCCGCGCGCTTTCGACGACATCATGGCTCTGTATCGCGCGGGGCTGCTATCCAAGGTGCAGCGCCTGGGCGGCGGAACCGCGTTCGATCCGGATCGCATGGTGCAGCTGGTCAGCCTGGACAAGCTTGCCAGCATGGCCGGCGATTCGAGTCCCGCCGTGCGACAGCTAGTGGCCACGATTCTGTCGCAGAACGCCGAGCCGAAGTGGACCGAAACGCTGATCAAGTTGGTTCAAGACACGGACCCCGAGGTCTCGCGCCAAGCCGCGCCCGGTTTGGGCAAGATCGGCGAGCCAAAAGCTCGCGAACCTCTGGTCGCGGCGCTCAAGACCGCGGACAAGGACAGCCGCAACAAGTTCTTGGAGGCGCTGCGCGACGGCGTGGGCACCGATGGCTTGGTGCTCGCGCTGAGCTCGGTCGTCACGGATGACCCGGTGCTTTCGTATTATCAGAAGAAGCAAATCTTCGAGATGATCGACAAGCTCAACGATCCGCGTGGTGGCAACGCCCTGTACGCGTATTTGGAGAGCAAGCCGCACATGCATTTCCAGACGCGCGCGGCCACGGCGCTGGCGCAAATCGGAGATATTCGCGGCGTGCCGACCTTGGCCAAGCGCTTGCGCATGGATCCGTTGAAGCTCTACACCGACCAAAATGATTGGGAAATGCTGCTCAAACGCGACGACAACGAGCGTGTCGTCGCCGCGCGTATGATCGCGGATTTGGCCATGCTGCATCCGGAGAAGCGGCAATGGATCTCCGAGCAAGCCGAAGACGGAGTGATCTTCTGGATCCACGAGATGCCTTCGCCGCACGCCAACGGCCTGCGCGCATTGGCGGCTATGGAATCGACCAAGGACATCGTTAACCTGCGCAAGTGGTCGAACCCGAACCAACCGCTGCCCAAAGAAGGTCAGCAGCCGCCCATGCCGGAAGAATGGGTCGTGGCGCAGAGCGCGCTGCGTTACGTCGGCTGGTTGAAGGACGCGCCGTCCCACGACGTGCTGATCAAGTCGCTTACCCGCCGTCCGAAGGATCTGGACGTGACCATGGATGGCTTGCTGCAAGGCGGTGTGGCCATCTTGGGCATGAGCTTGCGCGCGATTGGCGTGGGCGCGGCCGACGGCTTGTCGGAGTGGCGTGATCGCAAAGCATTCAAGCCGTTGCTCGACTACATCGAGGATCCGCAGAACAACGAGCAATCGCGCTTCTCGGCCTGCGCTGCTTTGGCTTGGGTGGCGGAGAAGGAAGACTTCTTGGAGATTGCCAAGAAGATCTCCGACTACAAGGGCAATGAAAAGCCCGACGAAGTGCGGCGAGCCTGCTTGCTCGAAGCGCTGATTCAACGCCCTGTGCCGGGCACTGCCGGCGCGCTGTTGTCGCTGATGAACCCGCAATCGGCGGTCGAGACCAGGCACCAAGTGGCGCGCGCGATTGCCAAGGGCGGCTTCGATCAGGGCGTCGAGGCCCAGCTCTTCACCATGATGAGCGACGACGCGATGATGAACGATGCGGCACTAGCTCTCATCTTGGGCGGAACGCCGGAAACCGCCGCGCGTGCCGTCGCGCTGTACGCGAACAAGCGCAAGGAAGCGCTGGAAGAGCTTGGTGACCTTTGGTATCGGAGCTTTGGCTACTGGTCGCAAGAGGATCTGGAAGCCGGCCTCTTGTTCAAGTACGTGGACAACGCCGAGGCGATCAGCAAGCTCAGCGTCCGTCAGACACAGCAGGAATGGGCGCGCGTGATGTTGATGAAGCAGTTCGACAACCTGAGCTTCGACAACGGGCCGCACTCGTTTACGCGCGTGGTGCTGCGTTCTCGGCTGTACAAGATGGCCAAGGGTGACGACGCGGCCAAACGAGCGGGGGCGATTCGCACGCTCAAGTTCATGTCCGAGCAGGGCGTGCTTTTGGCATTGCGCGACGAAAGCGGTCCCGCGGGCGAACAGGCGCGCGCTGCCTACTTCGAGTTGATGAACCCAAAGGTCGTGACCGGCGTGAACATCCCCGACGACAAGAAGTGAGCTTGGGCCAGGACCGCCCTCGATTCCGCGGGGCGGTCCGTCAGGCGAGAGCTGCTGTTGAAGGAGAGCCGTCGGATCGCATCCGATCCAAGCGTTCGATCCCCGCGTATGAGGGCGACTAGGCCAGTATTTATTCGATGGTCGGCAGTGATCAACCCGACTTCACTGACGACCTAGTAGTATTCGGCCGGAGCGGTCGTCAGGTGTCACTCCTGGAGTACATCGAGCGAATCGACTCAACGTAGTTGGGCGCGTCAATCACTGGCACCACCGTGCGAGCAGTCCGTTGATTGAGCACGATGAATAGACCGATGCCCGGAATGAGCACGGCCTGCGACAGCAATATCAGCAAGGTTCCGGCTACGCTCGAGGCCCAGCCGGGAATGGCCGAGTTGGTGAACAACCGCACGCAAACGGTGGCAACGAGTCCGGCGAACGCGCAGCCGGCGATCAGCATTGCCATCAGCGCGAGGCGCACCAAAACGACATCCGTGTAGACCGCGACTGCGCTCAGCCCGTGCACCACTAGAGAGACGAAGTTCATCGTGGACTGGCCCGCGTATCGCTTTCCGCGCCTCGTGTCTATCTTGACCAAGGGAACGCGCGATCGGGTGAGCGTTGCTGCGAGGTGGTTCCAGATGCCCGCTTGGGAGGTAACGGCACGTAACGCATCGATCGGAATCAAGCAGAAGTTCCCGAAATCGATGTGTGTCCCCGTCAAACCTCCAAATAGGAATTTGTAGATCCGATAGAACGTCCGAAATGCAAATCGCTCGCTCCTGCGAGCGCGTCGCGCGCAGACTATCGAACCCGGTGCGGTGGCGCTCGCGGCGAGCAGTCTGGCGATATCTACAGGGCGATCTTCGCCATCGCCGTCCATGACGATCACCGCCGAACAGGACTCTGCTTCACTTCTCGAGACAACCAAACCGACAGCGATGGCGCGCTGGTGGCCGACATTGCACACGAGCCGAACGATCTTGAGCGAGTCGACGGACGAGGCTTGAATATCCGGCCACAGCTCGGGTGCAGGCGTTGACGATGAATCATCGACGACTATGACGCGGTAGCGTACGTTGTTCGCTCCGTCCTCCAGCCCCGTTTTCCCCAGCTCCGCCAGCAACTGCTGAATCGATTCCCAGTCGTTGAATGCCGGGAGCACAATGCAGATCCGAATCATGTTGAGCCCGGTTCCCTGCGGCCGCCCCACTATACACGGCTTTGTTCGTGGGCGTGCGCGGCCCGTCGCCCTGGGTGGAAATGCGGGCGTGGCTGCGGCGCTGCCCCGGCGCACCAGGTTGCAGTTGCTGAATCGGCGCGGCCGCGCAAGGCTCCGTTCCTATGCGCTCGCTTTCTGTTTGCTCGGTGGTGGTGCAGCCACGCGCGGCCGTGACCAATCGGTGCACGGCGAACATCGTGATGCCGCGCGGCGGTTGGCAGCAATGGGGAGGTATTTTTTGCGTTCTGGCTCTGCTCTCGTCGAGCGCGTGCCATCCCGTGCCCGCGCCCACGGAAGCTGCCAATGGCGGTCCAGCGTTGCTGGGCACGGTTCCCTCGTCTTTGGCCCAAGCGCCGTGCACGCCGGCGGGACCAGAGCTGTGCTTCAACGCCACCGATGACAATTGCAACGGCATCATCGACGAGGGCTGCGGCCTGCACACGGGCCTGGTGCAATTTGCGATCGCCTGGGACGAGCCGCACGCGGACGTCGACTTGCGGCTGTTCGATCCGAGCGGTGAGCTGATCGAGGTTGGACGGACGGCACGCAGCGGTCTGGTCAAGGAGCGTGATTGTCCCGGCCGAAATAACGAGTGTCACGGGCAAAATCTGGAGAATGTGTACCTGAGTGACGGCGAGCCCTTACGAGGGGAATACCGGGTGCGCATCCGGCTCGAGGCGCTGGGCGGTGAAAATCCTCCGATCCATGTGGCATTTGGCGCGCGTGTAGGTCCAAAAACTTACTCGCAGACGGTTTCCTTGGACGCACCCGAGGTGGAGCGCGAACTGATCTTCCGCCTATGAAGGCCGACATTTCCGGGTGCACTCTGGCTTGCCCTGGGGCCGATGCTATTGTAGGGAATCAGCTCGCTAGGGCACCTACTGCCAACTCCGAGTAAAAAGCCATGGGATCTCTAAGCCCCGTTCACTGGGTCATCGTTTTAGTCATCGTCCTGCTCCTGTTCGGACCGGGTCGGCTTGCCGGCGTGGGCAAGGGTCTTGGTGAAGGCATTCGTTCCTTCAAAAAGGGCCTGAATGAAGACGCGGTCGACCCCCCCGCGAAGCCGCCGGAAGAGAAGCCGCAGCTGCCGGAGAATCGCAGCAGTTAGCGCGAGCGCCCGTACCGGGCAGGCTCGAGAAGGCGAAGGCCGGTCAATCTGACCGGCCTTTTTGCGTTGGTAGGCTGAACGACAGGTGCGCTGCGCCCGGTGCGCGTTGGTGTCAGCAGCCGTTTCGGCTATAAGCGTGCCCATGTTCAAGTCGCTGATCGATTGGTACCTGAGCGCGCTCCAAACCGGAGGCTACCCGTTGATCGCGCTGTTGATGGCGATCGAGAGCTCGATCGTACCGTTGCCGAGCGAGTTGATCATCCCGCCCGCGGCGCATTTGGCCTACGTTTCGGGACAATTTAGCATGGTCGGCATCGTGCTCGCGGGTACCGTCGGGTCGTGGGTCGGAGCCACCGCGATGTACTGGGCGTCCCGCTTCGCGGGGCGGCCGCTGGTGCTCCGCTTCGGACCGTACCTGATGATCAAGCGCGACAAGATCGAGGGCGCGGAACGCTGGGCGAAGAAGTTCGGCTCGCCGGGTGTTTTCGTGTCGCGCCTCTTGCCCGTCGTTCGCCATCTGATCGGGATCCCGGCCGGGATCGTGCGCATGGACTTTGCCAAGTTCTCGCTGTTCACGGTCATCGGCTCGGCCGTTTGGTGCTCGGTGCTGTGCTACCTGGGCGTAAAGATGGGGCAGGATGAGCAGTTGATGAAGGGCGAGCTCCGCCGCATCACGATCTGGGTCGGCGGCGCGGTGGTCGTCCTTGGCGGCCTCTACTATTTCTTCGTGCACCGCCACATGAAGGCCGAGAACGAGAGCATCTGAGCCCCGCTTCGGGCGTCCTCCGCGACGCTAAGCGCTGATTTCACTGCGGCATCGCGCTACCCGCGGATCTCGGATTTGCCAGCAACACTCACGCCCGGTCCTTCGACCACTTGCGTGATTCAGGCTAGGCTGACGGGCGGTGTCCGAAGTCCTCGCCAAAGTCACGAGTCGTGCGTTGAACGTACCTCGTGGCCCGGACGTGTTGCACCGGATCCGTGTGCCGGGAGCGTGGCTCGAGTCGGGTGAAGTCGTGGAGTTCGAGCTGCCCCGTAACCTAACGTGTGCTGTGTGCGATGGTGGCGGCTGTGACGCTTGTGAGCGCGCGGGGGCCATCACGATGCGGGGGCGCCATGAGCCGCCCGAGATCCTGCATGTCACCTTGCCGATGCGGAAGTCCGACGCCGACGGTGACGCTCGGGGCGTCATGATCCGTATTCCCGAGCAGGGCGGCTTACCGCCCGAGAACAGTGCCATGTTGCCACGCGGCTTGCTCCTGCTGCGTGTCGAGCCCGCTGAGGTCGCCGACCCCGGAGTATCCCGCGTGGCGCCGTCTGCGCCGCCGCTCTCCGTGCAGCGTGTGATGCTTTCGCTGCGCATCCCCGCGTCTCCCGGCGGCCGGGTCTGGCTGCTCGTCGCCGTGGTCGCAATCGTGGTCTTGGCCGGGCTCGCAATCCTCGCATTTCAGCGGCATCGTGGGCTAGGTTAACCGCATGAATCCCGTGGCCATGGCTCTGATCATCGTGACTTTGAGCGCGGTGTTCGCGGTCAGTGCCTGGCGTCGCTTCAACTTGGCCAAAGTCGGCACCGGCACCTGGGAGAGCCGGCTAACCGAGATCCCGAAGCGCCTGGGCTTGGTTTGGACGTTCGCGTTCTATCAAAAAAAGATGCGCTATTACCTGGCCGCAGGCTTAGCGCACCAGTTCATCTTCCTCGGCTTCGTGGTGCTGCTACTGCGGACCCTCGTGCTGTGGGGCCGCGGTTTTTCGCCCACTTTCAACCTATTCGTGCTCGGCTACGAACCGGTTTTAGGCCTGCCGCTCGGCGCCATTTACGGCTTCCTCAAGGACGTTTTCGAGACCTTGGTGCTGCTCGGCGTGGCCGTGTTCGTGTACTTCAGGGTGGTTCGCCCGCAGAAGCGCATGACCTTGGGCGTTGAAGGGCTGATCATCTTGGGCATCATCTCCACGATGATGCTGGCCGACTTGTTGTACGACGGGGCAAGCACGGCGCTTTCGTACCGCTTCGCCAGCGAATGCGGCCAGGGCGGAAGCGGCTTCCCGTGTTCTGCGATGGCGACTCTGATTGCACCACTGGCGCCCGCCGAGGGAACGCTCAGTTATCACTTTGCCGAGCCGGGCGGGTCATTGTTTGCGCTCCTGCTCTCGGGTATCGGCTCGAGCGTGCTCGTGGTGCTGGCGCACATCGGCTACTGGGCACACTCGTCCTTGGTGCTGATTTTCGCGAATCTGCTGCCGTACACCAAGCATTTTCACATCATCACCGCGATCCCGAATGTGTTCTTGGGGGACACCACGCCGCGCGGACGTTTGCGGCCCCTCGCGCCCAGCACGGAGGCCTTGATGGCCGCGGTCGAGAAAGCGACCGAGGGCGAAGATCTGCTCAGTGCACGCATTGGCTACGCACGCATCGAGCACTTCACGTGGAAGGACATGCTCGATTTCTACACCTGCACCGAGTGCGGGCGCTGCTCGGACAATTGCCCGGCCTTCACCACCGGTAAAATGCTGAGCCCCAAGCAATTCACGCTCGATTTACGCAATCACCTGTACGGTCGTCAGGAGGAATTCCTGGCCGTCGGTCCGGCTGCCGTGCATCGAGCCACCGCGCCTGCGCTGGCGGAGGCACCCCAAGCAGCCGCTGAACCGGTCAAAGAAGCTGAATCCGCGAAGGTCTACAAGCCGCTCGACCTCGTGCCTGGGGTGATTCACGAAGACGTACTCTGGGGCTGCACGACCTGCCGCGCGTGTGAAGAGCAGTGCCCGGTGAACATCACCTACGTCGACAAGATCGTGCAGATGCGCCGAAACTTGGTGGTGATCAAAGGTGAGTTCCCGAGCCAACTCGGCAAACCGTTCGAGGGCATGGAGAGCAACGGCAATCCGTGGAATTTGGCGCGCGTCGATCGCGCGAGTTGGTCCGAGGGGCTGGGCGTGAAGAGCTGCGCCGACAAACCCGACGCCGAGGTGCTGTTCTGGGTCGGCTGCGCCGCGAGCTACGACGACCGGGCCAAGAAAATAGCCCGCAGCACCGCGCAGCTCTTGCTCGCCGCGGGGATCGATTTCGCAATCTTGGCGGAAGAGGAAACGTGCACGGGTGATCCGGCGCGCCGCGCGGGCAACGAGTACTTGTTCACGATGCTGGCCGAGACCAACGCGGCGACCTTGAACGGTTACAAGGCTCAGGGCGGAGTGAAGAAAATCATCACCACCTGCCCGCATTGCTTCAACACTCTCAAGAACGAATACCCGGACTTTGGCGCCAAGTTCGAGGTCGTGCATCACACCGACTTCATGCTCGAGCTGGTGGCTTTGAAGAAGCTCACGCCAAACAGGCCGGTGCGCGCCAAGGTCGTCTATCACGACTCCTGCTACCTCGGCCGTTACAATGACATCTACGAGTCACCGCGCACCATCCTCCAAGGTATCCCCGGGGTGGAGTTGGTCGAGGCCGAGGGCGTGAACAAGAAGAAGGGTCTGTGCTGCGGGGCGGGCGGCGCTCAGATGTTCATGGAAGAACAGAACAGTAACCGCGTGAATGTGAAGCGCACACTGCAACTCTTGGACACCGGCGCGACCACGATTGCCAGCGCCTGCCCGTTTTGCATGACGATGCTCAGTGACGGCATCAAGTCCCAGTCCAAGGAAGAAACGGTTCGAAATATGGACGTGGTGGAAATGCTTGCGCTTTCATGCGGCGTTGCCGACGGACCGCCGGTTACCGCCGGCGAAGGCGCTGCTGCCGCTGCCGAATGACGCAGCGTCGGCAAGTGCTATAGTGCTATACGCATGGCCATCAAGCCCACGGAGACCCAGATCAGGCCCGAACCTGAGCACACGCCCCCTTCCCCGGGTGAGGTGCGTCGCTTACAGGGCTACGACTGCGATTTCTGTGAACGTCACTTCGAGGGCCCGCCAGCCGGCTCCGGCTTGTTCCTGTGGTCTCGTGGTGACGAATACCGCTTCGAAGAACCGCCTCTGTGTGAAGAGTGCGCGATGCGCATCAGTGTCGGCGCGGTGTTGAAGTGGGAGAGCGAAGAAGAAGAGGGCTGAGCCCATCCCCCAGGCCGAGTTGCGTTAGGGACCTGAGATCGCCCGCCCGTCGCCCCGCGCGACCGCCGTCCCGCGAGGATTTGGGTTGATGGTCACGCGCCAGGTCGCGACCGGCCCAGCCTTCGGCGTCACAGTTCGGCCCCCCGCCGACTCGGAACGCGGGGAAGTCGGGGAGCTACGAGGTGCGTTGGGGAACCTGAGATCGCCCGAGTCCGTCCCGCGACGGCCCGTGTGCGTTCCCTGAGTGGGTTGAGCTCCGGTGCAACCGAGAAGAGGGGTGACCCCCCCTCCCTCTTATCGGTTGCACCGGGGGTGGTTCAGAAGAGGGAAAATGCAGTTGAAATTCAAACTACATTTTTCGTTTCGAGAGGTCCTCGATCGGCCGGCGAGGTCGCCCACGTTCACAGCCTGCTTTGCGGTCCGAGTCGCGCACCAGGGCCGATCGGTTCGGCGTGCTGTCCTGCGCTCTGTGTTCGAGGCCCTCTAATCGTTCGCGCCTCGAGTTCTGGCGCTCTTGGCGCTCTTGGCGCTCTCTCGGAAGCCGTTGCTAGGTAAGCCGCGCGCAAACGGCTATTGAAGAGTCGGTTCGGGGGCTTCCGAAGTACGCAGTGGGGGGAGGCGTTCGAGTAGTTCATGGGCGGCGCTGCGCAGGACGGTGGAGGACTCCGAGTGGTGCAGGACTTCGGATAGCTCGTTGCGCGTGCAGACGGCGAGTAGAGGCATGGTGATCGCGGGTGGTGAGCCGGGATTGAAGAGCATGGATTGCCGCACGCGCGGTCGGCTGAGCCAACGGCCGTGTTGGGCAATGGCTTCGAGCACTTCGAGCCGGGCGGGGCGGCGCGCGGTCATGCGCACGACGTCGTCTTCGGTCAGCCTTGGGTTCTCGAGCAATTGACGAATGACGAGTGGGTGCGGATCAGAGAGCAATTTGTCGAAGGCGCGGCGATTGGGGCTCCGCGCCAGGCTTTTTCGCTCGCCCACGGTGAGCTCACGCCCAGTTCCGTAATCGGGCACGGGCAGCTCACGGGCCGGGCGATCGTGCACAGTGGGAGGGGGCGCACGGCGCAGCAACCGCGACAGACTGAGCAAATGTCGGGTATCGGCCTGAACGCGCAGTTGGTCGACTAGATCGCACTCACCGAGCGAGGCGAACAAAAGCGCGACCACTAGGATGGCTTCCCGGGCCTGAGGATCCGCGCGCTCGTTGGCCTCACACAGGGCATTGAGCACCGTCGCGCTCTCGTGTCGGGAGCTGCACTTCAGAAAATCACGCAGCCAACCGGTGCGCAGCGCCAGATCCGGCAGCGACAGCAACACTCGCTTGAGGCGTTCGACTGGGGCCATCGGCGTGACCGCCGCAAGGATGAGGCAGATTTTCGGGTTTGTCACGGCTCTGAGCGATCCCTGCGCTAAGCTCGGCGAGCTTTGGCAGTGGTTCCGCTTTCGACTGAACGCCTGTCCGTGGCGTTCCAAACACGCCGGCGCGCTCCCGCGCGCTGGCTCGGCCTGTCGCTCTTGATCTCGCTGCTGATTGCCGCCGGGCTCTTGGCCCGGCTCGGCACTGCCTCGACGCGTAGCGCGGCTGCAGTCTTGCTGGTTTCGGCGGTCGCGCAAATATTCTTGGCGCGTGCGCGCGACCGGCGAGATTTCCGCGACGTGCAGCGCACTATTCGGCGCGTGCTCGTGCCCGTCGATCGGGCGGTCGGGGAACGGGCGTTGCGCGCCGCAGCACTAGCCGAGCAAGCTGGGCGCGATCCGCGGGTCGGTTCGTTCGAGCTCGCCCAACTTCACTTTCAGCGTCAGTTGGATCGCGCCCCGCTGGCGGCCGTCGAAGCGCAAGCGGCGCGGCGGGCTCGACTGCTGCGCCTGGTCGCCCTGGGTGTGATACTGAGCGCGACGCTGGCGGTGGGTCGCGATCCGAGTCGCGTGTTGGAGGGCTTGGATGTGCTGGTCGCGCGTCAGGGCCTGGCTCCGATGCCCATGCCTTGGTTGGACTTGGTGCGCATCACGGTTCAGCCACCCGCCTACTTACACCTGCAGGATCGCTCGATTTTCCCCGGCTTGGGCAGCGCGGAAGCGCGCGGCAGCACGGTCACCGTGCGCGGCGTGCCGCTGGCAGACGGACGACGCTTGGTGCTCAGCGACGGCAAGCGAGAAGTGCCGTTCGTCGCGGACGGCTCGGACGGCGTGGTCGCGCGTTACCTGCTGAACGAAAATGCCGAGCTGCGGATTGCCGCGCGCTTCGGCAAGGTATTGATTCGAGAGGCCGAAGGCGTCGCGCTCGAGGCCGTCGCGGACGCCGTTCCCATCGTCGAACTCGAAGGCGCGCCTTCGCGACTGGAGCTCAGAGACTTCGATCGTCGCGAGCTGCGTTACGAGGCGCGTGACGATCACGGGCTGCGCGAGATCGATCTGGTGCTACGTGCCGGAGCGCGTGAAGACCGTCGCCCTCTGACACGGCTCGACGGCGAGACCAAGCTGACGCGCGGTGCCTACGCGATCGAATCCAGTGAACCCTTCCTGCGACGCTCATTTCTGCCGGTCGAAGTTCGGATCGAGGCCCGCGACGATGACGCTTCGACCGGCGTAGAGTGGGGGAAGAGCCAGGCATTCACGCTGATCCCCGTGCCAGTGGGGGAACCCGAGGCGGCGCGCTACGCAGCGCTGCGCGCCGTTCGCGATAGCTTGACTGATCTGCTGGCGAGCGAGCTAAGCCCGGATCTCGGACTGAGCGAAAGCGAACGACGCAAAACGGAAGCCGTTCGCACCAAAGCCATTGCCGTAGAACTCCGGGCGATGTTGGAAAAGCGTTTTGCAGGCGTCGGCTTGCCACCCGCGCAGCGCGCGTTCTTGGGCGGCCAGGCGCGCGTGCTGGAACGCGCGTTGCCGACGCCAGCTTCCGCGATGCGGCGCACCGAAGACGTGCTGCTAGCGGTCGATGCCGCGCTACGCGGTTTGGGCAATCGCGATGCGGCGACCGTCTCGAAGCGCCTCGGTGATGCCGCCGAGGAAGCCGCCGAGGGCGCGAAACAGGCGCTCGAGAGCGAACGCCGGCAAGCGGGGCTGACTCGTCTGAGTCAGGCGCTGTTCGTGCTCGGCCCCGGGGCGCGCCACTTGGTGACACTCGGTCCGCTCGGTCGGGACGTGGGTAGCGTGGCCGAAGGCGAGATCCGTCGCATCACACGCGCCCAGGACAGCGGCAATCTGCTGGCAACCGAGCTGGCCGCGCGGCACCTCGCCGCGCGCTTGCGCCGGCCGAGTCCGTCGTTCAGCACGGCTGGCGGCGGCGGGGTCGAATCGGGCGCCGGTTCGCAGAGTGGAGACGAATCGCACGCCTCCGACGCCGACAAGAAATTCGATGAACTGGTCGGTGAGCTCGAGCGCCTGTCCGAGGAGCATCAGCAAGAGCTGGAGCACGTGGAGCGCAACTTGGCGGACGCGGAGAAGGCGGTCGACCTGAGCGATCTGAGGCAAGAAGCCGCCCAACGAGCTGCCGAACTGCGCCAAAGGACTGCACCGTTGCCGCAGTTCGGCGACGATCCGAACTCGGCGCGCGCGGCCGCCGCGCTGGGCCGCGAACACGCGCAGTCGATGGCCCAAAGTCTGGCGCGTTTGTCGCTCAAAGATGCGGTCGAGAGCGGTCGGCATGCGCGTTCGGAATTGGCGGACGCCGCCAAGCGCAGCAGGAATTCGAACACCTTCGAGGCGCTCGACGACGCCGCGCTGAGCGAGGCGCGCGCGGAGCTCGATCGCGCGCTTTCTTGGGCCGAGCAGAGCCTTGCGCGCGCCGAAAAGAGCGCTGCCGAGAAGGCGCAAGCCGGCCTGCAGGATTCGTCGGGTCGCGAGCGCGCGCTCTCGGACCGAGCCGCGAATCTCGCCGGCCGTGGCAATCATGGTGAAATCTCGCTGCCGGATGATTTGGCGGACGCGCTGGGTAAGGCTGAAGGCCTGATGCGCGACGCGGCCAAGGAGCTGGCTGCGGGTCACGGCGAGCCGGGCTTGTCCTTGCAGCGCGACGCGCAGCGCTTACTCGAACAAACCAACAGCGGTCAGAGTGGTTCGGGTGATAGCGACGGCAAGGACCGAGAGCCGCAGCAATCGCCCAAGGATTCGCCCAGCTCGAAGGGCAAGCAGATGCGTACCGAGGCGGACGTGCCGCGCGCCGAAGGCGGGCTGGCGGATGACTTCCGCCGTCGCGTCCTGGAAGGCCTGAGCAAAGAGCAGAGCGGGCGGCTCTCGGACGCCGTGCGTCGCTACGCGGAAGGTCTCTTGCAATGAAGCAAAGGCTGCTGCCAAAGGTCGCGTTGGCGATGATCGCCTGCGGGGGGGCCGCGTCTGCGGCCTTCGATTTCGGCCTGGGCAATCCAGTCGAGCGGGTTGCCAACGCGATCACCGAAATCGATACCCAGCGCGCCACGGAATTGCTGCAGCAGAGCCGGGTCGAATCGGCTGGCTTGACCCTGGAACGCGCGCGGCTAGCAGTTTATCTCGGCGAATGTGATCGCGCCGAGGCCATTCTGTCCAATCCCCTGTTCAGCGAGTCGCGCGAAGGCGCATCGCTGGCCGAGTTGGCCAAGAGTTGTGCGCGTGCGACTGCTGCGGGATTCGTGCTGGAAGACAAGCAACGCGGAGTCTGGCTGCGCTTGCAAGACGACGCGGATCGCGCGCTCGCGCCGTTCATTTTCGAGGTCGCGGCGCAGGCTCGTGACACGGTCTCGAAAGAGGTCGGCATCGATCTGCCGCGGCCGTTGCGCATCGATTTGGTTCGCGATTTGTTTTCGCTCTCGTCCGTTTCCGGGTTGCCGCTGAAAGCGGCGGAAACTACAGGGACACTGGCGGTCGCGCGCTGGGGACGCGTGATCATGCTTTCGCCTCGCGCACCAGTGCAGGGCTACCCTTGGCAAGATACTTTGGCGCACGAGATCACGCACTTGCTCGTGACGCGCGCCACGCGTGATTTCGCCCCGCTTTGGATGCAAGAGGGTCTCGCCAAGCGTTTCGAAGTGCGCTGGCGCCCTGCGCGTCCGTTCGATCGACCCGATTGGGCAGACACCGGTGCGCGCAACGCAGCGCTCGATGGGCGCTCGGTCGGCATCGACAAGCTCGGTCCGTCGATCGCGATGTTGCCGACGCCGGAAGCCGCCGGCATCGCCTTCGCCGAGGTCACGAGCTTCATGCATTTCTTCATCGTGCAAAACGGAGAGCCGGCATTGCGGCTGCTGCTCGCAGATTTGCGCGGCAACGGTCCGGCCGGCGCCGAGGCGGCCTTGCTCAGCGTGACCGGTTATGGGTTGTCCGAGTGGAACACCCGCTGGCAACGTTTCCTGCGCGAGCCGGTCAAGCCGGTTGCCGAAGCACCGCTCCACCCCGTAGCGCCCCGGGCACAAGGCGACGCCGGGCGCCGAGTTCGGCTCGCAGATCTGCTGGCGGGTCGTGGTCACGGCCATGAGTCCGCGAGCGAAGTCGTGCCTCTGCTCAATTCGCTGTCTCGGCTGCCTCAAGTTCGCGCTCGCGTGGCCTCCGGTATGTACGCCGCGGGTGACGATGAGGGGGCGGAGCGCGCCCTTGGCACGATGGCGGAAATTGACGCTCTGTACGGACCTTGGTTTGCATTGGCCGGCCGAGGGTTCAAGCGGCGCGGTCAGGATGCCGAGGCCGAGCCTGCGTTCACCCTCGGCCTGTCCGTAGATCCGCTCTCGGACGAGGTGGCGTGCGAGGGTTATCCGGGGAACCGCGTGCCCGGCCGCCCCTCTGGGGCGGGACCGGGGGCGGGAGTGAAAGAACCACCATTGCCCACACGAGCGGCGTGGCTAGAGCTATGTAAAGCGGCGCGAAGCGTGCCGCGTGATTGACCGGTGGTGCCCCGGGCGCTTAGGATGATTGGCTCGAATCTCTGCGAAGTTTAAAGGATTTCCGTGGGTCTCGCGACGTACGCTGCTGCTCAGCTTTTGCGCGCACTGCCGCGTGTCCGAATTAGTCGGGCCGTCGGACAACTGTGCGAATTACCGCTCTCTCCACCCGTGTCGCGTGCGATCATGGGCGCCTACTCGCGCGCGTACCGCGTGAACCTCGAGGAGGCGATGCCAGAGCCCGGGCCGTACGCTAGCTTCGATGCGTTCTTCACGCGCCCATTGAAGGACGGCGCGCGTTTGATCAACTCCGATGCGGTCGTATGTCCGGCTGACGGCAAGTTATCCTCGTGTGGCCGTGTCGACTCGGGCTCGCGCATCTTCGTCAAAGGTCAGCACTACGACGTGGGTGAATTGATTGGCGACGCCCGCGATGCTGCACGCTACAGCGGCGGAGAATTCGCGGTCGTGTATCTGGCTCCCGGGGACTATCACCGCGTGCACTCGCCGGTGGACGGCGAGATCTCGCTGGTCCGGGGCATCGCCGGCGATTTGTATCCGGTCAATTCGATCGGGGAGAAGCACATTCCGCAGCTCTTCGTGCGCAACCATCGCGCCGCGATCGTGATCGACACGCGCGGTCTCGGACGAGTCACGGTGGTGATGGTTGGCGCAGTGATCGTCGGACGGATCACCATCTCCGCCCTGCCAGGCCGGCCCTCCGCCGAGCCCGGTCTGCACCCGGTGATGCCCGCGAAGAGCGTGGCTCGCGGTGACGAAATCGGCATGTTTCACCTGGGTTCGACCGCGGTGGTCTTGCTCGAGCCGGGGCTGAGCGTCGGTCGCCCACTCGGCAAGGTGCGCTTCGGTGAATCGCTGTTGAGAGCTGGATGACGATCGAACACTCGGAAGACACGGCGCACGTTGGCGTTACCGGTCCCGCAGAACCGCCGACGCTCGAGTCTTCGCCGGGCTCGGCGGATTCCGTCGTCGATGCTGCTGCTCGAGCAGACGCAGGCAGCGGCGTGCTCGAAGGCGTGCAGGGAACGCACGACTCGACGCCGCCGCTGTCACGCAAGCTTGCGCCTCCGCCCAAGCCCAAACGCGACTCGGGTGCGGCGTCGGCTCCACCGGGGGCCTCCGCTTCGGGTCGCCCAGCAGAAGGTCCGGATTTGACCGCTTCCGCTAGTGCGTTGAAGGCACCACTTGCGCCGACCATCTCGTTCTCTGCGAGTGGTGAACCGACTTTGGATAGCCCAGCGATGGCCGCAGCCGAGCTGGCGCCCACGGCGGCTGGAGGCGCCATCGCGCCGCTCAGTCAGCCACCGCCAATGCGCCGGCGTTCGAATCCGTCGATCCCAGATGCGAGCGATGCGAAATCGTCGATCAGTGCACGAACGCCTTCGGATGCGGCGCTCTCATCCGGTGACGCCGGTGCCGCGAGCGCGAATGCGCTGCGTCCGATCGCTTCGCCGCCGCGCCCGCGTAGTGATCCGCCCGGGCCGCGCCTGCGCAGCGATTCGTCCCCTTCCGTCCCCGACGCAACCGAGCCATCGGCACCTGCTGCGAACCAGCCGGGGTTCCCGCCGCCATCGTCACCGCCGACTTCTTCTGCAATTTTTGCGATGCGCATCATCGCGGTCGGTGACTCGGTGCGTCCGCCTGCGACGGAGGAGCTCGCGCCGGACGCCGATCCGAATGCTTATCCGCCGAACGCGTCGCGCCTCGGGACCGGCGTGCGACGCAGTTCGCGTCCCGTGATAACCGCAGCGACTGCGGCCGCGGTGCCGGTCCCGTTGCCTCCGGCCGCGCCCGTTCCCACTGACTTGGGGCCTTCGTTTGAACTGGACGTGCCGATCGACGTCGAGCTGCCAGTGCAGGCGTCGCAGGTCGACCGGATCGCCATGCTGGAAGCCGCGGCGGCGGCGCTGCAGGCCCCTTCGTCCCCTGTAGCCTCGAAGATTCCATTGGAGGCGCGTCGTCCGCCCGCGCCGCCTCCGCCGGTTGAACTCGCTGATGCCGAGTTTTCAGCTGAATCGATCGCCAAGAAGATCGCCGCTGCAGAGGCGTTGGAGGCCGCCGAAGCTGCCCGAGTTGCCGAAGTGGCTCGAGCGTCGCGAGCCGCGCAGGCAGCCGAAGCCGCGCAGGCAGCCGAAGCCGCGCGGGCAGCTGAAGCCGCGCAGGCAGCTGAGGCAGC
>Ga0302321_100000312_pt1 | contig 43203 bp, 42 predicted proteins | sample Fen_T0_1_FD_202505 | JGI IMG/M metagenome (GOLD analysis project Ga0302321, IMG submission 202505) | Peat permafrost microbial communities from Stordalen Mire near Abisko, Sweden - Fen_T0_1 | ecosystem: Environmental > Terrestrial > Soil > Wetlands > Permafrost | place: Sweden: Abisko... | reverse complement strand
AACCCCGATACCCCGTATCTACAAGCTCTCCGGCCGCCCCGCTTTGGCGGCCGTTACTTAATCGATATGGGGCGACAGAGTCTCGTTGCAGTTAATACGACATTTTCTCGTTGCAACAACACGGAAGTGATTTCGAGTACGGACGGAACCAGCCGGAGCATTTTTCCAGCGGCGGCACTCCCTCAGGGCTTCAAGCCGCGTCCTCTGAACGTGCATCCGCGACGAAATCAAGCGCAAATAAGAAACCAGCCCTGGGGATCGCTCGCCAGGACTGGTTTCTTTCTGCAGAAGCGTGTTGCCTACGAAGCTTTGGTCAGCCCCTGCAACAAGCCACCCACCATGTCCATCACACTGTTGTGAGCCGGAACCTGTCCGTTCGGAGTGAGCTTGTCAATGATCCCAGGAAGCAACTGGGCAATCGCGCCACTCGCCATGTCTGGAGAGATCCCTGCCTTCGCAGCCAATCCCTTGACCACATCGCTGCCGAGCGTCTGGTGAATCTGATCGGCGGAAATCGGCTGATTTTGCCCCGTGCTTACCCATGAAGACGCAATGCCGCCGAGCCCCTTATCGTGGAACGTCTGTACCAGCCCCTGCAGTCCGCCAGGCTGGCTCTGAATCATTTGTAAAATTCCGGCGACGAGTGGATTCGAATTTCCACCGCCCATCATGTTTCCCAATACCTGATTCTCAAGACCGTCAAGTAACCCCATAATTTCCTCCTTAAGAAATACCCCACTAAAAATGCCCCACAAAATACCGAGAACGCAGAGAGTGTTTTCCCAAGAAATCTCTCGGCGCTCTCTGCGTCTCGGCGGTAATGATTTTCTTACTTCTGCTTCGCGATGATCTTGTCTTTGATCTTGTTGTAAGTCGCCATCGGAACAACTTTCTTCCGCGTCAGATCGGTCTTCTTGGCATACGGACGCCCGTCAATGATCTTCTGCGAATAGGCTTCGCCGATTCCCGGCAGTGCATCCAGTTGTTCTTTCGTGGCAGAGTTGATGTCCAGCAGGTTTGCGTCAGCCGCTGCTGCCGCTGGCGCGGCCTTCGCCGCTTTCTTTGTCGTTCCCGCCACTGCCATGCCGCTGACCAGGCTCAACGCAAAAATTGCCACCAGAATTCTCGTGATAAAAGTCTTCGACATAATTCCTCCTTGTTATTGGTTTGAAAATCTTAATTTGAAAATATTCGCAACTTCGTCATTCCACCCGTAACCGCCTTGTCATTCCGACCGGGGAAGGGATTTGCCCGGTGCTCGCCGCGGCAAACTTACTCCCCCATTGTCGTTATTCTTTCTCGGCCGCCTTATACCCAGCCGCCTTGGCCTCGGACTCGGTCATGAACTTTCCTTCTTTTGTCTTCCCATACCAGCGTCCGCCCTTGTGATAGACGCCGGAATTCGTGTTGACCCAGACTTTACCGGCCGCTTGCGCCGATGAAATTTCCGGTGTGGAGGCAGCCGGAGTCGAAGTCTTCGCGCTCTTCGCAGGCTTGTCCATGGGGGTCGATGAAGCTGCGGGGGCAGAAGCCGCTGGTGCTGGAGCCGATGCAGCCGGTTTCGACGCAGGCGCCGCCGCCGCCGCTGCTGGCGCACTTGCAGGAGCGCTCATTTCGTCGCTCGTTGACTTCTTGCTCTTGCGCGATTTCTTCGTCGTCTTGGCGTCGTCCGCCATCGCCGACTTATCGCCAGCCGCTGCGCTATCATCCGCCGCTGCTGCTTTCTTGCTCTTGCGCGACTTCTTCGTCGTCTTGGCATCGTCTGCCATCGCCGATTTGTCGCCTGCCGCCGCACTGTCATCCGCCGCGGCTGCCTTCTTGCTCTTGCGCGACTTCTTCGTCGTCTTGGCATCATCCGCCATCGCCGATTTGTCGCCTGCCTCCGCACTGTCATCCGCCGCGGCTGCCTTCTTGCTCTTGCGCGACTTCTTCGTCGTCTTGGCATCATCCGCCATCGCCGACTTGTCGCTAGCTGCAGCGCTATCCGCAGCCGCTGCTTTATCTTTCTTCGACTTTTTCTTGGACTTCTTCTTCGAAGTATCGCTGGAAGTGTCGTCCGCTCCCGCTTTCGGAGTGGCGAACGCAGGCGTCAGGCATATCGTGAACATCAAACAGAAAACTGCCATCCACAAAGTAATTCGCTTACCAAAATGACTCATCATTTTCTTTGTTTCCTCACAAGATTTAGGAGGCTTTACGCCCCGTATGTACAGACCAGTTCCCTTAAACCTGACTTTCCCTGGGAAGTTGCGCTGGAAAACCACAGAATCATTACACCGGGACTGGCTTTGGGTCAAACACAAAGAACACCGCGGCAGATCGCATCAGGAAAGAGAGTACAACGGGGCCTCCCGTGCGGGAGACCCCATAAAATCAACAACTACGCGTAAATACCACGCTGCCGGATCGTGTAGGCCACACGATCGATCGCCAGCATGTAAGCCGCAATGCGGTTGTTCACTCCGTGTGTCTCCGCGTACCGCACCACGTCTTCAAACGCCGTTTCCATAATGTCGCCCAGACGTTCGTTGACTTCCGACTCTTTCCAGAAATATCCCTGGCGGTCCTGCACCCACTCGAAATAGGAGGTCGTCACACCGCCCGCGTTCGCCAGAATGTCCGGGATCACGAACACTCCCTTTTCCGCCAGAATGTCATCGGCAGCCGCTGTCGTTGGACCGTTCGCGCCCTCCGCAAGAATCTTGCATTTCACGCGATCCGCGTTCTGGCTGGTGATGACATTCTCCGTCGCGGCCGGAATCAGAATGTCGCAATCCGTCAGCAACAACTCTGCCGGATCCTGCTTCTCCGCTCCGGTGAACCCATGAATCGTCCCGTTGCGCTGCCGGAATTCCCACAACGCTTCGACGTTGATCCCGTTCTTGTTATAGAGACCGCCACCAACTTCCAGAATGCCAATGACCTTGTAGCCAACCTGCGCCATTAACCGCGCCGCATTCGAACCCACATTGCCGAAGCCTTGCACAATCACGCGCGTAGTTTCGCGATTCAATCCCAGTTTCTTGATTGCCTGCTCGCACACCATCAACACGCCGCGTCCGGTTGCCTCGCGACGTCCGCGCGATCCGCCAATATTGATCGGCTTGCCTGTCACAACCGCCGTTACCGTTTGCCGCGCATGCATGGAATACGTGTCCATCATCCATGCCATGACTTGCTCATTCGTGTTGACGTCCGGCGCCGGCACATCTTTCTCCGGTCCGATGAATTCGAATAATTCCGCCGTGTAGCGCCGCGTCATCCGCTCCAACTCGCCCATCGACATCTTGTGCGGATCGCAGATAATTCCACCCTTGGCGCCGCCGAAGGGGATATTGACTACCGCGCACTTCCAGGTCATCCAACTCGCCAGCGCGCGAACTTCATCCAGATTGACATCGGGCGAATAGCGCAGCCCGCCCTTCGCCGGCCCGCGCGCAATCGAGTGCTGCACGCGATACCCGGTGAACACCTCCAGGTGGCCATCGTCCATCTGCACGGGAATGTGTACCGTAATTTCGCGGCCCGGACTCCGCAGCACTTTCCACAATCCTTCGTCAAGGTTCAGCTTTCGTGCCGCCAGGTCAAAGCGCGCCGCTTGCGCCTGCCACGGATTAGTTTCCTGTTCCAGATCAATGGTCTTCATATATGTCTCCAAAAATCGCTTCCGAATAATGGCTGTATGTTGGATGCTTGCCGCTCAGTTGACGATAGACCTACCGTTACCAGCGCGCAAACCTCCGAAAGTATATTGCTCCGTCCAGACCTAGGCAAGTTGCGGAGGGTGTTCACTTCAGAGCGAAAACGCCGCCGCGCGGAAACTGCTGTCGGCCGCACGGCGGCCAGCACTCTCAGATCTTCTCGGCAATCGTGATCGTGTACCCGTCCACATCCTCAAACGCGAACTCCCGCATGCCATAAAACTGCTCTGCCACCGGCATCGAGATCTTCGCGCCCCGTTTCTGCACGCGCTCCAGCACCGCTTTCAGGTCGCTCACTTCCATATAAAGAGTGAGGCTCCCTCCGATCACAGCCGCAAGCTTCGGATACTCCGCCGCTACCGTCTTCTGTTCATTGAAGAAGACTTCGACCACTCCATTCGTAACTGACCCAAACACAAACGGCACCTGATCCGGAACGGTAAATCCCGTCTCCAATCCCAGCACTTCGCGATAAAACCGAAGGCTGGCCTCGACATCACGGACGACAAGATTTGGCGTGAGTTTCTTGATCTGCAGGGTGTTTTCCGATTTCGTCTCAGACATAGTTCTCTCCTCATTCGATTGAAATGCCAGAAGTGGGCGGACAAGAAATGAAGAAGATTGCCGCACACTTACCGGGTGTGCTCGCATCTCCTCCATCGGCGTCCTGTGCGAGGAAGAACGCAGGTAGGAGCCCTCATTTTTTCTGGCGTCAGGAGACGCGCGGACCCCGCAAGTACGGCAGAAGAGTAGCACGAGATTTCCAGCATTTCGACAAGAAAACCGAACGTATTTCGACAAAAAACCGCGATGGAGTAGTCCTTTGAACCCCGATTCCCCAAGGGTTCCCTCGGTGTCCTCTGTGCCTCTGTGGTGAAAAGCTTTTTGCCGACACCCTATAATGAAGGCTCGTCATGATCCGCCCCGACCTCAAAGAGTTCACGCGCCTGGCGCACACCGCGACGATGATCCCGGTAGCCAAGTCGATCTCGGCTGACCTGCTGACTCCTGTCTCCGCGTTTCTCGCCATCGCCGACGACGAACCAGACGCGTTCCTCCTTGAGTCCGTGGAGGGCGGCGAAAAAATTGGTCGCTACACCTTCTTAGGAGTGCGCCCGTTCCTCCGCCTCGAATCCCGCGGCAACCAGATCACCATCCGTCACGATTCGCGCGCGAAGAAAACTCCCAAGTCGCGTCCCAGTTCCGCCCGCATCTCCCGCATCGAAACTCGCACCGGTAACATCTTCGACGTCATTAAAGAACTCCTCCACCAGCATCGCCCCGCCCACGTCGAAGGTCTTCCGCCTTTCACTGCGGGAGCCGTCGGCTATTGCGCTTACGACATCGTTCGCCAACTCGAAAACATCGGCGACAAAGCCGAAGACGATCTCAACGCGCCCGACTGTCTGCTGATGTTCTTCGATCGCGTCCTGGCCTTCGATCACTTGCGCCACCAGATCCACATAGTGGTCTCCGCCGACCTATCCTTCGACACGCCGCAAGTCGCATACAAACGCGCACTGGCCGACATCGCCCAAATCGAGCGCAAACTAGCAGGAGGATGGAAGCCATCCCGCTCTACGGTAGAAACGCGGCTTGCCGCGTCTCGCGCCTCCAAAACAAAACTCAAAGTCCACGCGCGCACGCCCAAAGCCAAGTTCATCAAAAGTGTCGAGCGCGCCAAGGAGTACATCGCCGCCGGAGACATCTTCCAGGTCGTACTCTCCCAACGCTGGGATTTCGAGCCCGGAGTCGCGCCCTTCGATCTCTACCGCGCCCTCCGCACGGTCAATCCGTCGCCCTACATGTATTTCCTGCGCTTCGGAAACGTAGAATGTGGCGTGGGCATTCCTACCCGCAAAAAGTCAGCGAAGCAAGACAGTGCCTTCCATGTTCTAGGCTCGTCGCCCGAAATGTTAGTAAGAGCCGCAGGCCAAAAGCTCGAATACCGCCCCATCGCGGGCACTCATCCGCGCGGCAAAGACGAAGCCGAAGACGTAGCGCTCGAAAAGAAGATGCTCTCCGACGAAAAGGAGCGCGCCGAGCACGTCATGTTAGTGGACCTGGGCCGCAACGATTTGGGCCGAGTCAGCGAATACGGCTCCGTAAAAGTCCGCGACCTGATGTACGTCGAGCGTTACTCGCACGTCATGCACATTGTCTCTGCATTGGAAAGCCGTCTTCGCCCCGAACTCAACGCCATGGACGCCTTCGCCGCCTGCTTTCCCGCCGGCACTCTCAGCGGCGCTCCCAAAGTCCGCGCGATGCAAATCATCGAAGAACTGGAACCCGCACGCCGCGGCACCTACGGAGGCGCCGTCCTCTACGCCGACTTCGCCGGCAATCTCGACTCCTGCATCGCCATCCGCACGCTGCTGATGAAAGGCAAGAAAGCCTATCTCCAAGCCGGCGCCGGAATCGTAGCCGACTCCGATCCCCAGCGCGAATTCGAAGAGACAGAGAATAAGGCTCGCGCCGTGCTGCGGGCGGTCGAGATGGCGCGCTCGGGGATGTGAGATGTTGTAGCTCAATCATCGGAATGAAGCACGGTGCACGGTGCCCAAGGTTCACGGGACAATGCGAAATGGCCGTTTACCAGCCGCGCGATATACCCCAAAATCGCGCCGGTCGAGTGTAAAGATCGTATCGATCCTTTCCCGTTTCGCCAGATAAACCAGCGCGGCATCGGCCAACTGCGGACGGATATCCGCGTACTCTTCCATAACATCTGCAATTGCGCTCGCCTCCGAACCGGCAAGCGGAAGGAGCTCCAGAAAACCGCTGGGCTTTTCCGAAAAGCAGCTTCTCAACAGTTGCTGCACGGCGCGTGGATACGAACGCAACAACCATACCGCTTCCGTGATTACCGGCCAGCAGGAGAATAAAGGTCCGGGCAATTGATGCAGGGCTTTCACGCAGGCGGCGTGGTGTTCGTCCGCGCGGGACAGAATGGCAACCAGCGGGCCGGTATCCACCAGCACGCGGCGCTTCACTTCGACTTCCCAAAACCTTCGAAGTAGCGCGGATTGGTGCTCAGGTCCTTGGGTGGAGACTTCCGCGCTTTCCCAATGCAGCCAATCAATCCAGCCTCCTCCGCTAACTCGTAAGCCGGCCGAGCCTCACCAGCCTGTCCGAGATAAGTCTCCAGCGCCTCGCGCACCAGTGCCGACTCCGGTTGCCCCCGCAGCCGTGAGCGGTGGCGCAAGCGCTGGCCGAGAGTCTCCGGAATGCGAATTGTGAGCCGCCCAGATCCCATGTCAGACATTGTAGCATTTATGTCTGACAAGTCTCCTTCGTGATCCTCCGTGTCCTTTGTGGTTCAAGCTGTTCGCCGACTGTCCAACGAATCCCCGGTCTCACATGAATTCTGCAACCGACACCCTTCCCCCAGCCACATATAAGTCAAGTGCCCACGTCACTGACTTTCCCTCACGATCCGTGCGATTCTGGTGGATACAGCAGGCAGGGGCGTAGGTGTGGGACGTCCAAAGACGACTGCCTCCAAAGCTCCACAAGAAGTCATCTTCAGCGCCTTTGTATCGAAGCTCCCCTGAGCGGGGTCCGATAAGCAGGCAAGATCTTTGACAATTCACTTCACCCGCCGAAGCCGTCGGCACGCACGCAAAACACAAATGGGAAGGCTAAGTCCAACACCTTCAAGACTTTGCCTCTAAGTCATTTTATCTGAATACTTTGGCGGGAAATTCTCTCTAAAGTCTTGATTCCAACAGACCGGGGTAGGGAGGGGGTACCCTAGGCGACGCAGGACATAGGGGCGGTCACTGAGAACTGAGAACTGAGAACTGAGAACCGAGCGCCAGGAAATTCGCAATCATCTTCTTCCCCGCCGTCGTCAGCACGCTCTCGGGATGGAACTGGACGCCTTCAATCGGGAACTTGCGGTGACGTAGGCCCATGATGACGCGGGTGCCGTCCTGGTCGTGAGTCCAGGCGCTGACTTCGAGATCGCTGGGCAGGCTCTGCTCGCGAACGATCAGCGAGTGATAACGAGTCGCAGTCATCGGAGACTCGACGCCGCGAAAAATGGTTCGGCCATCGTGCTCGACCTGGCTGGTTTTCCCGTGCATCAGATTTTTCGCGCGCACCACTTCTCCGCCAAAAGCCGCGCCCAGAGCCTGATGTCCGAGACAAACACCAAGCAGAGGAATTTTCCTCGAAGCCTCGCTTGAAAAATGCCGGATCAGGTCAATCGAAATTCCCGCTTCCTGCGGAGTGCACGGACCGGGAGAAATCAGGATGCGCTCAGGACGCATCGCTTCCACTTCTTCGACGGTGACTTCGTCATTGCGACGCACTTCGACCTGCGCTCCCAACTCGCCCAGATATTGGACAAGGTTGTAAGTAAACGAGTCGTAGTTGTCGAGAACGAAGACCACGACATTATTCTAACCGCTTGCCCTCGATTGAACCGCAGAGGACGCAGAGTTCGCAGAGGTAGAAGAGTCTCAAGAGAAAGGCCATTAGGAGCATGAGAGACAAAGATCTTCTCTGCGATCTCAGCGTACTCTGCGGTTAAAACACGGTAGAAAACTCCCCACACTTGACAGCCTAAACACGAATCGCCATGCTTACAGGCAGTCACGGAGGCTCCATGGCAGAAATCGAGGAAAAGGAAAAGCGGTCCACGCGGCGTTTCCCCTTGCGTCTGCCCGTAAGTGTGCGCGCTGGAGAAACGAGTGAAGAGCTCGCGGCCCAGACTCGCGATGTAAGTGCGCGCGGCATCTGCTTCTTCATTGACACTGCGATCCAGGCAGGCTCTCCAATTGACTTCACGCTGACGCTGCCTCCCGAGATCACGCTGACCGAAAACATTCGCGTCCGTTGCAAAGGTCGCGTGGTGCGCGTCGAAGGCGGAAGTCCTGCTGCCAAGATGGCTGTTGCTGCGGTGATCGACGAGTACGAGTTTCTGGCCGAGAGCTAGAGCAGCCGCTCAGACGCTCACACAAAGCCGTCATCTCCCTGCTTTTAGCCCCTATCATCTGAGTGGTATCGTGGAAGCACCACTCGAGCTCTTCTGTGAGGAAATACCTGTCGCATCTTCGCTTCGGGCACGCGCCGTCTTTGTGTCGCGTTCGCGCCTCAGATTCCCGCACGCTCCTGCACTTTTGGCGGTCGCGATTGCTGACATTGTCGGTCATGGGCGTGATCGCGCTCGGATTGAGCACTCTGCTCGCGCAAACCGCACCGAAACCAGACGCTGCAACGACCGCTTCTGCCGCAAGCAAGGTTGCGGCCATCAAGAGCTTTCGCATCGTGCAGGAGAAGGACGGACCTGCAGTCGAGATCCTTTCGACTCGACCGCTCGTTCCCGCGATCCAGCTCATCAACGATCCCACGCGTCTGGTGATTGATCTGCCGAATGCGCGGCTCGACACCCCGCAAAAGCGCGTCAGCGTTCAGGCTGACCAGATCAGTACCCTGCGCGCCGACCAGTTCCAGCAGAACCCGCCAGTAGCGCGCGTTGTCGTCGATCTGCTTGCGCCACGCACCTACACCTGGGACGCAGCCGGGAATCGTCTGGTGATCCACCTGGGAAAGAATCCCACGGAAGCGAGCCGTTCGCCGTTCGAAGCGCCACAAGTTGTGAGCCTGAAACCAGCGCCGGCGCCCGTCGTGAAAGCGATCCGCGCCGCTGGACCGCTTGCGATTGCCGCTGAGACAGGCAACGTCGGTTCATCGTTTACCGCAGCAGACGACACCGCTGTGCTTCGACTGTCGAGCGGTGGCGAAGTCCACGTCTGTCCGGGAACCACGGTTTCGATTACTCCTTCGCAATCGCAGCACAACCTCATGCTGGGAATGAACACCGGCGCGCTTGAAACCCACATGCAGCTCGACGCTTCCACGGACGCAGTGATGACGCCCGACTTCCGCATCACGCTCGTGGGGCCAGGAGAATTCCACTACGCATTCAGCGCCGACAACCAGGGCAACACCTGTGTGCGCGCGCTGCCTGGTAACACTGCTTCGGCAATCGTCACCGAGTTACTCGGCGATCGAACGTACCAGGTCAAAGCGACAGATCAGCTGGTATTCCGCGGCGGACAACTCGATCACGTAGACATGAATGTGCCAGTCGAATGCGGTTGTCCACCGTCGAGGCAGGAAATGCACCGCGCGATTAACAACTTGCCTGAGCAGAATGCGCCACAAACTGAAGCGCGGCCCGCAACGACAAATTCAAACACTCCTCCCGATCCGCCCGCCACGAACAGCGGACCAGGAGCGCAACCTGTGCCGAATGATGCGACGACATCCGCCGCACCGCCTGCGAACGAAATGCACGTACAGATCACAGCGCCACTCGTGTTCAAAGCCGACGGGCCTCCACCGGCTCCGGTTGAGGATGTCGGCGCGCTGCCGTTAGACTCGCACCGGATGAATGCGCCAGAGCTCACTGCAGGAGTTCCACCTTCAACGCAGCCGCCTGCACAGCCAGCCGCAAAACAACCCGCGACGGCGACGCGCGAGCCATCTCGAGGATTCTTCCACAAGCTTGGCAGATTCTTCTCCTCTCTCTTTCGGTAAAAACGATCGTCCGGTCGCGAACGCCTCTAAAAGAATTCTCGCAATGACCCAGGGAGCAAACCTGCCCCATGCCAGCGCTGAAAATACTTTCGGGTTTTCGCGCGAGCAAAAGTTCTGGCGTGGACCGCATCTATTCTTAGTAACCCTATCTGGAGGCTTACAGATGCGAACGGTAAGAAAATTTTTGTTGTCAGCAATTGTTTTGTCAGGATGTGCTTTTGCACAAATCCCTACAAAGGGCAACGTATTCCTCGGTTATTCCTACGACCATACCGCGATTTCGAGAGGCGACAGTGGCAGTTTGAACGGGTGGGATGCGTCGCTGGAGGGCAAATTCCTGCCGTGGATCGGTCTGGTTGCCGACATTGACAGTCATTATGGTTCTCGCAACTACTTAACCTCGTGTCTGAACCCGCCTTGTCCAATTGTGAATGCCGATGTGACTTCACACAATTTTCTATTCGGTCCGCGCGTCTCCGTCCAACTGGAACGCTTTCGGCCATTCGCGGAGTTGCTGATTGGCGCAAGCCACGTCAGCCGTCACAATGGAATTTCCGACTCGAATACTTCTTTTACGAACGCGGTCGGAGGCGGGCTCGACTATCGCGTTTTCGGCCCGGTCACGATTCGTGGGCAGTTGGACTGGATCAACACTCGCTTTTATGGTGAGGGCCAGAACGGCGTGCGCTTTACGACTGGCATTGCGTTTCATTTCTAGCTGAGGAGTTCTACCCAAAACGTAATGGGGCTTCAGTGGCGTGCGGTGACCTCGGTAATGTTGAGGTCACTGCGTTCTTCGGTAGGATCATGTCTAGATAGCGTTGTTCTTTCAGGGCTTGATTTGCGCGCCCCCATCGCAAATCGTGGGGGATTTCCAATTCTTGGAGCAGAATCACGCATGGATGAACAACTAGAGCGCCTGCCAAGTTGCGAACTAGCAACGGTACAAACTTCCGATCCACAAAATCAATTTGGAGCCGCTCCGCCACTGCCGGAACCGGCGAAAGAGCGCCGTCATCCTCGCGTCAAGTGCTTCCTGGCAGTGCAGTTGCGTCCTGCCGACGACCAGATCCTCAGGCTAGGCAAACTATCGGACGTAAGTCTTGGAGGATGCGGTGTGGAAGCCGCCAACATGGTAAATATCGGCACCAACGTTGCGCTTTGCCCTCTCGCGACCGATGGCACACTCTGGATTCAGGGCGTCGTCGTTAACGTTCGCGTCGCGGAATTCGGCGCAGGCTACCACATCGGAGTTCGCTTCCTGGAAGGGGATGCGTCGGCTCCAACACAGAATGTCCAGGAATTCGTTCGCTTTGTTGAAGAGACAGCTACGCGCCAGGACCTTCAGGAGACCTACCTGGGAAGACTGACGCGCGCAAACAGTTGAGGCATTGCTCTGCGCCCATAACCTAGACCTATATCTGACTCGGCTCTAATGGATCAGGCTCCCGCACCGGCACGTCTGGATTCTCAGGATCGTCGGGCGGTTCTCGAACAGGTCCTGGCGTGGGCCCGGGCGGAGGAAATGGTTCGGGAAGCGGCATAGGATCAGAAGGCGCTCGTAGTTTCATCCGCAGCTCATAAGTCGCACGGGTAGGTCAGTTTTTCGAGGAGCTGGAGGGTGAACGGCTTCCCGACTTTTTGTCTAACATCTTCGGCCGTTGGCTGCCTGGTTACCGTCTCCTGACGATCCCGGCGTTGGATTCGCGACACCCACCCGTTCCACCATTTCGCGAACTCCTCGTTCTTCTTTCGGACCTTAACAGGCGGCATACAACGATTTTGCCTGCGCTATGCGGAACGGTCGATACTCGATCATCTCTAGGCTAGAGGGTACTTCACTGTAGGGAAGCCAAAATCAGCTATTTGCTCGGGACCTTCACAGAAAAGGCCGATCAGGCGCGTTCAGGTTGCGCCCGCTGTTGGACGCTGGATTTGGCATAACAGTTTTCGATAATCCCGGAAACCTCAGCCAATGCTCGATTTGAGTATGCATTCGTGTTGTTAAGAAATTTGGCGAATGCCGTGGGTTCGATCATCGTTTGCACCGCCTCCGCAATCTGATCGAATGTCGGCACCACAATGCCGTAGCCCTTCTCCGCTACCCACTGAGCGTTGTAGCGTTCCTGCGGAAGAGTCTTGTTGTTGCATTCGACGATCACGGGCAGATGGAACTGCAAAGCTTCGCTGATCGATCCTGGCCCCGGCTTCCCGATGAAGAAATCGGACAGCGCCATGTAATGTTCCATGTTCTGCGTGAATCCCAGAACCAGCTTTGGCTTGCGCGTGGGAAGCGCTTTGATTTCCGCCTCGAGCTTCTGATTGTGTCCGCAGACCGAGATGAGTTGCACGTCAGCGCCGCTCTGGTCGATCCGCTTGGCGATGTCCACCATGACGTTCGCCCCATGGCCGCCAAATAGAACAATGCCCGTGCGGCAATTCGGATCAAGCCCTAATCGCTGCCGTTCGGCAATGCGCTCGGCTCCTGTCAACTCGAACGAAGCCTTCTCGTAAAACTTGGGCTTCAGAACCATTCCTGAAGTTTCGAAGACGTGGTCGGGTTTGTGCCCAAAGGCCAGCGCCTGCTGCCGCGCCCGCTCCGTGCCTGCGATGATGTATTCCGATTCGCGCTCAATCCAGAAGCGTGGCGGGTAGTCGGCCAGATCAGTGATCAGCGTCACGAAGGGAACTCGACGGCCATTGCTAACCGGCAGGCTCGCTGCGATTTCACGATTGAAGTGGGGAATTACGGAAAGCACGAGATCGGTCGGATGTTGGGCCCAGTACTTCTTCAGCACATTCGTAATCGGCGAGTGATAAATCCGGATCGTCGTTTGCAGGATGACCAGAAGCTGCGGTGTGAAGCGAGTCCAGCCCCGCCGGAGGATGTTGTTGTAAACGTCCTGGATGCGGATGCCGGTGAAGCGCTTGATCAGGTCGAGTTGATCGAGCAGTTCCTGAATATCAAGGAGCTCGACCTCCCAGGGATTTTGCTGTTGCGTCAGCGTGCCCTTGACCGCCTCCGCCGCGTTGCGGTGGCCGCCTCCAGCGTGATGGAAAATGATGGTTAGCTTGCGCAAGAGTCTATCGTGCTGTTTGCCTGCTCAGAATGCAATGACTGACCGTATTCGGCCCAAATGCCGCCACCCCAAATCAACTGCCAACATTCTGATACTCATCAAACGTCCCAACCTCATCAGCAAAATCGATCAACTCGGAATCCGCTGCATTCGGATGCTCTGAGAATGCAAGGTCGGATTCCTCCAGGCCGGAATCGGCAGTGCGCGCCTGTTCGTCGTATTCGTGAATCTGCACGCCGTCTTCGCCAATGGTGATGTAGGTGGGCCGCTGGTCAATCCACGCGCCGGAATTGTAGTAATCGGCAACGTCGCTCTGCCTATGCAACGCTGCGTGGGTGTGTCCGCAAAAGATGCGCTGCGCTTTGTGATGGCGAGCGTGAGCCAGCGCGCCGTCGGCAACTTTTGACGATAGTCGTAGCCAGCGCGTATTCAGCCGATCGAGAAAGCGCGTGAGCGTTTTATTCTTCGAATCCCACTTCTGCAGTTGCAGGTAGAGCAGCGTTCCGACCCAGTAGCTCAGTTGCACGTTGCTCACGGAGAACCCGTCGAACTGGTGGCCGTGCACTGCAATATGACGCTGTCCCAGGTAATTCCATTGATACTCCTGGTACACGCGCACGCCGACCAGATGCGACATGATTTGGGCAAGGCCGTGGTCGTGATTGCCTTCCACCCAGACGACTTCAACTCCGCGCTTCGGATTCGAAAGTTTGCGGATGAAGCCGAGAAATTTCCAATGCTCTTTCTTGAGTCGTCCGAAGTTGAGGTCGGCAAAAATATCCCCGAGAAGAATGAGGCGGCGGTAGCGAGTTTCCTCGAGCACGCGAAGAGCTTCCCGCGCCCGGCTCATCTCCGCGCCGAGGTGCAGGTCGGAGAGAATCAGCGTGTCGTATTGCGCTTCCACGACAGACGCTACCATGCACTTATTGTTTCTGAGGATTGTTAAGGGGTGATGAATTGGATATCACGAAACCGCAGCGGGTAACCGGTCAGTAACCAGCCTGTAACATATGCGCCGTAACTGCTTGAACGGAAAAGGCGCGTCCAGCGCGGATTTTGGACCGCGCCGAACGCTGTCAATCTAGTGCGTCGGGGCGACGTATTCCGCTGGTGGAGCCGCACCCTCTCCAAAAAAGAACTGCTCCATCTGTTTCACGATGACTTCCTGATCCTGCTTGCGTGCCGGGTTCAGGCGGTATTCGTTGAGCAGCATTTTGCAGTGCTCCATCCACTGACCCCAGGCCTGCTGTGAGACCTGTTCGTAGATCTTTTTGCCGAGCGGGCCGTCAAAAGGAGGCTCCGGAAGACCGGGCAATTGCTGCTTGAGTTTGGCGCAGAGAACGGTGTGTTCAGACATAGATTTTTTCTCTGAAAATTATCGCACACGAGCGAAGCGAGCAGCTTCGTGGGCGACGAAGTTGCATCGAGAGTGGTGCAATTGAGAGCGCGGAACAGGGTCGCGAGTCGAAATTTGAGAAGGGCGTAGGAGGCACGTGGCCGTCCAAAAATGAACGTAATGTAAAATTTCTATTGACAAATTACATACGAATGGCAATATCTTGTGTCAGGACAGCTGCTCATACTAGTACTTGGGTAGCTCGGGCATCAAGGTGCCCTGTCGAGAACCTTGGGAGAACAAATCGTTCAACGGAGGAAATACTTCATGGCAACCAAGAAGAAAGCCGCCAAGAAAAAGAAACACTAAACGCGGACGATGCTTGTCCAGAAATCCCCAGAGCCTCCCGAGAGAAGCACCTCTCGGGAGGCTTTTCCGTTGGGGGTAGTTTACGGTGATCCGCCTCAGTTCTAAATCGCAGCGGGCGTCGAGGCTGGGATCGCGCCAGGTCCGAGGTCTCCGCCACAATACGGGCAGAACTTGTCCCCAGCATTCACGCTACGCTGGCAGTGTGGGCACACGGGGTTCAGGCGATGGCGACAGCGCGGGCAGAACCCAAAGCCAGGCTCAACCGCAGTGCCGCATTGCGGACAGTTCAAGAGGCGCGGCTTTCGCAGAATGAAATACAGGACGATGCCGAGCGCATTGGGGACAAAGATCGCGATGATCGTCCACAGAATTCGGCTCATGCCGCGGCGGCCGGCATCCTGGTTGATGTATCCGATCAAAAGGATGTAGCAGCCGACTACGGTTCCGCCGAGAATTGCCATCAGCACCATCAGCGGCAGCGGGGGCGGTCCCGGCTGATGCGTAAGAGACACAAACACTACAGCCGCGATCGCTGCCAACATCGGGAGAAGTGCGAAGGCGAAAACCCACTGCGAGATAATGCGAATCTCGTCGGCAAACCGTGTTGAAGTTTCATTCTTGACCGGCATAACAACCTCCTGAATCCGTTCGTTCCAAAATTAGCTTCTGTATGAAAGCGTCCCAATTAGTCCTTCTAAGGCTCGTGGCGATCCGCCAAGTGCGTCCCTCGCGCCAGCAGCAGCATTCCCGCAATCAGCCCCGGCATAAAACAAAGCACCGCAAATGGAATCTGCCAAACCGCTGGTGAGACCTGCGCTTGCTGTCCCAACCACGCCATCCCGCTCCACAGCAGGGCGGTTGTCAGCGCTGTAGACAAGGTCACCGCGGCACAGCAAATCGAAATCACCCAGATGCGTTCCCGGCGCCGCTGCAATTCTTGCGCCCGTTGACGCACCCGCAACTGCGTCGCGGATACGAGACTCGCACCCGCCGTGATCGGAATGGCGCGCAGTGAGCGAATCGCTGCCGTCGAGCTGTCCGCAAACACGCGGCACGTCTCGCACGATTGCAGATGCTGTGCCAGCCACGATTGCTCATCCTTCGAGAGCCCTTCCGGACCCAACGATGCGATCAGCATTCGCGCACCTTCATGAAGATCGTTGTTCACAAGCGGGCTCCTTTCACCCACGGTTCCAAAGCGCTCAGGCCGCGATAGATCCGCGACTTCACCGTACCGAGCGGCGCTCCGGTGACCTGCGCAATTTCGTCCAGCGACATCCCTTCCTGAAAGCGGAGCACCAGCGCCTCGCGATATTCCGGAACAATCTGTTCCATGCCCGCGGAGATCTGTTCGTTCTGCTCGCGCTGCACGGTCACATCGAACGCTGTGGGCTGGCCAGTAACCGGAATCTCGAAAGGAGCCGCATCGTCGTTTGCCGATAACGCCTCGAGACTAGTCGGCTGCTTGCGCCGCATGTGGTCAATCACAAGATTGCGGGCAATCGTGAAAAGCCAGGTGCTGAATTCGTGACGGCTGTCGTACTGGCGTCCGCGCTCAAGAACGCGAATCCAGGTCTCCTGGAAAAAGTCCTCGGCGAGTTCGCGATGACCGGTCAGCGAAAGGAGATAGCGCAGAAGGCGGTGCTGATACTTCTCGATCAGATGGTCAAGCAGATCGGGATCGCGACGCTTGAGGCCAAGGGCGATCTCGGTATTTTCATCCGCCATCGCGTTCACGAAGTAGAAGGCAGTCGCGTTCATGCTACAGAGAGATACGGGGGAAGGCCAAGAAAAGACGCAGGGCGCGAGCGTTGGTTTTCTGTCTTTCCCTAACTCATTGAAAAACATGAACGAAATGCTCTTAAACTTCAGCGGACTTGTTATCATGCCGTGAAATAGGAGGCACGAAGTTCATGGCAAGCCAGGGCATCCTTCCGCCCGACATTGCGCGAGATGCTGTCTTGCGGGGCAACGAATATGGATGGACGATTTCTTCCTTTCCCGAGGCCTTGGCGAGAGCCAAGTCTTCCGCGTACGCGTGTCTGGGCGGCCAGTTTCAGTTTCGACTGAAGGATGCCATTTGTGAAATGCATTGGCTGAATGCGGACTCTCGCAACCGAGAGGAAGGAGAACTCTGGGCCGCGTACTCGCGGCGTTCGTGTGAAGAGGTTCTGAGCGGATTTCAGCGATTGATCTCAGAGACTGACTTTGGGAAGGAAGCGCGCGCATGGCCCTCGGTTCAGATCGACCCAGCGAAAGACTTATTTTTTGTCGCGTATTTCGAGACAGAAAATGATTGGACTAGCTTCAGACTGGGATAGTTTTCGAATTCGCCAGTAACCGAGCGGATGCGCGCCCGTCACACTCCATGAAAGCAACTTGGTAGGATCAGAACAACGTTGCAAACCCCCAATACATCGTCGCCAAGTCGAGGTGAAGAGCAAACAACCACCCACTCCCATCGCCGTCTCGCCCTCTGGCTTTTTGCCGCCTTCCAGTTCTTCTACCTGCTGACGTCCACCGGACGCGTCCGCACTCCGGATGAATACAACACGCTCTACACCACCGAGAGCATGGTACTGCATGGAACGACTGCAGTACCGCAGGCGGTGGCGTTGCACAATTTTTATGGACGTCTCGATGTCCACGGACAGCCTCGGGCGGCATATCCGCCGGGACAGGCATTGGCGGTCGCGCCGTGGTATGCCGTGGGGCAGTATTTGCTGGCGCGGTTGCCGGGAGTTCCTGCCGAAGACACCGACCTGATCGTTGCCTTCACGTCGTGCTTGAGCAGTGCCACGTTTGCGGCGCTGGCGGTGACGTTCTTTTTTCTTCTGCTCGTCGGAATTGGCACGCCGGTGAAAGGCGCTCTCTTTGCGTCGGTGATGGTCGGGCTGGGCACACCGATTTTCGCCTATTCGGGATGGCTGTTTTCCGAACCGCTCTCGGCAGCGATCTTGACCGCCGTAGCCTGGTTTCTCTTTGTGCGAAGTAGCAAGAATCTCACCGGTTCGCCTACCGGGATTTCCCTCCGCACAGCCGTCATCGCCGGAGTCGTTCTTGGCCTGGCAACCGTCATTCGCCCCACCAACGTGCTGGCCATCGCCGTGTTCGCTCTAGCCGTTTTGGCTCGCGACGGAAAAACCGGACTGCGGGCGGCATTTGCGCTGGGAGCAGCTTCGGCTCTTGGCGTGGGGATTCTCCTCGCGCACAACGCAGTTCTATTCGGGAGCCCCTTCGCCTTCGGCTATCCCGCGACCGCAGAAGGCGCCAAGCGACTGAACAGCTTCGACACGCCGATGCTGACCGGGCTCTACGGCCTGCTGCTTTCGCCCGGGAAATCGGTGTTCCTGTTTGCTCCGCCAATCATTCTCGCGATCTTCGGACTCCGCCAACTCTGGCGTCGCAATCGTGGACTAGCGACGCTGGCCGCTCTGCTTCCTTTGACCGGACTTTTCTTCTACTCCAAATATTCGCAGTGGGAAGGCGGATACTGCGTTGGCCCGCGCTATCTGGTTCCGGGACTGGTATTGCTTTGCCTGGGTCTAGGTCCCGTGCTGTCCGAAAATCGAACGCGCATCAAGGCGGTGGCATCCGCCCTGCTGGTTGCTGGAGTGCTCGTTCAAGGCGTATCGCTCGCCACCAGTTTCATGGAAGACCAGGCTCCGCGCGGACGCTACTACGACGCCAGTTGGACCTACCGGCTTGACTACTCGCTAAGCGGCCCGGTCCATCTGTTCTTCAAGTATCTCGGAAGCGACGAACCCGCCCGCCTTGGCTTGGGCTGGGACCGCTGGTTCGTCTTTCTTGCCAAAGGTGGAATCTCGCGCGCCACGCTGGGCGTGCTGGCAGCGGCGATCGCTGCCGGGCTGGCAATTAGCCTCCTCGGACTGGCAAGGAACCTCCGTGATGAGGCAGCTTGAGTTCCGCCGACCTGTCCACTGTCCGGATTCCCTACTCCCGCCAAGACGCCCACCAGACGGCTCTTTTCAACTTTTTTCGAATCCGCCCTTTTGGGGGTTGTCGCGACGCCGCGGTCCGTGCTAGAAACGGCTATACAGTAGTAACGGAAGCGGCCTCATGACCGAACGGAAAAAAGCGTTGAAGCGTACGGCCCGCAACGCAGAAGTCATCATTCCCGACAAACTTTATTTCCGCATCGGCGAAGTCGCACGCCTGTGCCGGCTGCCCGCCTATGTGTTGCGCTTCTGGGAAACGGAATTTCCGCAGCTCAAGCCCATCAAGAGCAGCACCGGGCAGCGCATGTATCGCAAACGCGATGTGGAATCCGTGGTTCGAATCAAGAAGCTGCTCTACGAAGACGGCTTCACCATCGCCGGAGCGCGCGTGCAGTTACGCGAAGAAACCAAGAACGACCGCAGCCAGAGTGCGCTGCCATTCCCGGTGAACCCATCCACGAACGTTGCGTATCTGCGGCACGAATTGCAGCAGATTCTGCATATTCTCTCGCCACGCCACAGCTGAGGCGTCCATCGAAATAACATCGTAGAGACGAGCGTGCCGTCGGACAGTTCGCTACGACGTAGGCCCGTCTCTACGAAACACTGCGCCCAGTTTTATGCCGATTTCTCGATCGGTTCGTCGACTTCCACCAATGGCGCATTGACCAGGTGCTCGCTCGTAAACCACACCTGCAATTCATTGGCGCGCAGCACATCGCTGACCACCATGTCGTTCGTGCCAGCGTCTCCCAGTTTGTCAGCGCGCTCTGCCAGTTCCCGGCAATGCGTGATGATCACCTGATGGGCGTCAAGCAACCGCGATAGCTGCACTGGCACTTCCTCGCGCCCCTTCGGCGGACGTGGAATGCGCGTCAATTCGGCAACGTCGGCGGCCATCGCAATGCTAACGCCGCCCAGCACCTGAATTCGTTCTGCGATCGTATCCACAATCTCGCTCTGCTCTTCGTAATGTTTATCGAACAAAAGATGCAGTTGATAGAACGTAGGCCCGGACACCTGCCAATGCGACTTTTTGTAAAGATCGCGAAGCGTCATCGTGTCGGCCAACAACTGGTTCAGTTGTTCCGTCATTTCCAGACGAACAGGCTCCTCCAGTTGCAGCGGCATCATGCTGGTGACCGATCCATACGGCTGCAACTCGCGCGCGGATTGATGGAAACGGGGCTGAGCAGAAATTTTGCGGGACTGATTTTCGGGTGGTTTCTTAGCCATAAAAGCTCTCCTTGTGCGCCAGACTCAGGGTGTGGGATTTCAGGCAGGCGGGACTTCGTTAGGGACGCAATGCCACCGCCTTTAATCTAGGCCTGCCCGGAACGAATCTTTGGATGCCGGCGGAGGGCAAGTGATTCCCGCCAGAAGAAGAAAAAAATGCGGGAGATAGGGACGTTGGCGGCCTTGGCATCAAATATTCCCAAGACCGCCCCCGAATTCTCGGATCTTTTCAGTCGGCGGCGCTGCGCCGGATACTGAACATCTCGGTCAAATACTCAATCTGGGGTGTACTTTTCACCCCTGCACTCGCCATCTTTGCCTTCAGCTCATCGGAGGCGATAAAGGTTCGGGCCCTCTCGAAATTCTCCCATTCAAACAGCAGGGTAAGTTCGTTGGGATTCTGTACCCCGCGGAAAATGCGGCAATTGTGCTCGCCGTTGCGGGTCCGCCAGTCAAGCGAAGAATCGAAAATGGATTTCCAGGCCGGATAGTCGGCAACCTCGTGATGGACTAGAAGATAGATCATAAGAGAAGGCTCTCCTTTCTTCTGCACAAAACGTTGCTCCAAAGTCCAAGGAAATGCAAGGGCTGCGGTCACAGACCTGGGAGAGGCAGAGCTTCTGGCTGGATTGGTTCGACACACATCGGTGTGACGTTCCAGCCACTCGATGGGAAGGGTTCAGCACAGCGAATTCTGCGTGCCCGCCTCCAACCTCCTGAAAGCACAGCCCTAGCGGCTTGCTGGGCTTGGTTCGTCTTCATACCACTTGATATAGCTTCAGTTCGGCTCCATGGACCCGCCGGAACGGATAGCCCAATATCACACAAGTATTTCTGAGTTCGATGACTGGTTTCCCTCGTCGTTTGCGCTTTATTAAGTAGCGGAGCTTTTTGGGGACCTGGCGACACAGGCAGTGGAGGCGTTACCAGTATTTGCAAGTGGCGTGGGGGAACTTACAGGAGAGAGAAGTATGTATGCCTCGACGGAAGCAATGAAGGAAGTACCCGTGTCCTCTCCAGGCTTCTGCGGAGGTGGGGATACATTTCTCGGATCAAACCTGCTGACCCCGACGAAAGATCCGGTAGCACGTGTGCGATCCATGAGCCGCGTCCTGACCGCGAAACTCGAGCGCTTTCTGCTCTCGCGGCCTGAATCGCCTTTCCTGGCCGTCGATCTGGATGTGATTCATGCCAAGTATTCCGAGCTTTGCCAGCACTTTTCGGACGCCGCTATCTATTACGCGGTGAAGGCCAATCCTGCACAGGAAGTCGTGGCCCTCCTGGCGGGCCTTGGTTCGAACTTCGATATTGCCAGCCGTGCGGAGCTAGAGCTTTGTCTTGCCCTCGGCGTGCATCCCTCTCGCCTCTCTTATGGCAATACGATCAAGAAAGCCGTGGACATCGAGTATGCATTTGCTCACGGAGTACGGCGTTTCGCCTTCGACAGCGAAGAAGAACTGCGGAAGCTTGCCAAATATGCGCCTTGGTCAGCGGTCATGTGCCGCCTGCAAACCAGCGGAGAGAATGCCGGATGGCCGCTGTCGCGCAAGTTCGGTTGCGATCTGGAGATGGCTGCACATCTGCTCCTGCTGTCGCGAGAACTGGGACTGCGTCCAACTGGCGTGTCTTTTCATGTTGGGTCGCAGCAAACCGATCCGACGCAGTGGAAAAAGCCATTGAAAGAGGCTGCAGGGCTTTTCCGGAAGCTCGCACGTCACGACATCGCCCTCGATACCGTGAATATCGGCGGAGGCTTCCCTGTTCCGTACGAGGGAGAAGTTCCTCCGGTGTGTGAGTTTGCCTCCGCGATCAGTGAGGCTATGAAGTGCGCGTTCGGGGAATCCCAGCCGAAGCTGATGCTCGAACCCGGCCGGTCCCTCGTTGCCGAGGCGGGCGTCATTCAGAGCGAGGTCGTGCTGGTGTCGCGCAAATCGCTCCGCGACCTAGTGCGCTGGGTGTATCTCGATGTAGGAAAATTCGGCGGCCTGGCCGAGACTCTCGACGAGAGCATCAAGTACCGCCTTCGTACCGCACGCCAAGGAACGCCGGGGCCGGTTGTGCTCGCCGGACCAACCTGCGACAGCGCCGACATTCTTTATGAAAAAGCCGGTTACCAATTGCCGGTGGACCTTGCATGCGGCGATCGCATTCAGATCCTCAATACTGGCGCCTACACCAGCAGCTATGCCTCGGTTGGCTTTAACGGATTCCCGCCGCTTCGAACTTTTTGCGTTTGATGCGAACGCAGTATTGCGATGAACTCTGAGCGAAAGAGGAAGCACATGTTCACGACGTTGACGTGTTTAGCAGCGCTGTCATTCAGCATCGGCGGGTATTTTATGAAGCTGTCGGCAGGAATGACGCACCTTCGTCCGACGATTCTCGTGTTTGCCTTCTTCGCACTCGGCGCCGCACTCCAAACCGTCGCCATGCAAGGTCAGCAGATGGCGATCACTTACATCGTCGTGTTGGGATTCGAGGCGATTACTGCCTTTTCTCTCGGCGTGCTTTTCCTGCGGGAAGGCAGTTCCGTAACCAAGTTGGCGGGTGTTGGACTGGTCCTGGCGGGTATTGTCGTTCTGCGAACCGCAAACGCGTAGCTGGGCGAAACAAACGAAGACTCATTTTGAAGGAGCAAGATTATGAAAGACACCGCAAGAGAAAATCTGGTAGTTCGCTCTGACAAAACCGAGGCAGAAGCACCCGACCTGCGGGAAAAAGTTCCGTGTTCGCCGCGCGCCAATGTCGCCTATTCCATTCTGCCGGCTCTTGATTGGGTCAGGAACACATTGCGACGTAGGCCGGACGCGCCTCCAGAAACAACGAAGACGGAAGTGCGCGCGGACAGGGTTTCGATCTTGCGGGAACGAGCGAAGCTGATCTGAGAATTAGCGAGGTTCGCTGGCAACCGATTCCTGGGCAGCTGCAGGGGCACCGTCTGGCGTACCGTAGAGCAATTCGTTCAGAGCCTTCGCCAGCTGATCGGTGTCCACCGGCTTAACAAACGAAACCTTCACGCCGAGTTCCGTCGCCACCTGGCGCACATCGGCATCCTGATTCCCACTCACAATCACAACTGGGATGTGCTGCGTCTTGCTGGAACGGCGAAGCCTCTTCAGTACCTCGATGCCAGATCCGCCGGGCATATTGATATCCAGCACGATCGCATTCGGGCTCTGGCGCAAGGCGACCATGTTGGCTTGAGCCGCATCCATCGCGACTACCACCTCGAAGCCCTTGTCTTGCAGGGCGGTTTTCAGCAAGTGCACCTGGAACTTCGAATCGTCTGCCACCAGAATCTTGGCCAAGAATGTGCACCCCGTGAGCGGAATGAAATCCGGCGGACCGGAAGTTCAATCATCGGCACAAGGGCGGAAGATCCATCTTGGACGTTCGATGATGCCGGTTACAGGGGTCACGCCAACACAAATCGCTGGAAGGTCTTGGCGCATCGAAATCATTGCATATCACTGATTAAGCGCCTGTTACAGCCCGTCGATGCGGGTGTTGCAGAGATAGCCCGGGCCTCCAGTTGTGCCCCCATGAGTGCGGCAGAACCGCCAAGTCCTGCCTGAACCCGGCACGCACACGCTCCCACCAGGAAAATTTCTTAACATTCCAGAAACATTTGTGAACCGATTCGGTCGCTCTTTTCCGCAGATTACTAATGAGAGCTGACCTCCTTCCCCCGCTCATTGACCAGCTCACCTTCAGTAAACACGGAGACGCTATGAGAACTATTCAAAGAATGGCGCGCAACCTGACGGTTGTCTGCGCGGTACTTGCTCTTTCCAGTTGGGTGTTCGGTCAGAAAGATCCCGGCGTGCGAGGAGGAATTCAAAACACTGGCGGAGGGCTGCAACAGCAAGGTATTCCGATCCCGCATCCACCCGTGATGAGTCCGAATCCAACCACCGGCGCTACCATCAACGACAATGAGCTTGCTTCCTTCCTGGAAGGAATTCTGCGAGCGGGCCAGCTCGAATCCACTTGCGACGACTGCGCCGATGTCACCGATGGCTCGCCGGTCACCGGACTGGGCGAACTCGACCCGATGTTCCCGCAGTTTCACACCAATTCCAATGGCCTGGGTGCGCGGCACAATTCCGATCAGTGCTTTTCCTGCCACGCGCAACCCGTTCTGGGTGGATCGGGCGGTTACCTCGTTCCTAATCCGGCTGACCCAAAGCCGAAGCCAGCTGAAAATCCGCAATTCGGATTGGTACCGCACCGCTACGGCAGACAAAATATTGTTCCGAAGTTCGAACACCAGCTTGGTCCCATTCGGGAAGTGCGATTCAAACGCAAACCCGATGGCTCGCCCGATGGTGGGGTTCACCAACTCTGGACCGTGCGCGGCAGCACCAACGATCCCACGATTCCCAATTGCGCGCTGACACAGCCTGATTTCGCCGCGGAAGAAAAAGCGGGCAACCTGGCCTTCCGCATTCCTTTGCAGATGATGGGGCTAGGGTTGATTGAATCCATCCAGGATCGCGAGATTCTCGCGCAGCATGATGCTACCGCTGCACTGCGCGCTCCTCTTGCCATTACTGGCCATCCGAACCGTAGCGGCAACGACGGCACGATCACCCGCTTCGGGTGGAAGGCGCAGAACAAATCAATCACAATCTTTGCCGGCGAAGCCTACAACGTCGAGATGGGCATCACCAACGAAGCTTTCCCCACCGCGACCGAGGAAGACCCCGATTGTCAGGGGCCAGAAAAGCCGGAACCGAACGACGTTGTGCGCACGGATGCCAGCGATGTGAAAAATCAGTGGTTCGACAATCCTCTTCACATCATGCCGGACTGGCAGCAGTTCCAGATCCTGATGCGTTTTACGGACGGACCTGCGCCTGATCCGAATCCCAGCGAGAGTGCACAGCGAGGGAAGACCATTTTCTCGAACATCGGATGCGCGTTGTGTCACACCCCGCAAATGCAGACCGCACCCGTGATGAACAGTCCGGTCCTGCAAAACCGGCCGGTCAATCACTACTCGGATTTGTTCGTGCATCACATGGGCGCGAAACTCGCCGACGACATTTCCCAGGGACAGGCTGGTGGAGACGAATTCCGCACTACTCCTCTGTGGGGTGTAGGACAGCGCATTTTCTTCCTGCATGACGGCAGGACGGCGGACCTACTTCGCGCGATTCGGGAGCACTCTTCGCCCGCTTCGCCAAAGTATCCTGCGTCCGAAGCGAACGCAGTTGTCCATAAGTTCAGTACTTTATCGCCTGCCGATCAGCAAGCGATTCTGGACTTTCTCCGTTCTCTGTAAACAATGCGTAATAACAGTCTGTTACGAAACTCGGTGCTGGACACTCCCAGGCGGATCACAAAGGCGGCAGCAATGACCAAGGCTCCAGCAATAAGCAAGGCTCCAGCCGCGGAGCGGCGGCATTCGTTAGCCCAGCGCGTAAGCGCTGGGAAGCCAGAAGTGGAACACAGTGAGTCCGCTTCAGCGGACGGCACGAGTTTCGTAACAGCCTAATAAGGCCGCCCCTTGCAAATAACGGGGGGCGGTTCGATTCGGAGGTTTCCGTGGCAAACATCCTTCTCAGACAATGCTCCGTGCGACGCCTTCTAAGTTCGTTCGCTGGCGTCACGCTTGCCGTGCTCGCCTGTGTTCCGATTTCCTCCGCGCAGTCGACGACCCAGATCCATCGGACTTTCACACTCTCGACCGTCGAACCACTAGTTCTCGATGTCGATATTTCCAGCGGAGACCTGCAAATCGTCTACGGCCGCGATGGCCAGGTGTCGCTCACGGGAGTTGCGAAAGCCGCGTCCGACGCCAAGTTGGACGACACCTTTTTTCCCAGCGTCCTAAGCATGGAGCAGGCCGGAAATCACCTTACACTCCGGTCGGTTCCCAATTCCGCCTATCCAGAAGAAGGAGTGCATTTCGTCTACCGGATTGAGGTGCCTTACCGCACCCAGCTCACTTCAAGGCTCGGCCAAGGCAAACAGAACATCAGCGGAATTATGGGCCCTGTAATGGCAGTGACGTCCAGAGGAGACATCAAGGCCTCCTATATTTCGAAGGGACTGCAAGCTCAGATTGACCACGGAAATGTTGACCTGCAAGTGATCGGCGACCATGTCGAAGCCAAAACCGGCCTAGGCAACATCTCCTGTGCGAGAGCCGAGCAAGGCATCAGCGCCATAACCGGAGACGGCGACATCACCCTAATGGTTGTCGGATCGTCCACCGCAACCGTAAAGAAGGGCAACGGGAGAATTGACGTAGGCGGCGCAAGAGGCCGTTTTACCGGGTCCACCGACGCAGGCGATCTCCACGTAAGAGCAATTCCGCACGACGACTGGGAACTGAACTCCACCTCGGGAAATGTCCGACTGGAACTTCCGCCTTTTCCCAAGCTCGCGCTGAATGCTTCAACGGAAACGGGCGAGTTTCAAGTCGAACGCGATGACATCGCTAAACCTCCCGCCAACTCCCGTCACCTTGATCAGACACTCAACGGCGGCACCAAACGAATTGACGTGCACACAGAAAGCGGCAGTATCGTGATTCGCTGACCGAATTAGCCTCGCGGTGCCCTCTTCCGCAAGCCATAGTCTCCCGACCTTTCCTGTGATTTCTCAGGACTCTTCGGTAGTTAGTGCAATGTTTAACGTCAACTACCGCGCAGTGAACCTACCATTTGCGCTGACGTAACCCTTAACAGTTTTCGGACGGTAGCGAACCAGAGCGTTCTTTCGGCCGAAGCGACAAGAGGATTGCCAGTGCTGCGAGAAATGCCGTCAGATTGAGCATCGTCTGTGCGATATGGATGAATCCACTGGTTTTCGGGAGCAAAGCAGCAACGGGAAGCAGCATGAAGCTTCCGACAAGTGAAACGAACAGGGCCTTCTCGTCCCTTCGAAACGGGGCGCGAGCAAAGTTAATCCCGATGGCGTAGATACCGCCCCAAATCGCGATGTTGATTGTTACCACCAGCCAAGTTGGAAGGAATCCAAAACTCGCCCATGCTAACGAAGAGTGTTGCGCTGCTATTTCTTCATGAAACCGACGACCTAGAACACTGCCTGTAAACACAAGAGCGAAGAGTGCCGCGAAGGGGGTGGTGACGATATGAAGTTGGCCGGGCACAGTTTCGCCCGGCGTCGTAGGTGCGGCTTTCGGAAGGACGCCAGTAGTGTCGGAAGGACGCCAGTAGTGGATGACGCGATGAATCGCGGCTCCAACCGAATAGGACAAGCCTCCGATAACGAGCGGCGTTAGGAAGAGCTTGTCGGGGCATCTTGTGTCGAACCCTCCTTCACGCCAGTTGCTGAACTGGCAGTTTGCCGTGAAGAAATGCTCGATGAAGGAACCTGACCCAACAAGGGCACTTCCATTCGCGCGCCAGTCTAAGACCCGGAGAAGGAAAACGATAGTGACCGGAATCCAGACCCACACGGCAGACCTACTCATGAAGGTGCCGCTCACCGCATACGCAAGAGATGCTCCCACGATGACAACCAGAAACATTACATGGTCAGAAAGGAACTGCTGTGGCGCGTTAACGGAGCTAAGGAAAGGGCTGAAGACACCATATATCAAACCGCCTGCCAAGATGGTCAGGAATGGCACCGCGAGTGTCGCTATGAGCAAGTGCCCCATGAACGCGAGGGTGCGTTTCATCGTTATCTCAGTTTCGCTACGCCTGCCATGGTACGCGAGGCGTCGGGGCAACCCAAGTGAAATCCGTGGTCTATGTGAGATGACTGTCGCTAACAGCAATTGCACTCACAACCCCGATCAGCGGATGTGCCGTGAACGCCATCGGTATATCAGAAACGCTATAGCGCCATAGCAGAACGTGCCGCTGAGCATGAAAAGAGGCATATTCACGTCATGAGTGCCGAGGTTTGCAATCGCGGGTAGTATCCAGAACGGTGCCGTGAGCCAACCGAAAAAGGTCGGAGCGGCACCTGAAACGCCAAAGATAATCAGGGACAGCGTAAGGCCGACAAAGGCGAAGATGAACACGTTCTTGGCAAACCTCATCGTGCCAACTCCATTGCCTATTATGCCTCAGCCGTCGCAAGGGGAGCTTAGCTGTTGAAAGCACAATTGCACTAACTGAGAATCTACTTGCGTGGGGATTGACGTCTTGTCTTAACTTCGGGGCCGGAGAGGAATCCGCCTAACCGTTTGTTTTGAATTGGTCGGGACGGCGAGATTTGAACTCGCGACCCCTTGCACCCCAAGCAAGTGCGCTACCAGGCTGCGCTACGTCCCGACGAGATCGCTGTCCAGAGAATGACAGCAGGGGGTTAACTTTGAAATTCTACACCAGAGGCGCGGTTCCTACCTCAACGCAGCGCGCGGAATTTCTCAGCGCTGCCTCGAGCTGCGCTATCCCGCTTCCTTTGCCGAAGGCTCCGACTCCTGCTCGTCCGCGTGCCCTAACCCAAATTTCTTGAGCTTGTAGCGCAAGGCGTCGCGGCTAATGTCGAGCAGTTTGGCGGCGTGGGTCTGGTTGTTGCTGGCTTGCTTCATGGCGAGTTCCACCATGGCTCGCTCGACCTCTTCCAGCGACGTGCCGCCCTCCGGAATGTAGAGGCGCGGGAGAAATCGTCCGTTGGGAAGGCTCTGTGTGTCGTCGCGAGAGGAGGCGCTCTCGAAGGCCGTCCTGCCGCTGCCCGCCTGGTTCACCGCAAACGGCAAATAAGCCGGACGCAGCAGCGACTCCTCTTCCAGGATCATCGCGCGCTCAATCGAGTTCCTCAGCTCGCGAATGTTTCCCGGCCAATTGCTTTCCAGCAACAGACGCCGGGTCTCATCCGTAATTCCGCGCACCGACTTGCGGAAGCGCTGGTTGTAGCGCTCGATAAAAAAATCCACCAGCGGAAGAATGTCTTCCTTGTGCTCGCGCAGCGGCGGAATGAAAATCGCAATAATCGCTAGCCGATAGTAAAGATCCTGCCGGAACTGGCTTTCGCGCACCGCTTTTTCCAGATCGCGATTGGAAGCGGCGATCACGCGCACATTCACCTGCATGTCGCGTACGCCGCCGATGCGGCGAATCACCTGGTCTTCCAGCACGCGCAACAACTTCGCTTGCAGCAGCGGCGAGAGTTCTCCGATTTCATCGAGAAACAGCGTTCCGCCATCGGCCATTTCGAACAGGCCCTTCTTCATCTGCTTGGCGTCGGTGAACGCGCCCTTCTCGTGCCCGAACAACTCGGCTTCCATCAGAGTTTCAGGAATCGCTGAGCAGTTGATAGCGACGAAAGGCCGCTCCTGGCGGCTGCTTTCGTAGTGAATCGCTTTGGCAATCAGATCCTTGCCGGTGCCGCTTTCCCCTTGAACCAGAATCGTATTGGCTTCACTCGACGCGACCTTGCGCACGAAGTTCATGAGCTCGGTCATCTTGGGAGAAGTCGCCACGATCTCGTGATATCCCGCGCGGCGCTTCATCTCTCCGCGGAGCGAGCGGACTTCTGTGCGCAGGCGCGTCGCTTCGAGTGCGTTCGTGATGGTGACGTGGAGTTCGTCGAAATCCAGAGGCTTCCCGACAAAATCGTAGGCGCCCAGCTTGATCGCGACCTTTACGTCTTCAAGCTGCGGATCAGCCGTAATCATGATGACGGCCGGAGAGCCTTCGTTCTTCTTCAGTTGTTCGAGGACTTCAATCCCATTGATATCGGGCAGACGGACGTCGAGCAGAACCAGGTCGGGGGATTCGTGCTGCGCGAGCTTCAATCCGGGCTCGCCCGCTTCCGCCTCAATCACTTGGAAGCCCCATTCCTCGCACTTTTGACGAAGCGACCAGCGCACCAGGCGCTCATCATCCACCACGAGGATCTTGTCGGCTGGCATGGGAACCGCTCTATTCTAGCGCACCAGTCGAGATGCGTCGCATTGAGGGCCGGGCGCAACGGTGACCTCGTAGAGACCGCATTTCGAGCCCGCAGTCGCACTCTGACCGTTGTGACTTGGATCACATTCTCCTGTGACGAGAATTGCTGTTGGCAAGGGGATGGGGCGTTTATGTTATTCAACGTAAAGAGTAAAGCCACGTCGTGCAGTTTGGGATCGCGGCGGTCGCTGAGCCGCCAGAAGGCGGCAAAACGCGAGAACCCTTTCAGGAGTCAAAGAGCATGGAAAACGAACGGGCAAAATCAGAGGCGGCCTCGCCAGGATGGTCCGCGAAGCAGGTATATGCGCTGGCTGTGATCTGCCTGGTCATTGGACTAGCGGTTGGATACCTGTTTCGCGGCTCCCGGTCCCCGGTAGTGACTCCGGCGCAAAGTATGCAGGCGGGAGGCGCCCCCCCGGCGTCAGCACCGCCGAACATGGGGGGAGGCCAGCCCGGTGGCCACCGGGTCACTCTCGACCAGATGAAGAAAATGGCGGATAAGCAGGCCGAGCCGCTGTTGGCCAAGCTCAAGGATGACCCCAAGAACGCGGACCTGTTGGCGCAGGTTGGCGGCATCTATTTTTCCACTCATCAGTTCAAGGAAGCGGCTGACTACTTTGGTAAGTCGCTCGAGATCAGCCCGAAGAATGTCAAGACCCGGGTGCAACTGGCTTCCTGCCTCTACTATTCCGGCGATGTGGATGGAGCGCTTCAACAACTAGGACAGGCGACTACCGACGATCCCAAGGATGCAAATTCGCTATTCAATCTGGGAATGATTCGCTGGCAGGGGAAGAAAGACGGCAAGGGAGCTCTTGAGGCCTGGGGCAAACTGTTGAAAACGAATCCTCAGCTTGAGCCTGCCAAGAAAACGCAAGTGGAAAAATTGATGAGCGAGGTTCGAGGTCAGAACAGCGCGAACTAGGATTGCAAGAAACGAGGAGTAAACACATGTCAGAGAATCAGAACGCATCTTCGGTCACGACCTGGACGGGAGTGCAAGCCTACACACTCGCCGTTGTCTGTCTTCTTCTGGGCATGGCAGGAGGGTGGTTGATTCGCGGATCGGCGTCGCCGGCGACATCAGCGCCGACCGAGAGCGCCAACGCTCCGGCACCAGCCATGGGTGGAGCGACGAATACCCAGCCGAGTCCCGACCAACTGAAGAAGATGGCGGATGCACAGGCTGCTCCGGTGATTGAGAAACTTAAAGCAGATCCAAACAATCCTGAACTGCTCACCAGCATTGGTAACTATTACTACGACGCGCAGCAATATCAGGTAGCTGTCGACTACTACGGGCGCTCACTTAAGGCGAAGCCGGAAGACGCGGCGGTGCGTACCGACATGGCGACAGCCTATTGGTACATGGGCAATGCTGATACGGCGATTGCAGAGTTCAACAAAGCGCTGACGTACGAACCGACTAAACCAAATACGCTGTTCAACCTAGGCTTGGTGAAATGGCAAGGGAAGATGGATATTGACGGAGCAGTTGCCGAGTGGGAGAAGCTCCTGAAAACAAATCCGAATTACGAGGGCAAAGACAAGGTTGAGCAAATGCTGGCCGAGGCAAAGAAGCACTCCAGCGTGAAACCTGGGACAAAGGCCCCACCATTGCCGCAGTAAACCGGACACAGGCCACGATCGATTCCTCTTGAGTAACCTAAGGAGATGACGGAAGGAATGTCTCCTTAGGGACGCGGGCTTATGGATTCGCACGAAGGGCCGATTTACTGTTCGTGGCCAGAATCGCAAGAACCCGCCTCCACGGCCTAATTCTCGCTGTTTCGGTGCTGAGGGTTCTGGTAAGCGCTGCATCGGCGCAAACCGACGTCGCACCTGACCTGAAGTTCCGCTCCGACGTTACTGAAGTTCGTCTGACCTTCTCCACAACGGACATTCACAATCACGTACTCGCTACTGTCCAACCTGCCGACTTTGCCGTGGTGGACCAGGATCGCGTAATACACAACTTTAAGAACTTCAGCCGGACCGAGTACACCCGGCTCGACATCGCGATCTTGATCGACGCGAGCAATTCCCTCACCCCGCAATTCCGCCAGGAAATGGCTCAGGTAGTTGAGTTACTTGCTCAGACTCGTGGCGTTCCCGATGACAGCGTCTCGGTCGTCTCGTTTCAAGATTTGAAACCTGCGGTGGTCTGCGAAGGAAACTGCCGCACTCTGGCCGAGTCGCAGTTCCCCGTGGTTCGCAGTGGCGGGCTGACTCCGCTTTACGACAGCATTGTGTTCACATCCCGGATTCTGGCAGGGCACACGGATCTTCATGCCAGAAAGGTCCTGATTCTGTTTTCCGATGGCATGGATACGATAAGCCAGAAGTCATTCACCGATGCGCTGGATTCAGCCGTAGATCACGACATCGCGGTTTACAGCATTGATACCAGCAAGAAACCACACACCTCGCAGGGAACCTCCATTTTGCGTAGCCTTTGTGTCAACACAGGCGGGCGTTACTTTTCGATGGAAATGGGCACCGAGCAGGTGGTTGACGCGGTTCTTAAGGATTTTCACGCGACCTATACCGTAGCTTATAAATTGCCCACCCAAGCGATGGGCTTTCACCAAGTCCAGATTTTTCCTACCCACGACTTAAGCCTGCAGTTCCATTGCAGGCGTGGCTACTACTACCCTGCCAACCCAGAGAATTGAGGATTATGAAACGCCTGTTGTTGCTGGTGGTATCGCTCTGCGCACTGTCCGCTTTGCTCGCCGCCGAAAACCGATCCCGCGAACAAGGGACCATCGTGCGTATGCGGATGGCCGATTGTGTCGCTGCCCAACACCCTTTTATGAACGCGCTGTCCGGATCGAATCGGGGCCCGTCCGGTGATGTCTGTCCTGAATATGTACTGGTCACCGACAAAGTGGTTTACGTAATCGTAGGCAAGACCTCAGATCAGCTCGTACCGCTGGCCGAAACCACACGATTCCACTTCCAGAACAATGAAGTACTGATCCGCCTGGACGACGCCAGGCGCGAATCACGCTTCCACGTTAAGGAAATGGTGTTGCGACAGACATGGGATCGAAATCAGCAAATCGAAGAGGCGCAAGCCGCGGCCGCGCACCATCGTGCGGACGAATCATCCCTAGCGGATGCGCAACCGGAACTGCGCGCGGCTCGACGATAGCGGTGGCGGATATTTCCGGAATAAAGAAGCCCTCGTTTCCGCGAGGGCCTCTTTTCCTTCTTCTGGAACATCCACGAAAACCTATAGGTCTCTCTCAATGCCCAGTGATCGTGTAGGTCGCAACGGCTACTCCACTTTGAGAAATTCCATTTCCGGCAGCCATGGCTTTGATCGTGGTTGTGGTGGAAACCGTCAGACTGCACGGGTTCGAACACGACGGCGATGACGTTGTGGGGAACGATCCATTCGTCGTGTAGTAGATGGTGACTCCGCTGGTCGTGTCCGAAATGGTCAAGTTTTGCGGAGTGGAATAGGTCCCAGATCCAGGAGAGAACGTTGGGTTATTCGCGGCAATCGTGTAAACAGCAACCGATGTGCCGCTCTGCGAAATTCCATTCCCTGCCGCCATCGCCCGGATCGTGGTTGTAACCGAGACAGTCAGCGAGCACGGACTCGAGCACGAAGGCGATGACAAGGACGGGAACGATCCATCCGTCGTGTAGTAGATCGTCACACCGCTGGTCGTATCCGAGATGGTCACATTCTGCGGCGAGTAATAAGTGCCCGCAGCTGGCGAGAACGTCGGATTATTCGCAGCGATCGTATACGTAGCAACGCCCACATTGCCTGTCGTAAAACCTCCGCCAGAAGCGATGGCTTTCAGCGTGGTAGTCACTGCAACCGTGATCTTGCAAGGATTCAAACAGGAGGTCGATGACGTTGTCGGAGTTGTTCCGTTGGTTGTGTAGTAGATTGTTGCGCCACTCACTGCATCGGAGATGGTCACTGCCTGCGGGGCATAGTAGGTGCCAGACGCCGGTGTGAACGTTGGAACGGGGGCCTGAATCAAGTACGTTCCGCTCGATACTCCGCTAGTTAGATAACCGTAAGCGGCTGTGATGGCATTGATGGTTGTGTTCTGCGAAACCGCGATCGGCGTTGTGTACGGAGTGGAACCGGTTGTGGGAGTGGAGCCGTCAATCGTGTAGTACATCGGCAGGTTCGCCGTATTCGACAGCTTGACTGATTGGGGCGAACTGAACGTCGATGGTGTCGGGGAAAAGGTTGGCTGCGGCGCTTGCGGGAGCAAAATGGAATACTGCGCCAGGGCCACATTGCTACGTGGATATCCAGGATAAACCGCCATTGCCCGGAATGTTGTCGAGGTGGTGATGGAGATCGGCGACGAGAATACTGGAGAACTCGACGTCGGTGCCGATCCATCAGTTGTGTAATAGATGGTCGCGCCATTCATCGAATCTGCGATCGTGATGAGTTGGGGCGCGTGATACGTCGTTGGTGTCGGAGAGAACGTAGGCGTGGGAACCGCTGGATCTCCCGGATGCATGACTGACGCCCAGTACGCCAACTGCGTCTTCGTATAAGCGTGAGCGCCCGGCATGCCCGGAGGCAGCGTCAGTCCGTACGAATTCGTTACTCCGTCGTTCCCGACGTGACATTGACCGCATGCGAGGTCGACGTCCTGCCATGTTGCCGAACTAAATGTGGTTCCATCCAGCTCGGAATATTCGGGAGCCGTTCCTAGCGAAGTGATGCCCTGGTTGTAAAGCTGGTCGGGCGTTGGGAATGTTCTGTAATTCGCATTTGTGCTGATCCGGAACATGTGGCTGTTTGCGCGGCCTAAAGCACTCTGCATATGACACGTGATACAGGCGCCCGGAATGTCGGCGGATGTTCCCGTTGGAAACGGCGTGCCTGGTCCCATCGGATGGTTGATCGTGTTCATGATCTGGTTCGATAGCCTGTGGCATTGATCGCAACGTTTGACCATCGGTTTTGATCCGGCTACCGCCGCAACAGTACTCTGATGTGGGTCGTGACAACCCGTACATCCCAGGTTCTTGGCGGGATCACCGAGGCTCTCACTGAAATCGCTACCGTATGTGCCGGCAATTGTCACCGAGAGATCTGAAGAATGCTGCGCATTCTGAACCAATGTTCCGCTGAAGCGCGCATGCGGACTGTTCAAGAATGCCGGTCCAGCTTCGTGATCCACGAAGGGCTTGTAGATCCACTGGTTCGACGGGTTGACGACACAGGTCGCGTAATTCGAGCCCGACAGATCCGAGCAGTATCCATGGTCCAGTGTTTTCATCGTGCTCGCCGGAGTGATGCTACCTGTCACCGGAGGCTGGGCGCCCGGGTTTGCCATTACGATGTTTTCTTCCCGATGGCACTCGATACATAACGCAGTCGCCTTCTCATTGGAAGCAATCGTGGCTTGCAGCCCACCTTGCGGATGCGATCCGTATGCCCAGGCGGCGACGTGACATCTTTCACACTGGATCCCTGTCAAGAACCATGACGAAGTTCCATTCGTGCCCGACGCGGCGAAGCCATCGGTCGGAACACGGCTGAACTGAGCGTCCGGAATCCAGGCCATCTTATTGTTCGTATTTGAGGTCGGCTCAGGCGCCGAATGGTCAAAGTTGTATCCGGTAGCATGGCAACGGGCGCAGTCAAAGTTTCCATTGGGATAGATATCCCCGCTGAATCCGCTATCGAAGACTGTGTTCAGGTGCGTGGCCGACGGATTCGCCATGCCTCCGTAGTTCTGCCAACCTCCGTAGAGATAGAACAGATTTCGGACGCCGCCTGCGGCGACCGTAGGCGCAACCGGTGTGTATGGCGCGGGGGCATGAGAATTCGCGAGTGTATAAAACGGATACTGGCAAACGGGATCGTTAGCCTTCAGCCCATTCTGCGCTAGAGTACCTAACGGATTGCACCATCCCAAGGTGACCTGCCCCGAACTCCAGGTAAAAATACTGCCTGATCCGTAGTAGTCATCCGTCATTGGGTACGCTGCGCCATCCGGCCCGCCCCAGAGCGTGATCGGAGCAATTTTTCGGAGTGTGTTCTTATGACCCGTCATCAAGTAGGGATTCGTATCCGTCCCGTAGTGACAGCTTAGGCACTGATTCACATCCGCGTAGTTTGTGGTCCAGCCGCCAAATCCGTTATTGGAAGCCCCATCCCCGTGATAAACCTGCCCAGTTCCGTTCGGCTGATAGTTGAGATAGTCTTCAGGGGCACAGCCTTGACTTAGATAGCACTGTGCATGCGAACTGATCGGATAGAGAGAAATAATTGCCAGAATAGTAAGGGCGATGAGAGCTTCAAACTTCGATTTCCGCGTCATAGTAATCTCCACGTCGTGACTGGATCTTGCGAATTCATCTTGGATACTGACGAACCGGGCCCCGTTCTTTACGTGTCGTGCGGGGAGAGGCGCCGCCGCGGTCAATGCGCCATGGCAGGCTCTTCCATCGAGATGATTTTCAGGACCGGGGATTTCAGGTGAGAACGAAAGCGGCTTGCCATTCTTTACCCGCCCGGCCAGTGGGCGAACCCAGTTACAGAGCAAGTTTCTTGGGTAACTGGACACTGGGTATGGGTAGCAAGGGACCGCACACGGAGTCAGTGACAGCACTCACCAGTTCTTGTGACCAGCATCGCCATCAGGGACGCGGCTACGAAAATAATGCACGCCCGTGGGCAAAGTGGCCTGGTGTGACGTTCATCACCAAGCTTTGTGAGGAGCATTATTGTTGAGGGCTTCCATGTGGCAGTAAGGTGAGACGCGCCGTCCCATTGGATCTCAGGTCGGCCAACGGGGAGCATGCAGGGCCAAACAAACAACTTCGCGGGCGAGGAGCCAGCCGGACTGTCGCTTCCACAGCAGACAACTGCTTCGGGAAAGAGGGGAGCGGCGATTTTTGTTTATGCTTTCACGTCTTTCTTAAGTGCCTATCTTCTGTTTCAAGTGCAATTGATCGTAAGCAAATACATCCTGCCTTGGTTCGGGGGTGCGGCTGCCGTCTGGACAACCAGTATGTTGGTCTTTCAGATCCTGCTGCTGGGCGGATACGTTTACTCCCATCTTGTTTGCGTTCGACTCGAACCGCGAGCCCAGATGCGCCTGCATCTTGGGTTGCTGGCAGTTACACTCCTGGGGGTCTTGAGTCTTTCGGTGATATGGCCTTCGGCAATCACTCCCGCGGTCTCCCTGAGACCCGCTAACAGCGTAAGTCCTGTTCTGGAAGTCGCTGTGACTATCCTGTTGGCGGCCGGGTTGCCGTTTTTCGCACTCTCTACCACTGCACCTTTGCTGCAACGCTGGTTTGCACGGCATGCGAGCACCGCTGGAACGTATCGGCTCTATTCGGTTTCAAATTTCGGTTCTTTACTCGGATTGTTGAGCTTCCCGTTTCTTCTGGAACCAACGCTCCGAATGCAAACGCAAGGCAGGCTTTGGTCAGCTTTGTTTTGCTTGTTCATTGGAGGATCTGCCTGGTGCGCGTGCGACGCTCGGCGGGCGGGCGGCGCGTTGGCGGTGGACGTAGATCCATCTGCCGCGGATGAACTCTCACCAAGTCCAACTGTCCGACTCCTGTGGTTCCTGCTGGCTGCATGTGCGTCCGCTTTGTTACTGGCGACTACCAATCTGCTTTGCCAGGAAGTGATCTCGCTTCCGCTCCTGTGGGTACTGCCTCTCGCACTTTATTTTGTGCTTTGATCATCCACGCTGGTATCAGCGGGCGATCTTCCATCCTCTTTTTGCTGTTGGCATCTTCCTGCTTGGCGTCGCGATGATCTACGCGCTTCGCACAGTGCAAATCATCGTGCTGCCGTTCTTGCTTTTCGCAGCCTGTATGATCTGCCACGGCGAACTGGTGCGGCTGAAACCCGGCGTGAAGCGTCTGACATCTTTCTATCTCTCCGTCTCGGTTGGCGGCGCCATGGGTGGTGTGTTCGTTGCGATTGCGGCTCCCCATATTTTTGAGTTCTTTACTGAGTTTCAGATTTCCCTGGCAGCGTGCGTGCTATTGCTCTTAGCCTGTCTGTTTCATGATTCGCAATCATGGATCTATCAACTTGGATTCTGGCGTCCGGCAAGCATCGTGTGCGGAGCCGTGGTTGCCGCATATATTGCAAGTCACTGGATTGCTCCGCTGCCCCAATTGCTGGATGAGATTCGCTTTTATGCGGTCGCGTTGCTTGTAGGCACTGTCGTTGTCGTTGGCGCCTATCTGCAGAGAACGGCTCGCCCTGCGCACGAACGGGATTTTCGGTTCGTTCAGCTATTAGCGCTGATTCTTGCTGCGCTTTCCATGGTGCTGCTCTATAAAACAGCTCAGCCTGAATCCACACTCTATCGTGGTGAGCGTAACTTCTACGGTGCCCTGCGAATCTACGAACTTGCCCAAGGCGGCAAGGCGCTCTTCCACGGACACACGCTGCATGGAGCGCAGTTAGATCCACCGAATGACCGCGTTCCCATGGCCTACTACGGTCCTGAGAGTGGCATCGGCATATTCCTCCGAAACCACCCGAAGCGAGCGGCGGCAAAAGGGCTGCGCGTTGGAATGGTTGGACTCGGCGCGGGCACGCTGGCGGTCTTTGGACAACCCGGGGACTATTTTCGCTACTACGAGATCAATCCCGCTGTGATCGAACTCTCGACCGCGGCCCAGCCCGTCTTCACTTATGTACGGGATTCGTCCGCTCATGTTGATATTGAACAGGGCGACGGGCGTTTGCTTTTGGAGCGCGAATTCGAAAGGGGCAAATTCCAGCAATTCGACGTGCTCGTCCTGGATGCTTTTTCGGGGGATGCGGTCCCGGTGCACTTACTGACGCGAGAAGCGTTCGATACTTACTGGCGGCATTTGAATCCGGAGAATGGCGTGATCGCCATTCACGTAAGCAGTCGCCACATTAATCTGTTGCCGGTATTGGAAGGACTGACTGCGCACTACCACGCGTATTCGCTGGTCAAGTTCACGGGCGGCAGCTATCCATTTCTGGAAAGCCTTTGGGTGTTCATCGCGCACCGTCCCGAGGATCTCCAGGTCGACGGCCTGTTCCCGAATCCGCCTCCGCTTCGGCAATCAATCGCGCCGCGCCTCTGGACGGACGACTACAGTGACATATTTCGGTTGCTTTACTGACCTGCGCATTTGGGGTTCAGGACACGGATCGTAATCTTACGTGAAGCCAGCCCAAGAATTACTTTTGCGGCTTCCCCACGCGTGCTGCCGTTGCAAACATCTTGGCAACCGTGTCCAGGTCTTTCGGCTTTACCGCTCCGGGCGGAATGCGCTTGTGCGTGAGGTCCTCAAGGGTCAGCAGCAAGTCGCCCAACGCCATCGAATCGACTAAGCCGGACAATACGAGCGACGTGTTCTCGTCGATGGTGAGATTCGGCTTGCGAATTCTCTTTAGAACGTAGTCAATCATCTGCTTTTCTTCTGCGGTCATGCCGTCTCCTGGGATTCGATATCGAGTTCTGGATGCTCTCTGCGCAACTTTTCGAGTGTGGTGGAACGGGCCGCCTTTCCGGCGGTACTCTTTACGATCCACTTGGGAGGCTTCAAAAAGATCATTCCCGCGGTCACTCCCAGACCAGCAGCGATCCGGCCGCGAACTTCTCTTTCAATCTCCTCCGCGTTGGTGAGATTTTCTTCGCATTCCACTTCGGCGACTACGACGATTTCCTCGGTCCCAAGATCGGGATTGTATCGGCCCATGGCGACAACCCGGCCGTCGTGAATTGCCGGGTTCGTGGCGACAATATCTTCCACATCCTGCGGATAGATGTTCTCGCCGCCCACGATTATGAGGTCCTTTTTGCGACCGACTACGTAAAGCTCATCATTTAGGCAAAAGCCGAGATCGCCGGTGTGGTACCAGCCATCCACAATCGCTTTCGCAGTCAGATCAGGACGGTTGTAGTAGCCATCGAACAAACAGTCACTCTTGATCAGAATCTCGCCGACATGGCCGCTATCGAGTGTTGTACCCGCATCCGACACGATGCGAAGCTGGTGATTCGGCAGCAAGCGACCTGATGATGCAAAAGAAATTGACCCAGGACAGCCTTCCTCTACGGGAACGACCCGATGCGCGCTCCGAAATTCTCGTCCATCAGCGCAGACAAACGCGGGGCTTGCCTTTTGGCTCAAGTCAGATTGCGTTACCGCAAAGACGTTCTCGGCCATCGCGTAAGAACTTTGTAGCACTCCGCGCTTCAGCCCGATCGGGGCAAAAGCGTCATAAAACTCCTGCATGCTGCTGGATCGCACTGGCTCTGAACAATTGACGAGCGCTCGCAGGGATGAGAGGTCGTATTGCGTTCGGCGGCTGGGTCGCGTGCGCCGCGGAACAAACTGGAACGCAAAATTCGGCAGCCATCCCAGCGTGCACCTGTGCTCGGTGATGACCTGCAGCATGGTTTCCGGATACATCACCCAGTCGAGCGGCGACTGCATCACAACCGGCAAGTGATAGACCATGGGCAGCATGAAACACGCGATTAACCCCATGTCGTGATACAGAGGGAGCCAACTGTAAATCCGGTCGATCACACCGTCGATCTGAAGTGTTCGCGAAAGATGCTCCAGCTGTCGCAACACTGCAGCGTGGGTCAGGGCTACACCTTTCTGAAGCCCGGTCGTGCCCGCCGAGTGCTGGATAAAGGCGACGGACTCAGTCGCGACGTTCAGTCGGGGCAGTTCTTCGTCTCCGGCAGCGCCTCGGCCATCCTGGACGCGAAGCAGGCCCGTCTCGTTACCGAGTGATACGTGCCCGAGCAACTCGTCGGGGAAGGCTTCATCAATGACCACCAACTTGGCTTTGAGGTTCGCCGTCACTCCTGCCAGGCCGGAGCGGTATTTGGAGGGTTCCACTCTGTCATTCGGGTAGGCGAGAAAAGCAGGCAGGGCGCCGAGCATCATAGCTCCGGCAAAAACCGCCATCGCGGCGATGGCCGGCGGCATGATGATGATCACCCGATCCCCGGCTTGAACTCCATGTTCCCGAAGCACTCGGGCTTGCCGACGAGCACGGTGGCGAAATTCGCCAAAAGTCACCGTTTCCTGATCGTCCTCGTTGACCCAAAACGTAAGGAAGGGACGATCACCGGGCGAAGCTTCGAGTGCCTCTACGAGATTGTGGTAACGGAGCACGTGCCATTCTAGTAGATGGAACGGGGCACTCCGTGTGACGGCTCTCACACACTGAATATTCTGATTTACTGTAAATTGTCGTTCAAGCCTGCGAATCCGCCGGTTTTGGCAAGCTCGTTCGGGGAGGAACGTTGTTCCAGATCATCGCGTACGCTCTGACGTTCCTTTTGTGTGTTCTGGTTTTGGCCAAGGTGCGTTTGCGAACGGTAAGGCTGGCGGTTCTCCTCGTCGCCAGCGGCGGACTTTATTTGACCTGGAGTCCCTGGTTCGCGGCGGTGCTCGCCACTTCGACGGTGATGAACTACGTCGTCGGACGATGGCTTCGGCGCAAGCGTTCAGGTTCGGTTCTAGGCCTGGGCATTCTTTTGAACCTGGCGCTGCTGGTCACCTTCAAGTACCTGCCGGAAGCGGCAGTTCATCTCCCGTTCTCGTCATTGCAGAGTTTCTCGCACCTGGCGATGCCGTTGGGTATTTCGTTCTGGACTTTCCAGGCGATGAGCTACCTGTTTGACGTCTTCCAGGGCGAGGAGATCGATCCGACCTTCTTTGAATTTGCACTCTACTTGGCCTTTTTCCCCGTGACGATATCCGGACCGGTTTGCCGCTTATCGGAAATGCTGCCGCAATTCCGCTCCGAGTACGCAACGCGTTGGGACGATCTGATCGACGGCCTCCGCCGCATCGCGATTGGCGTGCTGATGATGCAACTGGCCAAATTGCTGGGACAGGGCATTCTGGCCGGAGACGGGATTAGTTCCGGATTCGACCGCGTCACGCAATGGAGTGGCGCTGATGCCTGGTGCCTGGCGTTTGGCTATGGCTTGCAATTGTTCTTCGATTTCGCCGGCTACTCTCACATCGCGATTGGGGCGGCAAAGGCGCTTGGCTTCACGATCCCCGAGAATTTCGCGCGGCCCTTTGCCTCTACAAGCGCATCGATGTTCTGGACGCGCTGGCACATGTCGCTCTCGTTCTGGATTCGCGACTACGTCTTCTTCCCGATGACGCAGATGCGCCGTGAGGTCTGGTGGCGCAATTCGTGCTTTCTGATTTCCATGACGCTCTTCGGCCTGTGGCACAAAGCCAGCGTGCTTTTTTTGCTATGGGGCCTCTACCACGGCGTGTTGCTGGTGCTGCATCGCCAAGTCGAGGCACTCGGGCGCAAGTTTGACTGGACTCCTCCGGAGCGGTTGTGGAATGGGCTTTCATGGATCGTGACGATGTGCCTGGTGAACCTGGGCTGGATTCCGTTCCGCGCCAGCTCGTTGTCCGAGGCGCGTCAGATGCTGTCAGCCATTCTATCGCCAGCGACCTATCGCGCGCACTTTTTGAGTGGAAGTCTTTATCTGCTGGTTCTTGCTCTGGCCGTTGGGTACGCGATTCTGCTGCTGGTAAGCAATGCACTTGATCGATCATTGGAGAATGAGACCACGAACAATGAAACCACTGAGAGCGGCGCGTACGCCGGACCAATGGCTTTGCTGGCGCGCTGGCGCTGGTTCTGGATCACGCCTCTGTACGGACTCGCGTTGTTGGTCTTGCTGTTCGTTACGCTTTCGCGCGGCACCAGCACGGCGCAGTTGATGTATGGGAACTTCTAGATTTGATCCCGTGCGACAAGATAATCTGATGGCGTGCGTTTCCTGACGAAGCCGCGATGGATAGCTTTTCGCCGATGGCTTCATTCCCTATTGCTTATCGGCGTAGCATTCTGGTGGGCAATCTGCGACATGCAAGGATCGGCCGGGAACGTCTCGTTTTTCTGGCTGCCCATCGTCGTTGTTGGTCTAATCCACTCTACTTGCTATTCCCTTGACAGAACGATGCTCGAAAGGCGATGGACGATCATTGATCTCTTGAGACTTGCCTGCTGGCGAACCGTTTCTCCGACCGTTGCTCTTCTATGTGTCGCCGAGGGCTTTGAAGAGATCTACAGGTTGCAAT
>Ga0302321_100000309_pt1 | contig 43274 bp, 30 predicted proteins | sample Fen_T0_1_FD_202505 | JGI IMG/M metagenome (GOLD analysis project Ga0302321, IMG submission 202505) | Peat permafrost microbial communities from Stordalen Mire near Abisko, Sweden - Fen_T0_1 | ecosystem: Environmental > Terrestrial > Soil > Wetlands > Permafrost | place: Sweden: Abisko... | reverse complement strand
GCCTGGTCCTTCGGCAAGGCGAGTTCGACGGGCGGCTGGGAGGCGATGGCGGTCGCCACCAACAACGCTTACCCGGGAGGCGAGATCGGGCTGATTTCCCCCGTCACCGGTGCCATCACCTTCGGCAGCAGCCATGGCTTCGACGCGGGCTTCGACGTGGGCTTGATTCCGGCAACGCTTCCCCATGTAAGTCAACTCACCGTGTTCCCGACGAACCAGGCTTTGGCCGGCATACCAACGACCTTGACCGCAACCGTGTCGGGGGCGCCACCGCTGCATTTTCAGTGGCAGTTCAACGCGGGCGGTGGTTACGCCAACATTCCCGGGGCCAACACCAACACGCTGAGCTTGAGCACGGCGGTGGCCGACAGCGGTTCGTATCAACTGGTGTTAACCAACAGTTATGGGGCCACGACCAGCGCGCCGGTTGTGATTTCTGTCGTCGCCGGCACGATCAGCCCGATTGCCGTCTCGCCGACGAATGCTGTCTTTGTGGGAACGCCGGTGACACTCACTGCCAGCGTGGCGGCGGTGCCGCCGTTTTACCTGCAATGGCAGTTCAACCCCGGTAGCGGCTATGCCAATCTCCCTGGTGCCGGCACCAACACGCTGATGTTTAGTGCGGCGCTGACCAATGCCGGCTGGTACGAACTGGTATTATCGAATGCCTACGGGGCGGTGACGAGCGCGCCGGTGGCGCTGGCGGTGACGCTGGACACGAATGCCCCGGTGATTTTGCACGCCTTCAACCCCGGCCCCACCACGGTGGAACTGGATTTTTCCAAGCCGGTCGAGGCGCTTAGCGCCACGAATCTCATGAATTATGTTTTTGCCGATGGCCAGGTCATCACGGCCGCGACCCTGACGCCAAATCTTTCGGCGGTGCTGCTGACCACCGCGCCGCTGGCCTATGGCAGCAACTACACGCTCGTCATCAATGGAGTTCGCGACCAGGCGGTGCCGCCCAATCTGATTGCCGCCAACACGCGGGTCAGTTTCACGGCGTCGCCGCGCCAGCGGATTTCGCTGGATGCCGGCTGGCGGTTCCGCCTGGGCGATCCGGCGGACGTGACCACGAATGTGACGGTGTATCCGGAAATCAGCGATCTGGCGAAATTGCAGCTCGCGGACATCAACGCGGAAATTCAGCTCGAATCCCAGCGCCCCGATCCGGTGGCGACCCATGCGGGCGAAGCGGTTTCGTTTGTGACCACGAATTACGATGACGGTGCCTGGCGGGCGCTTGACCTGCCGCATGATTGGTTTGTGGAACTGCCCTTCGATTCCAGCGGCGACGTGGGCCATGGGTCCAAAGCCACGGCCGGCAACACGATCGCCTGGTATCGCCGCACGTTTACCCTGCCAGCCGGTGCGGCCGGCAAGGTGGTACAACTGGACTTTGACGGCATTTATCGAAACGCGCTCATTTGGTTTAACGGCCATTGCCTCGGGCGGGATGTCAGCGGCTATGCTCCCATTGCTTTTGATGTCACGCCCTATGTCAATCCCGGCGGAACCAACGTCCTGGTGGTGCGCGTGGATGCGACCCGCACAGAAGGGTGGTTTTACGAGGGCGCAGGGATCTACCGGCACGTCTGGCTGACGACAACCGATCCGGTGCATGTGGGACACTGGGGCACGTTTGCCGCCACCACTTCGCTGGCGGGTTCCAACGCCACGATCACCGTGCAAACCACGGTGACCAACCAGAGCGCGCTGACCGTCACCGGCAGTTTGACTTCGACACTCAGGGACGGCGGCAGCAATACCGTGGCGGCAGTTGCTTCGGCACTGTCACTGGCAGCCGGTCAGGGCATCATTGTGACCCAGACCCTGGCGGTGGCGAACGCCCGGCTCTGGTCGCTGCAAACACCCCACCTCTACGACTTGGTTTCATCGGTCAGCAATGCGACGTTGCTGGCGGATGTTTATCAGACTCCCGTGGGCGTGCGGATGGTGCGATTTGATCCGACCAACGGTGTTTTCATCAATGGCCGGCACGTGGAAATCCGGGGCATGTGCAATCATCAGGATCACGCCGGCGTGGGGGCGGCGCTGCCGGACCGGTTGCAATTCTTCCGGATCGAGCGACTCAAGCAAATGGGCGTCAATGCGTATCGCACCTCACACAATGCGCCGACGGCCGAACTGTTGGATGCTTGCGACCAATTGGGAATGCTGGTGCTGGATGAAACCCGGCGAATCGGCTACGACCCGCAAGTGCTGGGAGAACTCGAACGGATGATCCGCCGCGACCGTAATCATCCGAGTGTATTTGCCTGGTCCCTGGCGAACGAGGAACCGCTGCAAGGTGACTCCGTCAATGGCGTGGCGGTGATGCAACCCATGCAGGACCTCGCGCACGCGCTGGACCCGTCACGACTGTGCACGGCCGCGATGAGCGGTGGCTGGGGGAGCGGATTCAGTTTGGTCCTGGATGTGACCGGCTTCAACTACAGCCTGGGCAGCGTCGATTCCTACCATGCGGGCCACGCCAGTTCAAACGTCATCGGCACGGAAACCTCCAGCGAAGTGGGCACGCGCGGGATTTATACAAATGACGCCGCGAATGGCTATGTGCAGGCGTACGACAATAATGCGGTAAGCTGGGGGGAAACCGCGGAGGCGTGGTGGCAATTTTACGCGGCCCGACCATGGTCGGCAGGGGGATTCTGCTGGACCGGCTTTGATTATCGCGGCGAGCCGACGCCGTATGGCTGGCCTTGCATCAACTCGCACTTTGGCATCCTGGACATGTGCGGGTTTCCGAAAGACCTGTTTTATTATTATCAGGCCAACTGGACGCTCAAGCCGGTGCTGCACCTTCTGCCGCACTGGAATTGGACCACGCCGGGGCAACCCATCAACATTTGGGTTTTCGGCAATTGTCAACGGGTCGAACTATTTACCAACGGTGTCAGCCTGGGCCGGCAGGTGCTCAACACCCAGGGCCATGTGGAATGGAATAATGTGCCATTCTCGCCGGGAACACTCGCCGCCATCGGTTATAACAACGGCGTGCCCGTCATCACGAACACCGTGGTGACCACCGGGGCGCCAGCGGCCATTGCGCTGTGGCCGGATCGTCAAACCATTTTGGCCGACGGCCGCGACGTGTCCGTGGTGACCGTGGCGGTGCTGGATGCCCAAGGCCGGGTGGTGCCAACCGCCACGAATAACATCAGCTTTACCGTCAGCGGCGGCACCATCATTGGCGTCGGCAATGGCAATCCCAGTTCGCACGAGGCGGATAAAGCCAGTCAGCGCGCCGTCTTCAACGGGCTGGCCCAGGTCATCGTGCAGTCGGTGCTTCACCCCGGCGACATGACGCTAACGGCGACTGCGACCGGCCTGGCTTCGACCAATATCACCCTCACGGCCGCGGCCACATTGCCACCGCCACCCGCACCCACGGGGCTGGTGGCCGTGGGTGGCAACGCGCAAGTGACGGTCAGTTGGGATATCGTTCCCGGGGCCACGACGTACAATTTGTGGCGGGCGACCACGAGCGGCGGTCCTTTCACGCTGGTTGCCGACAGCCTCGGCGGGGTGAATCTGGGTTACAGCGACAGTTCCGTCACCAACCTGACAACGTATTATTATGTGGTCAGCGCCAACGGAAATGGTGTGGGAGCCAATTCGGCGCAGGTCAGCGCCACGCCGGCCGCAGTGGTCACTGGTTTAACCGCGACCGTGACCAACAGCCAAATTGGGTTGAATTGGAACGGGACGTCCGGCGCCAGTTACAACGTGAAGCGAGCCACCGTGACCGGAGGCCCCTACGAAGTCATGGCAGCGGCGATTGCCGGCACCAATTACACCGACTCCAAAGTGGTGACCTGCCAGACCTATTTTTATGTGATCACCGTGGCCAGCAGTGCCAATGAAAGTCTTCCCTCGGTGGAGGCGGCCGCCCAGGTGCCGGGGGGAATCCCGCCGCAATTCACGAGCGCCGATGTTGGCACGGTGGGATTGCCGGGCAGCGCCGCTTATTGTGGCGGCCAGTTCAACATCTCCGGTTCGGGCGGCGACATCTGGGGCACCAGCGACGCGTTTCAGTTTGTTTACACTTATGTTCCCATCAGCACCAATTGCGACGTGCGCGCCCGGGTGTTAAACGTCCAAAACACTTCCGGCAATGCCAAAGCAGCCGTGATGATTCGGGAAACGCTGGCGGCGGGGTCCCGCCACGCGCTGGTTGACGTTGAACCCAGCGCCGGCATCGAGTTCCTTTGGCGCGCCAGCACCGCGGGCAGCTCCAGTTCCAGCGCGGTCAGCGGAACGGCGCCCAACTGGGTGCGATTGACCCGCACCAACAACACTTTCACCGCCTTTTGGTCCGCTGACGGCAATGCCTGGACCCAGCTTGGCGCTCCGACCAACCTGGCCATGGCGGTGGGTGCTTACGTCGGTCTCGCGGTCTGCGCGCACAACAACGGCGCGCTCAACACCTCGGTGATTGATAATCTCAGCGCCAGCTTCCTGCCGGCCAATACGGCGCCGGTGCTGGGCCCGCTCAGCAATCGGACCGTCAACGTGGGGCAGGTGGTGACCTTGACCGCAATTGCCACCGACACGGACGCGCCCCCTCAAACCTTGACCTTCAGTTTGTTGAACGGTCCAGCCAACGTCACGCTGACGCAACTTAACAATACCGCCGCGGCCCTGGATTGGCGGCCTCTGGTAACTTCCGCCGCCACCACCAACCCGATCACTTTGAAGGTGTCGGATAACGGCCTGCCCGCGCTCAGCACCACGCAGAGTTTCCTGGTGGCGGTGAATCCGTTGACGATGCCGACTTTCGCCTCGGTCGCGTTGAGCAATGCTCAATTCACCCTGCAACTTGATGGCCAGACCGGGCCGGACTATGCGGTGCAGGTTTCGACGAATCTCTTTGACTGGAGCACGCAGTGGATCACGAATTCACCGACGATGCCTTGGAGGTGGACCGATACGAACCAGGCCATGCCGGCGCGGTTCTATCGCATCAAAACCGGTCCCCCGCTGCCATAAACCCCAGGCGACTGAGACGCTTATGAAATGCCTGGCTTTCCAGGGCTTTTGGCATTGCCGCGCCGCCGGTTGGTTCACCTGCTGACAGCAATCGCAGTCGTTTGGGCCGGATTCATTCTATTTGCATGCTTTGCGTCACCCTTACAACTCGCGTTTGCGGCAAACGTTTTCTGGGCTAAAGTGAAGCAACTGGAACAGCGTATGAACTTGAAAAAAATTACCGGCCTGGCCGGAGTGGCATTATTGGTGGCAGCCATTATAATACTGGCTGGAAGGCGCGCCCAGGCGCTGCCGCCGAACACCATTTCAACCTATAATCCAGCCACCATGAATCAATTCACGAAACCCAAGCCCGCCGAGTTGCGCCAGCACCTGACCGCCGAACAATTTGCCGTCACCCAGCAGTGCGGGACCGAGCCGGCATTCCACAATGCGTATTGGAACAATCATGCGCCGGGAATCTACGTGGATGTGGTGTCCGGCGAACCGCTGTTCAGCTCCCTGGACAAGTTTGATTCGGGATCGGGCTGGCCGAGTTTCACCCAGCCGGTGAACCAGGCCGGGTTGGTCGAGAAGAAGGATACGGAGCTGGGAGAGGAACGCACCGAAGTGCGCTCAAAAATGGCGGATTCGCATCTCGGCCACGTCTTCAACGACGGCCCTGGCGAAAAGGGCCTGCGTTATTGCATCAATTCCGCGTCCTTGAAATTCATTCCGGTGGCGGAAATGGACCAGGCCGGCTACGGGCAATATCTCGCCCCCTTCGTGAAGGCGGGTTTGATCAAGGCCGCGACGCATGAAACCGCCATCCTCGCGGGCGGCTGCTTTTGGGGCATGGAGGAAATCATCCGCCAGATCCCCGGCGTGGTGAAAACCACCGTGGGCTACACCGGTGGCAAAACCGCGAATCCGACCTATCAGGACGTCTGCACCGGCACCACCGGTCATGCGGAAGCGATCCAGGTGGTGTTTGATCCGGCCCGGCTCAGCTACGCGGATCTGCTGGATTATTTCTTCCGCCTGCACGATCCCACCACGCTGAACCGCCAGCACAACGACATCGGCACGCAATATCGCTCCGCCATTTTCTATACCAGCGAAGCGCAGAAGCAGACGGCGGAACAGGTGAAGCAGCAATGGGACAAGTCGGGCAAATTAAGCCGTCCCATCACGACGGAGATCACGCCGGCCACAAAATTTTATTCGGCGGAAGAATATCATCAGCATTATCTGATCAAGAATCCCGGCGGCTACACCTGCCACGTGTTGCGGCCGAAATAATTCCATTTGCAACCAACGTGCGGCGCCATGCAAATGGCGGCGGGCGATCGCCAACACCAACCAACCGGCCTGGCCGGGTAAAAATTGGGTTCGTTTTGGGTTCCTGAATTATGGCCAGCTACTTAATCGAGCACGCCCGCTGACGGGCGCGCTCCGAATCACGGCACGACCAAACGGTAGAACACGCTGCCGTTGGCCTGATCCAGCGGCACGATAACGTGATTCGTGGCCGCCGAGCCCGGCACCGTGATCCAGTTGCCGGCCAGCCCAACGCTCAAACTGCTGGTCTGTGTTTCCAAGTGCCCGGCAATGGTGGGCCAGGAGATATCGAGCTGGTTGCCGTTCCGCGCAAATGCGAGGCGCAGACCGACCAGCTTGTAGACGACCCCGCCAGTCCCGTTGGCCGAGGTGTTGGTCAGCAGGGCGTAAAGTTCGCCCGCAGCATCCTGGCCAAAACCGTGCACGGTGAGGCCGTTTGGCAAAATCGCCGAGCCGCCAAACTGCGCCCACGAAAATGCCTTGATGAGTCCGGTCTGAAGATCGGCGTAGAAAATCCGGCCATCCGCCCGCACGGGTGCGGTTTTCAAGGCGAGGTCGCCGAAGATATATTTGCCGTACAACTCCGGGATGGCGGTGCCGCGATAAACGAAGCCGCCGGTGATGGAGATGCCTTCGTTGTGGTCGTATTCAAGCGTTCCCAAGGTGCCGGAAATGGGGTCAATCAGCCCGGCCGGGCTGCCCGGGCTGTGGTTGCCGGGCGGCGCACCGATGGTGCCAGCCGACCCGCCGGGACCGTTCGTCTGGTTGAACAGAAAGTCGCCTTCTTTGATGGCCCAGCCGTAGTTGCCGCCGAGAACAATGCGGTTGATCTCTTCAATGTTGTTCTGACCCACATCCCCCTCAATCAGGTCGCCCGTGACCTGGTCGAAGGAAAACCGATACGGATTGCGGAGCCCGTAGGCGTAGATTTCCGGCACCTGGCCGACGCCTTGAAACGGATTGCCAGCCGGGATGCGATATTGGCCGTTAGGGCTGATGGCATCGGGGCTGCCGGCGGTCAGGGCGGGATTGAGAGGATCAAACCGCAGCATTTTCCCCAGCGGGGTGACGAGGTTCTGGGCGTTGCCCCCCGGCACCAGGTGACTCGCGCCCACATCATTGGCATCGCCACCATCGCCCAGGGCGAGATACAGGTAGTTGTCCGGGCCAAAGGTGCAGGTGCCGCCGTTATGATTCCCGGCGTTCTTGCCGAAGGAGATGACCTCGCGGCGCGACGTGGGAGAAACGATGTTGGCATTGGTGGCGGAAATTTTCCACTCGTTGATGACGTTCTTGTAATTGTTCGTGGCGGTGGTCGGCACGACGTAGGTGGGCAACGTCCCCGTCGGTATGAGTTCGCTGTTGTAGGTGTAGAGGGTTTGGTAACCAGGGCTGGCCGGATTGTTGAAACCGGGATGAAAAGCGAGGCCCAGAAAACCGCGCTCGTCATTGGGGTTGCCGGCCACCAGGGGCGGCTGGACGCGGCTCGTAAGGTCGAGGGCGGGCGCGGCCAGCAAGACCCCGTTTTGGATGATCCGCAGCAACCCGTTTTGCTCCACCACGAACAGCCGGCCGGTGTCGCCCGGCGGGCTGATGGCGTAATCGGGCGCGGCCAGATTGGTGGCGACCGGCTGGAGGAGAATGCTGATGGGCCCGTTCGTAATCGCGGGAAGATACCTGGCGATGAGCACATGAACCGGCGCCGAGGTGGCCGTGAGGCCAAGGTTGTCCGTGGCCACGGCGGTCAGGATGTTGGTGCCCAGTGCGAAGTTGCCCGAGATGGATTTGCCCGTGAAATTGTAAGGGCCGGCGGCAAAACTCCGCAGCAAGACGGTCCCGTTGAAGAGTTGGACGTTGGTGACGGTGCCATCCGCATCACTGGCGGAAGACTGAACGGTGATCGTGTCCGTGTTGCCGAAGACGGCGTTGTCAGCCGGGTTGGTGATGGTCACGACGGGCGGTGCGTTGCCCACATTGACCGTCACGTTCACCACGGTGGAAGTGGTGGCGAGGCCGAGGTTGTCCGCGGCCACGGCGGTGAGCGCGTGGCTGCCGGCGGCCAAACTGACCGTCACGGCATAGGGTGGGTTGTTGGTTCCGCCGACCAAGGTATTGCCGTCGAAAAAAGCGACGTTGGTGACGCTGCCGTCGGCGTCACTGGCCGTGGCGGTGAGCAGCACATTGGCGGGCAAGGAAAAGGCGGCACCGTTGGTGGGGCTGGTGAGCGCCACGGTGGGCGGGTTATTGGCAGCCGGAGGCGTGGAGCGGTCATACGCAAAACCGCCGAGCCCGTGACCACCCAGCGAAGTAAATTGAACGGAGAGATAAATATCCTCCGAAATCAGGTGCAGCACCAACTGCTGACCGGGCAGGTTGAGAACGGGGTTGCCGCCACCGGCGGCTTCCCAGGTGGTGTAACTGAGCGTGGCATAATCGGCGAGCGCTCCCACCGCCCATTCGGTACCTGCCGGACTGGCCGGCTTGGAATAGAAGGTTTCGGTGACGCCATTAAACAGGCCCGCCGTAGCGGCGCGCGTCAGCGAAACGCCCGGGGTCAATTGATCACGGTCGCCGGGCGGGGCCGGGTAGGCCGCCGCCTGGGTGAAAGAAATCAGCGGGCCGTTCCAAATCGTCGCGGCGTTCATCGAAGCGGGCGCCACCAGCCAGAGCAGCGCGCTCCAGAAGGCGGCCCAGCCGAAACCGGCGGCTGGCAGTGACGGGACAATGGCGAGTGTTGTTTTGCGCGGGAGGCCTTGGGTTTTCATGGTTTTTTGGGTCAATGAGTTCATCCGATCGGCCGGAGCATTTCCTTCAATGCTCCAACAGTTTAACCCTCGCTTTGATTTTCTGAGGCATCTCAAAGCCGGGCCGGTTCATTGGTAAGAGTGCGGAGGGCGCAATTTGTTCCCGGAAATTTCAAACTCACAGATTTCGGAAGCAAACGATGGGACGGTGAATCCATGGAAGCGAATACCCCGGCTAAAGACGCGGGGTCTTCACCGGGGCGTGGCACGCCTCACCGGGCCGCTCAATTTTGAATGGCCGGCGGGGCGCCTCAAAGCGCCGGGCAGCCGGTGATCAGGAGGGCGAAGCCGCCTTATTTGGCGGGAGCCGGTTTGATCTGGTCAATAATCTCGCGCAGCGCGGCGGCCCCGGCATAACCGGCACGTTGATAGACAATGCGGAAATCCGGGTGACCGGGTGTCGCATGCGTGCCGTCAATGATCACAATGAGCGGCGTGCCCTCCCCGGCGAGTTTATTCAAGAGCGCCGCATTGAGGTCATTCACGACGAAACCGGCGCCGACCTCCTTGATAAAATCGGCCGTCAGACCGGGGTTGTCTGATTCGATGTTTACGGCCACGACCTGCACCGGCACGCCGGCGGCGTTGCCCTTTTTCGCCGTGTAATACTGCTGGATATTCGGTTCGATGTCCTTCGAGGCCAGGCGGCAGGGACCGCACCAATAGGCAAAAAAATCCAGCACCACAATTTTGCCGCTGAAGTCCGCCAGCTTCACGGGGGTGTTGGATTCCCATTTCGGCAGCGAAAAATCGGGCGCGGCCACGGGCGCGGCCACGGGCGCGGCCTGGACGGCCGGCAGCAGTGCGCTGAGCGCGAGCACCAGGGCGAGGAACAGTTTGGTTTTCATAAATACCATTGCGTGACTGGAAATGTATTTTCCAGCTTAGGATCAAGTCGCGTCACGCTCCGCCAAGCTGGCACAGATTTGAAAAAAAGCTCGTACCAACACACCTGGTTGGCACAAAAAGTTGTCAGGCAGGTCTTTGGTGAGCGATCAACCTGATCCAGTTTAAAGAAATCCCCCCGAGCGTCACCTCGTTGTAACATAAGCTGTTGCAGCATAAGCTTGCCCAGCCACAAGCAAACCTGCCACGATTTGGCAGGACAACTGGCCGGCAACCGCCGGCCACAACCCCCGATATTTTAAACCAAAGAAGCAACCCATGATTCTGACGCGCCGGTTCTCCGCCATCCTCATCTGCCTCCTCGCCCTGAGTCTCAGTGTTCAGGCGCAAAACCAAAAACTGCGTGTGGAGGATGGCCCCACCGCTGAGCGCATGCTGTCGCGCGGCGGCAAACTCGTGGCGGATTACGGCACCTTCAAGATCATCCAGGCGGACGCCGCGAGTGTGGCGGGCGAAACCAACCGGGTCGAATCGGCGGAGGAAAGCAATTTCATCGAACTGCACGCGGCGCGGCTGGACACGCGGACGACCGCGGCCAAAGCCTTGCGCCAGGTACATGGCAGCTTTCGCGGCCAGCATCTGCACCTGATCCAGTTCGCCGCACCCGTCAAGCCGGAGTGGCGCCAGGCCCTGGAGCAGACGGGTGTAAAGATTGTTTCTTATATTCCCCAAAACGCCTACCTCATCTATGGCGATGCCGCCGCGCTGACGCTCGCCCAGGCCTGGGCCGGCACCAATGCCGTGGTGCAATGGGAAGGCGTTTACCAGAACGACTGGAAAATCAACCCGGCCGCCCGCGCCACCAATGCGACGGGCCAGGTCCGCTGGCCGGGCACGAGCAGCTTTGCCATCCAGCTCGTGGACGATCCAGCCGCCAACACCCATACGCTCGCCCAGGTGGACGCGCTGAAGCTGGCGCCGGTGGAACGCGAATCGCGCGGGCTCGGGTATCGCAATTTGTTCGTCCAGCTCCCGCCGGAACGGCTCGCGGAGCTGGCGACCAATGCCGACGTGGTCTCCATCCAGCCCTATTTCCCGCGCAAGAAATTCTGCGAACGGCAGGCGCAAATCATGGCCGGCAACCTGACCGGCAATGTGCCCAGCGGGCCGGGCTACCTGGCGTGGCTGGCTACCAAGGGATTCACGCAGGCGCAATTTGATGCGTCGGGCTTCGTCGTGGATGTGACCGACAGCGGCGTGGACAACGGCACCACCACGCCGAACCACTTCGGCCTGCACACCGGCGGGGGCAGCGCCAGCCGCGTGGCCTACGCGCGGCTCGAAGGCACTGCGAACACCGGAAGCACCCTGCAAGGGTGCGACGGCCATGGCAATCTCAATGCCCACATCATCGGCGGCTACGACGACCTGACTGGTTCGCCCTTCGCCGACGCCACCGGCTATCATTACGGGCTGGGCATCTGCCCGTTTGTGAAGGTCGGCTCGTCCGTCATTTTCGACTCCACTGACTTCACCTCGCCGAGTTATGACAACATGTTGTCCCGCGCCTATCGCGACGGGGCACGGGTGAGCAACAACAGCTGGGGCGCGGACACCGCCGGCGCGTATGATGCGGATGCGCAAAATTATGACGCCCTGGTCCGCGACGCGCAGCCCGGCGGCTCCGCCGTGGCCACGGCGGGCAACCAGGAAATGGTCATCGTGTTCGCCGCCGGCAACGCCGGTTCCACCGCCCAAACCGTCGGCTCGCCCGGCACGGGAAAAAACATCATCTGCGTCGGGGCCGGGGAGAATGTGCAGGCGTTCGGCGCGGCCGATGGCAGCGGCGTGGCGGATAGCGGGGCCAACAGCGCCAATGATGTGATCAGCTTTTCCAGCCGCGGCCCCTGCGACGACGGACGCTTCAAGCCGGATTTGTGCGCGCCCGGCACCCATGTCAGCGGCGGCGTGGCCCAGGCGGCGAACCCCACCGCCACCGGCACGGCGATTGCCTGCTTTGACGGTTCCGGAGTGAGCGGCGGCACGGGCGGCTCATTTTATTTTCCAGCCGGCCAGCAGTTTTACACCGCCAGTTCCGGCACCAGCCACTCCACGCCCGGCATCTCCGGCGCCTGCGCGCTGCTCCGGCAGTATTTCATCAACCGCGCCCTCACGCCGCCGAGTCCGGCCATGACCAAGGCGTATCTGGTCAACTCCACGCGCTACATGACCGGCACCGGTGCCGCCGGCACCCTGCCCTCGAACAGCCAGGGCCTGGGCTCCGTCAACCTCGGCACGGCATTCGACGGCGTGGCGCGCGTGCTCTGCGACCAGACGGAATTATTCACCGCCAGCGGGCAGTCCCGGCAGTTCACCGGCTCGGTCGGCGATGCCGGCAAGCCATTCCGCGTGACGCTGGCCTGGACCGATGCCCCGGGCAGCACCACCGGCAATGCCTACAACAACAACCTGGATCTGACGGTCACCGTGGACGGCACCGTCTACAAGGGCAACGTTTTCAGCGGCGCCAGCTCCGTCACCGGCGGCACCAACGACACCAAAAACAATCTGGAATGTGTCTTCCTGCCGGCGGGCGTGGCCACCAACTTCACCGTGACTGTCACCGCCGCAAACATCAACTCCGACGGCGTGCCCGGCAATGCCAGCGCGCTGGATCAAGACTTTGCCCTGGTGATTTACAACGCGGCGACCAACACCGCCCCGCTCCTCAGCCGCCAGCCGGCCAGCCTGACCAATGCGGTGGGCGGTTCCGCGGCGTTCACGGTGACCGCCACCGGCGTTGCGCCGCTGGCTTACCAATGGTTCTTCAACAATGCCGCCCTCGGCGGGGCGACCAATTCTTCGCTCCTCTTCACCGGCGTCGCGGCCGCCAATGCCGGCGGTTATTTTGTCATCGTGACCAATGCCTTCGGCAGCGCCACCAGCGCCGTCGCCACGCTCACCGTCACGCTGGCGCCGGTCATCACGCAATCGCCCGCCAGCCAGAGCGTGCTGGTCGGCCAGCCGGCCGCCTTCAGCGTCACGGCCGCGGGGGCGCCGCCGCTCGTGTACCAATGGCGCTTCAATGGCAATAATCTGGCCGGGGCGACCGGCACCAATTACGCCATCGCCGCCGTCGCCGCGGGCGACGCGGGCAGCTATGACGTGTTCATCACGAACGCCTCCGGCAGCGTGACCAGCAGCGTCGCGGTGCTGACCGCGGTGAACCCGGCCGCCTACAGCGGCGTGCTGGCGGGCTGGGATTTCAATTTGCTCTCGGGCTACGGCGCCTCGCCGCTGGCCGCGGCCACCAGCGCCCCGAACGTGACGGTCACGGGCTTGACGCGCGGCAGCGGGGTGACCACCAGCGGCACCGCCGCCGCCCGTGCGTGGGGTGGCAACGGATTCACCAGCGCCAGCGCGGCGGCGGCGGTCGCCGCCAATTTGTTCGCCACCTGCGACCTCACCGCGAACGCCGGTTACCTGGTTTCGTTCAGCAGCGTGAGCAAGCTGGTTTACCGCCGCTCCAGCTCCGGGCCCGCCAATGGCGTGCTGCAATATCAGGTCGGCAGCGGGATCTTCAACGACCTCACGAATCTGGCCTACAGTTCCAGTTCGAGCGGCGCGGCCGTGGCGGCGCTGGATTTGTCCGGCATTGCCGCCCTGCAAAACGTGCCCGCCGGCACAAAGGTCACCTTCCGGCTGGTCAACTATGGCGCGACGAGTTCCGGCGGCAACTGGTATCTCTACGACCAGACCACTCCGGCCGTGAATGATTTCGAAATCTCCGGCAGCCTGGCCCCGGCCAGCCTCCCCGTGGCCGCGCCGGTCATCGCGAGTCAGCCGGCCGCCACGAATGTTTTCGCCGGAAAAAATGCCAGTCTGAGCGTCACGGCCACCGGCAACGGCCCGCTCAGCTATCAGTGGCTTCAGGGCACCCAGCCCCTCACCGCCGCCGGCCCCGTGGCCGGCACGCGAACCAACGTGTTAAGCTTCCTCCCGGCGGCCACGAATCATACCGGCAGTTATTCCGTCATCATCACCAACCTCGGTGGCAGCGTCACCAGCAGTGTCGCGGCGTTAAACGTCGTGCCCGTGCCGGCCTTGATCGTGTCCGGCGTTTCCAACTTCCTGAGCCTGGGGGCGGACGGCGGCGCGGCGGGCAATCCGTATGTTGTGGAACGCGCCACCAATCTGACCGCTACCACCGTCTGGGTGCCGGTTCAGACCAACGTCATTGGCACCAACGGCCAAATCCGGTTCAGCCAGACGAACCAAAACGGCCCGGCCGGATTTTACCGCCTGCAATTCCCGTGACGGCGGCCGGGCGGCCAAAAAAATTGCCGGCCATGAGTTCCTTTTCTCATGGCTGGCAGGAATTTATTTCATCAAGAAACTGCTGGCGGTTGCAGGCGGCTTTTGTATCGTAGTTATTCGATTTTTATCAATTATTTTATATGGAACCTCAAGGCGACATCGCATTGATCGGTCTGGCCGTCATGGGCCAGAATCTCATCCTCAACATGAACGACCACGGCTTCACCGTCGTGGCCTACAACCGCACCACGGAGAAGGTGGATCACTTCCTGGCGAACGAAGCCAAGGGCACCAAGGTGATCGGCGCGCATTCCATCGAGGAAATGGTCTCCAAGCTCAAGTCTCCCCGCCGCGTGATGATGCTCGTCAAGGCCGGCAAACCCGTGGACGAATTCATCGAGCAACTGATCCCTCATCTCGCGCCCGGCGACATCATCATTGACGGCGGCAATTCGCTGTTCGAAGACACCAACCGCCGCCAAAAATATGTCGAGAGCAAGGGTTTGCTGTACATCGGCACCGGCGTGAGCGGCGGTGAAGAAGGCGCGCGCCGCGGGCCAAGCATCATGCCCGGCGGTTCGCCGGCCGCGTGGCCGCACGTGAAGGATATTTTTCAGGCGGTTTCGGCCAAGGTCGAAGGCGATGTGCCGTGCTGCGACTGGGTCGGCGAAGCGGGCGCGGGCCACTATGTCAAAATGGTGCACAACGGCATCGAATACGGCGACATGCAGTTGATCTGCGAAGCCTACAACATCATGAAGCACGGCCTCGGCATGAGCGCGCAGGAAATGCACGAAGTGCTGGCCGAGTGGAACAAGGGCGATCTGGATTCCTATCTCATCGAAATTTCCCGGGATATTCTCGGCACCAAGGACGCCGACGGCTCCGCGCTGGTGGACAAGATTCTCGACACCGCCGGCCAGAAGGGCACCGGCAAGTGGACCGTCATCAATTCGCAGGACCTCGGCATTCCCATCACCCTGATGGCCGAAGCCGTTTATTCCCGCTGCGTCTCGGCGCTGAAGGACGAACGGGTCAAGGCCTCGCGCAAGCTGAAGGGCCCCCGCCCCGCGCTCACGAGCATTGCGGCGAATCCCGAAAAGAAAAAGGCGTTCATCGAAGACATCAAGAGCGCCCTCTACGCCTCCAAGATCGTCAGCTACGCGCAGGGCTACATGCTCATGCGCGAGGCGGCCAAGCAGTACAAGTGGAACCTCAACTACGGCGGCATCGCGCTGATGTGGCGCGGCGGCTGCATCATCCGCTCGCGCTTCCTGGGCAAGATCAAGGTGGCTTACGACACCACCCCCAAGCTCTCCAACCTGCTGCTGGATGACTATTTCCGGGGCGAAATCAAGAAGTCGCAGAAGGGCTGGCGCAACATCGTGGCTACTGCGGCCAGGAAGGGCATTCCCGTGCCCGCCTTCAGCACCGCGCTGGCATTCTACGACCAGTATCGCAGCGCCGTGCTCCCGGCCAACCTGCTCCAGGCCCAGCGCGATTACTTCGGTGCGCACACCTACGAACGCGTGGACAAACCGCGCGGCGAATTCTTCCACACCAACTGGACCGGCCGGGGCGGCACCACCGCCAGCAGCACTTACAACGTCTAAGTGAATGGCCACCCGCGCGCCTGGAGTTGAAACGGACGAACGCTCCGCGCGCGCGGCAAAAGAAAATTCATGGGTGGGGGCGATCCCGATCGGGATCGCCTTCCTCATTTTGGCGTGGCTGGGCTGGCGCAAATGGCCGGATCCGCTGGTGGACTTCGGGCAGCAGTTGTATCTGCCCTGGCGCCTGGCCCACGGGGCCGTGCTTTACCAGGACGTCACGTATGTTTATGGCGCGCTCTCGGTCAGCTATCACGCCCTGCTGTTCCAGATCTTTGGCGCCTCGCTGAACGTCCTGCTGGTTTCCAACTTCATCATCCTGGGCGGCCTGCTGGCGCTGACCTGCCGGCTCTTCGCAAAATCCACCGACGCCTGGACCGCCACCGCCAGCGGCCTCGCCCTCACCGTGCTGGCCTTCGGTCAATTCCTGGACGTTGGCAATTACAACTACATCACCCCCTATTCCCACGAGGTGTTTCACGGCCTGGCCCTCACGGTCGTGATGCTGGCCGCCCTCGCCCGGTGGCTGATCGCCGGCCGAAAACTGCCGCTCCTGCTGGCCGGCGGCTGCCTCGGTCTGATCTGGTTGACCAAGCCGGAAATTTTCCTCGGCGCGCTCCTCCCCTTTTTGCTCGCGTTCGTTTTCCGCTGGCGGCTGGCTTCGTTCGCCGCGATGGCAAAATCACTTTTGCTGGCGCTGGGCGCCAGCATGATTTCCCTCGCCGCGGTATTTGTGTATTTCCAGGCGAAAACCAACGCGGCCACGGCGCTGAACCAGCTCCTGGGCGCCTGGCTGCCGTTTCTGCATGCGCCCAGCCTCCAAAATCCCTTCTACCAAAGACTCATGGGGCTGGATGCGCCCTGGGGGCATGTCGTGCGGGCGCTCTTGGAATTCGGCGGGCTGGCCGGCGTGGTCGGATTGTGCGCCTGGCGGCTGACGCGGCCGGCGGTGTCGTCGCTGGAGCGGCTGATATTTTTCATCGCCCTGGGCGGGCTTTCCCTCAATTACCCGTGGCAAACCAGCGGCCACGCCTTGCCGCTGCTGCTCGTGGTGGCCGGGCTGCTTTGGTGGCGCCAGTGGACCGCCGCCGCCACCGGACCACGGCACCAATTGAACCAGTTGATTTTCCCCGCCTTGTGGCTGGGGTTCAGCTTCGCGCTCCTGGCCAAGCTGGGCTTCAACCCGCGCCTGTCGCACTATGGCGTCTTTCTCGCCATGCCGGCCTTCCTTTCGATGTTTTACCTGTTGCTGCATTTGCTGCCACGCACTTTGGAAAACTCGGGCCGGGCCGCCAAAAATTTCCGCATCGCCATGCTGGTTTTCCTGCTGACCGGGCTCGCGCACCTCGTGATTCATTCCAGCCTCTTTTACCACGACAAACATTTCCCGCTCGGGGCCGCCGGCGATCAAATCATCACCTACGATCCCGCCGTGGATCCGACCGGCCAGGCGATGTCGCTGGCCGCCGGTTGGATTGAAGCCAATACCGCCCCGACCAACACGCTGGCCGTCCTGCCCGAAGGCGTCATGCTGAATTATCTCACCCGGCGCACCAACCCGACCCCCTATGTCGTGTTCGCATTCGAAGTCTGGGCCTATGGCGAACAAACCATGCTGGCCGCCTATCAAAAGCAGCCGCCGGATTACATCGTTCTGATCCATCGTGACGCGGCGGAATACGGGTTCTCCTATTTCGGGCAGCAGAAAGGTTTCGGCTACGATTTCATGCAGTGGGTCAACCAGAACTATCAAGCGGTTGGACTCATCGGCGCGGAACCGCTTCAGACCAACGCCTTTGGCATAAAAATCCTGAAAGTGCGGCCGCATTAAGCTTAATGTCCGCCGCCGCGGCAAGTCACCTCGCCGCGAACGCATACCACGCTGCCAACGCCGCCAACAGCAGCGCCGGGGCCGCAATAAGACTGATGCGCCAGAGCCGTTCCTGCGCCACCCGGGTGCTGACAAAACCCAGCACTTCCGCGCCGGTGACCACGCCGTTGGTCAGGTGATACACCGCCGCCACGATGCCCAGCAGATAGAATTGCGCGAACAGCAGGTTGCCCGGATGTCCGGCCGGCAGGCCGTGCCAGAACTGCCAGATGGCTTGCGAGGCCGAGCTGAAAGCGTGCTGCGGATCAAACCTGCCGCCAAACCAGCGGTGGAGCGTGACCACGTGAAACAGGATGAACGCCAGCAAAATCAGGGCGGTCACGCGTTGCAGCCACTGGCGCAGATCGCTGCCGTGATGATGTTTGGCCACGCCGTATTTCAATTTTTCCCGGCGCAACGTCCGCAGCCCCAGGGCGGCATGAATGGACAACGGGAGGAAGATCAAACCGACTTCCAACACCGGCAACGCCGCCCCGAGCGCGTGATTGCGGTTGACCGCCGCCTGAAATTGCTCCGGCCACAGACCGAGAGCGTTGATGACGAGATGCAGCACCAAAAAGGCCCCCAGCAGCAGGCCCGTGGCCGCAAGGTAATGGCGCGGGCAGGTGCCGCCGCAATTGCACGTGTGCGCGGCCTCCGCGCCAAATTTCAACGCCATGATGGCGCGCGGATCCGGCGGCGCGGCGGCGCGGGCGCGGGGGCCGTGGCCGCCGCAGCCGCAGGAACTTTTCGTGCAACCGGACTTGGGAGCAGCTTCAACACACATGGCAAATCACTGGTTCATGGCTTCGCGTCGGCCGCAACTGCAACTGGGACAAGGCTCGCCGCCGCCGTGACCGTGGCCATGGCCATGGCCATGACCATGGCCGTGCTGGGCCTGAACCACCGTGGCGCCAAGCTGCATCGGCGGGGCGCTCCATTTCCAGTCGCCGCCGCCCGTGCCGCCGGTGAGGGCGAGGGTTTCCCCCAGTTGCCGCTTCTTCTCCGGCACCGGGATTTCAAAATTCTTCGCGTAAACGGATGCATCTTCAGTTATCTCCTGATCCACCACCACCGTCATGTCCAGCGCCAGTTGTGTGGAGGTGTCGCGGGAGCTGCCGTGGATTTTCACGAGCTCATAGAGACAGACGCTCGAACTGTCCGGCCCCGTCACATCGAACAGCACCGTGGTATCGGCGGCGGCCAATCCGGCGAGCTTGAGCAGTTCGGCCGTGTCGAGCTGCCAGCTCCGCGCCGCTTCGTCCGACAGCGTCTTGACGTGCCGGGCCATCAGGCCGTCGCGGCCGCCAAATTTCAGCGGCGTGAGTTGTTCGTAGCGGACGTTGGCGCCGGCGACGGTTTTTTTATAAGTCAGGAAGGCCATGATGTTTTTGGAATTCGGCGACAAGGCGTTGAAACTCCCCGTCGTCCAGGTTGGTTTTTTGTTGGGCGGCAGCCTGCCGGATTTCGTTCAACAGCGCGGGCAGGAATTCTTCGGGCACATAAAGGTTCAGGCTGGCGAGCTTGTGCTTCAGGACGCGCGTGCCGGAATGACGGCCCATAACAAACTGCGAGGGCGCATGACCGCTGTCTTCCGGCCGGAACGCCTCATAGGTGCGCTGGTCCGTCAGCAGGCCGCCGCAATGAATGCCGGACTCGTGCCGGAACGCGGCCTTGCCCACCACGGGTTTTTCCTCCGGCAGCGGCCGGCCGGAGGCGGCAGCCACGAGTTCGCTCAGGTGCGACAGGTCGCGGCAGCGGCACCCGCAGTCGCATTTCAGCGCCACCTTCAAAGCCATGACCACCTCGGCCAGCGGCGCATTGCCGGCGCGTTCGCCGAGCCCGTTCACCGTCACGCTCGCACTTTCGCCGCCCGCCTCAAAGGCCGCGATGGTGTTGGCCGTGGCCATGCCCAGGTCGTTATGTCCGTGAAATTCCAGCGGCAGGCCGGGCGCCACGAGCTTGATCTCGGTGATCAGCCGGTGCGTCTGCATCGGCGTCAAAATGCCCACCGTATCCGCCAGCCGCAGCCGGGCCAGGCCGTTTTCATTGGCCGCCTGCGCAAACTCGCGCAAAAATCCCAGCTCCGCGCGGGAGGCGTCCTGCGCCCCGATCGTCAAATACCCAAACGCCCCGCGAAACTCCGATGCCAGCTTTTGCATCGTGGCAAAAACCCACTCGCGCGTCTTGCCCCACGCCGCCAGATGAATGTCCGAAACCGGCAGCGAAAAGTGCGCCCCATGCACGCGGCAGCGCGTGGCCGCCAGCAGATCCTCCGGCGTGGCGCGGCACCAGGTGAGCAGATTCACCGGCAGGCCAAGATCGGAAATGGCGTTGATATCCGCAATCTCCTCGTCCCCCATCGCCGGAATGCCCACTTCCAGTTCCGGCACGCCCGCCAGCGCCAGCGCGGAGGCAATGGCCAGCTTGTCCGCCCGGGAAAACACCACCCCGGCGGCCTGCTCGCCGTCACGCAATGTCGTGTCAATGAGATGCGGAGTCATGGATCAAACGATTGGGTTGGTCTGGATTAATGGATTTTTGGATGAGTGGATGCGTGATGTTGTCCCCGCTGCCCAACCACCCCGCCAGCCATTAATCCAAACGCCCGTGTTTTCATGCAAACAACGTGGCGGGCGGCAGCTCGGCCTTTTCTTCCAGGCTGTCGAGGATGGCTTCGGCGGTCTGGATGGTCGCGTGCTTGTACCAGATGTTTTCGGGATAAACGACCATCACCGGACCGCTGTCGCAGATGTTCAGGCAGCCGGTGCTGGAGACCATGACGTCATCCAGGCCGCGATCCTGCACTTCCATCGTCAGGTGCTGGAGGATGCTCGAGGATTCCTTTTTGTGGCAGACGCCCGCCGCGCCGGTGGGGCGGAAACTGCCGCAGACAAAGATGTGATGTGCTGGTTTGCTCATGTGTGGTGAATGGTTGTTGGTTAAATGTGGTTGAAAAATATTCGCCGCCTATTCCGCGTCGCCGGCCAGGATCTTTTCCAGATGCCGGTCCAGATTCATCAGCGCGCCGGCGCAGCCCGCCTCGCGCGTCTTGACCAGCAGCTTGTCGGACCAGGCTTCTTCCTCCACCTGTTCCGCGATGAACCAATGCAGCATCACTTGCGCGGGATAATCCTTCTCCGCCAGCGCCACTTCATACGCCGCATGAATGCCCGCCGTGTTCGCGCGCTCAAAATCATACGCCGCCTGCGCGGTTTCGATGACCGCCTTGAACGCCCCGCCCGGCGCCGGCACCGCGCCAATCTTCGGCACCACATCCCGGTCGGCCAGATGCTTGAGCAGCTTGTTGGCATGCTCCAGTTCCTCAGCGGCCTGCTTCTTGAAGAAGCTCGCGAAACCCGCGTGGTGATGCACTTCGCACCAATACGACATCGCCAGATAATGCTGGCTGGCCAGCAATTCGTGATCCGCCTGTTTTTCCAGGGCGGCAATGACTTTGGCGGAGGGTACGGGCATGATAAGTGGCTGGTTCTTGGTTTTAAATTGAACGGATTCGTGAATTGATGGCTGGGCGGATGGGTGAATGATCCATGGTAATTTTTATATGCCTTCTCTGGTGCGCCTCAACTGCACCCGTTGCCCGTGCCTTTGCACGTGACGCCCGCGCCGCAGCTCGTAAACCGGCGTTTCATCGAGGTGGGAATCGGCTGGTCGGCATAAACCGCCTTCAATCCCTCGTCAATCAAACCCTCCATCTCGATGACCTTCACGCCGTGGGCCGTCAGAATTTTTTGCGGCGTGGGCCCCGCCGCCGTGACCATGATGGCCCGGCAATCCTGCAATTGATTCGCCAGCGTCGCCCAGCGGTTGTCGCCGCCGCCCTCCTCGGGGGTCGGGCGCACTTCCATCATCTTGAACCGCCCGGGCGCCGCCAGGTCCGGCGCATAAATCGCCAGCCGGTCCGCTTCGCCCAGATGCATGTTCACCAGCGCGCCTTCTTGCGTGGCCACGGCCACATACGGGCGCTGCGCATTTTCGTTCGGGTTCAAACTCATGCCCGCGAAATGCTGGATCGTATCGTGCTGCTCGCTCGTCAAGTCCTCGCCAATCAAACCCACCGCATCCGCGCGGCACCGCGCGCAGTGCGTCATCTGCGGCAGGAACCGCTCGCTTTGCAGCCGCACGCGCGCCGTCATCAAATTATCCGGCGGCGCCACGTCCTCAAACACCGCCCCCTTCACCGGCACCATCGCCATGCAGTTCATCAAATCCGCGCCCAGCGCCTTGATCTTCGCCGCCACCTCGGGAATGTGCTCGTCGTTGACCCCCGGAATGATGATGCTGTTGACCTTCACCACCACCCCGCGCTGCTTGAGCCGCACAATGGCTTCAATCTGGCGCGCAATCAAAACCGACGCCCCTTCCTCGCCCCGCAACGGCCGCTTGCAATCGCGCACCCACGAATAAATCTTCGCCCCGATCGCCGGATCCACCGCCGTCATCGTGATCGTCACATGGCTCGTCTTCAGGTCCGCCAGCTCGTCAATGTGCGGCCCGATGCCCATGCCGTTCGACGCCACGCACAGCATCAGCTTCGGATATTTCCGGCGTACCAGCCGCAGCGTTTCCATCGTCTCCTCCGGATTCGCAAACGGGTCGCCCGGCCCCGCGATGCCCATCACGCTGATCTCCGGCCGCTTCGCCATCACATTGTCCAGATACGCCAGCGCCTGCCCCGGCGTCAGCACCGAGCTCGTCACGCCCGGACGGCTCTCATTGATGCAGTCATATTTCCGGTTGCAGAAATTGCACTGGATGTTGCAGCGCGGCGCCACCGGCAGATGCACCCTGCCATACTTGTTGTGCGCCTCCTTGCTGAAACACGGATGGTTGTTGAAATCAATGCCCGACGCATCGTTCGGCGTGCCGCAAGCGGATTCAATAATGGTGTTCATAGGTAGCTGTAACCGATGGTTGAGTGATCCTGTTTGGCTTCGAGCAACGAATTGACAATGACGTCGTAAAGTTCCTGCGCCCCGCGGTAGCCCAGGTGCAGCACCCGCTGCCCGCCGATGCGGTCGTGGATGGGAAAACCGACGCGGATCAGCGGCACCTTCAGCGAGCGCGCAATCTGGTAACCCTTGCTGCTCCCGATCAGAAAATCCGGCTTCAGCCCCGGCGCAAACTCCGCCGTCTCCGCAAAATCAAAACCTTCCTGCACGACCGTTTCCGCCGGCAGCGACGGCACCGCCTCGCGCAGGGCCCGGGCGAAATGCCTGCTCCGCCCGCCGCTCACGCACAGCACCGGCAACACGCCGATCTCGCACAGGAACGCCGCCAGGCCGATCACCATGTCCTCCTCGCCATAAACAACCGCGCGCTTCTCAAAAATATATTTGTGCCCGTCAATCAGGCTGTCCACCAGCCGGCCGCGTTCGCGCTGGTATTTCACCGGCGTCGGCAGCCCGCTCAGTTCCGCCAGCCGCGCAAAAAACTTGTCCGTCTCGTGGATGCCAATCGGCATGCCCAGCAGATGCCGCGGGATCGCCAGCCGCTTTTCCAGCGAAGTGCCCGCCGTCTCCGTCGCCACCAGCGTGCGCCCAAATTCAATCGTCGCCCGCGCCGAACTCGCCGCCGCAATCGCCGCCAGCGTCGTCCCGCCCGTTTGCAGCTTCTCGTATTTGCCCCACGTCTCGCCGTCCATTGTCTCCGAATAATCCGGCAGCAGCGTGTAATCCAAACCGAAGTCCGCCAGAATCTCCTTCAGATGCCGCAGGTCGGTGGCCGACACCATCCCGGGAAACACATTTACCCCCGCCGTCTTCTCGCCCGGCTTGCCGAGCTGTTCCACCAGCGACTTCACCGCCGCGTGAAAACCGTCCACATGCGTGCCGCGATAGCTCGGCGTGTTCACCGTCACCACCGGCGCCGTCACCTTGTCGCCGTGGTTCGTGTGCAATTCATGCAACAGCCGCGGCATGTCCTCCCCGATCGTCTCCGCGAGGCACGTCGTCGCCACGCCCACCAGTTTCGGCTCATATTGCCGCATCACGTTGAGCGCCCCCTGTTGAAAATTCTGGCTCCCGCCGAAAATCGCGCTGTCCTCGTGAAAATTGGACGACGCAATATCCATCGGCTCGCGAAAATGGCTGATCAGATAGCGCCGGATGTAGGTCGAACAACCCTGCGAACCATGCAGAAAGGGAATGCAGCCCTCGACCCCGCGAAACACCAGGCACGCGCCGAGCGGTGTGCACAGCTTGCAGGCGTTGCGTGTGGAGGTGAAATGTTTGCTGTGTAAATTGCCGTCCTCGCTCACCGTCGGCCCCGAAGCTTTTTTGCAGCCAAGCGGATCATTGGCCGCCCCTGCCGCCGCCACCGGCGCCGCGCTAACCGGCGCCATCGGCGTCACCCGCGCGACCGGCGCGATTTCCGGCAGCACCGCCGTGGCCACCTCGCCACCTTCGCCGCCGCAGTGGACGCACTCTTCCGGGGTGGCATTGCAGCCCGCGCAGTTCATGCGGCGACCGCTCCTTTCCGGCTTTCGTATGTGTTGGTTTTATCCACGGCAATCGTTCCTATTGCACAGCGGATGCCAACCCACCGATTGTGCCCTCAAAACCCAAAAATTGCCGAAAAACCCCAATTTTTGCCCCTGCCGTTTTTAAAAACCAGAAGTCCGCCCCGTCATTTCCCTACATCCAGGTAGCTTTGCCCCTCGCCAGTCACATAAATGTAGCCTGCTCAGAATCCCGTCCGCTGGAGGCGCAAGCGTCCCCCCGGCACGCCAAGTGTCGCGCGCCAGGCACCCGTGGCGCAGATTGGTAATCCAATGCCACTAGGATTTGGGTTGGCTTTGGTGAAATATACTGAATGATTGGCTTTTCCAACCTTGAGCAGTAAACATACATAGGATCACCCGACTGCCGCCACGAGGTAAAATGTCCCCGTGTGCCTTTCGGTTGTCGCGGAGCGACCTTGGAAATATAGCCAGACACGCCAGTGTCTGGTCGTGTGGCCGAGAATATTTCGTCCTGGAGGGACGATGGCAAGGGCGGGCAATTGCCTCCCGCCGTCCGCGCGGAATAGCGCCCTCAAAATCCTGCCCAAACCGGCCCGGCGGTGCCGCTTAAACGCAAAAAAAACCAAACCAAATCCTGGTGGCATTGGATTGGCAATCTGCATCCATTGGCAATGCAGAACACGTTCGCGCTCACATGCCCCCGGACCGCGAGTTGTCTCAACTCGCAGCGCGTGGCCAATCCCGGCGCCTGGCGCTATCCCGACCTACCTGTCCCGCTCGCGCGGAGTCATCCGCCATCCCTCGCGCCAACTCAACTTTGTTCCTTCGTTACTTTGTTGTTCAATCCCTGCCTTTCGCCCCTTCGTCATTTGTCATTCATTCGGCATTAGACATTCGTCATTCGTCATTTACAACAAATGCCCCAGCTTCTCGCGCTTCGTTTTCAGATAGCGCTCGTTGTGCGGGTTGGGCTTGATCCGGATCGGCACCTGCCGGGTGATCTTCAGGCCATAGCCCTCCAGCCCCACAATCTTGCGCGGGTTGTTCGTCAGCAGCCGGATCGTTTTCAGGCCCAGATCGCAGAGGATTTGCGCGCCGAGACCGTATTCGCGCAGGTCCATCTTGAAGCCCAGCTTCTCGTTCGCCTCCACCGTGTCGTAGCCCTGCTCCTGCAATTTGTAGGCCTGGATCTTCGGGCCCAGGCCAATGCCGCGGCCCTCCTGCCGCATGTACAAAATCACGCCGCAGTCCGCCTCGGCCACCTGCCGCATCGCCGTGTGCAACTGCGGCCCGCAATCACAGCGGCGCGAGCCAAACACATCGCCCGTCAGACATTCGCTGTGAACCCGCACCAGCACATCCTTCTTGCCCGCCACGTCGCCGCGCACCAGCGCCACATGGTTCTCCCCGTCAATCTTGGACCGGTACAGGTGCAAATTAAAATCGCCGTATTCCGTCGGCATCTTCACCGTCTCGATCAGCTCCACCAGCTTTTCGCGCGTGCGACGGAACTCAATCAGCGAAGCCGTCGTGCAGATCTTCAGCTTGTGCTTCTTCGCAAACTTCAGGAGCTGCGGCAGCCGCGCCATCGTGCCGTCGTCATTCATGATTTCGCAAATGACCGCAATCGGCCGACAGCCGGCCAGCGTCGCCATGTCCACCGCCGCCTCCGTGTGACCCGCGCGCTGCAACACCCCGCCCGGCTGGGCGCGCAGCGGAAACATGTGCCCCGGCTGCACCAGATCGCTCGGCTTCGCCTTCGGATCCGACATGATCCGCACCGTCTCCGCGCGGTCGGCCGCGCTGATGCCCGTCGTCACGCCCCGCGCGGCGTCCACACTCACCTGAAAATCGGTTTTATGGGATTCCCGGTTCTGGCGCACCATGCGCTCGATGCCGAGGTGCTGCAAACAGGCGGAAGTCGTGGGCACACAGACGAGCCCCCGGGCGTGCTTGACCATGAAATTGATGACCGCCGGCGTGGCGTGCTCGCCCGCGACAATCAGGTCGCCCTCATTTTCGCGGTCGGCGTCGTCCACCACAATGACCATTTTGCCTTTGCGAATGGCGGTCAGGACGGATTCGATGGAGTCAAATTGCGTATTCATCAGCGCTCGCAGCCTAGCCAAAATCGCGGCGGATGTCACCCCATTCATCGCGGCAAACCGCGCGGCTCAGAGCGGCTCAGCCCATCGGGACCACTTAAAGCTGGTTGATTTTTTTCTAATACTCAGCATAATCCAGCCGACTCGTATTGAGCTCAACTGAATCAAGGCAGGGAACCATTGGCCGAACCGGCAAATCTATGATGCACCAGATCAAACACCTCCTCCTCGGCGGATTTTTAGCCGCCAGCAGCCTGGCCGTTCCGGCCGGCACCGTGCTCACCGCCAACCTGCCCGCCAACACGGCCATCATCAACATCAGCGGCACGCAGGATGGTGCCGCCACCTACAACGGCGACCAGTCCTTGTGGTACCATCCCTTTTACACCGGCGGCACCACGCACCTGCTGACGTACACCGTGGCCCCCGGAACCTATTTTTTCCGCGCCCTCAACCCGGTGGATGCCGCGCACCTTTTCCCGGCCCTCACCGCCGGCCAGACCAACCAGATCTTCACCGCCTGGACCTACAACTCGCCGTGGACCTTGGATTACCTCGTGTTTGACAGTGCCGCCGCCACGAATTATGCCCTCCCGCAATTATTCGACGGTTCGCCGGAGCTGGTGTATGGCAGCGCGGATGCCGCCTACCAAGCTTCGCTCACCAACGGTTTCAACAACCTGATTCGCGTTGGACCGCTGGGCCGGAACAGCCCCCTGCTGACCACCACCTACACCTTCACCAATGCCACGACACTGATCTTTGTCATCCCCGATTATGCCTTGAGCGACAACAACGGCGGCGTTTCCGTTTTGATTTCACCCGCCCTGTTCAGCACCACCAATTTGCTGTTGAATCCCGGGGCCGAGGCGGGCTCGCTCACCAATTGGATCGCCGGCGGCAATTCCAATCCCCGCGTGGATAACGGTACCTTTGACACCGGCATCCTCCCCCGCAGCGGCACCAACGACTTTCTGGCGGGCACCGGCAGCACCGGCAGCCTGACCCAGCTCGTGGCCCTGCTCGGCCAGCCGGGCCTTACGACCGCCGCGCTGGATGGCGGCCGGCTGCTGGCAAACCTTTCCTTTTGGGAACTAGGTTTGAATCAGGGCGCCCCCAGCGATGACGCCTATGTCAGCCTGGCTTTTTGGGACGGCACTTCCAACGTCCTCAGCACCGTGACCACGCCGGAAATTGACTCCCACAACAACACCTGGTCGAATTACACTGCCCTCTACCCCATTCCCGCCGGCACCCGCTTTATCCAATACACCATGAATTTCGTCCGCCACTCCGGCACGGATCTCGACGCCTTTGTCGATGACAACAGCCTGAGTGTTTGGGATCCGTCGGGCCTGCCCCGGTTAAGCATCGCGTCCGCCGGCACCAATGCCGTCGTGTCCTGGCCCGCCAGTTTTACGACCGGCTTCACCCTGGAACAAACCACCAATCTGGCGGCCGCCAATTGGACCGCCACCACCAACTTCATCAGCACCATCGCCGGCACGAATGCCGTCACCGTCGGGCCACTCATCGGCACGCGCTTCTTCCGGCTGTTTCACCCATAAATATCAAGCCGGACCACCACGCCCAATCCTCCATGAAAACACCACGCAAACTGGCGGCGCTGACGCTGCTGCTCATCCTCCTCAACCTCCCCTTCGCCAACGCTCACGCCCAGGGCAGCCTCACGCCGCCCGGCGCCCCGGCCGCGACCATGAAGACGCTCGATCAACTCGAGCCGCGCACGCCGATTGCCTCCTTGCCTTACACCATCAGCACGCCGGGGTCGTATTACCTCACCACCAATCTGACCACCACCGTAAGCAACGCCATCATCATTGCCGCCAGCGGGGTGACGCTGGATTTGAAAGGGTTTACCATTTATTCCACCGTCGCCAACGCGGCCAATGGCGGTTATGCCATTATGCTTGCCGGCGGGGTGAGCGATGTCACGATCAGCCACGGGCATATTGTGGGCGGGGTGACCAACAATGGCAGCGGCAGCTACACCGGGTCTGGTTTTACTTTTGGCATCCATTATTCCGTCGCCCAGCCGGTCAACGTCCACGTCAGCGATGTGTCGGTGGCAAAGTGTGCATTATACGGTATTTATCTGGGCATGGGCAGTGCCTCCATGGTGGAATCCTGTTCCGTGCGCACCGTGGGAGATTTTGGAATTGTGGCCGGCGTCGTCAAAACGTGTGAAGCCATGGATTGTGCCGGCACCGCCATTTCGGGCGATGAAGTTTCTGATGCCCGGGGCGAAAGCACCGGCAGCGGCACCGGGGTTTATGGGACCACCGCGCAAAATTGCTACGGCTCCAGCAAGAGTGGCAGCGGCCTCAATGCCGTCTCCGCCATGAATTGTTACGGCTACACGGCTGGCGGCGGCTATGGGATTTCCGCTGATTATACCGCCGAAAACTGTTCTGGCACCAGTGCCGGCGGGATTGGTTTGCACGCCCGCGTGGCCAACAACTGCATCGGTTTACGCAGTGGCGGCACCGCCATTCAAGCCACCATCGCCACCGCCTGCCTTGCCGTCATAGGCACCAACTCCATCACCTACAAATACAACATGCCCTGACCGCCTGCCGGTTGGAGCTGGCGCCTTTGCCGCCACCGCATCGCCCGGCGGGGCGGGGAGGTTTGGTTTTTCCGCAGCCTTTCGCCCGGAAGCCACGCCTCCCCTCCGCCGCAGTTCATGTGCGCGAGCCTGGCGTTTTCCAGCCCCCTCTCAACTTCGCGACTGGGTAAAAGTATTTAGTCGCGGAGCGACCCCGAAGATAAGCCAGACACGCCAGTGTCTGGTAACGCCGCCCGATGAATTCGTCCCGGGGGGACGATGGAAAGGGCTGGAGTGAGGAGGCCAATTGTCTTCCGTCCCTTCCGTCCGTATTCTAAAAATACCCTGATTCGCGGAACTCCTGGCCTGACGGCGCTTCCATGCCCGGCGTGCCCCTCCCCCCAAAAAATTCGCGTCAATTCGCGCAATTCGCGTAAACGTCTTGCCCCCCTCCGTGTCGGGCCTGCTTTGGCCTTCCAGCTTCGTGCTTCTTTCGGATTTCGTCATTAGACATTCGTCATTCATCATTGCGTCCGCCCGCTGGAAACCTTGAAACAGAGCTTGGCGAAATCGCCGCCCATGGTGCAAACTCTGGCGGTAACGAATGGTAATGAAATAAGCCGACCCATGAAAAATCTAATCCTTGTTTTGAGCCTGCTCGTCCCCGGCCTGGCCTTCGCCCAAACCTACTCCGTGGACTGGTATAAAATCGCCGGCGGCGGCGGCACCAGCACCGGCGGCACCTATCAGGTCTCCGGCACCATCGGCCAGGCCGATGCCAGCGACGCCATGACCGGCGGCAGCTACTCCCTCACCGGCGGCTTCTGGAGCATTATTTCCGTCGTGCAATCCGCCGGCGTGCCCAACCTCCTCATCGTCCCCAACGGCGCCAACAGCGTCCAAATCCGCTGGCCCAACACCGGCACTTATACGCTGCTCCAAAACGGCAGCCTCTCCACCACCAACTGGGTGACGAGCGCCTACTCCATTTCCACCGCCAACGGCACCAACAGCATCACCATCACCCCGCCGGCGGGCAATCTGTTCTTCCGCCTCAGGCAGTAATGGGCGCCTGCGGCGCCGCCGTGCTCTTGCGCTGCACCAGCTCGGCCGGCAGCCGGCGCGAGGCCGCGGGCTCGCCCCGGATCAGGTTCATCAGCGTCTCCATCGCCGCCACCGCCAGCCGGTATTTCGGCTGGCTCACCGTGGTGAGCGGCACCCGGTAAAACTCCGCCGTCAGAATGTTGCCATAGCCGGCCATGGAAATATCTTCGGGAATCCTGATCCCCTGGGCCAGCAGGGTTTCCGCACCCCCGATGGCCACCAGGTCGCTGACCGCCTGGATGGCGGTCGGATGGCAGTTTTCATTCAGCATCTGCAAGGCGGCCTTTGCGCCGTCTTCCAGCGTGTTGCCGGCTTGAAAAACCAGTTTGTCATCCACCTCCAGCCCGGCCTCGCGCAGCGCCCGCCGGTAGCCTTCAAACCGCTCATGCGCCCACGGCGCCGCCACCGGCCCGGTGAAATACGCGATGCGTTTGTGCCCCAGCGCCAGCAGGTGCTTCGTCACGTTGTAGCTGGCCGTCACCTCCTCGATCTCAATGCTGATGAAATTTTTGCAGAACGGCGCCGGCGCGCCGAGCAACACCGCCGGCACCTTGCGGTGGACAATCTCCTGATAGATCCGCGCCTCGGCTTCAAACCGGTACACCGGCGTGATCAGCATGCCGTCCACGTGCCGCGACAGCAGCCGGCGGATGCACGCCTCCTCGCGTTCCGGCAGGTTCTGCGTCTGCGCAATAATCACGTCATAGCCCAGCACGTGCGCCCGCTCCTCCACCGCAAACACCATGCGGGCATAAATGGGATTCGTCGTCGCCGGGATGACCAGGCCAAGCAGCTTCGTCGTGCGCGAACGCAATCCCTGCGCGCTGCAATCCGGCACATAGCCCAGCTGGCTGGCCAGACCCTTGACCTTCTCCCGAGTGCTCGCCGAAACATCCGGCTCCCCGCGCAAGGCTTTGGAAACCGTCATCACCGATACCCCGGCGAGCTGGGCAATGTCTTTGAGTCGAACCATGCGAATTAAAAATTATAAATGACTGCTAAGCCGGTGGTTTGCCCCACCAAGCGGGCGGCATGGCCGCCCCCCCATTTTTGCGCCTCTTGTGCCTCTTTGCGGCCAATCTCTTCCCCCGTTTGCCGCCCCGGTTGCGGCCTTCTCACGCTGGTAAAAAGCGCCACCCCGGCCGGCCTGCGCCAGCCCGGGTAAAGGTTCAATGCGGCCGGTTTCATGTCAGAGATATGTTCCGCGCCAGTGCAATTTCTGGCGCAAGGCTTCGAGAAACGAACCGTCCTTCAAATGCACCAGCCGCACCGCGCTCTCGCTGCGGCGGATCGTGATCTCGTCATTGGCCTCCAGGCTGCCAATGACCTCGCCGTCCGCGCTCACAATTGTTTCCAGCGAGGTGCTCGCCAGCTTGATGCGCAACGTCGCGGACAGCGGCAATATGATGGAGCGGTTCGTCAGCGCGTGGGGACAAATGGGCGTCAGCGCAAACACCTCCGCCGTCGGCAGCACGATCGGCCCGCCCGCCGCCAGCGAATACGCCGTTGATCCCGTCGGCGAACTGATGATCAGCCCGTCGCAGCGATACCGCGTCACCGGCTCGCCATCCACCGAAACATCCAGGGAAATCAGCCGGGAAACCGCGCCGCGGCTGATCACCACGTCGTTCAGGGCCGTTTGCCGGATGGCGTGGCCGTGCCCCTTGCCGGATGCCTCAATCAGGGCCCGCGCTTCAAATTTAAATTCGCCGGCCCAGAGCCGTTTCAGCGCCTCCGCCAGCTTGTCGGACGGCACCGCGGTGAGGAAGCCGAGCCCGCCAATATTGACGCCCAGCATCGGCGTCGGGGAACCGGCGATCTGCCGCGCCGTGCGGAGCATCGTGCCATCACCGCCAAACACCAGCAGCAAATCCGTCTTCCGCGCCAGCGTGGCCGCATCGGGCAGGGCCTCCACCTTCAACCCCGCGAGCCGGCCGGTGGCCGCATCGCAGAAAATTTTTCGGCCCGCGCGCCGGATCAGGCGCACGGCGGCACGCACGCTCGCGGCGCACGCGGCCTTGTCCGCGTTGCCGATCAGGCCGATGCGTTGAAAATGTTCAGCGGATTTTTTCAATCAGCGTCAAAAACTCTTTGTTTCCGGCCGGGCCGAGCAACGGGGATTCAACCACACCCCGCCAGCAAAGGCCAGTCTGCGCGGCGACAAATTCCTCCAGTTCCGCCAGCACGCGCTGATGCACGGCCGCATCGGTGATCACGCCCCGGCCCTTGTCCGCCTCCGCCTTGCCCGCCTCGAACTGCGGCTTGATGAGCGCCACGATCCGGCCCTCCGGTTTCAGCAGCGGCACCGCGGGCGGCAGGATTTTTTTCAGCGAAATGAACGAGCAATCCACCACCACCAGGTCGGCCGGGGAAGGAAACTGCTCCGGCTTGAGATACCGGGCGTTCGTTTTTTCCAGCACCACCACCCGCGGATCGGTGCGGAGCTTCCAGGCCAGTTGCCCCTGCCCCACGTCCACCGCAAACACCCGCGCCGCGCCCCGCTGCAGCAGGCAGTCGGTGAACCCCCCCGTCGAGGCGCCCAGATCCAGCACCGTGAGGCCCGCCACCGCCACCTGAAAATGTTCCAGCGCATGCTCCAGCTTGTGCCCCCCGCGGCTCACAAACTTTTCCGGCGCGTCCAGCGTCAGCGTGTCCGCCGGCTTCACCGCATCGCTCGGCTTGTGCGCCGACTGCCCGTTGATGCGCACCTGGCCGGCCAGAATATGCCGCTTGGCGCGCTCACGGCTGTCGCACAGGCCGCGTTCCACAAGTTCCTGATCAAGACGAGTCACGATAACAAAGTGCCGAAAATTAATTTTTATTCGCTCCCCGCAACGCCCCCCCAACCAAAGCCTGCCGCCCGGCTGGTGAGCGAGGCTCCCGGCCGGCCGTGATCCGTGAATCGTAATCCCTGAACCTGCGCCCGCCCGGCCGCCGTCAGACGTGGCCGGTGCCGCCGGTAAAGACCCGGCGCTGCACCTCCCGGTAGTTGTGCAGAAACAAATTGTTGTCCGCCACCGCTTTCTCCACGAGTTGCTTCAACAGGAACAACTCCGAACTGTTGATCACGGCATGCACGCTGTTCCGAAACGCTTCCATCGGCGTAAATGTCTGAAAATCATTGCCGATCAGCAGCACCGTCGCGTGGCGGCGCTGGTTCATGGGCATGTTCTGCAACGCCTTGAGGGTGATGTTTTCGCTCGGCGTATTCGCCCCAAACAATTCCTCCACCAGCACCACCTGGTAATGGGCCTGGCTGAAGCGGATCAAAAAATCGCTGTGCGTCGCCGCCGTGTGAACTTTATAGCCCAGTTCCTGGAGCGCCGTCCGCGCTTCTTCCAGCCATTCGGGCGTGGTGAAGGCGAGCAAGGCTGGCTTGTCGTCGCCGCTGACAAAATCAAAGGAAGGTGTCATTTGAATTTCAAGGGAGGGGTGGGAGCAAACGAACCGCCGCCGCCGCTGGCGCCGTGTTTCATGCGCAGCGAGCCGACGTCCGAGGTGACTTCGCCCCGGGTTTTCTTAAAGTTGTCAATGCCCCGCGACACCACGCTGCGCTTGGTGCAATAAACCATCGCGTTGTCTTCCGTGATCAGCCCCTGCTCGTAGGCCTCCAGGCACGCCTGGTCAAAATGCCGCCAGCCGAAGGTGGCGCTCGCCTCGATGATCTCGTAAAACGTCTTGCCCTCGCTTTCGCCCAGGCGGATCGCTTCCTGGGTGCGCAAGTTGGAACCCATGATTTCAATGAGCGGATGCCGGCCGCCGCTGATCCTCGGACAGAGCCGCTGGCTCACCACCCAGCGCAGGGAATCCGACAGCCGCATGCGCAGCTGCTCCTGTTCCTCCGGGTCAAACATGCCGAGAATACGGTTGATCGTTTCCCCGGCGTTGATCGTGTGCAGCGTGCTCAGCACCAGATGGCCGGTTTCCGCCGCGCTCAACGCAATCTTCACCGTGTCGCGGTCGCGCATTTCCCCCACGAGAATGACCTTCGGCGCCTGCCGCAACGCGGCGCGCAGCCCGTTGGCGTAGCTGTCGAAATCAATCCCCATCTCCCGCTGGTTGAACGTGGCCTTCACGTGCGGATGCAGGAACTCCACCGGATCCTCCAGCGTGACAATATGCACCGCCTTGGAATGGTTGATCTCGCTCAAAATGGCCGCCAGCGTCGTGGACTTGCCCGAACCCGTCGCCCCGGTCACCAGCACCAAACCGGTCTTCTCCCGCGGAATCAGCCGCAGCGTCTCCGACAGCTTGAGCTGCTCCAGCGTCGGAATCTTCGTATTCAACTGCCGGCAGACCACCGAGTAATTGCCGCGCTGCGAAAACACGTTCACGCGAAAACGCGCCTGGTCGCGCAACGCATACGAGGCGTCGCACGAGCCGTGCCGCAGCAGATCCTCGATCTGCCACAGATTGTCCCCGATGATGTTCATCGCAATCGTCTCAATCTGAAACGGCGTGAGCTTTTCGATCGGCGCGGGCAGCGTGACCGGCATCAGTTCGCCATACGCCTCCACTTGGGGCGGACGTTCACAGGTAAACAACAAATCCGACACTTCCGGCTGTGAAGCCAGCATTGTTGTCAAAATTTCGTCTAGTTCCGGGCGGCGCATAAAAATTACAGGGCGTCATCGTCATCCGGCGGATGCGCTAGCAGCGGCCGGAATTTCTTTTTGTCCGCGCATTTGTCATACGCGTCCTCCGCCGTCACGCGCTTCATGCGCACGTGTTCCATGATGTGGTCGTCCAGTTGCTGGTTGCCCTGCTTCTTGCCCACCTGGATCATGCCCTGAATCTGGTGCGTCTTGCCTTCGCGCACCAGGTTCGCCACGGCGGTGTTGAACACCAAAATTTCAAAGGCCGCCACCCGGCCCTTCTTGTCCGAACGCTTGAACAGCGTCTGCGCCACCACCCCCTTCAACGCCTCGGACAGCGTCTGCCGGATCTTGTTCTGCTGGTCGGCCGGGAAAACGTCGATGATACGGTCCACCGTCTTCGCCGCGCTCTGCGTGTGCAGCGTGCCGAACACCAAGTGGCCCGTCGCCGCCGCCGTGATCGCCAGCTCGATCGTTTCCAAGTCGCGCATTTCGCCGACCATGATGATGTCCGGATCTTCGCGCAGCGCCCCGCGCAGCGCGGCCGCAAACGACTTCGTATGCACCCCCACCTCGCGGTGGTTCACCAGGCAGTTCTTGCTCTCATGCACGAACTCAATCGGGTCTTCCACCGTGATGATGTGATCCTTCCGGTTGCGGTTCGCGTAATCAATGATCGCCGCCAGCGTCGTGGATTTGCCCGACCCCGTCGGGCCCGTCACCACCACCAACCCGCGGTGCAACATCGCAAACTTCTTGAACACCGGCGGCAGCGGCGCTTCCAGCTTCTCAAAATCCTCAAACGACAGCACCCGGCTCGGGATCTGGCGGAACACCGCGCTGATGCCGTTCTTCTGGTTGAAAAAATTAACGCGGAAACGCGAAATGTTCGGAATCTCGTAGCCGAAATCGACATCGCCCGTTTCTTCAAACTGTTTGATTTTGTAATCCGGCGCGATTTCGTAGAGCATCGCCTTGAGCGCGTCGCTTTCCAACGGCGGAAAATCCACGCGCTGGAGCTCGCCATGAATGCGCATCATCGGCGGATTGCCCGATGCCATGTGCAAGTCCGATGCCCGTTGCTCGAACATCAAGTTGAAGAATGCGTCAATTTTCGCCATAAATCCTGTCGGTTGTAGCGACACTAAACAATGCCATGCTGCTCTGCAAGCAATGAAAATGCCCAACGTTCATATCCGCGAAGAAATCCGAAAAAAAGGCGTTATTCCCTTCGCCCGCTTCATGGAATTGGCCCTCTACTGTCCCGAAACAGGCTACTATGAATCACTTAAGGACAATGTCGGGCGCGGTGGCGATTTCATCACCAGCGTCAGCGTCGGCAGCTTGTTTGGCGAACTCCTCGCCTTTCAATTCGCCGCCTGGCTCGCCGAACTGAAAATCCCCGGCCAACCGCTAACCATCCTCGAAGCCGGCGCCCATGACGGCAAACTCGCGGCCGATATTTTGCGCTGGCTGCAAGCGCACCGCCCCGCCTTCTTTGCCCGGCTGGAATACCGCATCCTCGAACCCTCCCCCCGGCGGCAAGCCTGGCAACAACAGACCCTGCAAGCATTTGCGCCCCACGTCCGCTGGTTTTCCGGGTTCAGCGACCCCGCGCTCCCCTCCTCCCACGGCATCCTTTTCAGCAACGAACTGCTCGACGCCTTCCCCGTCCACCGCCTCGGCTGGGACGCCCCCGCCCAACAATGGTTCGAATGGGGCGTCACGCTCGCCGCCGACGCCTTCACCTGGGCCAAACTGCCGCCCACCGTCCCCCACCCTTCAGCCACCGCCTTGGAAGCCGTCCTGCCCGACAACTATACCATCGAAGTCTCCCCCGCCGCCGAACACTGGTGGTCCCTGGCCGCCAACCATTTACAGCAAGGAAAACTCCTCACCTTCGACTACGGCTTCACCTCCGCCGAAGAAATCTTCTCACCTGTGCGCACCTCCGGCACCCTGCGCGCCTATTCCAACCACCACGTCACCTCCGACCTCCTAACCCGCCCCGGCGAACAGGATTTGACCGCCCACGTCAACTTCTCCGCCATCCAAACCGTCGGCGAGACGGCCGGGCTCACCACCGAAATCTATTCCCCCCAGGCCCGCTTCCTCACCCAAATACTGGCCCGCACGCAAATCGACCAATCTTTTGGCGAATGGACTCCCAACCGTAGCCGCCAGTTCCAAACCCTGACCCATCCCGAACATTTGGGCCGCGCCTTCCAAGTGCTGGTGCAGGCCAGGTAAAACAATGCCGATATCTCCAGCTGAAGAAGTTTTAACCTTCAGCCTGTAGCCTTTTGCCGTATTGCCTTCCCCGCCATGGTAGGGTTATGCCCCATGGCCGAATCCCGGCCGACCTCGTAGTGTGCTCCCAGTGTTAAAACAACCTACCCGCACCTCCCACCCTATGAAAACCATGTATTCCTTAACGCTCGCCACCATCGTGAGCACTCTGCTAATCACGAGCTCGCCCTTGCGCGCCGCCAGCACCGACAGCCGCATTGAGAGCGCCGCCGCCAAATCCTATACTTTCAAAACCTACCTCAAGGATGATTCAATTAAGACGTCCTCCAAAGATGGTGTTGTGACTCTGACCGGCACCGTGGCCGAAGACTCCCACAAGTCCCTCGCCGAAAACACCGTGGCCAGTTTGCCCGGCGTCAAGAGCGTGGACAACCAGCTGAAAGTCAGCGGCGAGCAACCGGCCGAACATTCCGACGCCTGGATCAACGTGAAAGTGAAATCCGCCTTGCTGTTTCATCGCAACGTGAGCGCCTCTGGCACCACCGTTTATGTGAATGAAGGGGTCGTCACCTTGCAGGGCGTGGCCAGCAGCCAGGCGGCCAAGGAACTCACCACCGAATACGCCCAGGACATTGACAACGTTAAATCGGTCAAAAACGAGATGACCGTTGCCCAGACCCCGGCCGCCGGCAAGATGCCCGTCGAGCCTTCCATTGGCGACAAAATCGATGACGCCTCCATCACCGCACAAGTCAAGGCGGCGCTGCTGTCACACCGCTCCACCGGTGCTGTGCGCACTACCGTTTCCACCACAGATGGCGTCGTCACCGTCGGCGGCATCGCCAAGAATGACGCGGAAAGAAGCCTCGTCACCAAACTCGCCTCCGATATCAACGGTGTTGTCAGTGTTGTCAACAACATGACCATCACCGTGCCCGTGGCCGCCCAGTAAACCCTCGCTTCCTTGCTGGCGGCTGCGAAAGCATCCGCCGGCAAATTCATTGATATGCTATATACCATTGCCGTCATCCTGATCATTCTCTGGCTGCTGGGGTTCGTCACCGGCGCAGTCGGCGGCTTGATCCACATCCTCCTCGTCCTCGCCATCGTGGCCGTTTTGTTCCGGGTCATCGCGGGCCGGAAACCGGTTTAAGCCAACCAAAAAACAATTCACCAATTATCATGAACACAAAAACAATTATTTCCGTCCTGCTGATCACGCTGGGGATTGTCGTGCTCGCCTATTCGGGCCTGAGTTTCACGACCCCGGGCAAACCCATTGAGTTCTTGGGAATGCATATTGCGACGTCCGACAGCCACTTCATCTCGCCCGCCGTCGGAGCGTTGGCGCTGGTTGGCGGCCTCGTGCTGCTGTTCGTCAAACCCAAGTCCGCGTGACCTGCGGTCATAACCACCCCATGAAACCAGCACCCGCCAGCCAACTCCCCGCCACCCCCGCCAGCCAGACGACTCATTTTCGGCGGCTGGAGTGGAATGAACTGGTGACGCGCGGCGACTTTGTCGCCGATGGTCGCCAGGGATTTGAACCGTGGGAAGGCCCCAGCGGATTCCGGGCTGACGCCTTTGTGAAAATCATTTACCGCCGCAGTGGCAGTCGGCCGGCAGCCGCCAGGAAAACGCCATGAAAACGCTCAAACTGCTTTGGCTGACCCTCCTGCAACTGCCAAAAAATATTGCGGGCCTCTTCCAACAACGCCGCGAGCAGTTGATCTTGAACGAACAGGAGGCCGAACGGATTGACCGGATTCGCAACCCATCAAAATATCGCGGCAAGTGAGATCCCGCGCGGCACGTCAGAACGCCACGCCCCCTCCATAAACGAAAAGTGCGTCCGGCGGGTGGCCGGACGCACTTGCTTGGTTAATTACTGGTGATCGGTTCTGCTCAATGCTTCGCTTCGCCGACCTTGGCCGGGCTGGTGCCTTCGGTCAGGTCTTCATCCGGAATCCGCATCGCGTAAAACGAACGGTAAACGAAGACCAGCGCAATGATCAGGAAGAAGCCCCCGATCAGCGTCTTGACGCTCTGGCTCGGAATGGTCACGGCGATTTCCACCGCCAGCAAACCGAACAGCGTGGTGAACTTGATGACGGGGTTCAATGCCACCGAGCTGGTGTCTTTGAACGGATCACCTACGGTGTCACCCACGACGGTGGCGGCGTGCAGCGGCGTGCCTTTGGCGCGCAAATCCACTTCCACAATCTTTTTGGCGTTATCCCACGCACCGCCGGCGTTCGCCATGAAAATGGCCTGGAACAAACCGAAGAACGCGATGGCAATAAGATAGCCGATGAAGAAATACGGGTTGAAGAAAGACAGCGCCAGCGCCAGACAGAAGATGACAATAAAGATGTTCCACATGCCTTTCTGCGCATAGACCGTGCAGATGCGGACGACTTCTTTGCTGTCTTTTTCCGACGCCGTGGTGGCATCCAACTTCATGTGATCCTGAATGTAAACCACCGCCCGGTAGGAACCGGTGACGACCGCCTGGCAGGATGCGCCCGTGAACCAGTAAACCACCGCGCCGCCCATGAGCAGGCCAAGGATGATTTCCGGCTGCACAATGCTCAAGGCTTCGATGACGGGCTTGAACGGTCCGATAATCGTGCCAACCCCGCCCGCCGCGATCCGTGCCGCTTCAGTGGCGACTTGCGCCTCATACATGCCCTGGAGCAGCATGATGATGCCGAACACCATCGTGGTCGCGCCAACGACGGCGGTGCCGATGAGCACCGGCTTGGCCGTGGCTTTGAAGGTGTTGCCAGCGCCGTCATTCTTTTCCAGCAAATGCTTGGCGTTTTCAAAGTCAGGCTTGAAGTTGAAATCCTTTTCGATTTCCTGGGCAATATTCGGATGTGCCTCAATGCGGCTCAATTCATAAACGGACTGGGCGTTGTCGGTCACCGGGCCGTAGCTGTCCACCGCGATGGTCACGGGCCCCATGCCGAGGAAGCCGAACGCCACGAGGCCGAACGCAAAGATCGGCGCGGCAAAGGTGAACTGTTTGGGCATCAGCGCCACAATCGGCGAACCGGTGTAGGTCGCCAGCAAGCACGCGCAGAACATCAGGACGAGAATGGCGAGGCCGGTCCAGAACGCGGAGAAGTTGCCCGCCACGAAGCCGGACAGAATGTTCAGGGACGCGCCACCATGCTTGGAGCAGGTGGTGACTTCCTTGACGTGCTGCGAATTGGTGCTGGTGAAAATTTTGGTAAATTCAGGAATCACCGCGCCCGCAATGGTGCCGCAGGAAATGATCGCGGACAGCACCCACCAGAGATTGCCGTCAATGCCCGACTGATGGGCGAGCAGCAGGTAGCTGGCGATAAAGGTCACGACAATGGAAACGGCGGAGGTGATCCAGACGAGGTGCGTCAGCGGGGCTTCAAAGTCGAAATCCTTCTTGTCGCCGAATTTGGCGCGGGTGATGCCTTCGTTCAGGAAATAGGAAACCAGCGAGGTCACGATCATCAACGAACGCATGACGAACATCCAGATGATCAGCGTGGCGCAGATCAACTGGCTGTCCGCGAGGGCCAAGGCCATGAAAGCGATGAGCGCCACCCCGGTCACGCCGTAGGTTTCAAAACCGTCCGCTGTCGGTCCGACGGAGTCGCCGGCGTTGTCACCCGTGCAGTCAGCGATCACGCCGGGATTCTTCGGATCATCTTCGGGGAGCTTGAAAACGATCTTCATCAGGTCGGAGCCGATGTCCGCGATCTTCGTGAAGATACCGCCGCAAATACGCAGCACCGAAGCGCCGAGTGATTCACCCACGGCAAAACCGATGAAGCAGGGGCCGACCAGATTGTTTGGCAGAAAAATCAGGATGCAAATCATGAAGAACAATTCCACCGAGACGAGCAGCAGGCCGACGCTCATGCCCGAGCGCAGCGGAATGCCGACCGTGTCCACCGGACGCCCCCGGAGGGCGGCAAAAGCCGTGCGGGAGTTGGCCGTGGTGTTGATGCGAATGCCAAACCAGGCCACGCCGTAGCTGCCGAGAATACCCAGCACCGAGGCCGCCAGGATGACAATGACATCGAACAACGTCTTATGTTCCAAAACGTAGAAGTAAAAAAAGATGCACGCCGCGATCAGCACCCAGAGGATCGCCAGGAACTTGCCCTGCTGGAACAAATAGGTTTTGCAGGTTTCCCAAATCGTCTGCGAGACATCCGCCATGGATTTGTGTACCGGCAGCGCCTTGGTCTGCATGTATTGCATCAGCCCGAAGATGGCGCCGATACCGCACATCAAAATGCCCATGTACATCAGTTGATAGCCCGAGACTCCGCAGAGGGAGTCGAACTTCACGGCCGTCAATGACGGAATTTTTAGATCCGCTTCGCTGGCGTGCAGCGCGGCGGCGGAGGCGAGAAACGCAACCGTGGTAACGGTTGCCCGGCGTAATGTGCTGGTGAGCATAAAGGGGCTTTGAGGGGGCTGGGTTTTCAATGCGTGTCAGGCAGGTTGGACCTGCCAGCCAAGGTTGAGGGTTGTGGTGCTGCGGAGCGGGCAAAAGCGATTTCTCTGACCATAAGGCCAGATGCACATTTGCTCATTTCAAAATAAAACTTCATAAACGTATTTTAAAAACTAACGCGTTCCGCAGCTTAAATCTGATATACGGGGAGGGAAATAGCTTTCCCGATATTGACATACACTGCGCGGATTTTGACTGAGGCTATTTTCAAATTGGCCGGAGACATACCTTTCGGCACCGCAAAAGCTCCTGTCATCAGGCACGATATGGCTTGTAAGTGCCAAACGGTTGGCACCAGTTTCACGACGGGTGGATCCGGGTTTTATTGGGCTGACAGCAGGTACATTGTCCTCTGCTTTGTGGCCAGCAACCTCTTCGCCCACCAACCGTTCTTGACTCAAGCTGGTCGAACGTTCCTTCCAAGACCTGACCAATGACCTGGCGCGGGAACGTAGCTTTGGGAGCGTCGGTAAACTGGTAACGGCGATGGCCTCCTATCTGTCCGAGCGGAATCCGGCCCCCAAACGGTACGTATGGAGACAGAAAGGAGATGAGATTCCGGCCAAGATTTCCAGGGCTAGAACCGCCCGTTGCTGCCCCGCCGCGTTCCTCGGTCATTCGCGGCCTGCGCCCGGATGGCAACATCTTTCACCTCCAACACGCCCCAAACCCAAAGACCAAACCCATTGCCCTCCTCCATGTCCCAGACTTTTAACCCGTCCACTTTTGAAAACGACACGACGTGCCAAAAAATAAGCTTGCAACCAGATGCTTAGTTGCTATCTTCGCCAACCTGTTTTTAGAAAATTTTTATGGCACGCATTTGTGAACTAACTGGAAAACGCCCCATGAAGGGCAGTATTATTTGGCGCTCTGGTAAAGCCAAGAAAACCGGCGGTATCGGCACGCACATCACGGCCATTACCAAGCGCAAATTCCATGTGAATTTGCAGCGGGTGAAGGCGCAGATGCCCAGCGGCGAAATCCGCTACATTCGCGTGTCCGCCGCCGCCCTCAAAAAGGGCTTGGTCACCAAGGCGCCCAAGCGCACCTGGAAGAAGGAAGACGTCAAGGCGGCCGCCAAGAAGGCCTGATTCTTCCCCGGTCAGCATTTCCCAGCGAGGTCGTTTCGGCCTCGCTTTTTTCTTTGGTGCGTGGCGCCTGCCGCAGACGCGCCAGCCTTGCCGCCATGACCGGGGCTTGGCACATTGAACCGTCGTCATGCGCGAAACATTCCGGGCTTGGGCCGAATCCCTTGAAGCGTTCTACCTCGAAGTGGTGTTCGAGGATCGCCAGGATTTTAAGGCCAAAGTCACCCGCGTCATGCTTTTCGGCAGCTCCCAGCTGTTTCAGTTGGGTGTCAAAATCCACCGTTGGCTGATCAACGCCCGCATCCTCCGCGACAAGACGCTCGGTGTGCAGGTCATTGCCGTCGGCAACCTTACCTGGGGTGGCACCGGCAAAACGCCCGTCGTGGAAAAATTCGCCCGCGAACTCCAGAACGCCGGGCGCAAGGTGGCCATCCTCTCCCGCGGCTACCGGTCCAAGCCCGTGCCGCTGCACCGCAAATTCCTGAATAAAATCCTGCTCCGCGAAGACCAGACGCCGCCGCGCGTGGTTTCAGATGGCAAATCACTGCTGCTGGATTCCGAGATGGCGGGCGATGAACCTTACATGCTGGCCTCGAACCTCAAGGACGTGGTCGTGCTGGTGGACAAGGACCGCGTAAAAAGCGGGCGTTATGCGATTGAAAAATACGGCTGCGACACGCTGCTCCTCGACGACGCGTTTCAATACTGGAAATTGCGCGGCCGCCGGCATGATGTCGTGCTGGTCGACTGCCAGCAACCGTTCGGCAATGAGCATCTCATCCCCCG
>Ga0302321_100000308_pt1 | contig 43305 bp, 26 predicted proteins | sample Fen_T0_1_FD_202505 | JGI IMG/M metagenome (GOLD analysis project Ga0302321, IMG submission 202505) | Peat permafrost microbial communities from Stordalen Mire near Abisko, Sweden - Fen_T0_1 | ecosystem: Environmental > Terrestrial > Soil > Wetlands > Permafrost | place: Sweden: Abisko... | reverse complement strand
GCGAGCCCGAGCCCGAGCCAGGTGCCCAGGGTGCGTGGCGCCGGCGCGTCGTACGAAGCGTCCCAGCGCTCGACCAGCCACGCGACGCAGAACGTCGCATAGGGGTGCGCGTAGCCTGGTTGGCGAACCGCGTAATAGGCGACCGGGCCGGCGAGCAGCGCGACCAGCGGGCCGAGGTAACTGGCAGGGTCGTCGCCGACGCGGCGGCGCGCGAGCCGCGCCGCGAGCAAGAACGCCGCGAGCGTGAACGGGATCCCGGTCCAGAGCACGAGCCCGGTCTCGTAGGGCGAGAACCCGTCGCCGCGCGAACCGGTGATCCGCGCGATCGCGTGGCCGAGTAGAAACGCCGGTAGCTGGAACACGGCCGGGCCGATTCCAAAGACGTTGTTCGGCCGACCTGTCGCGGTGTTGCCGAAGCGATACCAGTTCTTGGTGATCACATACTGGTTGGTAAAATCGAGATCTCCGTCGAGCACGATCGTCGGCAGATACGCGTAGTAGTACGCCGCGTCGGCGGTCGGCTCCAGCACGCTCCGCTTCCAGCCATCCTGGCCTGTGAGCAGCACGACCGTGCCGGCGATCAGGAGCGCTGCCGAGACCGCCCAACCCGCCCGCGCGTCGCGGCTCACCGGTGCTCCGCGCTCGACGCGAGGCGCCGCCGGCAGGGGAGGTGGCAAGCCATGTGCGTGCGCAGCGTACCGCCATCCGCCCCGGCAACCAACCGCCGGGCCGCGCCGCCCGTGCGCCGCGGCTCACACGTCGCGGTTCAGCAGCAGCCACAGCCCGCCGTCGCGGGCCGACATCACCCGGATGCGCATGAAGCGATCGCGGTCGCTGAAGTCTCCCGTGTGGCCGAGCTCCAGATCGAGCGTGCCTGCCGCCGCCTCGGCCGCGATGCGCTGGCGAAACGCCGGCGTGTTCATGCAGGGCGCGATCTCGAGGAAGAAGTCGCGGCCGACGGTGGGGCGCGAGCCGCGGCCCGAGCTCGCGGCCTCGGTCCGGCTGTACAGCACCACGTGGCCGGTGCGCGACAGCCGGATCACGCCGAACGCCAGCTCGTCGATCAGCGAGCGGTCGAGCTGCTCGAGGACATCCATCGCATCGGGGGCATCGAAGGCGAGCTGGTTCATCATGACATCTCCCGTTGGGCTTCGGGTACATCGGAGAATCGAACCACGGCATACAGATCCGTGATGACCACGCCGTCGCGCGAACACGGAACGATCATTCGCTCGAACAGCGCTTCTGGGCCACCGCGGCGGAGTCGTAGATAATCATAGACCGGCGCGCGCAGCTGGTAGCACCGCAGGTAGGCGGCGCGCATATCGATCTCGTAGCCCGCGGCGCCGGCGTCTTGCGCGGGGACCGGCGTGCCCAGGAGCCCGTGGCCGAGCCGGCGCTCGAGCGCGCCGCCCACGTCGACGTGGCGAAACACCGGCGCCTGCGGCGAGCCGCCCGGCTCGACCGCGACGACCGTGATGTCGGGCAGGAACGGCAAGAGGCCCGTGTCCTCCATCCGCCGCGGATGGGGCGGATACTGGTCACCGCCCAGCGCGAGCCAGCGCAGCAGCACGCTGTGGAGCCCGCCGTCGACCATCCGCGACAAGAGCTTGCGATACGCGGTCGGCACGATCATCGGCACGAAGTCGGCGCGCGCGCGCGACGTGCGGGGGGGGCGCTCGGCGCGGGGGCGCGTCGCGGGCGGGCCCGCCCGCGGGATCTCGAGCACGAAGCTCGTCCCGGTCGCGGGCTCCGACCGGACCCAGATCCGGCCGCCGTGGGCCTCCGCGATGCGCTTGGTGATGTACAGGCCGAGCCCGAGGTGGCCGTGGCCGGACAGCGCCGCGCGCTTCATCGGATGGAACAGGATCGCCATGGTCTCGGCGGTGATCACCGGGCCGCGGTTGTTCACCTCGACGTAGAGCCGGTGCTCGGTGGCGTCGGCGCGAACCTTGATCGGCTGGGCGGGATCGCCGTACGCGATCGCGTTGGCGACGAGGTGTGACACGGCCTGCACCAGGCGGGCCCGGTCGAACTGGCCGGCGCCATCCCCGGTGCAGGTCAGCGTGATTCGCCGCGCCGGCGCGCGCGCCTGGAGGTCGGCGACGCACGCCGCCAGATCGCGGAACAGGTCGTGGGGGACCGGCTGGAGGCCGAGCAGGCCGAGGTTGCTCGCGCTGTAGTCGACGAGCTCGTTGGCCATGCGCGCGGCGCGCGCGGCGGCGCGCTGGACCCGCCGCATCGCCTGGTGGTGCGCGTGGTCGGCGCCCGGGCCCAGGGCGGCCGCCGTCGCGACCACGTTGAGCGGGCCGCGCAGACCATCGGCGACCATGCCGAGCAGGCGGTGCTCCATCGCCACGCGCTCGCTCATGTCCTCGTAGGCGCGCGCGCGCTCGATCGCCTGCGCGCACACCGCGGCGAGGCTCTCCAGCGCGATGCGATCGTCGGCGTCGAACCGGCTGTCCGTGGCAAACGCGATCCCGAGGATCCCGATCAGGTCGGCGCCGCTGATGAGGGGCAGCCAGCACCGCGTGCCGGTGACCTCGAGCCCCAGATCCGTCCCGTAGGTGGCGACGAGATCCGCGTGATGCTCGAGCCACACCGGCCGCGACGTGCGCGCCGCCTGCGAGATCGGGTTGTCGCGCGCGGCGATCGCCAGGCGCGTGAACCGGTTCAGGGTGTGGGTGGCGCGGCCCTGCGCGTGGAGCAGCACGAGCTCGTCGCTCTCGCGCAGCAAGATCGCGCTCGCCACCGCGCCGAACAGCGCGACGCCGTCGAGGATCGCCGTGGCGACCTCGAGCTCCGAGCCCACCACGGCAAGCCCGGTGCAGATCGCGTGGAGCTGCGCGGCGCGCTGATGGGCGCGGTGGAGCGCGAGGCGCAGCCGCTGGCGCTCGCCGCACAGCGCGATCGCCGTGCGGATCCGCGGCCCGACGAAGCCGTCCCAGTCGGCGACGTCCTCGATGCCGAGCACGAGCGCGCGCCGCGCGAGCGTGAGATCGCTCTGCGGGGTCAGCACCAGCACGGGCGCGAGCCGCGCCTCGGCGAGCTGCGCGAGATCGCGGAGATCGTGGGTCCCCGACAGCCAGCTCGAACCGACCACGATCACCTGCATCGTCCCCGGTGTGACCACGCGGTGCGCGAGATCGATGGCGTAGATCTCGATCGCGTCGAGATCGTCGATCGCCTCCGCGAGGCGCTCGCGAATCGCGGCTGCCTCGACGGGATCCGCGGCGAGGATCGCGACGCGCGTGCCCGGCGATGCACCGATCATCCACCCCCCTGTGCCATCGCCAGCACTCTACTCGCCACGCGCCGCGGTGTCTGCGATGTTCATCGGCTCGCCAAATTGCTGTGCGGGAGGCCGCAGCCAACGACGACTGCGTAGCGACCGATGCAAGCGCCCGCTCGGGAGCAGGCGATCTCATGTGCGTTCGCCGCGCGCGGATCCCGCGGCCCGATCACCTGGCCCGCGCGGCACCTCCGGCGAGCTCGTCGCGCAGCTCGCGCGCCCGGGCGCGGCGCGGATCGATCGCGATCGCGCGTTCGAGGAACCCGAGGCCGTCCGCGACGGCCGTCTTGCCACCAGCCTGGGCGCGCAGGCGCTCGACCTCGGCGCTGGCGATCCACGCGCTGGCGCTCTGCGCGTCGATGGTCCGCGCGAGGGCCGCCGCGGCCGCCGCGCGCGCCAGGTATGGCGCCGCGACGCCAGCGTGACCGTGCGCGAGCGCCCAGCGCGCCGCCAGGGACTCGGCCCGGCACGACCATAGTTGCGCGGCGCCCGCCTCTTCGAAATGGTCGCGCAGCGTGTTCACGTCGCCGCGCATGCGCGCCAGCGCGGGCGCCGGATCGGCGTCGCGCTGGATCAGCAGCTCGGCGTCGAGCGCCACGACCGCGAGGTGCGCCAGCAGCGCCATCACCAGCGTGGGTTCGCGGGCGAGCGCGGGATCGACGGCGGCGTGGGCCTGGGCGATCGTCGCGGCGGCGTCCTCGCGCCGGGCCAGCTGGTAGCGCGCGCGCACCGCCAGCGCCTCGCCGGAGCCGGCCAGCGCCATGCCATGATTGACGTGGAGCCGCAGCATCGCGTTGTATTCGGCCAGCGCGGCGTCGACCGCGGGCCGCGGATCCTCGTCGTGCGTGGCCTGGATCGCCGCCCGCCGGGTCCACATCTGCGCGAAGCCGTAGTGCACGGCGGGATCGTCCTCGAGCGCGAGCGCCGCGCGGAAGCCGTGCTCGGCGAGCGCGAAGCTGGCCGTCGGGTCGACGCCGTGATCACCCTCGTATTGCGCGCGCCACGCGTAGACCCACGCGAGCGACGCGGACGCGTCGGCGGTAGGCCCCGCCTGGGCCGCGGCGCGACAGCTGGTGAGCGCGGCGGTGAACTCGCCGAGCGGATCGATGCCGTGCGCACCCTGGTACGCGGCGAGCTCGCCGTGCGCGTCGCACTGGTAGCGCTCGCCCTCGGGGGAGTCGCCGCCGCGCACGCGCGCCCGCTCGATCAGCCCGAGAACCTTGGCGACGTCGGCGCCGGGATCGCGGCCCTCGAGGCGCTCCCAGGTGACGCGGCCGAGCTCGATCCGCGCCTCGCGCAGCAGGGCCTTGCCGTTGTCGGGGTTGATCTGCTGGGCGCGGTGCAGCGCGGTGGTCGCCTGCTGCCGCAACCACGCGGGGGCCTCGTCGGCGCGCAGCGCGACCACCTGATCCCAGATCATGGCGCCGTCGCGGAGCCACGCGTCGTCGTCGCTGCGCGCGATCTCGAGCACGCGCTCGAAGATCTGCCGCGCGGTGGCGAACTCGGCGACGCCTTCGTCGTGGTGGCCGGCGGTGAGCAGCCGGCGCCCCGCGGCGTTGTGCGCCTCGGCCTCGAGCTCGCCGGCCTCATAGAACGTCGGCGCTTCGGCGAACGCCGCGCGTGCCCGCGCGCTCGCGTCGTCGAACCTGTGATCGTGAAACGCGATCAGCGCCTCTAGATAAGCCGGCGAGCCCTTGCCCGCCGCGAGCGCCGCGCGCAGGTGCACGATCGCCGGATCGCGATAGCGCTGCTCGATCGCGCGGAGCCTGGCGTCGCGCTGGGTCGCCGCGACCGAGGTCTCGATGTCGCGGAACCGGTTCTCGTAGCTCGCGCCGAGCTCGCCGCCGAGCGCAGCCTCGAGGTCCGGGCCGCGCAGGCCGGCGGCCCACGCGGTCTCGAGCAGGGCGAGCGCGCGCTCGTGATCGCCCAGCGCCCGCGCGGCTTCGCCGAGCACGAACGTGCCCAGGCCGATCGCGTCCTGGCCCGCGGGCGTCGCCAGCTGGCGCTCGAGGTCGCGCATCGCGGCGCGGACCTTCTCGCGCGCGGGCCGGATGTCGTGCAGCGGCAGCATGTACGCGCTGCGCAGCTGCGTGCGCAGGTCCGGCAACAGCCCGCGCAGCCAGCTCACGAACTCGGTGCGCTGGTCGGCGGCGCGGCGCAGCTGGGCCGCGTGGACGACGGCGCCCACGATCGTGATCGCGACCGCGAGGACCGCGCTGATCGCGATCGCGCGGCCGCGCCGAGCGGTGGGCGCGAGCGCCGCGAGCAAGGCGGTCATCGACGGGAAGCGCTCGGCGGGCGAGGCGCTCAGGGCGCGGCGCAGCACCGGGTACACCGGCCGTGGGATCCGCCGCGCGCCGGGCCGCGCCGGCAGCGGGCTGCCCGCGGTCCACCCGGCAGAGGTCCACTGCGGCAGGGCGAACGGCCGCTCGCCCTGGAGCGCCTCGTACAGCGCGACCGCGAAGCTGAACTGATCGGCGCGCGGATCCGCGCGGCCGCCGGCGAACTGCTCGGGCGCCATGTACGCGAGGGTCCCGACCACGCTGGTGCCGCGCGCCGCGCGTGACGCCTCCGGGTCCGCGCGCGGCTCCGCGTCGGGTGGTTCGGCCACGGCGACCCGGGCCAGCCCGAAGTCGGTGACGCAGACCCGGCCATCGTTGCCGACGAGCACGTTGTCGGGCTTGAAGTCGCGGTGGGTCAAGCCGGCGGCGTGGGCGGCGGCCAGGCCGTTGCCGGCGGCGATGAACGCGGCGAGGATCTCGCGCGGCGCGCGCGGCTTGGCGCGCAACCAGCGCGCCAGGGTCATCCCCTCGATCAGCTCCATCGCGATGAACACGCGATCGCCCACGCTGCCGACGTCGAACACCGCGACGACGTTGGGGTGGGTCAGGCGGGCCATGGCCTGCGCCTCGCGCTGGAGCAGCTCGCGAAACTGCTGCCGGTCGCCATCGCCGGCCACGCCCTGGTGGAGCACCTTGAGCGCGACCTTGCGGTGGAGCTCCGGATCGTGCGCGGCGTACACCACGCCCATGCCGCCGGCGCCGAGCCAGTCGAGCACGCGGTAGCGGCCGATGAGCCCGCCGATCGGCAGCTCGGACGAGGCGCCGCGCGCTTCGAGCGGCCGCGTCGTGAACCGCGAATCGGCGGTGGGCGGCACGACCCCGCTACACGCCTGGGCGAGCGCCGACAGCAGCCGGCGACACGCGGGGCAGCGGGCGACGTGGGCCTCGAGCGTGCCCATGTGCCGGGGCGACAGATCGCCGTACACGAACGCCGCGAACTCGTCTTCGCCTGGGCACGTCTCATCGAGCGACGCTGGCGGCACCATGGCTTTGACGTGCCGCACGGCGAGCGGTCCTGCAAGCGGCTGTGGATCCGGAGCTCCGGGCCCCCTCCCACGAGCGAACCACGCCGGGATCTGCCGCGATTTGCCAGACACAGGCCTTGACCCTGTCGTGAGATCCGGATCCGAACGCCGTCGGCTCGATTCAGGGGCGGGGCGCGCGCCGCGCGGACGCTGCTTCGGCGATGAGCCTGGTGGCGCGGTGCGCTGACAGGACCGCGCCCTCTTGCCAGCCGATCAGGTGGCTGGTGTGGTCGCCCGCGAACACGAACGGCCAGTCCGGCTTGATGATCTCGCGATATTGCGCCTGATAGTAGCCGTCTCGGGCCGCGGGGATGCTGCCGCCTACCCAGGAGCCCTCGTTGTAGGGGATGCGGCCCCAGCACACGAAGACCGGCTTTTCGAGCTTGTGCTCGTGGCCGGGGTGTAGCTTGCCGATCGCCGCGCGCGAGGCGTCGAGCTTGGCGGCGAGGTCGGGCAGGGCGGCGAACGGCGGCTCGCGCTCGTCGCCATAGCCGGCGACGATGACGCCGCGCTCGCTGGCGATGCCCGCGCTCGGATACCACACCAGCCCGACGGGGTGGTTCCACAGAAACGACAGCCCGCCGTAGAGGTTCGCGTCGGTCTCCCAGAACCGCGGGCTCTCCCACGCGATCTTGTAGAACGAGGCATACTCGGTCTCGGTGATGGCGCGCTGGATCTGGGGCGCGAAGTCATTGGGAATCGAGCGCAGGATCGCGAGCGGCAACGCGCAGACACAGTAGTCGGCTTCGAGCTCGCGGTCGCGTCCGCCCGAGGTATAGACCACGCGCGCGCCCCGGGCGGTCCGCCGGATCTCCTTGATCGGCGAGCTGAAGCGAACCACGGCGCCGAGGTGCTTGGCGAGCTCGTAGGGGATCCGGTCCATCCCGCCGACCGGCTGCATCATCGTGGCCTGCATGTCGAGCATCTCCTCGAACTGCATGCGGCGCCAGAACTGCGCGCTCAGCAGGTCGCGCAGCGCCAGCGGCTCGCGGAGCTCGGCGACCTCGTCGCCCGCGCCCGGGAACTTCTTGAGCCCGGCGCGCTCCGAGCCCTTGTACTTGAGATCGCCATCGAGGTCGCCATAGGCCTTGAGGAACTCGATCATCCGGGCGTGGTCGTCTTTGTCGAACTGCTGGTCGAGCGCGCCCTGCTGGAGACACTTCCCGAGCAGCTCCGATACCTGCCCCCGGGTATCGTTCATGACCTCGCGCTGCTCGATCGGCCGGCCGCCGAACGCGTCGGCGTTCTGGTACAGCGAGCTCCGCGAAGTATTGATCTCGACCTCGAGCGGGATCTTGAGGTCTCTGCAATAGCGGAGGATGTTCCGGTGAATCGACGGGAGTCGCGCGGGACCGGCATTGAAATACTGCCCCTTGCTGAACCCGCACTTCTGCTGCGACCCGTCCGTGAACTTGACGGTATCTCCGCCGCGCAGCGTCCAGTTGCGGCCGCCGGGCCGGTCGCGCGCCTCGAGCAAGGTGCAGCGATAACCCGCCTTGCCGAGCTCGTACGCCGACACCAGGCCAGCGATGCCGCCTCCGAGGATGACGACCCGGGTGCCCGGGGGCGCCGGCGCGAACGCGAGATCCTGGGCGGCGGCCGGTGGCACGGACATGAGTCCGAGCGCATGCACGGCGGCGAACGCAGCGCCGTAGCCACCTGCCTGCCCGACGTGGCTCAAGAATGCACGCCGCGAGATGCTCATCGAGGCACCCTACCGGCTGGCGGTTTCCGCCACCACAGCGATCTGCGGAATTTCCAGGCGCGGTGCCGCACGCTGCAGGCGAGCGTCGCGTCCTGCCGCACCGCAGAAACACCGCCGACACGTGACCACCGGGGCAATCCGCCTGCAGCGCAGCGCTGCCTCGCGCGGTCAGGACTGCGGCGCTCGAATGACTCGCAAGCTGATATCGATCTGACTCCGGATCATCCGGAGGATGCTATCGAGCTCTCCTGACGGTACATCGAGCTGCGCCATCATCCGCGCGCGGACCTGCGCGAGCACCTGCAGCCGGGCGCGCGCGATCATGCGGGCCGCGGTCGAGCGATGCGTGCGGTACAGCGCGCCGAGCTCGTCGACGCTCAGCGCATCGATGTAGTGCTGGCGCAGCATCGTGCGCTCGCGATCGGACAGCGCGTGCAAGGCGTGCTCGAAGGCCTCGCGAAACGCCTGGCGATAGACCTGCTTGGCGTGCTCGAGCTCGGGGCTGCCGCCGGTCGCGATCCGATCCAGCAGCTCGGCGTCTTCCATCGCGACCTCGCGCCGGGCGCGCTGCTGGCGCCGCAGCGCCTGGCGCACGGCGATCACGCGGAGCCAGGCGCGCAGGTCGCCGCGCCCCGAGAACTCGAGGATCTTCGGCCGCAGACCGTCGCCGACGAGCGCCCAGCTCCGGATGTCCTGCTTGATCTCGGCGATCGGATCGGCGGCGATGCCCAGCCTGCGCAGCGCGCCATCGAGCTGGTGCAGGCAGCCATCAAACGCCGCCAGGCCCTCGGGATCGCCGCGCGCACAGGCGCACGCGACGTAGAGATCCGCGGTGTGGATCTCGCGCAGCGCGACCTGGCGCGGCACCCCGGCCGGTAGCCGCTCTCGGAGATAGTCAATGAACGCCTCGGCAGGCACGGCGATCGCGGGATAGGCAGACTGAGCGGCGCGCGTGATCTCGTGGAGTACTGCATCGCGATCGTCCGGCGCGGTCACCGGGCGCGCGACGCCGCGGGCAGGGACGAGATCCGCGCTCAAGTTACCTTCCGATCCATGACGGCCAGCGTAGCGGTGAGCCGTCCTTGGCGCCACGGCAAAGGCCGGATACCGGAGAGGCCGCGGAAACCTCCGGAAACCCTGTGAGCGTCGACGTGGGAGTGAGCGAAGGATCGAGCAAGCGAGATCGCCGGTTCTCGGCGGATCGCGATCGAGGTGCTGCGGCCCCTGCGGCGAATCGCGGCGATCGCGGATCGGAGCACTGCGTCGAAGAGGTGTGCATGGGTGGTCGGGGCCGAGGGCGGGTGTCGCGGGCGGCGATCTGGTAGGTTGACGCCTTCGTCCGCACCAGGTCATGGCAGTTCGCCCGCTCGAACCAGGAGGCACTCATGCTTGCACGTTGCTCCGCTGTCGCCGTGATGTCGTGGTTGTTCGTCGTGCGCAGCGCCGGGGCGGACGCGCGACGATCGGACGCCGTCCTCGTCAACCTCGCGATCGACGCCGCGACCAGCGCATCGACCGCGGCGGTCGATCGTCCGGCGACGCTCGCCACCGACGGGGACGCGGCCACCGCGTGGTGTCCGTCCGCGGTCCCGGCCAGCCTGACGATCGATCTGGGACACCCGGTGGACGTCGCCGGGTTCGGCGTCAGCCTGGCGGGCGCGGCGGCGTCCGGCACCGTCGAGCTCGCGGTGGCGGACGCGCCGCACCGGTTTCACACCCTCGGGCCGGCGCTGGCGATCGCGACCGGCGCGCCGACCTGGATCCCGCACGGCGGCGAGCGCGGACGATCGGCCGCGCGCCTGGTGCGCATCACGGTGAGCGGTGATCCGTTGCCGTGCGTCGGCGAGCTGCGCGTGCTCGGCGAGGATCGGCGGGCGCCGCGGGCGATCGGCCACGATCTATCGTTCGCGATCCAGGAGGCCGCGATCGGCACGACGTACACCGATCGCGGACGCGCGGGGCTGCCCGAGCAGATCCTGGCCGACCACGGCGCCAACTTCGTCCGACTGCGGCTGTGGGTCGATCCACCCGGCGGCTACAGCAACCTGAGCTCGGTGCTGGAGATGGCGCGGCGGGCGCGCGCCGCCGGCATGCGGATCCTGCTCGACTTCCATTATTCCGACTTCTGGGCCGATCCGCAGACCCAGAATACGCCGGCCGCGTGGCAGGGCCAGGATCTGGCGACGCTGGCGAACACGGTGCGGACCTACACCCGCGACGTCCTCGCCGCGCTGGTCGCGCAGGGCACGCCCGCCGAGATGGTCCAGATCGGCAATGAGATCCGCAATGGCATGCTGTGGCCCACCGGCTGGGCCGACGCGTGGTCGGGCGCCGGCTGGGACAAGCTCGGCACGTTGCTGCGCGCCGGCGTCGCCGGGGCCGCCCAGGCGCCCGGGCGCACGCCGAAGATCGTGATCCACTTCGACCAGGGCGGCGATAACGCGTTCTCGCGCGTGTTCTACGATCGCGTGGTCGAGCAGGCCGTGCCGTTCGACGCGATCGGCCTGTCGTACTATCCGTTCTGGCACGGCAGCATCACGCAGCTCCGCACGAACCTCGACGATCTGGCGGTGCGCTACGGCAAGGCCGTGATGATCGTCGAGACCCAGTATGGCTGGACCCTCGACAACGGCGACGAGCTGGGCAACTTCCTCTGGGAGGCCAGCCAGGTCGTCCCGGGCTATCCGGTCTCGCCCGGCGGCCAGCTCGCGTTCGTCTCCGACCTGGTCTCGGCGCTGGCGGCGGTCCCGGGCGGCCGCGGCGCCGGCATCTTCTACTGGCAACCCGAGTGGATCCCCGGTGTGGGCTGGACCCCAGGCGCCGGCACGCCGAACGACAACCTCACGATGTTCGACTTCTCCGGCCAGGCGCTGCCGGCGGTCCAGCTCGCCGACCCGCTGCGCGCGTGCCGCGAGTTCGCCCAAGGCCAGGTGCCCTGCACGTTCTGACGTTCGCGGACCCACCGGCCAGGCCACTTCATCGTCGCACGTTGCCTCGAGGTACATCGAGCGCGGCGCGCAGGTTGTTGGCGCCGTCTCTTGTGACCGCGGCGCGCCGCGCGGATCCTGGCAGGAGGGGAGGGACGTTGCATGACGAGCATGGAGAACCTGGGGATGTCGGAGCACGCGCCGGTCGCGGTCCATCCGCCCTGGAGAGCGGGGCAGTACGTGACGTACGTCCTCGAGCGCGACGACGGCAGCTGGGTCGCGTTCGCGCTGCGCATCGTCGGACAGGCGCAGGATGGCGCGTGGGCGATCGAGGGCAACTTCAAGACCTTGGCCGGGGAGTGCGCGGTGGTGTTTCGCGCCGATCCAAAGGCCCCTGCCGACGCTCCGGATGTGACACCGGTCCGCACGCAGATCACGCGAACCGCTCCGCCGATCGGCGGTTTCGCCGCGCGCCCCGCCGACGATCCGACGACGTCGACGGCGCTGGCGATGAACGTCCTCGGGGTCCGGCGCTGGCCGGCGGCGCTGGCCGCGCTGTCGACCGCGCCGCGCACCGTGAACTATCCGTGCGGCATCGCCCGGACCCACCTGCTCGTGACCCCCGGGCCCGGCCACGCCCAGTATCACGACCTGTCGCCGCGGGTCATGGTGACCGGAGTGGCGCGCCTGGCGATCGATGGCGCCCGGGCGCCGATGACGGCGACGTCGTTCGGGTTCAGGTCCGACGACGCGGACGCCCCCAACCTCTACGATGACTTCATCGATCTCTCGCATCTCGTGGCGACCGAGCATGACGGCTTCGCGCTGACCTACCCGGCGACCTGGTTCTTGCGCCAGGCGCCCGACGAGTCCACCGATGGCGTCCAGCGGAGGTACTACGGCGTGCACCTCGGTGGCGTGTCGTGCTCGCTGGTGTGCTCGGTGACGATCGATCGCGGCGCTCACGGTCGCATCGAGGCGGAGCACGCCGCGGCGCGCGCGCGATCGTTGCGTCACCTGCCGAACCTGGCGCTGCGCGAGGACGCCGGGATGCAGCTGCCGGCCGGCGCGTGGGGCTCGGCGCACGACTACGTGCACCCCGTGATCGCCGGCGTGGGCTACTCCGCGGGGTTCCGTTCGGAGGATGGCGCGAGGTTCGCGCTGGTCGACGCGCTGGGCTGCGTGTCCAAGGCGCATCCGCACGGGCGCGCGATGCTCGCCAGCTACGACCGCGTGTTCCGGGAGATCCTCGAGAACTTCCGATTTCGCGGAGCAGGGACCCTGTGACCTGCTGTCGTGAATCGCGATCGTGATCTCGAATGGCGCGTTGGGTGGCGCCTAAGTGATGGAGTGAGCGCGCCCCTGAAGGCGATTTCGACGGTCGAAAAATGAGTATGGCGCGCTACGATCAGCGCGCGAAGTGTTTCGAGTTGATTTCTACTTGTCGTAGGGCGCCGCGCGGCGCCGGTTCTCGCAACTGGCGATTCTCATGGGGCTGTAGATCGCTTGAGATGGAACGCCTGATATGAGACTGGAAGTCATGCGGCTCGAATCAATTCATCGCGTTCCGTACCTGCGACTGGCATTTGTTGCCGCTGGTTTGTGCTCGATCCCGGGCCGCGTCGGCGCCCAGCCCGCGAGCCCTGCGCCCAACCCGGATCAGAGCCAGGCGCCGGCCCCGCCGGCTCCAGCTCCAGCTCCCGACGCGGCACCACCGGCCGAGCCGGCTGGTCCGCCGTCGGTGAGCCCGCCGCCGGCCGCCGCTCCACCGGCGGACGTCAAGACGACGCTGCGCGGGGTCGTGACGGGCGACGGCGGGGTTCCCCAGGTCGGCGCGAGCGTGTCGCTCGTCGGCACCAGCTCGCTGGTCTTCACCGATGAAAAGGGCGAGTACACGTTCAGCGTGACGCCGGGGACGTACTCGGTGCGGGTCGAGGCGCCCGGCGCGTTTCCGCTCGAGAAGGTGGTGAACGTCGGGCCGGACCCGGCGTCGCTCGACTTCCTGGTCGCCGAGGACAAGATCGGCGAGGTGATCAACATCCTCGGTTCGCGCACGCCGCGCAGCCGGCTCGAGACCTCGGTCCCGGTCGACGTGGTCGACGCCGAGGTGATCAGCGAGTCGGGTCACACCGAGATGAACCAGATGCTCAATACGATCGCGCCGTCGTTCAACGCCTCGCACCTGGCGATCACCGACGGTACCGACCACATCGACCCGGCCGACCTGCGGTCCCTGGGACCCGAGCACGTGCTGGTCCTGGTGAACGGCAAGCGCCTGCACCAGAGCTCGCTGGTCAATGTGTATAACGGCGGCACGGTGGGTGTCGATCTGAACGCGATCCCGACCAGCTCGATCGCCCGCATCGAGGTCCTGCGCGACGGCGCGGCATCGCAGTACGGCTCGGACGCGATCGCCGGCGTCATCAACATCGTCCTCAAGGACACCGTCGATATCGTCGACCTCTACACCACGACCGGGGTGACCGGGAGCGGCGATGGCGCGCAGTTCAAGCTCGGCGCCAACACCGGCTTCAAGCTCGGCCACCGCGGCTTTGTCAATGTCACCGGTGAGTTCTTCGGGCGCGGCAAGACCAACCGGTCCAAGCCATGGACCGAGGACATCTTCCCGGGCATCACCGGGAAGGCCGCCACCGACGCCGAGCTCGCGAACCGCCACCTGTCGCGCGAAGACTTCACGATGCACGTCGGCGATGCCGGCGCGCTGGTCGGCACGGGGTTTCTCAACGCGGGCTACAAGCTCGACGACACGTTCGAGCTGTACGCCGATGGCGGCTACACGTTTCGCAAGGGCTACGCGTCGGGGTTCTTCCGGTTTCCCAACCAGGAGGCCAAGTCCGATCTGAACATCTATCCCAATGGGTTCTTGCCCCAGATCAACCCGACGCTGAACTCGTGGACCGGCACCGCCGGGATCCGCGCCAAGCAGGGGCCGATCGAAGGCAACCTGAGCCTGACCTACGGTGGCGACAGCTTTCACTTCTTCGTCAACAACAGCTTGAACGCGTCGCTCGGTGACGCGAGCCCGCAGGACTTCGACGCCGGCAAGCTGCGCTTCCACCAGACCAGCGCGAACCTCGACGGCGTGTATCACATCGATCAGCCGGTCTTGAAGTCGCTGGCGGTGGTCGCCGGCGCCGAGCTCCGGCGCGAGACCTACGGCATCACCGCCGGCCAGAAGGAATCGTGGGAGCAGGGGCCGGTGACCAACGCCGACGGATCGCCGAAGCTCCCCGGCGCGCAGGTGTTTCCCGGGTTCCGGCCCGACGATGCCTCCGAGAACAGCCGGACCAGCGAGGCGGCGTACCTCGGCATCGAGAGCCAGCCGGTCGCCCGCGCGAACCTCGACGTCGGCGCGCGCTTCGAGCACTACAGCGACTTCGGCAGCACGGTCACCGGCAAGGTGGCAGGGCGTGTCGCGGTGTTCAAGTCCGAGGACAACGAGAACGAGGTGGCGGTCCGAGGCTCGGGCTCGACCGGGTTCCGCGCCCCTGGACTCCAGCAGATCTACTACAGCACCATCGCCACGCAGTTCATCAATGACCCGAACAACGCCGGCAAGCTGGTGGCGAGCAACATCCTGATCAGCCCCAACCTGAGCAAGGTGACCGAGGCGTTCGGCGTGCCGCGCCTCAAGGAGGAGACGTCGATCAACGCCAGCGGTGGGTTCACCGCGCGCTTGCTCGGCAACCTGTCGGTCAGCGCCGACTACTACCACGTGAAGATCAAGGATCGGATCGTGCTGTCGGGCCTGTTCGACAAGACCGACGCGGTGCTCGGCCCGGAGATCTCCGCGGTGCTCGATCCGTTCCCCGGCGTGGGCATCACCCAGTTCTTCGTCAACGCCGTGGATACGTCGACCAACGGCGTCGACGTCGTGGTCGACTACAGCGTCCGGTTGCCCAAGGGCCAGCTCAAGGCCACCGCCGCGGCCAGCTTCACCGATACCAAGGTCGACGCGGTGCACGTGCCGCAGAGCATGCTGGACAAGTTCGCCAACATCGACGGCGCGGCCGACCAGGTGCGCGCGCTGTTCCTCAGCCGCTACGGCCGCAACCGGCTCGAGGATCTGCTGCCGCGCCAGAAGGCCACGCTCGCCCTCCACTGGGACTGGGCCGCGCTGTCGGCCGGCGTGCGCGGCAACTTCTATGGCCCGACCGAGTACCACGCCGAGACCGGGCCCGACCTCGACGAGTCGTTCGGCGCCAAGGTCACGGCCGACGTCGATGTCGGGTACCGGATCAACGGGGTGCTGGTCACGGTCGGCGCCAATAACGTGTTCAACACGTTCCCGGACGAGATGAAGCACGAGGAGAACCGGTTCAACGGTAGCTTCCTGTACAGCTCGGCATCGTTCCCCGCCGGCGCGCCGTACGGCATCGACGGCGGTTTCTACTACGTGCGCGCCGCGTACAAGTACTGACCAAGGTCGCGGCTGCGACGTCGCGCCGCACCGCGCGTGCGCGGTGGCCTGGTGCAGGTGCTCGAAGCCGGGCTCGATGTGCACGGACCGGGGGTTGGTGGCGCCGCATGTCACAGCAGTGGGCTATCGTGTGTCCTTGGAGGCCACGATGTCGTCACGCAGGTTCGGACGCTGTGCTCTGTTGCTGATCTCGATCGCGGCCCTCGCCGGGCGGCCTTCGCGGGCGCGTGCCGATGGCCGCCCCACCGACGCGTACCTGGACGAGAGCCGGGCGCGCTGGGAGCACGTCGCCAAGCAGATCTGGGATACGCCGGAGCTGGGGCTCAAGGAGCTCAAATCCGCCGCGGTGCTGATCGACGCGCTGCAGAAGGAGGGCTTCCAGGTCACCCGCGGGGTCGGCGACGAGCCGACCGCGTTCGTGGCGACGGCGGGCTCGGGCGCGCCGGTCGTGGCGCTGCTCGCCGAGTACGACGCGCTGCCTGGGCTCTCGCAGGCGGCGGGCCAGCACAAGAAGCAGCCGCTGGTCGAGGGCGCGCCCGGCCATGGCTGCGGGCACAACCTGCTCGGCACCGCCAGCGTCGCCGCGGCGATCGCGGCCAACCGCGAGCGGATCGCCCGGAAGCTGCCCGGCACGATCCAGCTGTTCGGCACGCCCGCCGAGGAGATCCTCTTCGGCAAGACGTTCATGATTCGCGACGGCGCATTCAAGAACACCGACGTGGTGCTGTCGTGGCACCCCGACGACCAGAGCCGGGTGACCAACCGGACCCGGCTCGCGGCGACCGCGGTCGACGTCGAGTTCTTCGGCCGCGCCGCGCACGCCTCGGCGTCGCCATGGCTGGGCCGCAGCTCGCTCGACGCGCTCGTGCTGTTCGATCACGCGATCGCGCTCATGCGCGAGCACATCAAGCCGACCGCCCGGATCCACCGCGTCGTGCGCGACGGCGGCACCGCCCCCAACATCATTCCGGATCACACCAGGGGCGAGTACTGGCTGCGCGATTCGACCGGCGACAGCGTGGCCGAGATGCTCGGCCGGCTGACCAAGGCGGCCGAGGGCGCGGCGCTCGGCACCGAGACCCGGGCCAAGGTCACCGTGCTGTTCTCGGTACGCGATCCGGTCCCCAACGACGCGCTCAACGCGGTGCTGCAGCGCGAGCTCGAGCGCGTCGGGCCGCCGAAGTTCGACGACGCCGACCAGAAGTTCGCGCGCGCGATGCAGAAGGAGCTCGGCTTCGAGGAGTCGGGCCTGGCGACCGCGGCGATGCCGTTCGCCCCGCGCAACGGCGGCACGGCGTCGTCGGATATCGGCGAGGTCAGCGCGGTCGTCCCGCTGGCCGAGCTCAACGTCGCGACCCGGCCGCTCGGCACCGCCGCGCACCATTGGGCGCAGACCGCGTGCGCGGCACACCCGCTGGGCTACAAGGGCATGGCGGTCGCATCCAAGGTCCTCGCGGCCGGCACGGTCGACCTCCTGACCGATCCGGCCACCGTGAGGACCGCCCATGATGACTTCGCCGCGCAGACCAAGGGCAAGTCGTACGTCTCGCCGCTGGCGCCCGGCGCCAAGCCGGTCGCGTCTCACTGACGGCTGCCGTAATATGCGGCACCGCGCGATCGCGCGGTTCAACGCCGGCTATCCGCGCTGCGTTATTGGCTGTCATCGATTGCTTTATGCAAAGAAGACTCGCTGTTACCGACTCTCGGTCGGTGGCGCGAAAAATTCTTGGTCGGATTTCGAGCGCCGCGTCGCCTCATCCACAGGGCGTGACTGCAGAACAACGGGCGGGATCGAGCGTCTGTACGTGGTAACATGTGTGCCGTATGGAGCTGTGGGGGAGTCTTGTGGGAAGCGGGCGGGCCTGGGCGGAGGTGGGACGAGGCACACTCGGGGGGCGGGGGATGGGCGTGTAGGACAGGGGCCGCGACGCCGTTTTCGTTGACCCGGAAGCGGCGCCGCGGTCCGATGGGGCGCTCCGATCTGAAGCGGGGCGGCTGCGCGCGATGGATCGCCAGTCAGACAATCAGGTACAAGGAGGGTGGAACGTGACGCAGAACAACGCGCACAATATCACTGTATGGGAAGACGATCCGGGGAGCGGAAGCAGCGCCGATGGCGGCCTGCTGCTGCGCCGGGAGGTCCCCGATAACGAAGCTCAGCCGTTCCCGACGCAGATTCGCGCGGAGACCGCGGCGCCTGCGGCGGATAATTATCCGCCCGGCACGCCGGGCTTCCGCTACTGGGTCTGCGCCGACGCCCTGCGCCGCGCCTCGGACCTGTGGGGCGGCCTGCTCGGGTCGCAGCACAAGTGGCACCCGGCGGTCGGCGCCGTGCTTCCCGTCAAGCTCGATCAGGGCGTCGACCTCAACGCTTACTACGACCGCGCCGCGCTGAACTTCTTCCACGCCCCGATCGGGGATCGCACGGTGTACTCGGGCGAGAGCCCGGACGTGGTGTGCCACGAGTTCGGCCACGCGGTGCTCGACTCGATCCGGCCGCAGCTGTGGGACGTGGCGTCGTTCGAGCCGCCCGCGTTCCACGAGTCGTTCGGCGATATGAGCGCGATCCTCGCCGCGCTGCAGGTGCCGTCGTTCCGGGTCGCCGTGCTGCAGGAGACCAGCAACGAGCTGTATCGTTCGTCGCGGCTGTCGCGGCTCGCCGAGCAGCTCGGCTGGGCGATCCGCCAGAAGTGGCCCGATCAGGTCGAGGCCGATTGCCTGCGCAACGCGGTCAACTCGCTGTTCTATCACGATCCGGATACCCTGCCGACCTCGGCGCCGGCCAAGCAGCTGTCGTCGGAGCCGCACTCGTTCTCGCGGGTGTTCACCGGCGCGTTCATGGAGACGCTGGCGCTGATGTACGCCAACTCCGGGCACACCACCGAGGACGCGCTGCAACAGGTCAGCCTCGATCTCGGCAAGATCCTGCTCGGCGCGATCGCGCACGCGCCGGTGGTTCCGGAGTACTACGCGCAGGTCGGCGCCCACATGATCTCGCTCGCGACCGCCAAGTCGGACGCCTACGGCCAGGCGGTCAAGACCGCGATGGTCAAGCACGGCATCGTGTCGGTGCCCGGGGTCGCCGCGGTGCTCGGCTCCGAGGCGAGCACCGGGTTCGAGGCGACCACGCTCGAGGTGCCGGACGCGCCCGCGCCGATGGTCGCCCAGGAGCTCGACGTCACCGGCTACGGCCTCAACGTCACGAAGATCCAGGCGGTGACCGCCGCGCAGCCCAAGCGGTTCCGGGTCGCGGGCGCCGCGCCGAGCACGGGCGACGCCGCGTCGGTCGGCGCGGGGCGGAGCGCGCTCAGCTTCTTCGAGGATCTGATCCGCCGCGGGCGGCTCGACTATGGCACCTCGGCGCATCCGCGGTTCGCGGTCGTAGGTCCCGCGGCGACCGTCAAGACCCACCGGCTTAACAATGAGAACGGGCAGGTGGTCCTCCGGCGGCTCCGGATCGATTGCGGCATGCACAAGGCTCCGGACTCGGTACCATCCAAGCCGTGAGCTTGGCCGCGCTGCTCCTCGACCTCCACGACACGCTGGTGCACGACGGCCACGTGATCGCAGGCGTGGCCGAGGGGCTCGCGGCGCTGTCGGAGCTGCACGCCTCGTCCGGTGACAAGCTGCGACTCGCGCTGGTCTCGGACGACGAGCTGCCCGCCTCGTCGGTGCTCGCGACGTATTTTCCGCCGGCGTCGCCGCCGATCACCCGGGCGAGCGAGCCCGGCCCGCACCTGCCGGACCCGGTGGTGTTTCGTGCGGCGCTGGCGCGGCTCGGGCTGCCGGCGACGCTGTCGACGGCGATGTTCGTCACCGGCGATGCCGGCCACGCGGCCGCGGGGCGCCGGCTCGGCATGATCACGTGGCAGCTCGGCGCCGACCTCGCCGACTGGTCGCATCTTCCGTTGCTGGTCGCGTGGGCGATCGGCGAGACCGACCCCGGCCGGGTGCGTGCGTCCTACGCGCTGCGCGTGCGGGCGTTGTTTCGCGAGACCCTGGTGAGCGTAGAGCGCGTCGATCGCGCCGCGCACCAGGCCTACGCGACGCTCGCGGGCGAGCCCCCCGACGCCGTGGTCCTCGAGCTCGACCCGAGCGGCGATGTCGTGGCGCTGAACCACGTGCTGCAGACCGAGCGCGACAAGCAGTTCGACGCCGCGCTCGCGGCCACCGCGCGCGTGGCGGGGCCCGGCGAGGAGCTCGCGGCCGGCCAGACCCACAAGGTCGAAGCCGGGCCGGCCGGCACGCGCCCGCGTCGCAAGCGATTCTCGATCACCTGACGGTTCCGCGGACGTGACGGCGAACATGCCAGTGCCGCCGCCGGCATGGTGGTCAACGCGAGCACTCGTGGCACGGCGAGCCGCGGCAGATCATTGCATGTCGAGCATATCCATGTTGCTCCGCGCCGGGCGCCGGCGTCGCGCCGTGCAGCAGGATTGACAAATTCGCGTATGGCGAGCCACCGCGTCCGCGTTCGCGGGCTCGACGGGCGACGTGTAGGACGCGGACGCTGTTGCGCACACGCCGGGCTTGCAAGATGTCTCAGCGAGGACGAGATTCCGGGGCGTGGCGCATGTTCTAGTGCCTGCGACCGCGGAGGCGATAGCCCGCGTGGCAGAGGAGCCATGACCGACGAGCCGATGGCAGATCTCATTGGACGTCCCCTGGGAGAGTTCATCGTTCGAGCCCAGATCGGCGAGGGCGGCTACGCCGTCGTCTATCGCTGCGAGCAGCCGCTGCTCGGGCGGGAGGCGGTCATCAAGGTGCTGCACGCGCGGCGCCGGGGCGACGACGCGGCCGGGGAGCGGTTCCTGCGCGAGGCCCGGCTCGCGTCGCGCCTCGATCATCCGTACGCGGCGCATGTCTATCAGTTCGGCGTCGAGACCGACGGGATCCTCTGGATCGCGATGGAGATGGTGCAGGGCGTCACGCTCGGCGACTGGCTCGCCATGCACGGGCCGATGCCGCTCGACCAGTTCGTTCCGTTCTTCCGGCGCGTCGCCCAGGTGGTCCGGGCGGCGCACGAGCGCGGCATCGTCCATCGCGATCTGAAGCCCTCGAACGTGATGGTGATCGAGGACGGCGGGCTGTTCCCCAAGCTGCTCGACTTCGGGATCGCGCGCGCGAGCAACGAGGTGGCGCTGCCCGACCCGATCGAGCCTGCGCCCGCGCCCGAGGGCCGCGACTACCGCTTGACCAGCAGTGGTTCGATGCTGGGGTCGGCGCCGTACATGGCGCCCGAGCAGTGGAGAAATGCGCGCGACGCCGGTCCGGCGGCCGATATCTACTCGCTCGGCGTGGTCGCCTACGAAGCGCTGACCGGGCGCCGGCCGTTCTTCGCCAAGACCGCCGATGACTACTGCCGCCAGCACCTCGAGGCCGAGGTCCCGCCGCTCGGCGGTGAGTTCTCGCCGGCGCTCTACCGGGTGCTGCAGCGCGCGCTCGCCAAGGATCCCGCCGCGCGCCAGGCCAGCGTGCTCGACCTGGCGTCCGAGCTGCGGGCGGCGCTGCGGGTGCAACCGCGCGAGCTGCTCCGGACCTCCGCGCAGCAGTGGGAGGATCGCGCGCGCCCGGTGGGCCTGCTGTGGGGACCGACCGTGCTCGCGGATCTCGAGCGCTGGAATCATCAAGCGGCGGCGACCACGCTCAGCAACCTCGAGTGCTCGTTCATCGCGGCGAGCCGGCGGCGGGCGCGTCGCGCCGTGTGGGTCCGCCGGCTGGTGGCGCTGCTCGCCGCGGCGGGCGTGGTCGGCGCGCTGCAGCTGCGCGCCGCGATGCGGACCCGGATGGCCGAGCAGATCGCGCTCGAGGCCGAGATCGAGCAGGGCCGGCAGGCGCTGCTCCACGGCGAGTCGAGCGAGGCCGTGCGCCACCTCGAGCAGGCCCACCAGCAGGGCGCGCGCGCGTTCGGCGTCGAGTTCATGCGCGACCGCGCGCTGCAGCCACAGAGGGCGGAGGTGGCGCGCTTCACCGTCGAGGGCGGGCGCATGTGGTCGGCGGTGTTCGCCCCCGATGGCGACCGCGTGCTCACGGCCGACGATCAGGGCGCGCGGATGTGGGACGCCCGGACGCGCCAGCCGCTGTTTGCGATGAGCCACGGCAACAACGTGAGCGTGTACAGCGCCGTGTTCAGCCCCGACGGCACCCGCATCCTCACCGCGGGCGGCGATGGGAGCGTGCGGATCTGGGACGCGGCGACCGGCGCGTCGATCCGCGCGCTGACCTACCGTGGCGCGGGCGCGCAGCCGTGGCGCTACGCGCAGGTCGCGGCGTCGTCGCGCGTCGTGGCGGCGATCGACGCCATCGGCTCGACGGTGCACGTCTGGGACGCGGCGACCGGCGCGGCGATCGCCGAGCTGACCAACGATGGCCGCGACGTCTCGTTGCTCGCGATCAGCCCCGATGGCAGCTGGCTCGCGACCAGCGGCGGCGAGACCGTCGGGGTGTGGAGCACGTCGAGCTGGCGACAAGCGCTCGCGATCCCGGGCCCCCGCACCCGCAGCCTCCGGTTCGATCCGAGCAGCCAGCGGCTCGCGGTCGGGACCTACGATGGCGCCGCCTCGATCTGGGAGATCCCGAGCGGCGCGCTGGTTCGCTGCTTGCGCGAAGCCGGCGACCCGGTCGATGCGCTCGCGTTCTCGCCCGACGCCACGCTCGTCGCGACCGGCAGTCGCGATGGCACGGCGCAGGTGTGGGACGCCAGATCGGGCGGCCAGCGGGCCCAGTTCAACGCGCACCACAGCAAGATCTATGCGGTGGAGTTCGCCGCGACCGGGGACCACCTGCTGTCCGCGGGCGCCGATGGCGCGGTCGTCGTAGCCAATCTTGCCACCGGCATGACCGTGGCCCGCCTCGAGGGCTCGCCGCGCGCCGTGCTGACCGCGCACTTCGATCGGGACGCGCGCCGGGTCGTCAGCGCCTCGCAGGATGGCACGGCGCGGGTGTGGAACGCCGCGTCACCGTATCTTCTCTGGCGCCTGCCGCCGATCGGACCTGCGTGTGATTCTGCCGAGAGCCTTTTGCCCGATCAGCGATTCATGGCGCTCAGCTGCCCGCGCCATGGCACGCGAGTCTGGGATGCCGCGCAAGGTGCCGTGCTCGCCGAGTTGCCAGTTGTTACCACGGTGGCGGGCCATTACGACTCCGCGCTGCCTGCGGTGGCGGCCGCCGGCGATCGAGCCGCGATCGCGCGTGGTAATACCGTCGAGATCTACGCGCTTCCCGGTGGCGACTTGCTGCGCACGGTCGCGCACGGCGCGGCGGTCAACGCGGTGGCGTTCGCTCCCGCGGGCCACGACCTGGTCACCGGTGCGGTCGACGGGTCGTTGCTGGTAACCCGTGATGATCGCGAGCCGGTCGCACTGCCGGCGTCGCGCGATGGCATCGACGCCGCGATCTTGCTCGGCGATGGCAGGGCGATCGTCGCCGACGCCGGGCGCCGCTTGCGCGTCATCGACCCCGACGGCGCGGCGGTGATGGAGGTCGCGTCGCCGTTCCGCGTGCGGCAGCTGCGGCCATCGCCGGACGGCACGCGGCTGCTCGCGATCGCGACCCGCAGCGACAACCAGGCGCCGCCGGCGTTGTGGGACCTCGATCGGCACCTCCTTGTCAGCCGGCTCGCGGGTCACGTCGGCAGGGTGTTCGCGGGGCGGTTTGCCGCCGCCGGGACCCAGGTCATCACGGCGGGCTCGGATGGCACGGTGCGGCTATGGGATGCAATCACCGGCAATCCTCGTAGGCAGTTTCAGGGCGATTCCCATTTTCTCGCAGACGCGACGCTCGATCCCACCGGCCGGTTGGTCGTCGCGGGTGGCAGCGACGGGCTGTTGCGGTTCTGGGACACGTCGAATGGGCGCCTGCTGTGGATCCTTCAAGTGCACAAATCGTATGTTATCGAGGTGCATTATGAGGGAGCTGACATTGTGACGCGGGGCTTCTCGGGGGATATCGCGCGCTGGAGGGTGCCACTCCCAGATAGCCCCGTTCGAGATTTGCCATATCCTGCTCACGGTAGGCGCTGACGGGAAATTGACCCACACGCGCACACGTCAGCTACGCTGGCGTGATGAGGAAATCAACACTGAAGCTTGTGATTCGCCGTGAAACCCTCCGCGTCCTCGCCGAGGTTCAACTGGTCCACGCGATCGGCGGCGGGACCGGCGCGCGACCGCTCGATACGGGAGACGCGCCGACGGGGTGCCAGCTCCCGATCGGGGTCGACACCGAGAGCCCGGTGACCGGGTGCCAGGTCGTCAGCGTCAAGGGCTAACTGCGATGTGCGAGTGACCTGCAGAGTGGCCCCCCCCGCCGCGGCGGGCGCCGCGATACCGACGGAAACTTCGCAGGAAAAATACCGATCTTCCCTCGGTGATCGACGCGCGGCGAGGGAGATGCGCGTGAGTCGCGCCCTGCCGCATTCTGCATGTGGTCGTCTGGACCTGCGACGACGCACCGCAGGAGGTCGCGAAGTGACCGAGAACGACCCGCTCCAGACTGCACTACTCGATTGGGAAGGCGAAGGCGGCAGCGTGGGACTACCGGTGACCGAGCGGTCATCGGCGAGCGCGGCCGCCGCGGAGCGCCCGCTGGACCCGCGCGTGCGCCGCGGTTCGCTCGGGCCGCCGCCGGCGGCCGCGCCGCTGGGCCAGACGGCGTCGGGTTCCGCGCTGCAAGCCCACCTCGTTCACTTGCTCGACGCCGGGCGCCCCGCGCCACCGCTGCCGAACCCCGCGGCCGTGATCCAGCTCAGCCGCGAGGATGTCGAGCGTCAGCCCGATGGCGTCCCGCATCTCGTGATCGGCTTGACCGCGCTGTGCTCGGTGCTGCTGGCCGCGGTGTTGATCGGCGTGTGCCTGTCCGGGCTCTCGCTCGGCCTGGTCGCGGCGGCGCTGGTGATCGTCACGTCGATCCCGATCATGGTGATGTGGCTCAACGCGAAGGCCGACCGCGAGCGCGACCGCGCGCATCCCTCGCGGTGAGCCGGCGGGCCGCGAGCTCGAACGCCTGGGTGAGGCTCGGTGCGCATGCGAGCAAGCTCGCGAATCTGATCAAGCCGTTTCCTGGGCGTTCAGCGTGGCGCTCGTGCGAAGCAGCAGCCAGCGCGGAATCAGCGGCAGGACCTGTGCCGAGAATGCATTTCGCCGGCCCGCCACCACGACCGCGCGCCCCCGCTTCATCGCGCGGTAGCCGATACGGGCGACCCGGGCCGGATCCATCACGGGGATCGTCAGCGAGCCGCGGCCGATGCGGGTGCGCGTGGCGCTGGCGCCTTCCCAGTAGCCCGTGCGGGTCGGGCCTGGACACAGGACGGTGGCCGTGACGCCGGTGCCGCGCAGCTCGTAGGCGATCGCCTCTCCGAGGCTGAGCACGTACGACTTCGAGGCGTGATAGACCGCCGCGCCGGGGCCCGGCAGGTACGCGCCGAGCGAGGCCACGAACATGATGCGCCCGCGGCCGCGCGCGATCATCGCCGGCAGGAACGCCCGGGCGAGCTCCGTCGCCGCGACCACGTTGAGCTGGAGCACGGCGTGCTGGCGCGCCTCGTCGGCTGCGGCAAACTCGACGCTGTACCCGACCCCCGCGTTGTTGATCACCACCTCGACCGCGGCGCGGGGATCGAGCTGCTTGACCAGGTCGGCGACCGCGCCGGGCCGCGCGAGGTCGCTCTCGATGATGCGCACGTGCGCATCGCTGGCCGCCAGCTCGGAGGCGAGCGCTTGCATCGGCGCGGCGTGGCGGGCGACCAGCACGAGGTCGAAGCCATCGCGCGCGAGCTCGCGGGCGATGGCGGCGCCGATTCCGCTCGAGCCGCCGGTGACGAGCGCGAGCGGTCGCTGCGCCGACGGTATGTGATCCTTCATGTGATGTACATTCACATGAACACGCGGCCTCGTCAAGCCTGAAGTGATGATTTATCACATGGCGCATCGGATCCCCCGGGCGAGCCACCGTGCGCTGGCCCGGGTCGCGGCGCCGATCGGTCGTGGCCGGTGCCGGCTCGGGTTGCAACTCCCAGCGGCCCTGGCCGCGCGCCCACGGCGCGGGCCGCCCACGAGCCTGGGCGCTCGTCCGCGATCGCACGGCGCGGCTCACCGCCCGCGCGGGACGCTGCCCACCGCCGCGCCGCGCGCCAGGGCAGGGCCTGCGATCGCCCGCGCCTGCGCCGGGCGCATGTCCCCCCATCTTGCATCGTCGCGAGCCGTGCAGGAAACGGCGAACGGGCGAATCGCGGCCCTCGATGGCGTGCGCGGTGTCTCGATCGTGCTCGTCTTGTGTGCGCACACGCTGGGAACTGGCATCCTGCCGACGGGCGCCGCGGCACATGTGCTCGCGGACCTCGGCGTGCGCTCGTTCTTCGTGGTCTCCGGCTTCCTGATCACCACGTTGCTGCTGCGCGAGCGCGGGCGCCGCGGCCAGATCTCGCTGCGCGGGTTCTACCTGCGGCGCTCGCTGCGGATCTTTCCCGCGTTCTATGCGTACCTCGGCGTGGTCGTCGCGCTGCGCGCGATCGGCTGGGTGGCCGCGAGCGATCGCGACCTCGCGTTCGCCGCCACGTACACGATGAACTTCCACGCCGAGCGCGCGTGGTCGGTAGGCCACCTGTGGTCGCTCGCGGTCGAGGAGCAATTCTATGTGCTGTGGCCGATCACGCTGGTGGTGCTGCGCACGCGCGGCGCGCTCGTCGTGGCGCTCGCGGCGATCGCGACGGCGCCGGTGGTGCGGACCGCCCTGTGGTACCACGCGCCCGCGCTACAAGCGCTGACCGACCAGGCGTTCCCTTGTGTGTTCGATACGCTCGCCACCGGGTGCGTGCTCGCGATCAGCCGCGGCTGGCTCGAGGCCTCGGCGCGCTATCGCCGCGCGCTCGCGTCGCGGTGGTTCTGGGCGATCCCCGTGGGGTGTGCGTGCGCGCTGCTGGTGACCCGGCCGTGGTTCAGCCTGGGGATCAGCATGACGCTGGCGAACGCCGGCGTCGCGTTGACGATCCACCGCTGCGTGTGGCGGCCGTCGCCGGCGGTCACCCGCGTGCTCGAGCACCCCGCGATGATCCGGGTCGGCGTGCTGAGCTATTCGCTGTACCTGTGGCAGCAGCTGTTCTTGAATCGCCACTCGACGTCGTGGATCGCGGCGTTTCCGGTAAACGCGATCTGCGTGGCGATCGTGGCGGCCGTGTCGTATCGCTGGATCGAGACCCCGTTCCTGCGGCTCTCGGCGCACCTCACCAGGCGCAAGTCCTCGCTCGAGGCGACGACCGCCACGCTGCCCGTGCTGGCGCCGCGCCGGGCGACCGCGACGATCACCGCGGCGGCCCGGGCGTAGCAGCCCGCCGAAAATGGCGACTGCCGCGAGGCGCTCGCGGCAGGCTCAACGGATCTCGAGGATGGCCTCTGCGCCGAGGCGACTACTTCAGCTGGACCTGGCGCACGCTGTTGTAGGGCAGGCCGTCACCGCGATTGCCGTCGGCGACGTACAGCATCGAGCCGTCCGGCACGACCGAGAGGCCCTCGAGGCCGTGGATCTGGGCGTTCAGCGGAGCGTCGTTGTCGACCGAGCCGCCCTGGCCATTGCCGGCGATCGTCACGACGCTGTCGCCCGAGATCCGGCGCACGACGAAGTTACCGGTATCGGTCATGTAGATATCGCCGTTGGCCGCGACCGACAGGGCCTGCGGATGGCTGAACTTCGCCGTCGCCATGGCGCCGTCGACCAGGCCGGCCTCGGTGGCGCCGGCCAAGGTCGAGGTGGTGCCGTCGAGGCTGACCAGGCGGAGCCGGTTGTTGTCGTAGTCGGTGACCAGGAGCTTGCCGTCGCTGCGCACGGCGATGTTGTACGGGGCCGAGAACCTGGCGGTCGCGCCATCGCCATCGACCATACCGCTGGTGTCCCAGGCGCCGGCGACCGGGGTGACCTGGCCGGTGGTGGGGTCGACCACCTCGATCACGTGGTGGATATAGTCAGCGACCGCGAGCCGGCCGTCCGGCAACCGCGCCATGCCCCGGGGCCGGCCGATCGCGTTGGCGAGCACGGTCGCCTTGCGGGCCTCGAGATCGACCTTCCAGATCGAGCCCGACATCGGAGTGTGGTTACCCGCCTGGTCGTTATCGGTCGAGACGAACAAGGTCCCATCGGCGGCGAACACGAGCCCGAACGGGCGGGCGAAGCCCTGCTGGGCGATGATCGTGGTCGTCTCGTGGGTCTCCACGTCGATCGCCCGCAGCTTGCCGTTATCGAAGTCGGCGACATACAGCGTGCCGTCGCGGTAGATGACGTTGGTGGGGTTGGCGAACCGCGCCACGGCGCGCGATCCATCGATGTAGCCAGCCACCGTGGTGCCGGCCAGCGTGCTCACACCCTTGGTGAACGGGACATTGCCATCCCCCCCCGGGTCGCCGCTGCCGTTGCCCGGGTCGGTGGGTCTGGCGTCGGTGGCGCAACCGGCCACGAGGCCGGCCCAGAGAAGACCTAACGTGAGTTTCGTAGTGAGCATAGCGGACCTTGGGAAGTTGCGCAGTGACTACAAAGCAAGCGGCTTGCCGACTCCAGATCGGCCCAGGTAGCGAAGAACCGCGCGTTTTACCGTGCTGGTTCGCCCACCAGGCGCGCGGCGCGCGGTGAGCGCACAGGGCGCACGTCCCGTGTCGGTCGCACGCGTCAGAACGCGAGCTGGACGAGCGCCAGCGCAGGCGGTGCGTCGGACAGGCCGGCCGCGGGCGGCCGATCAAACGTCTGCTGGTAACCGCGCACCACGATCCATCCGAGTCCGGCGGCGGCGACCGCGTAGAGCAGCCGCGCCGGCAGCTGCCGCCCACCGGTCAAGTCCCACAGGCCGAACAGCTTCACCACGTCGTTGCGAGCCGCGAAGATCACGAGGTCTTTCGAGAAATCGACCCACAGGCCGGTCGCGAACACGGTCAGCGCGAGCTCGCCGTAGCGGTTGGTCGGCCACGCCCGGGTGAACACCAGCGCGGCGAAGCCTCCCAGCAGGGCGGCGTCCGCGATCTTCGGAGCGAGGTAGAAAGCGATCTTGTCGCCGGATGTGCGCAGACCGCGAACGTAGGTCCAGCCGAACCGGAAGGCGTTCGCGCGCGGGTCGCGGCCGGGGGGGAACACGTGCAGCGCGTCGACCTCGGCGCCCACCAGCAGCGCGGCCAGCGCATGGCTCCCTTCATGGAGCGACACGCCGAGCAGGTAGGTCGGCGGCGCCATGGCGAGGCCGGTCAGCACCAGCCGCTGGTTGCTCGGCGCGGCCTGCCCGGGGGGCGCCGCGGCGAGCAGGAGCCCCGCCACCGCGACGGCGCGGATCAAACCGCGACCCAGAGCTCGTCGACGTGCTCGAACCCGAGCGAGCGCGCCAGCCGGCGCGACGCGGCGTTGCCCTCGTCGGCGCCCCACACCGGCTCGCGACCCCGGGCGCGCTCGTCGCCGATCATCGCGGCGGCGACCAGGCGCCCGAGCCCGAGCTGCCGGGCGCCGGGCAGCGTATCGACCGAGACGTCGAACCAGGCGGCGCTGCGCCACGGCGCGTAGGCAAACGCGACCGGCACGCCGTCGAGGTACGCCGTCCAGATCGTCCGGTGGGGCCGAGCGGACGCCAGCTCTTCGGCGAGCGGCGCCGGCACGTGGCCGAGCGAGGCGTCATCCGGCAGCGCCACGGCACCGTCGAACTGCGGCAGACCGGTGGGGTCGGGCAGGGTGTGCAGCAGCGCTCGCACCACCTCGCGCCCGGTCGCGCTGGCCAGGTCCGGACGCTCGATCGCGCACAGCACGGTGTAGTTCGGCAGCTCGCGCGCCAGGGTCGCCACGCCGGCGGGATCCGCATCGCCGAGCACGACGACGAGCCGCGCCGAGTCGCTGGCCACGGCCCGGCCATGGCCGAGGGTGCGCTGCCAGCTCGCCGGGTCCGCGGCGATCCCGTGGGCCTCGATCCACCGCGGCACGTCCGCGATGCCGAGAGGTAGGGTGATGGGCATCTTCATTTCTTGGGCAATCCCCGCAGATAGCCGATCGCCGCCGTGGCGTCTTCGATCAGGCAGCCATTGATCCGCTTGCCACGATACGCGCCGGACTTGCCGAGCTTGGCCTTGGCGCGCTCGAGCGCCTCGACCGCCCGCGCGTCGCCGAGCGCTCGCAGCTTCGAGACCGCCTCGCGCCGCGCCTCGCACGGCGTGTCCTGCTCGAGATCGAGGCTGTACGCCGCGAGCCAGTCGACGTGATCTCCGAGCTTGCGGCGCTCGATCACCGGCCGCACCGCCTTGCGGCGCTCGATGTCGTCGTGCACCGCGGCGAGCAGGAGCAGCTTGATCGCCTCGGGATCGGTCGTGCGGCCGACCCAGAGATCGAACGCCTGCGCGACCATCGGGTAGTCCTGCCGGCTGCCCGCCATGGTGCGCAGCGCGGCGCGCAGCTTCTCGTTGGCCTCGAGATCGGGCTGGAGCCGCAGCGCCTGGTCGTACGCCGCGAGCGCCAGGCCGCTCTCGTTCCGCGCCGCCCGGACGTGCCCGAGCACGAGCTGGGCGGTCGCGTCGGTCGCGAGCGCGGCCTTGCTGGCCTCGAGGATCTGCAGCGCGCGGGCGACGTCGCCGTGCTCGAACGCCTCGTTTGCCGCGCCGGCCGGCGACGCCGGATCGAGGGCGATCGCCTGGCCGCCGCGATGGGCGCTGGCCGTGATCACCGCGCCGGCGACCCCGGCGGCGATCGCCGTGGCGGCGATCGCGGCGTACAGCCACAACCGCCGCCGCGACCGCGGCAGCACCGAGGCCGCCCGCGGATCGGGCTCGAGCGCGCTGGCCACGCCGCTCTCCGAAGGCGTGCGGAGCGCCGCGCTCGCCCCGCCGAGGCGCTGCTCCGGGCTCATCCCGAACCGCGGCTCGCCGAGCGGACCGGTGTAGGGCAGGCCGAGGCCGACGCCGCCCTTCGGGGTAGCCTGCGCGGGCGAGCGCGGCCCGTCGATCGGCGGCGCGGCGGCGAGCGCTCGCGCAGGCGGATTGGGGGTGCTGAGCGCGTCGCTGATCGCGTCGGCGATCGCCTCGCTGCCGGTCTCGGGAGCGAACGCGGCGGCGCCGGTGATCCGGACCTCTCCGCCGGGCCCGAGCAAGGGCTCCGAGCCGGTCTCGGCGCGGCGGTCGAACACCACGTCGGTCGCGCCGCCATCGGGCGTGCGCAGCGCGTGCTCGACCTCGGCGAGAAAGTCCTCGGCGGTGGCGTAGCGGTCGCCCGGCTTCTTGGTGAGGCCGCGGGCGATCAGCCGCTCGAGCGACGCCGGCACCGGCCGCGCACCGCGCACCATGCGCTGGCGCATCGCCGGCACCGGCCGCGCGGTGTGCATCGACATCACCTCGAGCTTGTCCTCGGAGTAGAACGGCGGCTGGCCGCACAGCATCTCGTAGCCGAGCACCGCCGCGGCGTAGAGATCGGCGCGGCCATCCATCGGATTGCCCAGCGCCTGCTCGGGCGCCATGTAGATCGGCGTGCCGAATGCCATCCCCGCCTGGGTCAGCTTGACGCCGTCATTGAGGTCGGAGGCTTCCATCGGCTTGGCGATCCCGAAGTCCAAGATCTTCGCAAAATCTTCGTCCTGGCCCTGGCGGATCAGGAAGATATTCTCTGGCTTGATGTCCCGGTGGATCAACTTCGCGTGGTGGATGTGTGCAAGTCCGCGGAGGATCCCCGCCAGCACGTGGAGCGCGCGGCCCGGGGCGATCTGGCCTTCCTGTTCGAGCACATCGGCGAGCGGCCGGCCCTCCAGCAGCTCCATGGCCAGGTAGAGCGAGCCGTCCGGGAGCCGCCCGACGTCGTAGACGCTGACGCAGTTGGGGTGGTCGATCTTGCCGACCGCGAGCGCCTCGCGCTCGAACCGGTTCCGGACATCCGGCGAGGCGGCCAGCGAGGGGTGTAGGATCTTCACCGCGACCTGGCGCCGCAGCCCGACATGCGCCGCGCGGTACACCAGACCCATGCCGCCGCGTCCGAGCGTGGCGTCCAGCCGATACCGGCCATCGATGATCACGCCGAGCAGCTCGTGGCCATCGCCTTCGAGCGGAACTGGTGTGTTCACCAGCGCCGGATCGGTGCCGTCGGCTCTAGCCATTGCTGCGTCCCCATTGTGCCATCTCGCCGGAACCTCGCCCATCTCACCGTCGGGTTTCGACGGGCCTCGGGCATGGGGTGCACGTGCCTCAGATCGCACCCCCCAGGAGCTTGCGTGGCGATGGGGCTTGCACATTCCAGCGCGTGCGGTCGCGCACAACCTGCTGGCGAATCAGCCTCGGTGGCTATCGCACGGAAGATCCCACCGGCGACCAGGCGCACGGCCCGCCGGCAGGTCGTGCCGATTCACGATGCCGGGATCGAGCAGAATGGCAATGACCCGCGCTCGGCCGCCTGGGCGCGGCGGGCCGGCGGGTCACGCGCAGACCCGGCAATTATGCCGGCGCGATGGCGTGCGCGGGCCGGCGGCTGCGTACGATGGCGGCCTCGCATGCCGATCCGCCGTATCCTCGCTGTCCTCGCGCTCGCTTCGTGCGCCACCGTGCCCAGTTCGTCGCCGCGCGGCGAGCCGCCGCCCGACCTGGCCCGCTGGGTCAATCCGATGATCGGCACCAAGGGCGGCGAGACCTGGCCGGGCGCCGATCTGCCGTTCGGGATGGTCCAGTTTAGCCCCGAGCTCACCAAGGGCAACGCGGTCAAGACCGTGCGCTCGGGCGGCTACGGCTACGACGCTCCACGCGTGCGCGGCTTCGCCCTGACCCACCTGTCGGGCGCGGGCTGCGCCGGCGCCTACGGCGACGTGCCGTTCTTGCCGTACGTCGGCGAGGTCGCGTTCTCGCCGTCGGCCGACGCGACCGACGCGGTGTTCGCCAGCGACTTCGACCACGCCGACGAGCATGCCCGGGCCGGCGCGTACCAGGTCGCGCTCGCCACCGGCGTCACCGTCGAGCTGTCCGCCACCACGCACACCGGGGCGGCGCGGTTCCGGTTCCCGGCGGGCGCCCCCGCGAGCCTGCTGGTCCGCACGTCGAGCTCCGAGGTCGGCAGCGAGCGCGCGCATACCCAGATCGATCCGGCGACCCGCACGATCCGCGGCTCGGTGACCAGCGGCAACTTCTGCGGCTACCTCGACGCGGAGAGCCGGCGCAGCTACTACACGCTGTACTTCCACGCCGAGTTCGATCAGCCGTTCGTCGCGACCGGCACCTGGCACGACGGCGAGCTGTCGCCCGGCGGCACGATCGCCGACGGCGGCTCGGGCTATGGCAAAGCCGGCTGGCCGCCCACCGGCAAGGGCTCGGGCGGCTACGTCACGTTCGCCAGGACCGCCGCGCCGATCCACCTCCGCGTCGGCATCTCGTTCGTCAGCGCGGCCAACGCCAAGGCCAACCTCGACGCCGAGAACCCGGCCGGCACGACGATCGAGGCGGTGCGCGCGGCGGCGACCGAGGCGTGGAACCGCGCGCTCGGCCACATCGAGGTGACCGGCGGCAGCGACGATCAGAAGACCACGTTCTACACCGCGCTGTACCACGCGCTGCTCCACCCCAACGCGTTCAGCGACGCCAACGGCGAGTACATGGGCATGGACCAGAAGGTCCACCGGCTCACCGGGGATCAGCGCGTCCAGTACGCCAACTTTTCGGGCTGGGACGTGTACCGCGGCCAGCTCCAGCTGGTGGCGCTGATCGATCCGCGGATCGCCGGCGAGATCGCCCAGTCGCTGCTCAACCAGGCCGACCAGTACGGCGGGGTGTGGGATCGCTGGACCCACGCCCAGGGCGCGACCCACGTCATGGCCGGCGATCCGGGGCACGCGGCGATCGCCAGCATCTGGGCGTTCGGCGGCCGCAACTTCGACGCGCAGCGCGCGCTGCGCTCGATCGTCCACGCCGCGACCACGCCGAGCGCGGCCGACCTGCGCAGGCAGGGCGCCCCGGTGATGTCGGCGGGCGAGCGCCCGTCGCTCGACGTCTACCTCAAGCAGCACTACGTGCCTGCCGATGGCAACGCGTGGGGCGGCGCGGGCGAGACGCTCGAGGACGTGGCGGCCGACTTCGCGGTCGCGCAGCTCGCGGGCGAGCTCGGCGACCGCGCGTTGCACGATCAGTTCCTGGCCCGCGCCGGGTACTGGCGCAACGTGTTCAACCCGGCGGCGACCCCCGGCGGCGGCTATATCCAGGACCGCAACACCGACGGCACGTGGCGAGCCCCGTTCGACCCGGCGGGCGACGACGGCTTCGCCGAGGGCAGCAGCGCGCAGTACACCTGGATGATCCCGTTCGACGCGCGCGGCCTGTTCGACGCGATGGGCGGCGACGCGCGCGCGATCGCCCGGCTCGATGGGTTCTTCCACCTGAGCGATGGCGGCTGGGCGGTGACCAAGCACGGCGGCGCGCACGCCGAGATGGACAACGAGCCGTCGATCGGCGCCGCCTATCTCTACGGGTTTGCCGGCGCGCCGGCCAAGACCCAGGCGACGGTGCGCCACGTGATCAACCAGCTGTGGGGCAATCGGCCCGACGGCATCCCCGGTCAGGACGACCTGGGCGCGATGTCGGCGTGGCTGGTGTGGTCGGCGATGGGGCTGTATCCGAACTACCCGGGCCGCGCCGAGCTGCTGGTCACCGCGCCGGTGTTTCCGCGCACGGTGATCCGGCGCGCCAACCGGATCGCGATCGCGATCGACGCGCCCGGCGCGGCCGCGGACGCCGCCTACCTCCACGGCCTGACCATCGACGGTCAGCCCACGCCGCGCGCGTGGCTGCCCGCGGCGTTCGTGGCGACCGGCGGCACGCTCGGCTTCCGCGTCGCGGCCGAGCCCTCGGACTGGGGAGCGGCGCCGGCCGACCGGCCGCCGTCGTTCCCGCCGCCGCGCTGACCGGGAACGCGGACTCGATCCATTCAGTCGGCGAAGCGGCCCTTCACCTGGGTGAGCCCCTTGGCGACGATCTCGCGATCGTAGTAGTCCGCCGCGGCCACGCTGCTGCGGTTCGCCTTGGCGAGCTCCTGGGCGATGGTCCTGTCGAACGCCTCGAACGAGCGGTCGCGCTGGGGTCGGCCATTGATGAAGAACGCCGGCGTGCCGTGGACGCCGACCGCGGTCAGCGTCCGCTCGCCGGACTGTAGCCACTGCTTGCAGCCATCGACGTCGGTGGCGAGCCGCGCCGGGTCGAGCCCGAGCGTGGCGGCGAGCTCGTCGATCTTGCCGACCTCCTCGGGGTGCGCGGCCGGCCGGCCGTTCTCGGTCTTCCACAGCCGGCTCCACAGCGCGGTCTTCATCTCGGTGAACTTGCCCTGCTTCGCCGCGGCGCACGCGTAGGTGCCGGCCGTCGCGGCCGGCGTACCGTGGACCACGAGGTACTTCGAGACCACGCGGACATCATCGGGATACTTCGCGCGGATCTGGTCGATCACCGGATTGGCCATCACGCAGTACGGACACAAGAAGTCGTAGCCCTCGACGATCGTCACCTTGGCCGCGCGCGGCCCCTCGATCGGGTCCTGGTCGTCGAGCGGCAGCGCGTAGATCGCGGCCGGATCCGGCTCGGCCGGCCCGAGCGCCTTGTCGAGCGCGGTGGCGACCTTGTCGAGCCGGCGTTCGAGCCGGGCGATCCGGTCGTCGGGCGTGGTGGGGCGACCGGTCGCCGGCGGCGATCCGGCGGCGGCCTCGTCGAGCCGCGTTGGCTGGGGGGAGCAACCGAGGAGGAGGACCAGGACGGGATAGGCGAGCTTCATCGAGCGCAACTCCATTACTACAGGTGTAGTTACGAAACTGCAAGCCCGATCCAGTTATTCCCGGACCGGGTGAGGATCGCGAAGCTTCGCAATAGATGAAGGGCGATTTTCTCGGCCGGTGGTGACTCCCGGGGCGCGTGTGCGAACCGAACCGTGCAATCCGCGCTGCCGCTGGTTAGTACAAGACAACCCAATTTCTCGGGCACGTGGGCGAGCACGCACTCCCGTCGACATACCCTGGGGGCGCTGTCCGCTGACCTGGAGGTCAATGCATGTTCTTCCGCTTTCGCACGCTCGCCATCCCTTCGTTGCTCTTCACCGCCGCGTGTGCGGCAGGTTCGTCGCCGACCTCCGGTGACCCTGGGAGCCCGGGAGATCCGAGCACGCCCGCGGACCCTGGGAACCCGATCCCGGGGTCGGGACAGCCGACCGCGACGACGGAGCAGACCGCCACCGGCCTCGGCCTGTCGATCATGTCCTCCACCGCACAGGGCACGCCTCGGCTGATCCGCGCGATCGTCCCGCGCGCGAGCGCCACCGGCATGACGCCGGAGGCGGCGGCCCGCGATCACGTGGCGGCGCTGGCGCCGCTGTGGGTCCAGCAAGCGCGCCCGATGGCGCTGGTCGAGGACGGGACCCAGCGGCTGCGCAACGGCGCCACCGTGGTCCGGCTCGCGCAGCAGGCCTCGGGCGTGCTCGTCCACCAGGGCGAGCTCCGCGTCCTGCTCCACGCCGACGGCTCGCTCGCGGCGGTGTCCGGCACGCTGCTGCCGGCGGTGGCCCAGCCGGTGTTCGTGTCGAGTCCGCACGAGGCGCTCGGCCACGCGCTCGATCAGCAGTTCGGCGCGGCGCGGCCCCAGGCCGCGATCACCGAGACCGGCGAGCTCGCCGGCTGGCAGGGCCTCGAGGTCGCCTCGACGCCGCAGCTCCAGGTAACCGCCGCGCGCGCCCGCCGCGAGCTCGTCAAGGTCGGCGACCAGTGGCGGAGCGCGTGGAGCGTCGAGATCAGCGGGCAGACGCCGCCGGATCCGCTGAGCGAAGTGACGGCCCCGACGCTGTCGTCGCACCGCTACCTGGTCAGCGACGATGGCGGCAAGATCCTCGGCGATGACAACCTGGTCAGGAACGATGCGTTCGTGTACCGCGCCTACGCCGAGACCACCGGCAACCGCCGCCCGCTCGACGGCCCGCTCGGGGGGTTCTCGCCGCACCCGACCGGGTTGCCCGACGGTTCGGCCCCCGCGCTCGTGCCTGCGAACCTGGTCGTGATGGACGCGTTCAACGGACCGCTCGACAAGTGGCTGCCCGATAACGCGACGACGACCTCGGGCAACAACGCCGAGGTGTTCGCCGATCTCGACGCCGACACGAGGTTCTCCGCGGGCGACGTCCGCGCCGAGGTCCGCGCCGGCCGCACGCTCAACTACACCTACGATCACGCGCTCTCGCCGACCGCCAACGTCAACCAGTCCAAGGCCGCCACGGTCAACGCGTTCTTCCTCGTCAACTGGATGCACGACTGGTGGTACGACTCCGGCTTCACCGAGGCCGCGGGCAACGCCCAGCTCGACAACTACGGCCGCGGCGGCGTCGGCGGCGATCCGCTGCTGGTCACCGCGCAGGCCGGCGCCAATACCGGCCTGCGCAACAACGCCGATATGACGACCCCGGGCGACGGCGCGCGGCCTCTCATGCGCATGTTCCTGTGGACATCGGGCACGGTGACGGGCCTCACGACCCCCAGCGGCGCCGTGCGCAGCGAGAGCTTCTCCAACGGGCCCCATACCTTCGATCTGGTCGGCGAGCTCGCGATCCCGACCGACCCGACCGCGCCGACCGACGATGGCTGCGGCCCGATCACCAACAGCCTCGCGGGCAAGATCGCCCTGGTCACGTACCAGGCGCGCTGCAACTCCGCGACGATCGTCAACAACGTGAAGGCGGCCGGCGCGATCGGCGCGATCATCGTCGACGGCAGCCTGGACGACCCCCGCGGGTTCGGCGGCAGCGCCACCGCCGGCATCCCGGGCCTGGCGATCGGCATGACCGACGGTGCGGCCCTGGTCGCGCAGGTGGGGGCGGGCAGCGTGACCGTCGAGCTGCAGAGCGCGCCCTCGGGCGCGGAGCGCGACGGCGACTTCGACAACACGATCGTGGGCCACGAGTGGGGCCACTACCTGCACCAGCGGCTCGCGCATTGTGGATCGAACCAGTGCGGCGGCATGAGCGAGGGCTGGGGCGACTTCAACGCCCTGCTGCTGCTGCTCCGCGAGGGCGACAACCGCGATGGCATCTACCCGCTGGGGCTCTACGCGGAAGCCAACGGCACCCCGAACTTCGCGTACTTCGGGCTCCGCCGGTTCCCGTACAGCCTCGATCGGACCAAGAACAACCTGAGCTTCCGCCACATCGGCGACGAGAACCCGCTGCCGACCAACACGCCGGGCTCCGGCGGCAACCCCAACAGCGAGCCCCACAATACCGGCGAGGTCTGGGCGTCGATGCTGTGGGAGGTGCTCAACGTGCTCGCCGATCAGCACGGCGTCACGGTCGCGCGGCGCCGGATGTCGGACTACGTCGTGTCCGGCCTCTTGCTCACGCCGCCGGACGCGACGTTCACCGAGGCGCGCGACGCGATCCTCGCCGCCGCGAGCGCGCTCGACACCGACGACATGACCCTCATGGCCGCGGCGTTCGCCGGTCGCGGCGCGGGGTCGTGCGCGGTGTCGCCGGACGTCAACTCGCCGACCAACGCGGGGGTCATCGAGAGCGGCACGCTGGCGGGCAAGCTCGCGCTCGGCGCGCTCAGCCTGACCGACGACGGCATCTCGTGCGACCACGACGGCTACCTCGACCCCGGCGAGTCGGGCAGCCTGCGCGTCACGATCGCCAACAACGGCATCCTCGCGTCCGAGAACGTGACGCTCACCGCGACGACGACGAGCGCGGGCGTGCGGCTCGGCGCGCCGCTCAAGATCGCCGCGCTGCCGGCGTTCTCCAGCGCGCAGGTCACGCTGCCGGTGACCGTGCTGCCGACCGCGCCGCGCGGCGCCGCGATCACGATCAGCTTGCACGCCACGGGTGACGAGACCTGCGATCGCGCCGGGGTCACCTCGACGCTGACGGTGCTGACCGGGCAGGACGATACCCTCGCGGTCGCCAAGATCGACCACGCCGACACCAAGGCCTCGCCGTGGACGGCGACCGGCACGGCGACCGGCGTGTGGGGCCACACGGCCGACGTGACCAACCTGGCGTTCTTCGCCAAGGACTCCGGGTTCCCGACCGACACGCAGTTCGTCTCGCCGGCGCTGCTCGCGAGCACGACCGAGCCGTTCGTCGTGAGCTTCAAGCATGCGTTCAACCTCGAGGGCGCGCCCGGCCAGCTGTTCGACGGCGGCATGGTCGAGCTGTCGACCGACGGCGGCGCGACGTGGAGCGACGTCACGGCGTTCGGCGTCAACCCGGGGTACTCGGGGCCCCTGTTCGTCGGCTCCGACAACCCGCTCGCGGGGCGCCAGGCCTACAGCGGCGTGAGCCCGGGCTTCCCGGCGCTGCAGCCGGTGTCGCTCAACTTCGGCACCCAGTTCGCGGGGCAGTCCGTGCTCGTCCGGTTCCGGCTGGGCACCGACGCGGCCGCGGCGTTCACCGGGTGGACGATCGACGACGTCGCGGTCGCCGGCATCACCAACACGCCGTTCCCGCTGCTGGTCTCCGAGCCCTCGACCTGCACCGCGCGCAAGGCGCTGGACGACGCGCCCCGCGTGGCCGCCGTGCACGCGGCCCCGGCGACCAGCCTGGCGGCGTTCGACGCGGTCTGCGTCGCGCACGACGCGCCGTAACGTCGGCGGGTCCGGAGGCCGTCCCGGCGGCGCGACGCTCTGCGCCACGCCGGCGCTCGACGCGATCGGCGGCGCGCGTTTCTGGCCGGCCCGCTCGCGCGGTTCGAGCTCCCGCGCTACATCCTCGGATGTCGGCCGCCGCGGTCCGAGGGAGCGCATGAAGACCCGCATCACCGAGCTGTTCGGTATCCAGCACCCGATCATCCAGGGGGGCATGCACCACGTCGGTTTCGCCGAGCTGGCGGCGGCGGTCTCGAACGCGGGCGGTCTGGGCCTCCTCACCGGGCTCACCCAGCGCACCCCCGAGCTGCTCGCGCAGGAGATTCGCCGGTGCCGCGAGATGACCGACCGGCCGTTCGGCGTCAACCTGACCTTCCTGCCGGCGCTCACCCCGCCGGACTACCCAGGCTACGTGCGCGCCATCATCGAGGGTGGCGTGAAGATCGTCGAGACCGCCGGCAACAACCCGGAGAAGTGGCTGCCGGCGCTGCAGCAGGCGGGGGTCAAGGTGATCCACAAGTGCACCTCGGTCCGTCACGCGCGCAAGGCCGAGTCGATCGGCTGCGACGCCGCCAGCATCGACGGCTTCGAGTGCGGGGGCCATCCCGGTGAGGACGACGTGCCGAACTTCATCCTGCTGCCGCGCTCCGCCGACGAGCTGCACATCCCGTTCGTGGCCTCGGGCGGCATGGCCGATGGCCGCTCGCTGGTCGCGGCGCTCGCGCTCGGCGCGGAGGGCATCAACATGGGCACGCGGTTCATCGCCACCCAGGAGGCGCCGGTCCACGACAACGTCAAGCGCGCGATCGTCGCCGCGAGCGAGCTCGACACCCGCCTCGTGATGCGCCCGCTGCGCAACACCGAGCGCGTGCTGAACAACGCCGCGGTCGAGCGCCTGCTCGACAAGGAGCGCCGCCTCGGCGCCGACCTCCAGTTCGCGGACATCCTCGGCGAGGTCGGTGGCGTCTACCCGCGCATCATGCAGGACGGCGACATGGACGCAGGCGCATGGTCGTGCGGCATGGTGGCGGGCCTGATCCACGATATCCCCACGGTGAAGCAGCTGATCGATCGCATCATGGCGCAGGCCCACGCGCTGATCGCCGAGCGGCTCGCGGAGCTCCTGGGGGAGCCGCCGCGCCCCGCGGTCACGCCGGCTCGGTGACCTCGCCGGTGATTCCTGGGGGGACCGCCGCGCCCCGCGGTCACGCCGGCTCGGTGACGTCGCCGGTGATCCAGCAGCCAGCGGCGCCCTGCTGGAACGCGACGTCGATCCGGGACAGCTGGCCCATCGCGCGGCCCTGGTAGATCGAGACCCCCGCGTCGCTCGCGGTGACCAGGCCGTGCTCGACGAGCCCGAACGCGAGCGCGCTGGCGGCGATGCCGGTGGCGGCGTCCTCGGGGTATCCCGAGGCCTTGGGAAACTGCCGCGCCTCGAAGATCCGGCGTTCGAGGTCGACGGCGGCATACGGATAGAGTCCGGTCGAGCCGATGGCCTCGCACACGGCCTCCACGCGCGCGAAGTCGGGCCGCAGCGCGTGCACGGCGTCGGCCGACGCGAGGGGGACGAGCGTCTTCACGCGGCTCGTCCGTGCGTTGACGATGGGGCGCGACGCCAGGTCGCCGGGCGCGATGCCCAGCACCGCGGCGATCTCGCGGGTCTGCGCGGCGGGGTCGGGGAGCGGCGCGATCTCGCCGCTGGGTTGCGAGATGGCGATCCGCGCCTCGGGCGTGCCCCGCGGGTCGATCCGACCCGTCACCGCGCCGCTCAGCGTCGAGATCTGGACGCGATCGCGGTCGTGCGGCAGCCGCCCGAGGCGATGCAGGAGCCACAGGGCGCCGACCGTCGCGTGGCCGCACATCTCCATCTCGTGCCTGGGCACGAAGAACCGCAGGACGGCGTCCACGCCCGAACCAGCGGGCGGCTGGCACACGAAGCCGCACTCGTGGCCGGCGTGCCGCGCGATCTGCTGCATCTCGGCGGAGGACAGCGGATCTGCGTCGAGCGTGATCGTCGCAGGATTGCCGCCGCGCCCGTTCACGGTGAAGACGTTCACGACCCTCGTGTGCGGCGTGGCCATGCCACGTTGGTAGATCGCGGCGGCAGATTGTTCAAGCCGTCGCGTCGGGGCGGGACGCCGCCGGCGCGGCTCGCGGCGGCCTCGGGCGTTACCCGTGCTGCGTTCGCCGCGCCGGCCGGGGCTGCTCGAAGGCGGCCACCCGGCGCCAGTACTGCCACATCACCCCGGCCAGCGCGAAGCTGGAGACCGCGTCCGCCAGGTCGCGGTCCTTGCGCAGCGCCGTGATGACGGAGAACTCCGTCGCGAGATCGATCCGGTGCTCGGACACCGCGGCGATCACGCCGAACACCGCGTAGCCGACGAGCAGGATGACGGCCGAGTGCCGGAATCGCAGATCGCGGATCGACGCGACGAGGGCGGCGCCGAGGCCGAGGCCGCCCGCGGTGGTCACGAGCTGAACCAGCTCGGCGTCGATCTGGCGTAGCTGATGCAGCCCCGGTGGAAACGGTCGGTCGAGCGACCACAGGATCAGCGCGCTGAGATCCGCGGTGGCCGCCACCCAGCCCAGCGTCCATGCCACGAGCGCCGCGATCGCCCAGCGCAGCCGTACGCGCAGCACGAGGATCGACAAGCTCGCGAGCAGCGCGACGCCGATCGCCGCGATCGCGACGTAGCTCGCGGCGCGGAGCGGCATGGCCACCCCGCTCGCGGAGCTGGCCCATCGCTGCAGCAGGGCTTGCGCCACCAGCGCGATCGCCGCGGCCCGCGGGGCCGTGCCGATCGTCCGCGGCTGGGCGGTTCCCGGTGCGCGTCCGACCGCCGCCAGGCACGCGCCTCCGATCGCCACGGCCGCCGCGAGTCCGGCCGCGGCCACCGACCGCGGGGCGCTCGGTGCGATCCCGGCGACCATGGCCGCGGCGGCAACGCCGTGCCCGCCGATCAGGGCCTGGACGACGCGGCGCACGCGCCCCGCCGGGGGGACCTGCTCCGACAGCGCGGCCACGGCGACGATGGAGCAGGCGATCGCGGCGATGAGGGCCGGGTTCGGCGCCAGCGCATCGGTCCGGGCGGCGATCAGGACGAGCACGTGCCCGGCGAGCGCGGTCGCGAGCGCCAGCGGGATCGTCGGCGCCATCGGCTCGCAACCCGGCGTCCCGGCCGGCACACGTAACTCCGTCATGGAGCGCGACGGTATCAGATCTGGATCGAGTGAGGACGTGTAGAACAAAGCCTGGAAACAGAAGTTTGCCAGTCGCAGCAATACGCGGCGCGGTGAAGACAGCGTATGTGGGATCGCAATCAGGAGGAGCCGTGCGGATATATGCTCTCGTAGTTGCTACGGTGACGATCAGCTGTGCCACCAACCATCCACCGTCCCAGGGGGTGGACCAGCAGGGCCTCGCCGAGCTCCACGTCGATGCCCAGTCGCTGATCGCCGCGAGCGTCACGCGGGTCACGGTGGACGCTGCGGGCCAGACCCAGGACCTGACGTTGAATCAGGCGACCGGCACGTTCGATGGCGCCCTGTTCCTGCCCTCGGGGACGCAGAGCCTCGCCGCGAGCGCGTTCAGCGGTGACCAGCTGGTCGGGCAGAGCCAGCCGACGCCGGTGACCGTGCAAATCGGCGTGGTCACGCGCGTCGTCCTGCGGATCCTCGATCGCTCGACGGGGCCGGCCCAGCTGTTCGGCCCGATCTTGGACTCGCTGTCGTTTCCGACCACGACCGAGGTCAACCATGCGGTGACGTTCGCGATCTCCGTCGTCGCTCCCATCGGCGATCCGGTGACCTACCAGTGGACGTCCGACTGCGCGGACGCGACGTTCTCCACGGCCGACGCGGCGACCACCGAGTTCTCCAGGCCGACGTCGGGCGCGTGCACGATCACGGTGACGGCGACGTCGAACAAGGTCGCGCAAAGCCAGCGCTTCGTGATCGCCGTGTTCCCGGCCGGCGCGATGAGCGGCGCCCTGCAGGTGAGCACCAC
>Ga0302321_100000307_pt1 | contig 43371 bp, 47 predicted proteins | sample Fen_T0_1_FD_202505 | JGI IMG/M metagenome (GOLD analysis project Ga0302321, IMG submission 202505) | Peat permafrost microbial communities from Stordalen Mire near Abisko, Sweden - Fen_T0_1 | ecosystem: Environmental > Terrestrial > Soil > Wetlands > Permafrost | place: Sweden: Abisko... | reverse complement strand
CGCTTGTCAACCAAAGTTCAGGTCACGCTGGATTATATCTTTAGAGCGTTATGGCGGAGAGAGAGGGGTTCGAACCCTCGATGGGCTATAAAACCCATACTCCCTTAGCAGGGGAGCGCCTTCAGCCGCTCGGCCATCTCTCCTAAACTTTTATCTTTCAGAACCCGCCGAATCAGACTGCTCTTTTTTGATTCTTTCGTATATTTCTTCCCTATGCACAGAAACTTCTTTTGGCGCATTGACACCTATGCGAACCTGATTTCCTTTAACCCCAAGGACAGTGACGGTTACTTCATCACCAATCATCAGCGTCTCCCCTACCCGACGAGTCAAGATAAGCATGGTTACTCCCTATTTGCATTAAAAACCCGCTGCTCTTTAACAGCATCCTACCAAGGGCGAGGATTATAACAGTTTTATGTGATAAAAAAAGCCTGCGATTCCGATCAATCTTAAACGGCTTCAGTTGGTGGCTGGGGTGTCATGCTGCGTACGGGATTTTTGTCTCTGCTCTCTTGCAGCGTTTTATCGCTGTATTGCTTGCTGACGAAGGGCTTTGTTTTTTAGATTCAGCCCATGACAAGCTTAGGAATATTTAAGATTACTGCCTGTGAAATATTTCACTACAAAATTTGCGAAATATTTCATATCTTCAGCGCTGCTTGAAATACACGGTTTTACGCTAAGCCCGGCCAAACAATCACCGCTGTCCGTAAACGATTTTTGCCGAAGCAGGACATACGGTCGAAATCTTCGCGGGCGATGGGGATAAACTGGCAATCGAGTTCGCTTTGGCGGCGTTCGTCGGGGTCGGAGTCGTGCATGTAGAGGCAATCGTCATCAAAGCCACTCATCACCACCCAGTGCGGGGCTTTTTTCCTATCCATCAGAAAGGTGCTTATCAATATCAGGGGTATGGCTCCAGCCTTGAATGTGCTGATGAGTTCATCTTGGGTAATGTTGGCGGTGTGGATCTGGATGCCTTGCTCGGTTGCTTGGCGTTTGAAGCCGTTATCCACCAGATCGACAATCTGTTTTTTGTCTTCGTTGCGTACCCCGTCGATGAATAAGGTGCCAGTTTGGTTGATCCAGACTTCCACACCGAACAGCCGTCGTTTAGCTGCCAGCGCCAAGCCTATCGGATGACAGCCGCCGTGTCCTGAAGTCATGAAAATAGTTGTGGCTTCCCGCCAGATGTTGATTTCTTCTTCCTGCGAGGGTTGGTAAGCCCGGTTGAGTCCGTGCATCGCCATCATGAGTGCGGCGGGGCCGCAGGTAAAGTGGGTGGTTTGCTTTAACCAATGCACGGAGCGGTGCTGTAAGGTGTCGCTGTATTGGCGGATGCGTTTCTGGTAACGTAGCGCGTCTTTGTGGTCTTGGTAATAATCCCGGTAGATGCCGAATTTTTGGTAACCCAGCGCTTCGTAAAGTTTGATTGCCGGGGTGTTATCGACGCTGACCTCAAGCCTTAAATACAGCCTGCCATCATCATGTGCGGCTTGTTCACCAGCCAGGATAAGTTGTTTGGCTATGCCTGCGCCCCGGCGTTGATGGGCAACTGCGAGCGAATACATTCGCGCCAGCCGTGTGCCCGGATGGTAAATGATAAGGATATAAGCGACGACCACGTTTGCCGCTTCTGCCACCAGCAACGCCCGGTGTTCTGCCGTTATCCAGTGCCGGAAACTACGTCGGCTTAATTTGTCAGTGTCAAAACTGGCATTTTCCAAGGTGACCAGATCGTCAAGATCACTGAGTTGGGCGTGGCGGATTGGGATATTTTCCTTGCGCATCAAAGCAATCATTTAGCAGACAATCCCTGTATAGCTTGTGCGATCACCTGTCTGGCGCGGAACAAGACCATAGCTTTCCAAGCATCATCATCCGGGTAAAAATGCTGGCGCATGTGTTTGCTGTGTTCCAATCGGTCTATCCTATTGTCTTGTTGCGCCCAAAGTTGATGGTCTTTTAACAGAACTTCAAAGAGTTGGTCGGTTGAATAGGTGCCAAATTCCAGCGTGACATGGCAACTGCGCCGGTTCATGATGTCATGCCAGGCATAATCCATTAACCCGGTTTTGGGAACGGAGCTGGAAGTGCCGAGTGCAGGTAAAGTTACCGAATCGCCATACCAATGATGAGCAACCTGAACGCCATAGCTCCCGGAATGATGGTCGCATATGATTTCCCCATAGCCATAAGGCCCAAGACCGCTGTGTAGGTCGATGACCGCTATATCGCGCTCGTGTAATTTGTATTGCAACATAAGGTCTTCGGTAACCCGCCGACCATGCGCAGGTTTTTTGCCGCCATAAAAAGGCCAAGCCGGATCAGCATACTGTCCGCCGCTGATTGCCATTTCCAGTGCATCCCGGCCATGTTTGCGTTCAAATTCTGAAGAAACAATTTTCCTTTGCGCTTTATCGGCTGAAGACAAGGCTTTTCTGAATAAGGCATAATCCGAATTTTCCGGTAACGGTTTGGAAAAATCCACTGCATTACGGTTTAGGTCTACGCCATCTTCATCGCATCGGCGTAGCCAAGCGTAGCCCCAAGGTGTCAGCGCATGGACGATCAATACAGCGGTATCCGTCGGGATAGCAAGCTGCCCGCTGGCAATCAAGCCGATATGATCAAGCTCAACCGCGCTGCCGACAAAGCCTTCAACACCGTGCGTTCCAGCGAGCAACACCAGGACTTTGGCAGCATTTTCTGGGCCAAGCCATACGGTATCGGTCAGAAGCGGCTGTCCATTGGGTGTATTGCCTGGGCACGGATAAGCCTTATGCTGGATTTGGGCAAATACAGGCAGTTCTACCAGATACAGCAAGCGTTCTCTTGCAGCAACGTAACCGTCTGGGAAAACGCCAGTATTTATCGGTTTATACGTTAGATAGGAAGACATTTCAGCCACGCAGCTTTCACGCTGGTTTGTTGTTTACCGGATTTCATGAAATATTACTCGCTGAATTCATAATACAAGTGCAGAAACTCTTTGTAAAAAAATGGGTCTAGCTTCAGAATGAATACACAAGGACTGAACGAACATCCTACCTTACCTAAGGCATCTCTGAACAAGTTGATTCCGCTCATGGTTCGACAGGCTCACCACGAACGGAAGCAACGACTTACCGTTCATCCTGAGCTTGTCGAAGGACTTAATCAGAGTTTCCCTAAATGGAATCGCAGTGACCAAACCATCAAACTGATATTCATTGTATCTATTAACGACACATCTTTGTAACTTACGGGAACTAACATTTCCTGACAACGGTTTTATTTCCTTTTTAAGGAGGACAGCTTCACCTATGGCACGAACCCTTTTGGTTGTCGATTCATTATCGGACTGGAGTCCGTATTACCCCAGCGATCAAGTCATCACTTTTGAGACTTATCTTGCCACGGAAAAGGAAGATTCCGAGCATCGAGTACGTATTATCAATCTTTGCAGCAGTTATACCTATTTATCCGATGGTTACTATTGTTCGTTACTGGCTGAGGCGCGGGGGCATCACGTTATCCCTTCCGTGAAGGTATTGAATGACATAGAAAAAAAAGCACTGTATCAGCTTCAGCTTGAAGATTTGTCGGAAACCTTGGAACGGGTTTTTAAGGATCAGGACAAAAAAGATGAAATCAAGGTACTGAGCTATTTTGGCACGACGCAAGAACCCGCTTTTCAGGATTTGGCAAGATTATTGTTTGAACGCTTTTCCTGCCCCATCATGGAAGTGACGCTGAGTTATGGGCAACAATGGGAAATTACCGATTTAAAAGCTGTATCGCACCGCGAGCTTGATGATGAAAATGAAACCCTGTTTGCGTCTGCGTTGGATAAATTCAGCAAAAAGGTATGGCGCAAAGGCCGGACCCGTAAGACGGCACGCTACGATCTTGCCATACTGGTTAACCCTTCAGAAGCTATGCCACCCAGTAATCGAGGTGCATTAAAAAAATTTATCAGCATAGGTAGGGAGCTGGGCATCGAAATAGAACTGATTACCCAACAACATTACGGACGATTGCCGGAGTTTGATGCGTTATTCATTCGTGAAACCACAGCGATAGACCATCACACCTACCGTTTTGCTAAAAAGGCAGAGGCCGAAGGTTTGGTGGTAATTGATGATCCGACTTCCATCCTGCGTTGTACCAATAAGGTCTATCTGGCGGATTTATTCCGTACCCATAAAGTGCCGTCGCCCAAAACCTGGATACTGCACAAAGGCAATAGCGAGCATTTGGATCAGTTGGAAAACAAGGCTGGATTTCCTGTGGTCATTAAAATTCCTGATGGTTCTTTTTCCAAAGGTATCGTCAAAGTTCAAAATCGGCAGGAGCTTGATGTAAAAGTTGCTGAATTATTCCAAAAATCCGCCTTGCTATTAGCCCAGGAATTTCTTTATACCGATTTCGACTGGCGAATTGGCGTGTTTAATAACAAGGCCTTATATGCGTGCCGGTATTACATGGTCAAAAACCACTGGCAAATTTACCGCCACGGCGAAAAGCGCACGGACAGCGGCCATTTTGAAACCATGCCGACGTTTGAAGCGCCTAAATCTGTACTCGATGCCGCCTTAAAAGCCAGCCAAACCATAGGCAATGGGCTTTATGGCGTGGATGTGAAGGAAAAAGACGGTAAGGGCTATGTGATAGAGGTTAATGACAACCCGAACATTGACCGGGGTGTTGAAGATAAATATTTAGGTGACGAGTTGTATAGGCAGGTTATGGCGGAATTTTTGCGGCGGATGGAGAATAGTAGTAAGGGGATATAGGGTGGGATGATGGTAAATCAATTTGGTATTCAGGGCGTAGGGCGGTTTCGCGCGAGCAAACCGCCATGCCAAGAAATGCAACTTGTTACCTCCATACAACCCAGCATAAAAAATTCTGCTCGGAAACATGCGGACAAGGTTCGGTTAAAGTAAGCTTCGTTTATGGTGGATTGCTAAAGCGAATCCACCCTACAATTCACCCGTCTTACGGGTTTTTTTTATCCACAGGAGAATAGATTATGTGCCAAGATACCCCAGAAGAGCAGTCCTTCTTCCGCGATCTACAGAACAGATTCACTACATCTTTTAATTCGGCGATTCAGGATTACAACGCCTTGAGGCCTCATATCGATCAGCTCATACAGCAAAATTCGGCCTATCGCGGGGCAATGATCGAGGGTGCAACCTCGATGATTACCAACAGGATTAATGGAGCCTATGCCCTCTATCGATCCCCCCAGGCTTTTTACAATGCCGGTCTCAGCGGTTTTAAATGGGCCTACTATTTTGCCCGTAACAACGACTTAAACAGCGATGTACGCCACGCAGGCATGGCCGCACTCTACAGCCACATGTGGCCGCTTTCCTTACGTGGTGTTGCCACTGTCGCCGTTACAGGCGTAGATATGTCACGCGGCGGCGTACAGGAGCTTGAGGAACATGTCCGCACACGCTATGAACAGCAGCGCAATGCGTTGATATTCAGTGGCGGCCTTAGTATGGGATTGACGCAGGTTTTCAAACAGGCGGGGGCTGTCGTCCAAACAGACTTACAGCGTAGAATGGTGCGTAGTTCTATGCGTACCTGGCAAGTCACAGGACTGGTAGGTTTTTGTTACGGACTCAGCCTTCTACATAATACGATGGAGGGCAGCGGTGTTTTTGGTAGCTATTTAACTGAGAAACGTGATGCCTTTATCTCGCGCACCCCTAACTCTGAACTGAAATCATTCGAAGACGCAGCGAAAGATGCCGTTATCCATCGTAAGGTCTGATTGTAACGCGTAAGGGGATTCGTCTTGGCAATCCACCAAAATGGAACCCGATAATGCACAGTATAGTTACGTCTCATGCCAAAAAGCCCTCCTTCGAGCGAGGCTCATTGAAACGTGCTTATTCACCTCCCCCTTTGAAAAAGGGGGATTTAGAGGGATTTATTTTAAATAATATCCCCTAATCCCTCTTTTTCAATGCCGTAAGGCGCAATAACCATCGGGCATTGTGCCGTATTATTCAAACTCATACAAATCCCTTCACACCCACCCCAATCAAGGGGATAAACGCCTTCCCAGACCCAACGCCTGACTACGTTAAGCAAAGCGTAGTTACTTTATGGCATTTGTCTAGTAATTCCTATTTGTGCCGTCTACCGACCTGATGTGTACTGGAACTTCTCGCCCCTACTCGCCAGATACCGACCAAGGCCGTAGATACCGTCTTAAAAGTCTACATGTAAAAGCGTAATTATTGATTCGGCCTTGTGAAGTCTTAAATTTCCGTTCACCTTGAGCCTGTGGAAGGCTTATGTGCTTCGACAAGCTCAGCACGAACGGTTCTTCATAAATTAAAAGGCCGAATCTATAGTACATCCGCTATAGGGCGGAAACCCTTTAGATTCCACTTCCACTATTGAAATCGGTTAGATGCTTTGATAGTCGAACTGATTGTTTACACACTTTACCGCTCTGGCTATTTCAAGCTATAGCGTCAATAGACTTGGTAATCCTCCTGTTTTTAAACTTAGTCGACAGTTTTTCGTAGACGATGGTTAATAATCCATTCAGGTCGGCCAGGACTTTGAAGGTCTGCAATCCGATACCTGTGAAGGCCAGGATTTGGCCGTGAGTTGCCTGTCATTACAGTATCAAGATCAACGACAGCTATCCGGAAACCTTTGCGTCAGCACCCGAACTACGACGGTCGCCTCCGACTGCGGAGGTCTTCAGACAACATACTCCGAAGTGCGCTACTCAACCGTTGAAGAAATACGTAGTCCTTAAACCTAAGAACCGGTTTCTCCCATTGCTTTCCACTATTTTCCTTAACAGGGTGTAGCTTAAACTAGTGTCCGGATTTTGGGGCCCACTTTATAGAGCTTAAAAACCAAAGGCTTGAGTCCCTAGATGCTTCGTCCAAAGTGTAACCCTCATTGGAACCATGCCATGAAACCTACGTTAAGGTTATAGGAAAATGGGTACCAGTACCCAGTAGTGCCATGTCACAAATAGACCTCCTTTATCCAAGTCGTTTGACTTTTTTTACCCTCAGCACTATAGTCATGTCCATAGTCATCTAAGGGTATTATTATGAAATCCATCAAAGCATCCGAATTTAAAGCCAAATGCCTGCAACTGATGAACGAAGTGGCGGATTCCGGCGATAGCATCGTCATCACCAAAAACGGTCATCCTGTGGCACAGCTATGCCCGGTAATCTCAAGACCTGCCACCCTCGCCGGTCGCCATAAAGGCAAAATCGTTATTGTTGGGGATATTGTGGGAACGTTGGGCGAACCGTGGGATGCCGAATGTTCGTCCTGCTAGACACCCATGCCTTAATTTGGCTCGACCAGGACGATCCCTCCCTGGGAGCCGAAGCACGAAAGCGTGCCGATCTCGCCTTACAGCAAGGCAGATTGGCGGTTTCGGCGATCTCATTCTGGGAGACCGCCATGCTCGTCACCAAGGGGCGGGTTACTATGGCACTCCCGACTGCGGCTTGGCGACGTGACCTTCTAGGTCTTGGGTTGCTTGAATTTCCCATCGATGGCGATATTGGCATCGTAGCCGCCCAACTTGACCTGCACGGCGACCCAGCAGACCGGCTCATCGTTGCCACCGCCCAAATCAAAGGAGCAGCACTCCTGACCGCCGATCAACCGCTATTGCAATGGGACAATGCGCTGGAACGCTTCGACGCTCGGCGATAACAATGATGTTTCATAACACGAAAACGCTAGCTGACGGTCTGCTCATGGCCGACAATGTATGCGTTGGTTGATATGAGCCAAGGTCAACTATGGAGGAGTATAAAAATACCAGAAAATTGTCAATTCTGAGGCTGTAAGTTTTTATTTAAAAAGTACATTTAGTATTCGCTTATAGGATAGTTCTGATAATTTCGGATGGCGTACGTCCCATTGCCTTTCTTCAAACTGGGCTGTTGCATCCACGACTTTGCCGGATGATGGCGGTTTAATTTCTGGACGGCCTATCCGGTTTGTGGCCAGATGCAGGCCGTCTTGTTCATGGCTCATATCGATTGAACCGTCACCCAGGATCCTTATTCGTTCACAATCGACTTGTATAATGGCTTTTGGTTTCCTCTCCTGCAACGTGTATAAGATCACGGCAATTAAGATAGTTTGACCCGCATACTTTGGCAGGATTCCGGTTTTACCGGAGTGCAATTCATTAAAAGCCTTTTGTGACAGGGGCAAGATGGCATCTTCCTCTACAATAAATATACGGTGACCGACACTCATTTGTCACTCCCTCCCATGCTAGGCATGGCGCCTAAAATATAAGTTAGAACCGGATATTTTTCATAATTACATGGCATTTACAAGCAACCAGATCATGGCCTAGCTCCACATGACATTACAGTTTGCCTTTGCTGCGGCAGTAAGCAGGTTTATTAGCGGCAGCGCCCGATGGGCCATACTTACACTGGGCTCTTCCTGACCCTTATTTTCTTTTGGCGGCCGGGCTTTTCCTTTAGCGATGGCGGCGGTTAACTGGTCTAGCGCCACAAGGACATCTTCCGCTAGGATGGCGCCCGGCATCGTTGCACAGCCAGAACGGACATAGAAATCTTTAATTAGTTAACGAACCCACATCTCTACTCTACCGAGATTATCCATGACCTGCCGGTCGATGATCGATTCTGTTCCGAAGATGAGAGTCAGGTTTATTATAATGATATCCTTTATAACTTTACTCTTTGCCCCGTCCTCAATTGCTCTACGGGATACAATGTTCCCCGCCAAAATACTCCGCGGTTTTGAAAACACTTCCAAGCAGCGTTGGCCATTATAATAGCGATTAAAATGATGCCGATAGGAAGCAGGAGATAGAATGGTATTTCCTTATTTGATGCTTTGGGCACAATAAAAGCAACGATGATATTGGTTAGCCAAGCCAAGGAGCCGCTTATAATCAGAAAAACATCGCCACTGAGCATACCAAGCACCAATGCAATGGAAGGCAGAAGCCCCATGGCCAACAAAAACAACACAATCCCTATTTGCTTAAGGTAACTGTATTGAGAACCTGGACCGAAGGTGTTTTTTTCCAAACCGCTAAACGCTTGGTTGAGATTTTGATACCAAGAAAAATTCATGAGCCCCAGACCATCTGCCACTCTGGATTTTGCACCATGTTGCTTGAGCATAAGGCCAACGCCCATATCATCGGCTGGTTCCATTTTCAGCCACTCAAATCCTTTGGTCTGGTTAAATACCCTAGCTTCAACTAAATTAAATGCACCGATTCCAATGGCGTTATTCCCTTTATTTTGATTAATGTCCGGGATTCGCGCAGAATTACAAAACAATAATAAAAATCCAATAACGGTAACATCCAGCCAAAAGTCGTTGTACAGCTCTGCTTCTGGTATACAAGTCAAATGTTGAACCTGCTGGCTTTTAGCATAATTAACAGCGGAGCGTAACATTTCCGGTTTAAACGTAATATCAGCATCACTGAATAAATGCCATTCCCCTTTTGCCAACTTGACGCCTTGATGTAACGCATGCACCTTGCCGAGCCAGCCATTTGGCAATTCGGTGATATGAATGGGTATTAGTCTGTCGTCCATTGCAGCAATTCGGTCTATGATCGCTTTTGTCCCGTCGGTTGAGCGATCATTAATAACAATTAACTCGAATCGCGGATAATCTTGATTAAGACGCGAAAGTAACGACTGTTCTAAGTGTTCCTCTTCATTACAGGCAGGAACAATGATACTCACCATGGGTAATTCAGCATCATCATAATTGATTGGTTTTACCTGCTTTTTAAGTACAGGTAAGCAACTCATCGTATAGTTGAAATAAACCAGCATATACACCCAAATGATGCAAATCGCCAAACTAAACAAATAGAAAATGATCAATGCCCTCTCTCCTTTTTGAACGTAACGCGATGGATTTTAGTTAAGTAACGGTGAGTCTTCAAAAAAAATCTTACAATAATGTTTTATATGATCGTCGGAAAGAACGCTTGGGTTGAATAATGAAAACACTGCCGTTCAACACAAAATTTATATAAGAATTCATACATATTGTTCTAATACAGCGGAAATAAACTTGCCAACCTAACTTATAACCTGTTGGCATGCAACTGATTACGGGTTTTTATAGCCGGTGCCTAACAAAAAGGACCGCCCTGGTGTCTTTCTCGGGTGTTGTTATCTTGCCGACTTAAGTTCATTGCAATGATTCCCAGCCACTCAATATCTTAGGGCTATTTTGTAAAGAATAGTCGAAATTGGGATGACAAAGTCAACACGCTTAAACCGAACAGTAATATTTGACTCACTCGGTCTAACGGTTAACCTATCAAGCCAATAGTCTCAACCCTGTCAATAGTGTCGAGCGTTATTTTACCTTCCTGGGCTAACCAGCCGATGCTGCGTTGGATAACCTTTTCTTCTTCCGGAATTTCCCGAACCAATTTAGCAACTGAAGTAGAACCATTTTCCGACAAGTAATGCCATATGCTGCCTGCGGTCAAACCGACGCGCTCAGGCAGGGTCATTTCTGGGGTCTCCTCAACTTGATTGGAAGCTACAACTTGTGCTTTTTTTGGGGATTTCGGGGTCTGGCTTGATTTTATGGCCTTTGTTTCTGTGGCAGCAACGGCAACAGGCTGTTCAGTTTTGGCTTTAGGCACAGGCTTTGGGGTTACGGCTTTCGGTTTATTGGGGCTCATTTGGGTTGGACTAGCCTTTTTAGGCTTAACTTCTGACGCAACAGCTGCAATGGGCTGTTCAGTTTTAGATTTAGGCACTGGCTTTTCGGTGGGGGTTGTTGGATTTTTCATGGTGTAATAAAGATAAATAAGGTAGAAAACAAAAATAGGTATCAACAATTCTGGCATAAAGAAACTCCCTTCTTTAAACTGATTTTACTCGAGTTTAGGAGGATAAGTAAAAGTCGATATTTGGGGTTTCTTAGGGAATGCCACCTATCCAACGTTAATGATGAAAGACATCAGGCTACGTTTATCATATTTAGGTTAACGGGTGATGACAATTTGTTCAGTGTATCAATTTACTTTGAACTGGCAGATTATTTGGCTGCTCCTTACCAGACATTCGACAAGCCTATTTTTTGTTTCTTAACGAAGGTGATAAACCGACCCTGAACCGACGATCAGTGTCATACTTAGAATTTCCTGAAACCGGTCATTCAGAATTAAGTTTTTCACATGCCTTACCCGGCTCACTACGATGCAATTATTTCCCTTGTGACTATCGACTCTAAGGTCAGTTCTTATGACCGATTACTGCCGGTCATGAATTTTACAAAATCAATCAAAACTGACCCCACCGATTATTAGACACTCAAGAGTTTAATGCTAAAAGATGAACCAGCCTTTCATTTCGGAGCACAAAATTGCGAAGAAATAGGCACACGATTGCTAGGGGTCGTCACAGGTGTTTTGCCGAGTTTTTTTCGGATGATCTCTTCAGCGGCATCAGACAGCAGGTCACGATGCATACGCTGAGCGTCATTGAAGAAATAAACGCCGATATCTGTATCAACCAGGTGTGTCGCTAGTACCCGCAGGGCGGCTTCATCCTCGAACATAGACTCGCCGTAGACCAGACGAAAGTCGCTGTTTCTCTCTTCTTCCTCTTCGTAGCGACCCTCGTAGGGCTCACCCAGCGCCACCGAGAAATACTGCATAGAAATATTCCCGACACGCGGCATGTGGGAAGCACCAACCACCACGCGCAATCCCTTTCGTTCTTCAGCAGTCATATTTGCAAGCCACGACCGCACCTGCTTATGCATGGTATTAATTTGGTCCTCAGCTGCCTCGTAGGCATTAGCCAGTATGTCTTCACTTTGGCTCAGCGTGAACTGGCGCAAGGCAGCCTTCGAAACCATCCCTGTGAGCCATGTGGTGTCTATGAAAGCAAGCGATCGGTCGATCAGCCGTAACTGACGCTCTCGCTGCTCCGGGCCGAAGTTACGTCCATCTATAGAAGAGCGCACCTGAACAACCAATGCCCGGTACTCGCGCAGCTTATTGAGTTGGCCATCGTCCAGTTTCGCGTCGGCTCCGGAGACCAGCATCACGTAAAGTGCCAAGGGATGGTGAGCCACTGCCTTGAGTTCGTGGTAGCGGTAGCTCAGCGCAGAGGCCTCCGTGCGGACACCATTTTTTAATAGCACTATCCTATCACCGATTTGAATGATGACTGGGCTGCTTTTGGCTAAGACTTGGTTCCGCAAGTCCGCATACGCCGTGCGGAAGGCCGCATTCAGGGGTGTGAGTGGATCGGACGGTTTAAGCTGGGTGTCATTTGATACCGCAGGCGGTGGAGGCTGCTGGGCATGGAGTAAGCTTGCATAGATAAGTACAATGAATACAATTGCTAGATGGAGTAATCGGTTCAAGCCAGACATACTACAACGGTGATTCATAGGCGGCCTCCTTAGTGTGAGTGACAGCTCACCTGCCACCGATTTGTCTTGGTCTTATTAAAATTTAAGTCTAGATGCAGCTCACTATTTATCATCTAGGATAAGACATTTTGTACCCTCTCAACCCCTATAGCAATATAAACTTTCATGGCTAGAATTTTCTAATCATGCGATGGCAACCTGTACGTTGGGAATCCTTGTGAACCCATGTTCATCCGTTATTTTCATTCTGTATGGTAATAGTTAATAGAAATCACGATTGGTTCACAGTATAAAATAGACAAAGCTTCTACCCTACGTGTGTACCTCCTTAATTGCAAAAGGATGTTATGAAGTGCAAGGATGCACGATTTTTTGTCCACAAAATACCCATGGTTTCGGTTTGAAAGCTCAGAAAAAGCGCTTTCATTTTTTAAGTCGCTTACCATAGGATTCAATTTTTTTAGGTTTTGATTGTGGTTGATATTAATAACAGGAAGTGACGACCGCACTGTTTGTTCATATTGCATTCAGGGACAAACAGTTATGGTTCAGGCAACTTTTATACAAAAGCTCAGGATTCTGCAATGAAAATACCAAATAAAACCAAAACACCAGAGGTTGATCAACACATTAATTTTGATGCCCTTTGCCAAGGATTTGAAGGCGGACGCTTTTATGGCCTGGAATATATCCTAGAGGATTTCTTCCAAAATACCACAGCAACCCCTCTGATTCCTGCCCGTCCTGCCGTCGATTGGTTTGGGTTGTATCAATAATTAGTGAGTTTTTCCGTTAGTCGATCAGTTCCGGCCTATTTCCGGCTTTCAACACTGAAAGCAAAAACCGACAAGAAGGGCGTCGCTATTTTTGCGAAAGCTTGTTTTGGGCATCCCGGCCCATATATGGCCCCCTCTATTTTGCAAGTCATTTCTTATCGATTTAATATGGTCAGGTAACGCAGTTGCACCCATATATCCGGCCTATTGTCGAGGGACTGATCGCCTCTGGCCCTGATGGATTTCCGCGTGTTTTCATCCCTATCAAGCAACCGGCCTCGAAGGCCCCTGGGCTGGGCGGATTTCTGAAAACACCGGTCTGGCCGTTTTGCCATCGCCTTGAAATAACTTAAGCAACTGGTTGGAGTGGCCATTATTACGGTAACCCCTATTATTGGACACCGGGTTCCATCCGGATCGGTGTCGGCTTCATATACGCTTCTGCTTTAGCCAGCAACACCCACACAACCCTGGCGTTCTTGTTGGCGACCGCCCTGGCCCCGTGGATCAACAGCGTCCGTAAGTACACATCGCCCCGCTTGCTGATGCCAAGCAACTTCGGTTTGCCGCCGCTGGACGCCTGCTTCGGCACCAGCCCCAACCAGGCCGCGACTTGCCGGGCGGAACTGAAGGATTTGCCGTCACCTAACGAAGCCAGCAACGCCGTCGCCGTCATTGGCCCAATCCCAGGCACGCCTGCCAACCGTCGGCTCACTTCGCTGCCCTGGGGCAACACCTGTATCTTGCCGTCATAGTCGGTGATGCGCTGGTCGGGCGCAATCAACTGTCCTTGCAAATCGGCAAACAGTTGCCGTGCCATTGGCGGCAATCCGTTCTCGGCAGCTTCCAATAGCTCCGGTAATTGCCGACGTAATTGGGCCAGCCCGACCGCAACGACAATTCCATATTCACCCAATAACCCCCTAATCCGGTTGGCCAATGCGGTCCAGTCCTTAATTAATCCGCTCCGTATCCGGTGCAACATCTGGGCCGCTTGCTGGCCCGCGCTCTTTAAATGGCACAAAACGCATCGCGGGACGGCCGGCCGCCCCACAGGTCGCTTCGGCATCATTGGCGTCGTTCTTGTTGCCTTTGACAGAGGGCTTGACAAACTGCGGGCCGGTTAACCTGGCATCATGCCCTAGTTTAATCAATTCCCTTGCCCAATGGTGCGTGCCCGCACAAGCCTCCAACCCAACCAAGCACGGCGGCAGCTTGGCGAAACAGACCAACACTTGATTGCGCCCCAGTCGTTTGCGTAAAACAGGCTTGCCGTTCCTGTCGGCACCATGCAACTGAAATACGGTCTTTGCAATGTCTAAACCAATTGTCGTAAGATTCATCTGGATTCCTCGCTTTCTGTTAAGTGGCCGTTAAACCCCCACTTTGGCACATCGCGATGCCGTTGGGAAGGCGAGGAGTCCATACCATTAAGCAAGCGGCAAAAACTTGACGCGACCGCCAATGCCTGCGGCTGCCCCAGCCGTCCTGCTTCCCTCGCCTTATACCCGACAAGGGGTATAAGGCATCGGTTACGCAATGGCTCGACGCGATGCCGGAAGGCTTTGCATTTTCACTACGCAAACAGCGCTCCGTGAAAACGCCCAGCACTATCGCTTCTGGGGACTACTCGGCTCCTGCCTCGCAGCGAAAAACGAATGCGTAAAGCCCCGATGACCCCATTGCGATCCGTAAGTGATGCCGAATTTGAAGCCAATGACATCAATATCGGGGAAAACGGAGCATACCGCAGCCAGTACCAATAGCTTGAAATTCACCGTTTCGCTTTTGAAACTGGCATACAGGACTGCCGAAACCGCAATGTGGGAAAATGCCGATGCCATTCATTGTCCTTGACAAGTTTTTATCCGGGACTGATTATCAACTATTCCTTCAGCCTTTGCCATATCAGGAATCCACCAAGTGAAACCGCAATGATCACCGAAAACCCCCATCATTTACTTTCCCAGTTGCCGGTGCCAAAGGGATTGCCACTCTTGGGCAACCTGTTGCAAATTGACTTGCACAAACTGCATTCGATTTTGGAAGAATGGGCGACTATTTATGGCGATATTTACCAATTCAAGCTGTTCAACAAGACGGTGGTGGCGATTAGCGACCCAACGTTGATCCAAAGTATCATGCGGGATCGTCCAGAAACCTACCGTAGGGTCAGCGCTATCGAGCGGGTTGGCGCTGAATTAAGCAGTAACGGTGCGTTTGCTGCCGAAGGGGAACAATGGCGACACCAACGCCAGGTGACCATGCAGGCCTTCAAACCGGAGCAATTACGCCAGTTTTTTCCAGTGTTGCACCATAATTGCGGAACGGTTGCTAAAGCATTGGCATAAAAGCGCCAACACCGGGCTAGATATCGATATCCAGGAAGATTGGACGCGCTTTACGGTAGGTGTGACGACCAATTTTGCCTTTGGCTACGATATTAACGTATTGGAACAGGAAGGTGATGACAGTTTTCAACGGCATCTAGAAACATTCCTGCCCGTTTTCAACCGCCGGGCCAATGCCCCGTTTCCGTATTGGCACTTCTTCAAATTGCCCAGTGAACGGAAGATGGAGCAATCCTTAGCCATCATAAAAGAAACGATCAGTACATTTGTCCAACAAGCACGCAAAAAGCTGGAACAACAAGCTGCGAGGGAGGCAGAACCGGCCAATTTCCTGGAAGCATTGCTGTTGGCCAAGGATGAACAGGGCAATGGTTTAACCGATGTAGAAATTCAAGGCAATATCATCACTATCCTTTTGGCAGGCGAAGACACCACGGCTCATACCTTTAAAATCGGTGGCATCCTTATTTTTCATCGAACCCAATAGGGATGTCGAAATTGCCGGTTTCCCTGTCCCTAAAGGTACCTTCCTCATGCTGGTCAACCGCTTTGGGGCTTTACAAGAAGAAAACTTTACTGATGCCCATCAGTTTAGGCCGGAACGCTGGCTTGGAACTAATACTCCTGACTGTGTCCATAACCGGAATGCAAGTATGCCGTTTGGCACTGGGCCGCAGTTTTGTCCTGGGCGGAATTTGGCAATGCTTGAAATGAAAATGGCGGTGGCCATGTTGTTTAAGAATTTTTCGGTTACCCGTGTTGGAACTGGGCAACCTATCCAGGAAGTTTTTTTGTTTACGATGATGCCGGACAAGCTGATAGTCAAATTTGAAGCCCGATAAAAAACGATTTAAATACCTAAACTTCTAGATAGCAGACCGCCAAAAAATTCAATTTTAGCTAAAAGTGGAAGTGACAAACCGACCCTATGCGGTCTTATATGATTGCTTTTTGATAGTCTGCTTTTAACAGGATGAAATATTGTTGAACACGATAAAAAAAACCTAGTCATACTCTAGCGCATCCATGTTGCCCGATGCACCAGGTTATCTTAATTTATAGCTACTTTGCCAATCACGCTTAGAATATCCTGCTTAATGGACAGATGGACTTTCCCATCGTGAGAGTGTGAGTTTTATGCATTATCCAATCAAAGTACCCGATGCTGAAGCGGCTGGCATCATCGAAGTTTTTTCACCCTATGACGGGAAACCAGTCGGCACAGTTGAATGTATTGATGCCAAAGGCGCTGAACTCGCGCTAAAGAATATGGCTGAGGTTTTTCGTGACCGGAATAACTGGTTGCCTGCCCATGAACGTATAGCCATCTTGGAACGCACAGCATTTGCCATGCAGGCACGTTCGGACCAATTAATCGCTACCGCCATTGCCGAAGGCGGCAAACCTTATTCTGATACTAAAGTTGAGCTATTACGGGCTATCGACAGCATTAAAATTTCTATTGACTGCATTCGCTCCGAACGCGGTACGGAAATCCCCATGCAGTTAAATCCGGCATCCATGAACCGGCTGGCCTTTACGCATAAGGAACCTATCGGCCCAGTCGTTGCCGTCAGTGCTTTTAATCACCCGCTCAATTTAATTGTCCATCAAGTCGCCCCAGCTATCGCTGCCGGTTGCCCTGTCATCATTAAACCAGCACGGGAAACCCCTTTATCCGCTTTTGCGTTGGTTGATATCTTTCACCAATCTGGTTTGCCGGTGGCTTGGTGCCAGCCGATTATGATTAAGGATAATAATGTCACCGAACAATTGGTGACCGATAAGCGCGTGGCCTTTTTCAGCTTTATTGGCAGCGCAGAAATCGGTTGGATGTTGCGGTCAAAGCTTTCACCTGGAACCCGTTGCTCTTTGGAACATGGCGGGGTTGCGCCGGTGATTATTGCCGAGGATGCCGATCTTGATAAAATTTTACCGTTATTGGCCAAAGGCGGTTTCTATCACGCAGGGCAAGTGTGTGTTTCTGTCAAACGGATTTACGCGCACCAATCGATTGCCCGTAAAGTTGCAACCGACCTTGGAATATTGGCAGAACACATGACGGTAGGCAATCCTGCTGATGCTGGCACTGATGTAGGTCCGCTGATCCGGCATGACGAAGTGGATCGGGTCGAATTCTGGGTTATTGAAGCCATTGCAGAAAAAGCCGAATTGATAACTGGGGGCAAACGGCTGTCTTCATCGTTGTATCAACCAACGGTATTATTCAACCCTTCAGTACAGAGCAAAGTCAGCCAACAGGAAATATTCGGTCCGGTCATCTGCGTGTATGAATATGACAACATAGATGAGGCCATCGAACAGGCAAATTCCCTGCCTTATGCATTTCAAGCAGCCGTTGCCACCCAGAATATCGACACCGCCTTATATGCTTTTAAGCATTTGTCCGCATCGACGGTAATGATTAACGACCATACCGCGTTTCGTGTGGACTGGATGCCATTTGCCGGTTTACGCGAGTCCGGTTATGGTACTGGGGGTATTCCCTATACTTTCCGTGACATGCAGATTGAAAAAATGGCGGTCTTTCACTCGGCATCTTTGTAGTTATTAAGCACCCGGTTCGCTAATAGTTTTACCATATTTGTATAGATTACGGATTTCAACTAAAACCATGCATCTGACATATAAGCAATAGGTTTAATAATGAACGATTCAGAACTTCTAGCCAAAAGGGCGAATGCATTGCAGGAGTTGCTTGCCTCACAGCAAACACTATTGCTATCGACGGCATTAGTCACGGGTATTCCTGATATTAGTTATGCTCTTTTTGTTCGGGATGAAGCGGGCTGTTTCTATATCTTTATCAATGATGGCTTGGTCTTGGAAACCGGCGGCGGCCTTTAGCAGAATACGCGTCTGCGTATGGCTTCGGGATGCGCTTTTCCCTTTGCGTATTAGCCTTTCCAAGTCCTGAATTTAGTCGTCAGACAGTGTCGCTTTATATTTAATGGCGGGCATGGGCAAACCTCGGGAGTCGTTTGTCCTATGCTATAACATAAGGGTTTAAAAATATATCCTATCGCTTTGTTTTATAATGACTGACTACTAGTGCTGATATGCCCAAGGAGACAAAACCCCATGCAGTTTGGTCACTAGCTAATTTTATCCCTGATTCAAATTAGTAACAAAGGAGCAATGCATGTTTTGAGACAATAATGCCAACCTCATTATTTTTTGAGGCTTATTGGCCCAATGGTGGAGTCGAAAGCGTTAAGCAACATAGTTTTTTTGAATTTCTTCTTTGGAGGTTTATTCAGTTGAAGGTCGATGGTCTTCTGTGGGTCGGACTTGCTACTTCCACATTGGGCCAAAACTGAATTTATTGACGGGCTGCTATTGAGAAGCATGACCGATGCCAAATTCTGCCCCGAAATTTCCTTCATCTGGGGAATTTGTTAGTTGATCTGACCTTTTGATTAGAGTAGGATTAAATCCTATTATTACCAATGGTAACCCTATGCGTACAACAAAACAACTCAGCATTACACTTCCTACTGATATGGCGGATGTCATAAAAGCCAAGGTCGCCGCTGGTGAATATGCAACCGAAAGCGAAGTCATTCGTGATGGATTGCGGGTGCTAATGGCTCGTGACCGGGCAGTAGAAAATTGGTTGTTGGAACAAGTCGTACCGGCCTATGATGCCCTGAAAGCCGATCCATCCAGGGCTGTCTCCGTTGAACAGGTTCGCGCTAGGCTCGCGGCTGAACATAAGGCAGCCACCACTAAAGCTTGAAAACATACAAGGTCAATTTCTCACCAGAGGAGGGAGAACAGCTTGCAGCGCTTTATCGGTATCTCGCTACAGAGGCATCGCCTAACATTGCAGAACGTTATACCGATGCTATCGTTACCTATTGCGAGGGATTAACAACATTCCCCCTCCGAGGCAACTGCCGGGATGACATCCGTCCTGGACTACGGATAATTAACTACAGGAGACGAACCGCAGTAGCTTTCGAAGTAAGTGACGAGCAAGTATCCATCATTGGAATCTTTCATGGGGGTCGAGATTACGAAACGATTCTCCGTCCAGATAACGATGATTAGACTCAAGCATTATTCAATCTCAAAACGCGTTAATTTATTAAAACCGCTATATTTCAATATAAATCAATAAGATAAATATTTTTTCAGCACGTCTCCAAAGCAGCCTGTGGCTCATATCAACCACCGCATACACTGTCGGCCATGAACAGTCATTCGTATTTTCCGATAGCTGACCTTCGGGATGTAAGAAAAAGGCACTCACTCATCTTTCTAAAATAATCTCTGGCGCTAATTTTAATGCGATTACTATTGATTTGGCTCTTTAAAGTTTAAAATCAAGCAAACTGAATTTCTTGATATATAAGGCGTTAACCAAGAAATATTTCAAACTTCACAAGGCCGAATCTATAATTCAACTGTTGTAGCTTCGGTCGAACAAGTCCCACTCTCATGGTCAGTGTGGACAGACAATCCCACTTGTACCTCGAACTAAAACCGTGGCGTCACAGGAATAAGAGCCGAATGTCAGCGTTTGCAAATCCGCTCGACTGCCGAAAGCTAATTGAATGTCTTTTCCAGTGTTGCCGGTTATCACTGAATTTACCAAAGTAGCACCCACGCCATCGTCCGCAACTAAACCAATTGCACCGTTTTGAATACTGTTGAGTTGGGCTTGATTTGATAGGGTCAATGTCGAGCCGCTGCGGAGCTTGATGCCATTTCCCCTGTTGTGGCTACAGGCAACCGTGCTGAAACCGGGCATCCCAGAAAATTGAGGGGTATTGAAAACGGTCATAACCGAGTTTTCCTGTAGTAATAGTCCATCGCCATTGTTGTCGCACTTTAGTAATGATCCAGCGTCGAGATCTAAACCAGCCTTTGAATTCAAGGACACGCCGTTCACTAGGTTGCCCGTTGCATTAATGGTGCCGCCGAATGAGACCATGTGTCCACCTGAAACGATGGTAAGTCCGGTAGCCAAATTGTCAGTGAGGTTGAGAACCGTTTTAGAATCGTTGAGAAATGCGTTAGCACCGGTAGCAACCTGAATGCCGAGTGCATTGTCGCTGATAGTGACTGTGGCCAGCGAAAAAGTCAATGAGCTTCCGTTTACATTAATGCCGAAAACACGGTTGTCCGATGACGTAAACGGCCCAGTAATCGTGCCAGCTGATCCGGTTTCAAGATCAAGACCATGAACTCCGTTGTGACTTGTGGTAACTTTGGACATGATGGCGCTTGATGCGGTTTGGAGTGAAATTCCAAATACTTGGTTATCATGCAAGTTAACATCGTTCAATGAAATATGGACACCATTGACTCCAATAATGCCATTTTTGCCATTGCGTATTTCGAGATTTGCTAGCGATACTCCGTGTATGCCTTTTACAGTCACTGCGTCCTGACCCTGACCACCGCCATCGATTATTGCGGTTCCGACACCCGTTAAGGTCAATCCATCGGTTCGGATTACGATAGGGCCAAAACATATTCCGGTAAACGTAATCGACTTTTCACGACCCGAGTTGATGGAATCGGCTAGAGATTTTCGTGCACAATCGAGTGGAGGGCTGTCTGCGAATGCCGTTCCGGCGAGAAAGCAAAAGGTGGTAACAAGAATACGTTTGTATTGCATGGCCATACTCCTCAAATTTAACAGAGAACAGGGAGTAGCTTAAATTGTTTGGGAAGCTTTAATTGCTAACCAAACGTTTTACATCCAAAAGCTATCTTCTAAATTGAGATAAGCGGCAGGTTTTGAGTTTAAGACAATTCATCCATGACGTAAGTATTCCATCCGCCTAGTTCGAATTGGATGCTAAGTCTACAGTGAAAGTAATTGAAACGCCTTGATGAAGGAAAGAAATTATAATTTACATTCCCACTCATAGTCGAAGAAACATTAAGCGATACTGAGTTTTTTAGCAAGTTTTTTCAATGATTCCTTAATCGGTAAATTTGTTCAGATTTTAAATTTTATTGTTTTCGAAACGCCCAATCTCTCCAGCCATAATAGGCAATGTAGGCATAACAAAACACAGGAATAATGAAAGCAAGCTGTAAACCGATGCGGTCTGCTAACAAGCCTTGCACAACTGGAAGGATGGCTCCGCCGACAATTGCCGAACACAAAATACCTGAACCCTGACCCGTATGTTTCCCTAGTCCTTTTAAGGCCAAGGCAAAAATGGTAGGGAACATAATGGAATTAAAGAAACCAACTGCCAGAATTGCTGACATGGCAACATATTTGGCTACTACAACTCGCACCCGCGTTCTTATCTACAATTTGCATGATCAGGAGACGCCTACTAACGGGCGGCTGAGCCCTTATGGTGAAGCGACAAAGGCTATGACCATCAAATTCATCGGTACTGGTGGTGAAAGTCCAGAATATAAGCTATTACAATACTATAAAGGTCAAATTTGAAGTGATGGAAATGATTCTAATTTTTTGATCCCACCAAATGTCTCACTTTATTCCGGTGGCACGGCATTGGGATCTGGACTGTCTTCTGTTGATGTTCACAATATTCCGATCCCCGATTCGATCGGTACTTTACTGCAAGTCGTCATAAATTCTGCGGGATCAAGAACATGGAAGATTGACCATGTCATCGCCGATGGTCACACTTTCAGATTCGATAATGCACAAGGTAACATTGCTAGCCGTTATTCAAGCCATTTTGTGGTGGGAGGATCGAACGGAGACATGCAGACCCGGCCGCCATCGATAAGTTCGATTATCGGCAGGCAGTGTTGGAAGGGAGTTTGAGAACGGTGGCAGTGTTTACCTACCGACAGATCAGCTCTTCACTGACAAGGCTCTTGCGGAGCAATACCCTAACGGAGTCCTTTATCGAGAACCAATAACTGCCGGACAGCGTAAGACAGTAACTGTACGGTTGAAATTCTCCGGGTTCGATATTCTGAATGACGGAGTTATAAAGGGAAAACACGTCAAAGTCTCACTGATCGATCGCACTACATCAAGTGTGCATCGAGAAAGCAATACAGTGCTTTCCAAGAGCCATCTTGTTTTTGGTGAACGCTATGTATCGATCTCTGTCCCAGGCGATTTCTCCGTTGATGCAATCAAAGTCGCCCTCGCTGATAGTGCCGATACGGTTAAGGTTATGGAAGCAGGTATCATCATCGAAGAGGCGCTGACTCGCGAAATTATTTTCCAGTATCAGGCCGAGCTTACTCCCGGAACTGTCAGTGCGACACTGTCGCGGTTCGGTGCGAAGAATGTTACTTTTCGGTTCGAAGACTTGAAAACAAAAGCCGCACTACAGACGCTGAACGGCCGCACACCTGACGATGTGTTCGAGCAGCTTGTTGAGTCAGGGGACGAGAAGGTTGTGCTCTCAAGCCTTCGTAATTCGCCGAGCATTATTGATGGTCATACTAAATTTGACGATTGGTTTTTCAAACTTCCATATACCACACCATCCCCTCAAGACATTTTAAGCAAGGGTGATATGTTGTTTATGAACAATAATATGGATATTTGGAAGAACAAGATTCGTGCTCGCCTCGAAACTGCTCTGAATGACCGGAAGCTAACGCTTTCCTTTCTCGAAAAAATCAAGGGGCGTACAGACGAGCACTGGAAAATATTCGATACGGAGCTGTACACTGCCGATAAGCTGTTATCGTTTAGTACGGCTACAGAAGCCCTCGCTCTGACGCGGCCAGCACCGAAAGATGCCTACAAAACTTTTTCTACTACTTTCAAAACCACTACGTCTTTAGTCGCTTTATTTTATCCCGCCGCAAAAGAGTATGTAGGTATTTTGAATAATATTTTAAATGTAGTTGAAACTATCCAGCAACTGTTACCTCAGGACATGACCGGCTTGATCCAAAAATCATCATCCAATACGGTTGGTCAAAACAATGTTCTTAGTTTAGCCCTCACCAATGAGAAATTGGCCTATCAGAAAGAATATGAAATAAGCAAAGCAGAGATCGATGCAATGCGCCAATATTTGGTAAAGGACATGTCACTAGTTTCATAAGTCGCCAAAATGTCGAGTGATTTCGACACACAACTTATTGATCTTAAAGAAGCCTATACAAAAGCTAAGCTCAACGGTAATGCATCAGATGTCGAAAAGAACCCAGATCCTGATCTTTTATTAGCCGATAAAGCTGCCAAAGCAGTTAGACGCTCTCTTCTGGAAAAATTACTGCCTATTCGAGGAACATTGTATGGCGAGCCAGTCGACATTGATAAAATGAAAGTTCTATTTCCAAAAGGTGTTCGTTGGCCTAGCGAAGCCTGGCTATCTCGGGAGAAGGCATGTAAAGGCGACCCACTGTGTGACGAGACCCTTGCCTTTTCAGTGTATCGCTTTGTTGAACACTTTACTGATTTAACAGTAAAAGCATATCGTTTCGTGCCACGGTTCCATCAATGGCGTTTAGCTCTAGGTGGTGATGACGATCAAGTTCCACGTATTGCTACTATGGATCGCTACGACGGAATCTTTCCCACAGCATGGGATTATGTACGAAGCGTTATGACACAAATAGATATTTTCAACATGTTTGGTTTGCCTTTGGGGCGGGTCGTGATCGGTTTCGCATCAGCGAGCCTCAAAATAACTGCCCAATAGGGGAGAATAGTAGTCTAGTCATAAAAGCTACCGATTTTATAAATCTTTCAATCCCGGGCTTTAGAAACACGAGCGGTGAATGGAAAACATATAGTGTCTCAGGGCTTGGTGCTCCAGAATCCAGTTTGTGGCTCACGCCTGGAGAGATTCTTCTTCCGGGAGTTGGGGGAGGGGGAGCTCTAGGTATTTATACCCTCAAGTTTCGAGTTTCTGCGAACTCCATTAAAGCCGCTGCCGGAGGCAAAGAACCCATCTATGCTATTCTACCTGATGCCTGGATCGTACTTACTGACAAGAAGCCAGATTTTTGAAAATTGATGAAAAACAACCTGAAAAAAATTGATAAACATAACTCTTTAATCTGCGCCTTGCTAATAGTGAGGTGTATTGGCAATAGTGGAGTCGAAAGGTTAAGCCACATAGTATTTTTGAATGTCTTCTTTGGAGATTTTTTCATGTTAAGGCCGATAGTCTTCTGTGGGTCGGTTTTTACAGGTCAGCCTTCCATAAATTTTATATTTTCCAGTGGCTGGTTTCAAAACTTTTCCATAAATTTGCAAAGCGGTTACTTGGAATTATTGAAAACTCGCATTCAATAATGCTTGAAATCGGCCAGCCGTTCATTACCATGCTGTACTGAGGATTTATCAAACTTTTTTTGAAATGAACGAGTTTCGTTTTTGAGTGCGATGTCCAATAGACCTACGCTCGGTTCAATAAAAACTACCAAAGAGATGGATTTATTTGGGAGGTTACGTCAAATTTGGTTTTTTATGATATGACTGATGTAGTATGTGTCTCGTTAGGCCACACAACAGGAGAAAACATGAGAATTGCGATTGTTGGAGCATCACGGGGAATAGGCTATGAGTTGCTAAGAATTGCCCTTGAGGAAGGTCACGAAGTCACTGTTTTACTGCGAAATTCCGCTAAGCTGAACATCAGCGACTCACGGTTAAAGATCGTAGAAGGCGACATACTTGACCCAGCATCTGTTACTGCTGTTACAGCTGTACAAGAGGCGGTCTGCGTTTGCATAGGTATTCCGCCGACTAGAAAACCAGTCAATGTGTTCTCACATGGAATCGAATGCATACTTGCAGCCATGGGGGGAGTGCCGCACCAAAAACTGATAGCTGTTACCGGCATCGGTGCGGGAGATAGTAAAGGCCATGGTGGCTTTTTCTATGACCGAGTGATTAACCCGCTTCTTCTTGGAACAATTTACGCAGACAAAAATCGACAGGAATCTATCATCAAAGCAAGTAATGTGGAATGGCTGATTGTTCGTCCAGGATTCCTGACGAATGGATCAAGAACTGGAAAATATCAAGTTATTGAAAATTTGTCCGGAGTTATTGCGGGAAAAATTTCGCGCCGTGATGTTGCTGACTTCATACTGAAACAGCTAACAACACCAACGTACTTTGGAAAAACACCGCTATTAACATACTAGCTCGAAGACAATCTGACCCTACAGCCAACCTGATCTGCACGAGAAGCCGCGCCGGATAGTTACTTCTACGTTAGGCGCAAAACAAGAAAGGAGATAAAAATATGCTCACAGTCATTGAATTTATTGCGGTCTTGAGTTGTACTATTTTTACCGGAGCCGCCATCTACATCAATCTTGTCGAGCATCCTGCTCGTATGGGTTGTGACACAAAAACTGCTGCAACTGTTTGGGCACCAAGTTACAAACGAGCAACCGTCATGCAGGCTTCATTGGCTATTTTAAGTTTCCTGTCCGGTGTATCGGCTTGGTTGCTCGGTGGTAGCGTTATCTGGTTTATCGGTGCAGTGGTTATCGGCTTAGTTGTGCCATTTACTTTTATCGCCATTATGCCCACTAACCATCAACTTTTGGAACCTGGGCGGGATCTTGCCTCAGAGGAAACCAAAAAGTTGCTGGAAAAGTGGGGAACGTTACACGCTGTCCGTAGTGTATTGAGTCTGGTGGCATCAGTGATCTATTTAGCCCTATTACTGGCCGCTTAAGTTGACTGTTTGCTTTAACGACGCTTCTTTGCGGATACCAGAACCCATAAAGGGGCCAACCTAGTGACAAATGCTAGAATCAGAACGCAAATGAGATTACCTAACTAGCAATATTAAACTGACGTCAAACCTATTGCTCCGCCCTGGGTTTGACGCTGGTGAATTGCGGCATTGAAGTTCAGCTTGAGGCAGGACTGAAAACTTTTCCTCAACGGCTGGTTGGGGTCGGTTTTGTCGACTTTATTCCTCTCCAAAAATGATACAAGCCAGTGTCCGGAATCGAGAAAATCTGTTGGCGATAAAATCTCTCCCTATTAAGGGTCTGTGCTGGTTAGTTAATTGGATCAAAGCGCCTCACAAGAATAAATATTTTCACGTAGCCAAACTGAAGGCATGAGAGAATTTAATTCTCATCATTACTCAAAATTAAGGATGCCAACCCACAAAAGCAACCCAACAAACCCAACCCGAAACATATCTTCCTTAAAGAATTTATGGCCTTTTCTGCGGCCTTACCGTATAAAAATGATATTGGCATTGCTATTCCTTTGCCTGGGTTCTGTGGCCATTTTAATCATCCCCCTGGCGTTCCGTGACCTAATCGATTTTGGTTTTGGACAACAACAGAAGATTAGTGGCGGTCTATTCGGCTCCCTAAGTTTAAACGGACGGTTCTTGTCATTGTTTGGGATGGCTTGCCTGTGGGGTCATGATTTCAGCACGTTACTACACCGTAAGTTGGATAGGCGAACGGGTGATAGCCGATATACGCAGCGCGGTGTATGGGCGGGTGATGCTCCAATCCGCGCAATTTTTTGAGACCCTGCAAACGGGTGAAGTGCTGTCACGCCTGACCGGCGACACCACCTTGATCCAGACCGTTGTTGGTAGTTCGGTATCGATGGGCTTACGCAGCCTGTTCCAGTTTACTGGCGGCATGTTTATGCTGGCGGTAACCAGCTTCTACCTGTTTTCATTGAACTTAGGCTTGATGGTTTTGTTGATTATCCCGTTGTTGGTGATTGGCCGCAAAGTCAAAAAGTTATCCCGTGAGTCGCAAGATAAAATTGCCGACGCATCAGCAATGGCAGGCGAAATCCTCAATGCCGTGCCCACGGTTCAAGCCTATACCCAGGAACAACGTGAAACCCAACGCTTTACCGATAGTGCGGAAGCCAGTTTCATAACGGCAATCCGGCGTACCCGTGTACGAAGTGCTTTAACGGCATTTATCGTCATCGCGGTGATGGGTTCCATCATCTTTGTGCTGTGGATAGGCGCAAACTTGGTGCAAGGGGGCAGCATGACGGGAGGGCAACTGGCTTCGTTTATCCTGTATGCGGTCATCGTTGCGAGTTCCGTCAGTACGATAGCAGAAGTTTGGGGCGATATCATGCGGGCAGCGGGCGCAACCGGGCGTTTGTTGGAATTGCTCCATGCCGAACCTGCGATTGTGGAGGCAAAAACACCGCAAGCGTTGCTGCAAACAGGAAAAGCTAAGATTCAATTCGATCATGTCACTTTCCGCTATCCATCACGATTGCAAATTATTGCACTGGATGAAATTACCTTCGACATTGCCCCCGGCGAAAACATTGCCCTGGTCGGACCGTCCGGCGCGGGCAAGACGACCTTATTCCAACTGTTATTGCGCTTCTATGACGTGGCTCAGGGCGTTATTCGTTATAACGGACAGGACATCCGCCAGCTTAGCTTGCGTGAGTTACGTAACAACATCGCCATCGTACCGCAAGACCCCGTAATATTTTCGGCGAATGCTCTAGAGAACATCCGTTATGGGCGGCCTGAAGCCACAGACCAGGAAGTTATGACAGCCGCCAGATCGGCGCAAGTGGAAGAGTTTATCCACCGTTTGCCGGAAGGCTACCAAACATTTCTGGGCGAACGCGGCACCCGGTTGTCCGGCGGGCAACGCCAGCGCATCGCCATTGCCCGTGCGATCCTTAAGAATGCGCCCTTATTGTTGCTCGATGAAGCCACCAGCGCATTGGATGCCAATTCTGAAATTCTTGTACAAGATGGCTTGGATGCTGCGATGGAGGATCGGACCACGCTTATCATCGCCCACCGTCTGGCGACGGTAAAGAAAGTAGACCGTGTCATCGTCCTGGATCATGGCATTATCGTCGAAACCGGTTCGCCTGATGAACTGCTTAAGCAGGACGGGCTTTACGCCAAGCTTGCTAGTTTGCAATTTGCCGTGTAGACAGTGAGTTTGTAATAAAGCGGAACAGCCAATATTGTGAATTAGGTTTTCTAATAGAGTAAAGAAAAAATATATTTGTATTCATAGTCTTATTAATAATAATATCGGCTTCTACAAAGCCGACATTGGCTCATATCAACCATTCTTTTAAGATCGGCCAGGAGCAGTCCATCGCTCTTCAATTAAGGGGCATAGATATTCAATCTTAGCAGACGGTCGAGTGAGCGTTTGCAATTCAATATTGATTCGATTTGTGGGCAACCCCTATCCAAAGATAGGTTTTAACGAATAGGGCTCTGTTCGAATTTGGTATAAATCATTAGAGATAATAAACGCTAAAAGGTGTCTTAGGAGGTTGTCCGCAACATTCAAGCAAGTTTAATGAACAGTTGATATAAAAAGCAACGACTAATTCAGAACAAAACAACAGGATTGAAGACGCTTGTTGCCCGAACCTAATGTGTAACAGGTCAATCATACTCTGTGTGACTGAAAATGTCTAAATTCTCCTTACCTTTCAATTATTTGAATGTTATTTCATTTCTTGTTGTTTCAGCCATGCTTGCCATACCGACAAAAGCACGGCCAGAATCACAGGGCCTAAAAACAAGCCTACGACACCAAAGGCCGCAAGTCCACCGAGAACGCCGAACATAACGACAAGAAAAGGTACTCGGCTGGTACCGCTGATGACCATCGGGCGGATCACATTATCTACCGTGCTAATCACCAGGATACCCCAAAGCAAAAGGGCTATCCCCTGCCAAAGCTTGTCCATGAGAATAAGCATGATGGCGATAGGCGCCCATACCAGAGGTGCACCCATAGGAACCAATGCCAATATCCCAGTGATTGCCCCAAACAAAACGGGCGCTTCAACACCAGCTGCGGCGTAACCGAGTCCTGCCACAAAACCCTGAAAAAGGGCCGCAATTACCAGGCCGTAAACGACAGCCCGCGTAGTGTCGCCGACGGCTTGCAGATAAACCTCTTGGTATTCTCCTAAAAAATGAACCAGACCATTACGCAATTGCTTGATTATTTCATCGCCATCGCGAAAACAGAAGAACACGGTAACCAGAATGACACCCAGTTTTATTAGCCTACGCCCTATGCCATCGACAAATTGGGCTAATTCACCTAACCATTGCTTTGCCCAGTTGGCAAGTTGCGCAGCCATACCTGCCCGATCATTTCCCAATCGATCAAGCCAACCTTGTGCATAATTGCGCAACCAGGGAGTTCGGTTAATAAAATCGGGAAGTTGAAAAGGTTCTTGTCCAAATTTATCCAATAAGGTGGCATAGGCTGTTTTAAGTTCACCTTGCAACATCACCGCAAGCCAATAGGTGGCTAGGAAGATAACAGCCGCAATAATGGCAGTCATCACTATTGCACTTATAGTTGAATTGTATTTAAGCAGGCGTCTTAAATGTTGGTAGGGTTGCCACATGGCATAGGTAATAATCAATGCCCATGACAATGTGAGTAAAAACTCTTGCAGCACCATAAAACTCAGCCACAATAGACCTGCCAGTAATATTCCTGGAATAATTTTCCGTATCTGTGAGTTACCTCGGGATTCGTTCATATCTTGGTCTCGGAAAGTAGCATTTGATCCAGTAAAAAGGCGGTTTTTACTATAAAATTATCAGCATTCAGAGTTGGGGCTATCGATTCACTCCTTATCTATCGAGTTAAAGCTTCCTTGGAATGGCTCATTACCAAAGCAGACAAGCTACGACTTTTGGTAGCCCTTTAGTCAAAAATATCCAAGGGCAAATGCCGCCCCGATCCATGCCGAAAGTATAACCAGAATAAGGCCAAGGATGATCGCGGTGATAAACTGCCAGTTTCCGCTTAGGATAGCAAGCACGGCTTTCGTGATGGTATTTGTCGTCAGGCCAGCAAGGATAGGCAAGACGGCTTCATTTGCGCTGAGTTTCCCGGCAGCTACAAGGGACGCAACCGCGACGGCAGCGGAATGGGTGTCAGCGAAACCGGCAATCGCCGCAGCAACAATTACACCCTCACTGCCCAGCCACTGATTAAGGGTGGCAGCAAGCAACATGAAAGATGAAACGGTGGCAGCAAACAATAAGGCCGTCTTGAGGCTGAATGGTTGTCCCAGGTTTATTGAATCTGGTGCTTTCTGACGCAGGGCTATCAGGGTAATGACTATGCCATAGGCCAATGCGGTAATGCCGGCGAAAGTCAATGGCAGCCATAGCGCCAAAAGCGTTTGCTGATTGGTTGTTTCTAGAACCACAGCCATTTGAATGAAAGTCGCCACAGTCGATAAGACAGCACCTGCTACGGCTCCCCACAACAGCTGAGGTTCTAGCGCTGCTCTCGCCCCCATTGAGCTAATGGTTGCAGCGCTCGAAACAAAGCCAGAAGTCAGCCCAGTAATGGGAAGTCCAATACGCGGCCCCATTACACGCAGAGAGATGTACCCGGTAGAGCTGATGAGCATGATGAGGATGACAATCATCCAGATGGTTCGAGGATTCAAGGCATTGAAAGGCCCCATATACTGGTCTGGAGCCAGAGGTAATAGCACGAGCGCAGCCGCAGCGAGAATCAGCGCATCGTTAAGTTCAGACTCGCTCAGGACAGTGCTGACGAAACGATGAAGAAAGTTTCGGGCGGTCAATAATATAGTCAAAATCACAGCCACTCCTGAAGCCAAAGTGGGCTCACGCATCGATAAGCCGCCTAGCAGCAGAGTGAGCAGCAGGGCCACTTCGGTCGTCAAGCCGGGATCTTGCTCATGGCTAAACCGATAGGCCATCACGGAAAGTCCAGCAACTGCAAATGCCATCACAGCTAGCAATATCGAATCACCTAACGAGAAACTCACTGCACCCAGAAGAGAAACTGAGGCAAAAGTCCGTATGCCCATTGGTGCGCGAGCAGGGCCGACGCCTTTCCTCCGTTCGCGCTCTGCACCGATGAGAAGGCCAATTCCTAACGCAAGTCCATAAGCAAGGATGGGTTGCCCTGAGAAAGTCATCGAGCTTGCATATCCTTCATTTGTAGTTCACTGTTTATATACCTATTGTCGCCGAAAAACTGTGCCAGAGTAAGCAAGTCAATCCGTTTTAAAGTGGAACCATAGGTAATCCATTACAAGATTGCGCCAACTAAATAGATAAAAAGTTAGCAAAAAATGAATATATATTCCCTATGCTCACCTTGATTTTTCGATTTGGTTATTTATAAAGGTGATCATACTAAGAAAAACCCATAATACATGTTCGTTACCGTACAGACTAGCTGACATATTTCTGATAAGTTGCCGACTTAATTGCATAAATGTTATCTTCCTGGCTCGCTGAATTCTACTTCCTTAATGGGATTAACATCCTTAACTTGAAGAACCAAATGGCAATGCACAAGTCAAACCCAATATTAAAAATTTGACCCCAGTTCGTGTTCTTTGGCTAATGAGAATCGGAATGATCTTAACAATACTAATTCTGATTAAACTAAGATGATTCAAAAATCTTTAAATGATCGACCAATTGTTGCCAATAGTTATATAACCCCTCACGAACTTAATATCGATGAGGTTAGTGCCCATCTCGATGTCCAAGTTGAAAAAGGCCTTTCAACTGAGCAGGTAACTCAAAGAAAAAAAAATTACGGACCTAACCAACTGCAACAAGAATCACCGCGCTCGGCATGGTTGGTGTTCTTGGTTCAATTTAAGAGCATTCTGATTCTTATCTTAATTGGCGCGGCGTTCCGCCGCCCTTATCGGCAATCTTAAGGATGCAATCGTCATCCTGGCTGTTGTCATAATTAATGCCATTGTTGGCTTTTACCAAGAGTACCGCGCCGAACAAAGCTTGACGGCCCTCAAAGGGATGTTACCCGTCCGGGCGCGAGTACGTCGGGAGGGAATAAAATCCGACGTGCCTGCCGAAGATCTAGTTCCTGGAGATATTGTGTTGTTAGAGGCAGGCGACCATGTCCCCGCTGACGGAAGGCTATTCATAGTAGTAGGACTCGAAGTTGATGAGTCATCGTTGACTGGTGAGTCCCAACCGGTCAGTAAACAAACTGCGTGCTTGGATAAACTAGAAACTCCTTTAGCCGAGCGGCCGAATATGGTCTTTATGAACACCTTGATCACCCGTGGCCGTGGAGAACTTATCCTTACTGCGACTGGGAAAGACACTGAGATGGGGCGGTTGTCGCAGGTACTTGCTTCGACATCTGAGGTACCAACGCCATTGCAAGTCCAGCTTGGCAAGCGCTTAGGGGCAATTGCCTTGATCCTTGTCGGGTTGCTGTCATTTTTAGAGTATTTGCGTGGTTCCAATCTCGCCCACATTGCAATGGACGCGATAGCCCTTTCTGTCGCAGCAATGCCGGAAGGCCTGCCCGTCGTCGTAACGGTGACGCTCGCACACGATGGCACGCCAACGGGCCATCGTCAAACGTTTGGCGAGCGTCGAGACATTGGGTTGCACCACCGTAATTTGTTCAGACAAAACTGGAACGCTGACGCTCAACCAAATGACGGTGTGCTCGTTCTTCTACCAAGGGGAGCATTTTGATGTAACAGGTGGGGGATACCATGTGAATGGCGCAATACGTGCCGTCAACCAAGCTTCAAGTGTGTCCAACCTTGATCCGCTGCTCGTTCCTCTGGTCGCTTGTAATGACAGTCGGGTTACTGACGGTAAAGTCATTGGCGATCCGATGGAAGCAGCATTGCTTATCCTGGCACAAAAAGGTGGCGTTGTGCCTAGTGAAGTTGTTTCAACACTACCCCGAATAACAGAAATTCCATTCGATGCTGAACATAAGTTCATGGCTACTTTTCACCGTGCGGATGGCCATATACAGTTATTCGTTAAGGGTGCACACGATGTATTGCTCAATACTTGTGAATATATGCTTAACCAAGATGTAGCATGTGTCCTCGACCCACCCGCTATGCAACAGATTGAGCTTGAATATACGGCCCTTGCGGAACAGGGTTTACGTGGGTTGTTGATTGCATCGAGGACTATACCTGAGAGCGAGTTCGATGCGTCCGGCAATCTCTTCCGTTGGATCGAGGGGCTCACATTTATCGGCTTGATTGGGTTAGTAGACCCTCTGCGTCCGGAGGCAAAAGTGGCGATTTCCGAATGTATGCAGGCGGGAATTGCCATTAAGATGATTACAGGCGACCACCCTCTGACCGCTCAAACAATCGCAAGGGAATTAGGGCTTGAGGGCAAATTGATCTCTGGGGCAGAACTTGACCGAATGGATTCAGATCAACTTGCTGAAGTGATCAATGATGTTACAATCTTCGCACGGGTCACCCCAACGAATAAAGTCACGATTGTGAGGGCACTCCAGAAAAAAGGGCATGTGGTCGCCATGACTGGCGACGGCGTAAATGACGCGCCTGCACTAAAAAGCGCAGATATAGGTGTCGCCATGGGCACGGGCACAGCGGTCGCGAAGGAAGCTGCGATGATGGTGTTGCTCGACGACAACTTCGCAACTCTGGTGCGGGCCGTGTACCAAGGGCGTACCCTCTACGACAATATCTTGAAATTTGTCCGTTTCCAGCTTTCTACAACAATCGGCGCAATCCTGACCGTGTTCTTTGCCCCTTTGGCTGGTCTACCTGAACCCTTTACGGCTGTCCAGATTCTATGGGTCGCAATCATCATGGATGGCCCACCAGCCATTTCACTAGCACTAGACGCTGCGCGCCCAGGCGTTATGCTGGAGAAGCCACGTAACCAGACTGAGCAATTGCTTCCGTTCGCCCGCCTCGGGAAGATCGTTACGTACGGCATTACTATGATGGTAGGGACATTAGGGGCATTACACTACGGATTGTTGCATGCTGGTATGGGGCAGGTATCCCAAACCTTTGGATTTACGACATTCGTACTGTTCCAGTTTTTTAATGTATTTAATGCACGTGTCGAGAATGGTACGGCATTCAATAAAAATATATTCATGAACAAAATGTTATGGATATCTCTCGCCTGTGTGCTTCTGCTGCAGGCAGTTGCTGTGCATTGGCCACCTGCGCAAACGGTTTTCGGGACTGAAGCCATGAACGCTAGGCAATGGGGCATGTCAATTGCTATTGCGGCCTCGATACTGTTTCTAGAGGAAGGGCGAAAGCTGATTGTCGCCCTATTTGGGTACGTCAGTCTTCGAATATTAAACAGGTAGGCACGCCCCAGGAATCTTGGATGGTAAGATAACTCCAAATATATAAAAAAATAGAAAGCTTTTCCCCACGCTATAGCCTTAAAGCTTGAATTTAACACCGTTTAAAATGTTAAAGCATGATGCGAGTCCTTGAAAATCAATGGTATCCAGTTCTTGAAAGCCGCGAGCTTGGACACAAACTGTTGGGTGTTGAACGTCTAGGGCGGCAATTGGCATTTTGGCGCACCACGGATGGGTTACCCCATGCGCATCATGATCGTTGTCCTCATCTTGGCGCATCACTGAGCAGTGGCAAAATTATCAATAACCACCTAGTTTGTCCATTCCATGGTTTCGAGTTCGATAGGGATGGCAAATGTAAGCATATCCCAGCGATTGGCAGGAAGGGTAAGATTTCCAAAGCAATAGCAGCCAGGCATTTTCCACTTCGAGAAGAGTTTGGTTTTATCTGGCTCTGGTGGGGTGAAGAATCAGAAAGCTATCCTGAATTGCCTTACTTTAATACCTTAAAAGTCGGGTGGCAATATGGAACCGTAGTGACTGAATGGCCTGTCCATTACACGCGCGCTATCGAGAATCAACTGGATGTCGCACATTTGGCCTTCGTACATCGCACCACCATTGGTGCTACTGGCAATAGCTTTGTCGAGGGGCCTTACGTAGAAGCAGATGAACATGGCATCAAGGTTTGGGTTACCAACTCAAAAGACGCAGGACAGCGTCCACGAAGTCCAGCTGAATTAGCTGAAACTGCCGCAACTAAAGAACCGGGACTCCGTTTTTTATTCCCCGGTGTTTGGCTGTTAAACTTAAGTCCAAGGCTCAAAAATTTCATTGCGTTCGTGCCAATCAATGAGCAAAAGACACGATATTATTTGAGAGTTTACCACCACATCAGCATTCCCCTGATCCGGCAAGTGTTTGAATTTCTGATGGGAATAAGTAACCGGATCATACTCAACCAGGACAAACGTGTCGTATTGACGCAAACACCTTCCAATAGCTTAAATGCCCATCAGGACAGGCTAATAAGGTCAGACCGCGCCGTCGGCCAGTTTCGGCGGCTTCTTGCTCGCTTATTGGAAGCGGAAGCACCGTCTTGCCAACAGAAAACGATAATGAATGAAGGCTTAAACACTTCATCAATAAAAGACGATGCCTTGGATAGGTAGCTGATAATCGGAAAGTTCGTAAAAAAGTCTTGATATTAGCCTGTAATTTGACTTGAGAATATCTCATACTTCTAAGGCATAGGTGACCGATCTAATATTTGCTCACTTTGCAAACTTATTGAAAATTCCCAATTAACCAAGTGAGTCGGCATAATTATTTCAAAGTGTCAGGGAAATAGGGATAATGAAATGGTTGTTTTGACGTCGAATCATGTAAGAGTATAAAGATGAAAATCAATATTAACGACTTCCGGGTTCAAGAAGGCGAAAAGGTCAACCTCAAAAAGTGGCCTACCCTGGTGGAACCAGTTTACAAGTCAAAGAAGAACTACCACAAACAGCTGGAAGAACAGGTGGAAGAGTTGAGCTCACTGCAACGCCTACATTACGCATCCAACCGTTATGCCGTGCTGTTGATTTTTCAGGCGATGGATGCCGCCGGAAAGGATGGTGCCATCCGGCACGTCATGTCCGGTGTCAATCCGCAAGGTTGTCAGGTGTTCAGTTTTAAACACCCAAGTGCTACAGAACTGGATCATGACTTTCTATGGCGTACCACCCAATGTTTGCCGGAACGCGGTCGAATTGGTATCTTTAACAGGTCTTACTATGAAGAGGTGCTGATCGCAAGAGTACACCCAGAAATATTGCGTAGTCAAGCGCTGCCGGACGAGCTGCTTAATGAGAAAACTATCTGGCAGAATCGATACCGTTCTATTTTGGACTTGGAAAGCCATCTCTACCGTAACGGTACACGGATTATAAAATTCTTCCTTCACCTTTCAAAGGATGAACAGCGAAACCGATTTATAAATCGGATCGAAGACCCGGAAAAAAATTGGAAATTCAGTATTGCCGACATAGAAGAAAGGCAATTCTGGAAACAGTACATGCATGCCTATGAAGCGTGTCTAAGCGCAACAAGTACAAAAACTGTGCCTTGGTACGTGGTCCCGGCAGACGACAAGAAGAACACTCGGCTGATAATTTCCCAGATTATCCTCGATACATTTAAAGCGCTCAAAATGAGTTACCCAGAAACCAGCGCAAAACGTCAACAAGAATTACTGTCTATCCGTCACCAGTTGATGGATGAAGGTAACAGTAGCGACTGAACTCGACAAATTGGAGAAAAAATAAAGGCGGCATTAATAACAAAGTACAATGAACTAAGCAGCTTTGGATATATTTGGCGAATGTCGGCTAACCGTTCAACGCTTGCTGTGGGAACACGGCGCACAAGTATGAGATAGCCCTACTTTTTATAGTTTGCTTGAGATAATTCCAATAGCCGTTCCACGCCAATCGGTTCTTCTTTGAGTAAAGGCACCACGGCATAGCGTTGGGCATGGACAGTCGCTACAGCTTCTATCTCTTTTAATTCATTAGCCGCACGTTGACGCAATAAGGGTGAATGCACCACCGTGGCGGCGATACTGTTATTAATGACCCACGCCCAAGGTTCAATGCCAGCACGGCGTAGATCAGCTTGCAGGTTGGCGGCTTCCAGTACCGGTGTCGTTTCCGCCAGCGTCACCAGCAAGACTTTCGTTTGCTTGGGGTTTTGCAATTGCATCATCGGGGTAAGGTAATGGACTTCAGAACCGGCCATCTGGCGGCTCACTTCACGATGGTAAGCGCCGGTGGCATCGAGTAGTAATAAGGTGTGGCCGGTCGGTGCGGTGTCCATGACCACAAATTTCTTGCCTGCTTCACGGATAATGCGAGAGAAAGCCTGGAATACAGCGATTTCTTCGGTACACGGCGAACGCAGGTCTTCCTCCAGCAATGCCTTACCTTGGTCATCAAGATTTGCGCCTTTGGTTTCAAGGACATGTAGCCGGTAACGTTCGGTTTCTGCATGGGGATCGATCCGGCTGACCGTCAAATTGTCCAAAGCGCCGCTCAGGGTTTCGCTCAAATGCGCGGCGGGGTCTGAGGTGGTCAGATGCACCGGCAGGCCGCGCTTGGCTAGGTTAACGGCAACAGCCGCCGCCAATGTGGTTTTACCCACACCGCCTTTGCCCATCAACATCACAAGGCCATGCCCGTCTTCGGCAATCGTATCAATCAGCGTTGAAAGGCTGGGTGCCTGAATCGCAACGGTGCTGGCATCGCCTTGTACGGTTGATGGTATTGCTGTGGTCAGCAAATGCCGTAGGGCTTCCAGTCCCACCAGGTTAAACGGTTTTAGCTCAATGCGGTCGCAGGGCAGGGTTTTAAGCACGTCGGGTAAGGCTTCTAACGCGAGTTGTTCGCGCTGATACAGGGCTGTGGCAAGCGCATCTTGCGCCGCTTCTGCTTGCGGTAGCAGTGCGTTAATGACTAGGTATTGCTGTGACAAGCCAATGGCATCCAGTTCCTCATGCGTCCTCGCCACTTCGCGGAGTGTCGATTGTTGGGCGCGGGCAACCAGTATGAGTCGGCTACGCTGTGGGTCAGCTAACGCATCTACTGCGGCTTTGTATTGGGTACGCTGTTTTTCCAGGCCGGCTAATGGGCCGAGGCACGAGGCATCACCTTTGCCTTCTTCAAGAAAGCCATTCCACGCCCCCGGCAATTGCAGTAACCGGATGGTATGCCCAGTCGGTGCGGTATCGAAGATAATGTGGTCATAACCGGCGGTCAGCACCGAATCGACCAACAGCGCCGTAAATTCATCAAAGGCTGCGATTTCCGTCGTGCAAGCCCCGGACAGTTGTTCTTCAATCCCTTTTACTACGGTATCCGGCAAAACCCCACGAACCGGACCAACGATCCGGTCACGGTAGGCTTGCGCTGCCGCTTGCGGGTCTATTTCCCACGCCGCTAAATTCGGAACAGCCGACACTGTTGTGATCTGGTTACCAATGGTGATACCGAAGACTTGGCCTACATTAGAAGCGGGGTCAGTGCTGACCAATAATACCCGTTGTCCTGCGTCAGCCAACTGGATCGCGGTTGCACAAGCGACTGAGGTTTTCCCGACCCCGCCCTTTCCGGTGAAAAACAGGAAACGTGGTGGCTGGTCGATAAATTTTAGTTCATTCATAGCGGTAAATCCTATTGGTGATGCCAGAGTTTTACGGCCAATAACAGTAAAATCATAGTTTGGAAGGCAATAACACAGTGCCTGGGATAATCCCCAACAGTTGGGAGTTTTTTTGTAGCTGAATTGACTAGCCGCACTTGCTCCCGCTGCAACAGCCGGATTGTTTAGGTTGTTCTGCCTCAGCAATTCCCGACCATCGAGCCAGTTCGCTGCGATGTGGATAGCGCCCAGCTAAGGCCACTTCGCCATCGACCAGTATTAACGGCAGAGCTTCCTCACCGGAACGCTCCAGATAGCCTTTAACGAGTTGGTTTTCAGCAAAGGCCATCGGTTGTTGTGCCAAATTAAAGCGCTCGATCTGTACCCCGTTTTGTTTCGCCCAATCGACATCGGCAGAAAAGCCGACCAATGCTTGATCAACCTCGACACCACAGACACCGGTGCTGCAACATAAGGCGGGATCAAATACTTGGATGGTGGTCATGAAAGTTCTCCTAATTAAATTACGGTAATAAATTGCCGATACGATCCAGCTCTGCTTTCAAGCGGTCACGGTCATGCTGGAGTTCATCAAGTGGCAAGGCCAGGAATTGCTCAATACGGTAACGAAGGATGCGATAGGCTTTCATGAAGGAAGCGGTAATTTCTTCCTCTGTGCCTTCAACATGCGCTGGGTCTTCAACACCCCAGTGGCTACGAATGGCTGAACCCAGATAAACCGGACAGGTTTCATTGGCGGCATTGCCGCACACACTGAGCACAATATCTGGGGTGGCGGGCAGATCATTCCAGGATTTGCTGTAATAGCCTTCGGTCGAGATGCCTTGGCTGTTCAACAGCGCCAAGGAACGCGGGTGGACTTTGCCGGTGGGATTGCTGCCTGCGCTCATGCCTTCCCAACCTGCCGGGGCAAGATGGTTGAAGGTGGCTTCGCCCAGGATCGAACGGCAGGAATTGCCGGTGCAAAGAAACAGTACTTTCATTATTGTGGTCTCATTTATATTTAAATTGATTAGGAGTCTTTCATTTGCCCGATGTTGTCCATTTCCCGCTTGATGGTCAGTTCATCGAGTTTGGCAAGCGGCAATACTGAGAACAGCCGAACCCGTGCCATGATGTAACTCAATACATTTTGGAAAGCATGGCGTTGTTCCTCAAGGGAACCTTGGACGGCTGCCGGGTCTTCAAGCCCCCAATCTGATGTTATTGGGTGACCTGGCCATATGGGGCAGGGTTCGCTTGCTGCCTTATCGCAGACGGTGATGATGAAATCCATTTGTGGTGCATCTGGTGTGGCAAACTCATTCCAGCTTTTGCTACGGAGTTTTTCAGTCGGGTAACCCAGTTTTTCAGTTAGCTCGACCGCTAAGGGATGGACAATGCCGGTTGGATGGCTTCCCGCGCTGTAAGCGTTGAACCGATCTTTGCCTATCGTGTTAAATACCGCCTCGGCCATGATGCTACGTGCCGAGTTGCCGGTACACAGGATTAATACGTTATAAAGCGTCTCGCTCATGAGCAACTGCTCCCAGTCGAAGAGGGGCAGCAGGCCGAGGCTACTTTCTTAACCGGAACCGGGGTGTCGTCGCCAAACAGGGGGATAGACGCGAGTGAATGAAACGTTTCCCAAGCAATACCCTGGGGGTCAAGCGTCCAGTATTTGTTGCTTTCGCTGTAACAGCAAGCCGCCGCCTTTTGTTCTTCAACCGATAATGCGGCTTGGGTAAGCTGTTGGTTGAGGGCTTCAAGTTCATCGCCTGATTCCACTTGGATGCCCAGGTGGTCTAAGCCCGCTTTAGCACCGCGCTGGGAAATCGCGAAATTAATTCGCGGGTCGTCTAACTGCCATTTGGCGTAATCGGGTTTGGCGACGTTTGGCTCAGTTCCAAAAAGTGCTGAATAGAAACCAATACTTTCAACAAGGTTATGCACTGCTATATGGACGTGGAAGCGTTTCATGGGAGTGGTTTTCCTGTTATGGATATAAAAGGCTAAGCGTTTTCTTCGCAGCATGGTGTTTCCACACCGCATGGGACACCGGCACAACAATTTTCCGTGAGAAAGGCCAAGAGTTCATTCATCACCTTAAAATTAGCGGAATAGTAGATATAGCGGCTTTCCTGCCGGGAATTCACAATCCCTGCATAGCTCATTTCTTTAAGATGAAAGGACAAGGAAGAAGGAGGAATGCCGGTCGTTTCGCTGATTTTTCCAGCAGCCATCCCATCGGGTCCGGCTTGGACTAACGTGCGATAAATCGTAAGCCTTGATTCTTGGGCTAATGCAGAAAGAGTAATTACGGCTGTTTTATTTTCCATATTTCAATAATATTTGAAATATGGAAAATGTCAAATTATTAGTCTGTACACTAAATTTAGTGTTGTTTTAAAACATGATCACAGACTGGGTTTGTGAGAACAAAGCCTAGTCGGCATCAAACAAACTATTCATTTGAGCACAGAAAAGAACTTATCAATTCATCGCCCCGAATAATAAACCCACACTGGCGGTAATGACCATCGATAGCATACCCCAGAAGGTAATGCGGGCAATCGCCTTCAAAACAGAGGCACCACCCGTCAAGGCAGATAGCCCACCCAACAGCATCAACGATAACAATGAAATAGAGCCAACAGTGGCGATAAGGGGCATCGTATCTAACCTTGTGTTATCGATTATAATTTGATTGAAATGCGCCAAGGGTAAATAGAGAAAAACCATAACCATCAAAAGCGGCAACGATGCTCCTAAAGAAAATGTCAGGGCTGATACTATGGCTGCCTGTAACGGACGGGCTGTGGTAATTTCAGTCAAGCCCAATTCATCCCGCGCGTGAGCTCCCAGAGCATCATGTGCCATAAGTTGCTCGGCAACCTGCTGGGCAAGTTCCGGTTCGAGGCCTCTATCGATATAGATCGCTTTTAATTCATTCACTTCATTATGATGATTTTCCGCCAGTTCTTTGCGTTCCCGATTGAGGTCGGCTTGCTCAGTATCGACTTGTGAACTGACCGAGACATATTCTCCCGCCGCCATAGACATGGCTCCGGCAGCTAATCCAGCCACCCCTGTAACAAGAATAGTATGGAGGTCGGCATGGGCAGCTGCGACACCAATTACTAGGCTCGACGTAGAGACGATACCGTCGTTGGCACCTAATACGGCGGCACGTAGCCAACCGATACGGTGGGCGCGATGAAATTCAGAGTGTCTCAATGTAGCTCCATTTTTTTGGATTTTCTTTATAGTCAGCGGGTTATTGATAAGTATCATCGACATCTTTTTCACCAGTAAACATGGCTTTTACCAGTTTCTCTTTATCGATGACACTAGAAACGATGATGTCACCAACGTGTAAAAATACCAGTAATAGCGTCAAGTTAGCAAATAGCTCATGGAATTCTTCCCAAAATTCTTCGGCCTGTTTATCGACCTTCTGGTCGATATTTAGAACTTTAGATTCTTCATCTTCGTCGTCATCTTCCGCTTTAGCTTCTGCTATTAAGCTAACCGACTGTATTTGTAACTGTGCTTGTTGTGCCGTTATGGCAAATGGACCTTTATTTTGTTCAATGGCGTATAACTTCATGCCGGTCAAAGTAGCACCTACTAAACTGACCAAAAGTGCAATCACCATCGCACCACCCGCCGGGTTGTGACCGATATAATGCAGAGGGTTACGTGCAATCGGATTTTTCAAATAGTCAACAATCTTAGCAGGGGAATATATAAAACTACGGAAGCGCGCATACTTTCCACCCACAAAGCCCCAAAGTATTCGAGTAAGTAAATACATCCCCACGATATAGCCTGACCAGGCATGCAGGTTCATGAAATCGTCTTCTGTAAAATATGCCGTAAAAAAAGCAATCACCAAAGTCCAATGCCCAATACGGATCAATGGACTCCATACCTGTACGGTTTTTTTAATAGTTGTCATATTATTTCTCATAGTCAGTTATAGGATACAGCTTTAGCGATGCCTATATTGCGTTAAACTGGTTTCTTTGGCATCCGTCATCCGACGTATAGGCAATTATTTATGGTATTTATTAACGATAACAAACGGTTTAGCCAATGGGCTATTGCTCTCAGTTTGTTTTTCTACTGATTACAATCGATATTACTGGTGACTATAGAGACGGTGTCCCTTGGACGCATTTGCTCACTGAAATGCTGATCCTGATGCTGTCCTTATCGGGAGTTGTCTATTTTGGCTGGCTTTATTATCACTTTGCACAAGCCAAAATTAGTTTTCTGACGCAGAATTTAGCGTTGGCAAACCAACAAGCCCAACAGTGGCGTGAGGCCAATCGTGAGCTTATCGCGGGATTGGCTGTTCAAATTCAAAAACAGTTTGATGCCTGGCAACTCACCCCGGCTGAAGCGGAAGTCGGCCTGCTCATGTTAAAAGGACTCAGCCATGGCGAAATTGCCCATGTGCGCAACGCAAGCGAAAGGGAGTCGCTATTTTTGCGAAAGCTTGTTTTGGGCATCCCAGCCCAAGCAAGCGGCAAAAACTTAACGCGACCGCCAATGCCTGCGGCTGCCCCAGC